>Ga0115005_10000070_pt1 | contig 66052 bp, 60 predicted proteins | sample ArcOceMetagenome_FD_87163 | JGI IMG/M metagenome (GOLD analysis project Ga0115005, IMG submission 87163) | Marine eukaryotic phytoplankton communities from Arctic Ocean - Arctic Ocean - Greenland ARC118M Metagenome | ecosystem: Environmental > Aquatic > Marine > Oceanic | place: Arctic Ocean... | reverse complement strand
GTTTTGAGTGCCTCGCTTAGTGCGTGTCACCGTCTGTCGTCGCTTCCGGTAAGGGGGCTTTTAGGCCTACCCACTCAAACCCGCAACCTCTTTTTTAAGAAAAATCACTTTTTTTATTCTTATTTGATAAGGTACTGTTTTTGCTATAAAATTTTTTTTTAATATCAAATAAAAACTATATATATTAAAATAATTGATAATTTTACCCATAAATACCGTTTATCTTTATTGGCAACAGACTCATTTCTTTAAATATTCTTGTATTTTAAGAAATATTTCTTTTTTTATTTAAGATTCTTTTTTGATATGCCTTTAGAGCTCTATAGCCCAGCAAACCAATCAAAATAATAAAATAGATCATGGGTTCTATTTGCCATGCTTTAGTAAGCAAGAGAAAATGCGTTACAGCACCAAGACTTACTAAATAAACCAACTGATGAAGCCTTTTCCAATAAATAGGTCCAAGTATTTTTACTGATAAATTATTCGATGTAAGCGACAAAAAAAGCATTATGCCCGCAGAGATCATTCCAAACGTTATATAAGGTCTCTTTACAATGTCTTTCCATACTTCATTAAAATTTAAACTTTGGTCTAGAACTAAATAAGATAAAAAATGTAAACAAACATACAAAAACGCCATTAATCCAATACATCTACGGAATTTGAAAAAATTTATATTAAACAAATCTCGTAAGGGCGTAATAAATAAACCTATTATAATTAGCTTCAGTCCGAACTCGCCAACTTTATGTTGATAGGTACGAATAGGGTCAGGACCTAATTGATTACCTAACAATGCAAAAGTTAAATAAACAGCTGGTAATACCAAAATAATGTAGACCACCCAATTTGGCAATTTACGCATCAAAAAATTAATTACTTTAGTAACTGCCATAATTATTTCCCAAAATTATTCTTATCAACCCTATTCCAAAGTCGTTTCACTTAACCGATGTAATAAGTCGTATATTATTTTAATAATTTTTATTAAGATCCATACCTGCATATAAATTAGCTACTTCTTCGCCATATCCATTAAACATCGGGGTATCCCGTTTAAAAATACCACCACCAATTATACGCTCCCGCGCTTGGCTCCAACGGGGATGATCAAAACTAGGGTTTACATTAGAATAAAATCCATACTCTTTTGGTGCTAATATGTTCCAAGTAGTTTGAGGCTGGGTTTCAGTAAGCGTAATTTTCACAATCGATTTTATAGACTTAAAACCATATTTCCAAGGTACAACCAATCGCAATGGAGCACCATTTTGATTTGGAAGACTTTCTCCATACATACCAGTAGCAATCATACTTAAAGGGTTCATTGCCTCATCTAATCGTAAACCTTCGACATATGGCCAGGGAAATTTTGGGTTTCTTTTTATGCCAATCATTTCTGAAGGTCGGTTTAAAGTTTGAAATGCAACATATTTTGCTGAAGATTGCACACCAGCTCTCTTCAATATATCTGACAAAGAAAAACCGATCCAGGGAACTACCATTGACCAAGCCTCCACACAACGAAAGCGATAAATTCGCTCCTCCAACGCAATTCCTGATAATAAATCTTCTAAACTATAGTTTCCTGGGTTATCAACTAAGCCACTAATTTCAACAGCCCAAGGGTCAATCTTCATACGGCTAGCGTTATCCTTTGGGTCATTTTTTCCCGTGCCAAATTCGTAGAAATTATTAAAGCTAGTAGCATCCTTTTTTGGAGTAATATCTGCGTTTACAGCATAATCAGTCGTGGAATATTCAAGGTTCTGAGCTTGAACAGCTCCACCAACAAAGGATGCTGCTCCTAAGCCTGCTGCACCAGCAATAATCTGACGCCGATTCAAAAAATCTGCTTTTGCAGTTATGTCCGAATACTTTATGTTTCCACGAAATAAAGTCATATTTTATCCTTTTTTTATTATTGCTATATAAAATATAGATATTAAACAAAAATAGATCCTGTTCACAAATTTTTGAGATTAGTGCGAATAAATATTTAAGTTTCTATTTTTTATTTTAAAAATAAAAATAGGCTATTATATTTTAAAATTTTTTAATATTTTAAATGCCAGATTTAGATCTAAAATAAAAATACAGCAAGGCACCAACTAAAAGCATTCCTGGGAGGCCTAAAAAGCGCTTGGCTAAACCCCATATGATGGTACGTATAAAAAAACTCATAGCTTTAACTAGGCAAATGGTATGCACATTTAAAGCATAAAAATAGCCTCAAGGAAAATAAAGGTATAATTACCCTTGGATTGACACCGGCAGCCTTAATGACCAAAGAGCAGAAAATAAAAACGGAACCTTAAAATGAATGCAGATGATCGCTTAATTGTAGCACTAGATGTTCCAAACCTTTTAGATGGCGGGAAAATTGTTGATGCCTTAGGTGATACAGTGTCGTTCTATAAAATTGGACTTGGTATGCTAACAGGAGGTGGGCTAGCTCTTGCAAATGAACTTAAAGAAAAAGGCTTTAAGGTTTTTCTAGATATGAAGTTTTTTGATATTGGAGCAACTGTCGAAAAAGCAGTAGCTGGAATTTCACAATACAACTTTGACTTTTTGACCGTTCATGGTGATCCTCATGTGGTCCGCGCAGCCGTTGCTGGGCGCGGTAATAGTTGTACTAAAATTCTTGCTGTAACAATTCTTACATCTCTTGATCGTGAGGACTTAGATGATGCGCTAATTAAAAGCGGCAATCTTAGCGACCTAGTAAAAGAGCGCGCACAGAATGCATTTAAAGCTGGTGCCGATGGAATTATTGCTAGTCCGCAAGAAGCAGCGCTAATACGCGCCCTTCCTGAAGCCGTTGGAAAGCTTATTATTACGCCAGGCGTACGTCCGCTAGGATCAGTGCTTGATGATCAGAAGCGAGTTACAACTCCAGCTGAAGCAATAAAGAATGGAGCTGATCATATTGTGATTGGCCGCCCAATATGGGATTCAAAAAATCCACGCAAGGCTGCATTAAAAATTTTAAATGAACTTAAAGTAGTCTAAAATTTTACAGATATTTTATAACTAAAATAAAACTGTTACTACTAAACAAAAACAACCCTATTCCTATCATCATTGAAAAAGTAATGATATGGTATTATCATGCAAACTATATGCCGAGACTGTCTGACAAAAATAATTCCCATTTCTTTACGATGTGTGAATTGTGCAAGTCCACGTATTATATCCCATCCTGAACTTTTTTCTCTAAATACCGCACATATGGATTGTGATGCATTTTATGCTAGTGTTGAAAAAAGAGATAACCCAAGCCTACGTGATAAGCCTGTAATAATTGGTGGCGGTCGACGAGGCGTCGTTTCTACCGCATGCTACATCGCTAGAATTAAAGGTGTTCGCTCTGCGATGCCAATGTTTAAAGCCTTAAAGCTTTGTCCGGAAGCTGTTGTGGTAGCACCCCGCATGGAAATTTATGTAAATGTATCTAAAGAAATACAACAGATGATGAGTGAGCTATCACCCCGTATAGAACCTCTATCTTTAGATGAAGCCTTCATTGATCTTAACGGTACAGAAAAACTGCATGGTGAACCACCCGCACTATCAATGGCAAGACTTGTAAAGCGCATTGAAAATGAACTTCACATCTCAGGATCAATTGGCCTATCATACAATAAGTTTCTAGCTAAACTTGCCTCAGACTTAGAAAAACCTCGTGGATTTTCTGTTATAGGCCAGCAAGGCATTAAAGAATTTCTTGCTCCAAAAAATATTAACTTAATTTGGGGTGTGGGCAAAGTCACTCAAGAAACCTTGGAGCGTGACGGTATTCGGACATTTGCTGACCTTCAACATCGTGAACTTAAATATTTAATGGACAAATACCAAAACATGGGCGGCCATCTGTGGCACCTGTGTCGAGGATTAGATGATCGTAGTATTAATCCACAAACTAAAGTCAAAAGTATATCAAAAGAAACTACATTTAATGAAGATATAAGTGATATTGAAAAACTGGATGGGTACGTTTGGAGGCTTGCAGAGGAAGTATCTGACAAGGCTAAAAAGCAGAAAAAATCTGGCCATGTTGTTACACTAAAAGTAAAAACTAAAAACTTTAAATCTGTGACGCGCCGCATAACACAAAGAGAACCAACGCAGATTGCTGAACGCATTTATGAACAAGCACGCCGAATGTTAAATGAGGTTATCAATCAAGCCCCATTCAGATTAATTGGCGTTGGTATCAGCAATCTGGACAATCCAGATAATGCTGATCAATTCAATGATTTTTTAAAAGCGGGCGAAGCTAAAAAGGCAGAGGCAGAGCGTGCTACTGATACAATAAAAAATCGTTTTGGTAAAAATGCTATTATGAAAGGTCGAAGTTTACGATAATTATTTTAAATAAAGTGAAATTTTTATTCACCAATTAAAACTAATTCTTCAATAACTTTTTGTAACCTATTACGAATACAATGATAGTTTTCAGATTTTTCCACAGTTTCTTCAATCATGTATAAACTACGATTTATTTCAATTTGAATTGCGTGCTGATTTAATGAGGGGCAACCATAATTTTGCAAAATATAGGCACCTGAAAAAGGGATATTACGAGACACGGTGAAACCTTGATTAATAAAGACATTTTCAACCTGATTAGTAATGGTTTTGGAACAAGATGCACCAAATCTATCTCCTAAAATTACATCAGGACCACGGCCCTCTCCCACAACAATATGTGACGTAGCCCTTCGCGGCATAGAGTGGCAATCAATTAGAATAGATTTCCCAAAAGTTAAATGTGTTTGGTTAAGAACTTTTTTTAATTTTTGATGATATGGATAATATACAGTATCTAAACGCTCTTGTGCTTGCTCCATACTCATTTTACCAGATTGAATGACACTCCCTCTCGCAACAACACGTGGGATAACACCTAAGCCAGATAATATTCTGGCATTAGTTAAGCCTCTATTAATACCACTAATCACAGCACTATCTAACTCATCTGAATGACGGTTTAGGTCAACATAAGCGCGCGGCGCAACTGCAGCCAATAAGGAAGCCCCAAAATTTGTTACACAGGAAAATAAGTCATCCACAAAAGCGTCTTCTGACGTACGTATTTGTGGCGACTCTAATAAAGAATTATTCAAAAATGATTCTGAATAATTGCGACCACTATGCGGTGAACTAAACACTATACATGTAGTTTGATGCGTGGGCGTATTAAATATATAGGATTCGTTAACCATTAGAGCAATTTAGCCATAAAATGCTAAAAATCAAAAGCCCTTTAACAAGGCTCTTGAACACTTTCGCTTTACCTTCTATAGAAACCACTCGCAGGGAGTATTTTAAAAGTACTTCTTGATCTTTTGGGGCGTATAGCTCAGCGGGAGAGCACTTCGTTGACATCGAAGGGGTCACTGGTTCAATCCCAGTTACGCCCACCATACCCGCCCAAAAGGGCAAATATAAACTGGCGCATCATCTTTGTGATGTGCGAAAAAGGAGAAGGCCCATGAAGGTCAAAAGCTCACTTCGCTCGCTAAAAGCGCGCCACCGCGACTGTCGTGTCGTGCGCCGTAAGGGCCGAGTATATGTTATAAATAAAACCCAGCCTCGCTTTAAAGCAAGACAAGGTTAACATATATCGAATACAAGATTTTAAAGCCGCTTTCTAAGCGGCTTTTTTCGTTTAATACAAAATATATAAATGATTATTGATACCTAATTATTCATCCGTTAGAATCATAGCATGACACAATGTTTAATGTTTAAAACTGCCACACAAAAAACCAGCCCACGCTATTATCGTTTGGAAATACTCACTAATTTATTTGAAGAGTTTTCAGTTTTACGAGAATGGGGTATGCGTGGTGGAAAAGGTCGTCAAAATATACAACTATTCCCTGACTTGATGAGCGCATCACTCGCAGCAGATCAAATACGTGAAAAAAAACTAAATACAGGGTATAGTCGTGCCATTTAGTACACACTAATTATCATTAGCTACAAAACTTTATTTTAAAGCTAACTCAAGCATTTTTTCGGCTTTAACAGCTGAAAATTTGAACTCAGGTATTTTCCCATAGGGATCTAATGCAGAGTTTGTTAAAATATTTGCAGCTGCCTCAACAAAAGCAAATGGTAAGAAAACCATATCCTCAGATATTGCACGGTCAGCGCGCGCCATAACATCAATTGTTCCACGTTTGGTAGTTAATGTTATCATACCACCTGGCTCTACCCCAAGCTTTCGAAGTGTTCGTGGGTGCAGTGAACAGTTTGCTTCAGGCTCTACAGCATCTAAAACTGTAGCACGGCGCGTCATTGAACCCGTATGCCAATGCTCTAACTGGCGACCAGTTGTTAAGATCATTGGATATTCAGCGTCAGGGACGTCGTCCGGAGCAATAATAGAAGCGGGAGTAAATTTACCACGACCATCTTCTCTAGGAAAGCCATCCCCAAATACAATTGCTTGGCCTGGATCAGTTGGAGATAAACTAGGGTATGTTACTACATTTTCTGCTTCTAAACGATCCCAAGTAATATTATCTAATGATGCCATATTAAGTTTCATTTCTGCAAAAACTTGTCTGGGGTGAGAATAATTCCAATCTAATCCACAGCGTTGCGCCAAATCAACAGTAATGGCCCAATCCTCGCGAGCCTCACCTGGTGGTGATACCGCAGTACGCCCCATTTGAACCTGTCGGTTTGTATTAGTTACAGTTCCAGTTTTCTCTGCAAACGCAGATGCAGGTAAGATTACGTCTGCGTAATTAGCTGTTTCAGTAAGGAAAATGTCTTGGACAACAAGGTGATCCAATTTTGCTAACGCTGCTCGCGCATGCTCCACATCAGGATCCGACATTGCAGGATTTTCACCAAGAATATACATAGCTTTGATACTATCTTGATGAATTGCCTCTATGATCTCAACAACAGTTAACCCTCGTTCAGAGCTAAAATCTTCTGACTTCCATACCTCTGTAAATGCCGAACGCACACCATCATCACTAACCGGTTGGTAATCAGGTAAAAACATTGGAATCATACCAGCATCAGAAGCACCTTGAACATTATTTTGACCTCGGAGAGGGTGTAGGCCAGCACCAGACTTACCGACATTTCCAGTCATAAATGCAAGTGAAATTAAACAGCGTGAATTATCAGTTCCATGAATGTGTTGGGAAACACCCATTCCCCAAAAAATCATGCCTGCTTTAGCATTTGCAAAAGTACGCGCTACATCACGAAGCATTTCTGCATCTATACCACAAATAGGTGCCATTTTTTCAGGGCTAAAATCTTTAAGGTGCTCTTTTTGAGCTTCCCAATTCTCAGTATATTTAGCGACATAATCACTATCATAAAGACCTTCTTCAACTATCACATGCATAATAGCATTTAACATTGATACATCGGCACCAGGTCTAAACTGCAACATATGGGATGAGTGTCGTTTTAAAGCTTGGCCACGCGGGTCCATTACTATTAATTTACCACCGCGTTTAGTAAACTGTTTGAAATAAGTTGCCGCAACAGGATGATTTTCTGTAGGGTTTGCACCTATAACAATAGCTACATCTGCATTTTCAATTTCATTAAACGTAGCAGTTACAGCCGCTGATCCAACATTTTCCATCAAAGCTGCAACAGATGATGCATGGCACAATCGTGTGCAATGATCTACATTATTATGGCCGAAACCCTGACGTATAAATTTTTGAAATAAATAAGCTTCTTCATTTGTACATTTAGCAGATCCAAACCCTGCTACTTCACGCCCACGCCCACGGAAACCATTGGCCGCAAATGTCATAGCTTCTTCCCAAGAAGCTTCTCTAAAATGGCTCATCGGATTAGAAGGGTCAACATTTAGACCTTTTGGTGCATTCTCTAGCCTAATTAATGGCTTAGTAAGGCGGTGGTTATGATCTATGTAGTCAAAACCAAATCGCCCCTTTACACACAATCGATTTTCGTTGGCTGGACCATCAATACCGTCAACCCATTTTACTTTATCATCTTTAATTTTCAAACTTATCTGGCAACCTACGCCACAGAAGGGACATACAGATTTAACTTCACGATCAAAATCCATACTGTCACCGACCTGAGCTGCATCAACACCTGAAGCTGGCATGAGGGCGCCAGTTGGACACGCTTGGACACATTCACCACATGCAACACAAGATGACTCACCCATCAGATCATCCATATCAAAGACAATTTTTGCATCATGGCCACGGCCAGCCAAACCAATAACATCATTCACCTGTACTTCGCGACATGCACGTACACATAAGTTACATTGAATGCAAGCATCTAAGTTTACACTCATTGCAACATGGCTATCATCTAGTAATGGAATACGTTTCAACTCAATGGCAGGAAACCGGCTATTAGAAACACCCTCTAATTCAGCCATATTCCAAAGATGTGACGATTTATCATGTGCTTTTTCCTGTATAGGTTGGTCAGAAACTAATAACTCCATAACCATTTTACGCGCTGATTTTGCACGATGACTTTCAGATTTAACAACCATATTAGGACTAGGTGTTCGGATACATGATGCAGCTAACGTGCGTTCACCATCAACCTCCACCATACATGCTCGACAATTTCCATCTGAACGATAGCCTTTTTCGCCCGAATGGCACAAATGCGGAATAGTTGTTCCTTCACGTTTAGCAACTTCCCAGATTGTCTCACCAGGCTCTGCAGTTACGGATTTTCCATCTAAACTAAATATAATTTTATCGGCCATGAAGAATCCTAATATTTATTTTATTTAAATAAACCACACCGCAACTAGAATCTCACAGAAAGAACCGACATAGAGCGTGGTTTTTGCGCCTCATAATACATTTGAAGTTACTTATATCACTTGAAAGTAACATCAAATTTGCTTGAATCTATCTCCTCTTACCCCACTTTTCCCCAAATAACTTATAATATATGGTAGCTGGTAAAAAATTTGCTCCGCGAAATACCCATGAAAAAAGTCGTGGAAAATTAGTTTGGAACCTATCACTCAACATTGCGTTTATTACATTTTGCGCAGCCTCTTCTGCAGACATGATGAAGGGCATCTTAAAATTATTTTTATCAGTAAGTCGCGTCTTTATAAAGCCAGGGTTTATCAGTTGAACCTTTACGCCACTAGAATACAAATCAGCATGAATATTTTCTGCTAAATGCATCATTCCTGCTTTTGATGCTCCATAACCAAGTGCTCCTGACAAACCTCGGAATCCTGACAAACTTCCAATCATCACAATGTGGCCTTTGCCAAACTCCACAAATCCAGGAACTACAGCTGCTAAGACTCGAGCTGCACCCATAAAATTAATATTGATCATTTGCTCAACTTCATCAGAGTTCCAATCGGCAGCGTTTACTGGAGTGTAAACACCAGCAGCATAAATAACGCCATCTAGAGGGCCAACACTTTCACCTGCAAATCTAACGGCCTCTTTGTTAGTAACATCCAGCGTCAAAACTTGTGCACCAGTAATAGAAGCAAGTTCAGTCAGTCGATCTTCATTTCTTGCACTAATAACAAGTTCAACACCTAGTGTTGACAGGGCAACGGCGAGTTCACGACCTAATCCCTCAGAGGCACCTACAATCCAATACTTTTTCCCACGTAATGACATCAATTCACCTGACGCATATTGGCAACCAGCTCTCCAACCTTGAATCCAAATTTTCGGAATTGGGATCTATTAATAATCGTTCCATTTTCCATCAAGTACATCCAATCAATAGTGTTTAAAACGTAACCACCAGCAGACACAGGTAGTTTAATATTATAGCATAACCGCACGCCAGATCCTGACTGCTGCCCTATTCCAGTACCAATAATATCAGGTGCTGTAGCTTCAAAAAATTCACCATTGTCTTTAAAAATTAAATCCCATTCACGATCTAGTGTATCGCCATTATCATACAAAAAAGATTCTGTCATATGGCCTTTATTGCCATCCCAGTGCGCATGCATGTGAGCTACAAACCTAGTATTTACTCGACCAAATGGGCCATATATGACACCTTCACAAATCATATGCCCAATCAATCGCTCGCGTATATCAAAAACTGTTCCTTGTTTTGTATAATCGCTTGGACGTTGCGCTAAAAAACCTAAGTTTTTAGTGAAAACCCAACTAATAATAATTGAAAAAAAACATCCGAAAAACAGCGCTGAAAAAAGTAAAGTCATATTAGATCTCCCTTAGATGGCTAGATGATAAAACTAGCATAGCCCCTAGTTTTAAAATGCAGGGTAAGCCTGCATAAAGTAATGTTAATGCCCAAATAGCAGCATCAGTATTAGGTTCACTAGTCGAAAATTCGACCCAATCTAGCAAAGGCAAAACAAAAGCTGCTACTAATGCTAAGGTAAACTTAGCGCAAAAACTCCAAGCACCAAAAGCTTGCCCCCCACCAATTCCCATTTGATCAATTCTACGGGCGAATGCAGCAGGTAATAAAGTCATATCAGCACCTAAAGTGAAGCCAGAGACTGCACAAACGATAGCAAAAAGAAAGACATCTCCAGCTCCTAAACTAAACACAAAACTAAATGAAATTATAGATAATACCATCGCACACAAAAGCGTTTTTCGTGTTGAATAGAGCGTAACTAATTTACCCCAAATAGGTGTTGATAAAGCTGCGCAAAGAAAAAATATTAATAATAGTGGTCCAGTTGCAGTTTGAGATCCCAAGCAAGCTTCTACATAAAATAAAAACAAAGTAGTGGTAACGGCCAAAGGGGCTGCATTTAAGAGTGCTACAAAAAGTAGATGACGTAATGTTGGGTCTATCAAAATAAGCCGTAAGTTACTTCTAGGTAGTGTAACAGTTTTCCATTCCCTTGCCATAAAGTAGGTAGATATTAATGCAATAAAACCAAACGAAATTGCAAACCCGGCCATAGGGTTAATTATACCTAGGATAGTAAATATTGTTGGTGCAAGAGCTGCAAAACAAACACCGACTAAACCACCAGATTCACGCCACATTGCTAGAAGAACATGGCCTTGGCCGCCAAGAGATTTCGCTTTTTCAATTCCCTGTGAATAAAATAAAATCGATAAAATAGAGAAGCTAGAAAATAAGACTATCATACAAGCTATGAACCAAATTAGCGGACTGCCTATTGCTGGAACAGCAAATAATGCGAACATAGAGCCCGCCATCAAAACTCCCATTACTGCGGCAAGAAGTTCATGCCCCATCTTCATGTTATCCAACCACCAGCCAATTATTGGGTCTTGAATAAAATCTAATAGTCTGAGGCCTAGCAGCGTGAAGCCGATTGCAGTTAGCGATATATCATAAGTATCAACAAAATATTTTGGTGCATGCAAATAAATTGGCAATCCCGCAAAAGCTAACATACCAGAAAATAAACTATATTTGACTAAACCTTTAAACATTAAGGCGTTCCTTTAAGTCGAGCAGAACCTTTAGCGTCACGTGTTTTATCACCAAGCCAAATGCCAAAAAATTGATTACGAATATTTGTTCGTTCAAGATCACAACGCTTTGTCCCATTATAAAAAATATTTATTTTGTTAGCATTACGTGCAATTGCAGTAATACGATCCCCCGCCTTAACATTCACAAAGCACTGCATTAATTCAAACTTTAAGTCTTCAAAATCCTCAGCAGATAAACCTTTAGTTCTTCTAATTTCTTTAACTGTAGCTTTTACTAAAGTTGTTGCCTTGAACTCCCGCAAATATTCAAGAGATAATGCATATTTACTATTTTTATCAAACACTTTTGCACTTTGTGTATATAAAATGCCTCGATATAATGTGAAACCAAACAACACAGTTGTTGCTTCTCCTCTTTTTTGCCAGCCAATTGGAATCTCTAAAGGTCGGGCCACATATGCGGCTGATAATACACACCAAATGAACAAAAATATAAAAAATTTATTCACCTTGATATGTCTTTTGAAGGTGGTTCAGGCCGTTTATTAAAAACAGCACCTTTAAATTTTAATTTAATAGCCTGCCAATAGATGAGTGTTAAAATTCTTTTTGACCCAAATGGGCGGCGAATAACAGATGCAAGAATAGACGCATTGGTTAAAGGTTGGCGCCGGCCTGCAAAGGTTGCCAAAACACCTTTACTACCATCTCGAAAATTAATCCATATACCAACAGATTTGTCTGAAATATCAAATTGAAACTCATACTTACCAGAGATTTTTTGAAACGGTGACACATGGAATACCTTACGAGCAGTCAATGTTTGATCACGTTTAATTTCAGACATGTCATCATTGTAACAAAGATAGCTGTGACGGTCCCCAAAAGTATTACTTACTTCAGCTATAACTAAGCGTAACTTTTTTAATTGATCATAAATTATCCAAAAACTAACAGGATTAAACACATGATTAAATACACGAGGCTGCGCAAGCAACAATACCTTACCGGTAATGAAGTTGCCAAATCCAGCTTCAAATAAAATATCGTTAACCCACTTTATTCTAGCTTTAGAGGAATAAGTGCTGCCATAATCGTTGTCAAAAAGTGCAATTATATTTCGCTTATTTCTTGAAAATAACAATGGACCCTTGCAAAGGCTTAAATCAGAAATAATGTAGTCAACATTATAAGAAAATTTGTTCTTAATTGTTCCATGCCGGCCATGGAAAGTACGTCCATGGATGTGATCTAAGATTGCAGTCACCCAGCCATCACTCCCATATTTTCTAAAACATCAACAGCGCTAGAGTATCCATCCTCATGAAAGCCATTACGCAACCAAGCTCCACAAAACCATGTATTATTGTGGCCTTGTATTTTTTTAATTTCTTGCTGCGCGGATAAAGCTGCGCGATCAAAAACTGGATGCATAAACATATTTTGATCATGGATAAGTTCTTGCTTAATTTCGCGCGTTGGATTTAAAGATTGAAAAAAGTTTTCTGCCTCTGGAATTGATTGTAATCTGTTCATCCAATAGCTTACACCAACCGGATTAGCACTGTCAGCTTGATCAGAGGCATAGACCCAAGAAGACCAACATTTTTTCCGCTTGGGCATTACTACTGGATCTGAGTGTAATATAGCTTGATTGGGTTGATATTTAATAGCTGATAATAATCGAACTTCATCTTCACTTGGATCTTCCAATAGGTTTAATGATTGATCAGAATGACTTGCCATAACAACACTATCAAAACTTTGCCAATCTCCACCAAATACACGAATATCAACTCCTAAAGAGGTGCGTCGAACACCTTTCACTGGAGAACCACTTCGAATCACAACACTGCGCTTTTTCATATCTTTCTCGAGAAGCTTTACATATTCAATCGAGCCCCCTTTAACTGTGTACCATTGATGGTGCCCAGAAGTAGCCAATAAATTGTGATTCTTAAAAAATTTTATGAGAGCCTCTGCTGGAAAATCTAACATCTGACCTAACGGGGTAGACCAAATCGCACCACCAAATGGAAGAATGTAGTAATCACGAAACCAATCCCCAGTACCTATTTTAGCAAGTAAATCACGTAGTGTCATCTCAGGGCCTTCAAGCGCACTTTCTGCATTTTTATTAAATTTCATAATATCCATTATCATTCGATGATATTTAGGGCGTATTAAATTTAAACGTTGCCCATATAATGAATTTAGTGTTCTCAACGCATATTCTATATTCCCAGACTTAGCTGAAACACCAAAACTCATATCACTTTTTATTACTGGTACATTTAATGCTTCAAATAGCTGCGTCATTCGAGGGTAATTGGCATAATTAAAAACAATAAAACCTGTATCAACTGGCTGATCCATGTCTTTGCCTGCAATTACGGTGCGAGCATGCCCCCCAAGGCGTTTATTAGATTCAAATAATGTAATATTATGAGATTTTGCTAATAAATGTGCTGCGCCCATACCCGATATACCAGCACCTATCACAGCAATATTTTTTGGGCGGGAAAAAGTAAATTCAAACGGCACTAATTTTATATCCATTTATTGTTATTTTTATTCTTACGCATCTGTGTCTTTGTCGGATCAATAATAATATTAATATAAACTTGATCCAAAATGACAACTACTTCGTAATAAATATATGTTTGTTATTATACCATTTGTTAATCAAGACTTTGATCTACTCATGCGATCCTTTAGACTACAAGTAACCCCCAGAAGGATGCTAGGCAAAGTGGTGAAAAATATTGTAAAATCTACTACTGATCTATGGGCTCAATGTATTATTTCAATATCCAAAAATCAGGACAAAGAATCCTTTTCTGACTTGTTTGCACATTTTGCTCCCCGCATTAAATCATTTCTTATGAAAGGTGGTGCTGATCCAGTAACTGCGGAAGATTGCGCACAAGAAACGATGGTTACTGTTTGGCACAAAGCTCATTTATTTGATCCAACACGAGCGGCCGCATCTACTTGGATATTTACAATTGCGAGAAATAAACGAATTGATGCTGCAAGGCGCCAGAGCCGTCCAGAACCTGAGGATTTACCTTGGGGCTGTAACCCTGAGCCAGATGCATCTGAAATAATATCAATGCAACAAGAAACATACCGATTAGCTCAAGCAGTAAAAAGTTTGCCTGAAAAACAAAGAGTTATTGTAGAACGCGCATTTTATAACGATTTGTCGCATCAAGAGATTGCTGATGAAACCGGTTTACCCCTTGGAACAATCAAGTCTCGAATTAGATTAGCCTTACAACGACTAAGATATAAAATGAAATGAAACGAAATATGACAGTTAAACATCACCTAAATGAGCAACTTTTAATAGGCTACGCGGCTGGTATTTTACCAGAGGCTTTTAGTCTAGTGGTCGCAACTCAAATGTCTATGAGCGATGAAGCTCGTGCACGCTTAGCTAGCTATGAAGCTATAGGTGGAGGCCTTTTAGAAGATTCTGATGAGGCTGAAATGAAACCTGACGCATTCAAACAAGCATTAAAAGAAATTAATATGCCAATAACAAAGAGCCCCCTTCCCCCAATGATCGAGGGTATTTTCCCAGAACCACTTCAAAAGTATGTTGGTAATGATTTAAATGCAGTTAAATGGAAAAATATAGGCCGCGGAGTGCGGCAAGCTATTTTAAAAACTGACAAACACGCAACAGCTCGGCTACTTTATATACCTGCAGGTACTGCTATGCCTAACCATGGCCACAACGGCCTTGAAATGACGCTTGTTTTACAAGGTGCATTTCATGATAAAGAGGATTGTTTTTCACGAGGGGATATTGAGATTGGTGATGAAAATATTCATCATAGTCCAACTGCTAGCGATGACGGGCCATGCATTTGTTTAGCAGCCTCAGATGCACCTTTGAAGTTTACATCACTTTTACCTCGCTTATTGCAACCCCTTTTCAGGATTTAGAAATACCACCTCTAATTTTTCGGACCATAAACACAACAGAAAGTACTACGGGTAATACTAAAGCTGATGCTACATAATATTTTTCCCAATTTTGAATCTCAGCAAGGGGTATAAACAAATAAGTTAAAAGGTTTACAGCATAATAACTAATTGCAACCACTGAAAGGCCTTCAACCGTCTGCTGTAAACGCAATTGCAATTCTGAACGCTTGTCCATTTGCTCTAACAATGCTCTATTTTGTTCTGCAGTTCGAACATTAACTCGGGTACTTAGTAAATCTGCAGCACGAGCAGCACGATCAGAAATATCCTGCAATCGCTTATGGGCCGCCTTACAAGTACGCACAGTAGGGCTAAATCTACGCATCATAAATTCTGAAAATGTTTGACGCCCTAAAAATCGCTCCTCACGTAAAACAAAAATACGTTGATCGACTAAGGCAGCGTAAGCATCACCTGCGCCAAATCGGAATGCATTTTCAGCATTTAAATACTCAATTTCAGCCGCAATAGTCATTAAAGTATTCAAATTTTCTTGGTATGTACCTTCACGCCCAGAAATAGATTGGACTGTACTTGCCAGATCATGTTCTAATTCTGTTAAACGGCTAAAAACTTTTTTTGCTATTGGTAAAGTCATCATAGACATTGCCCGGTAAGTTTCAATTTCTAACAAACGTTGAACAATACGGCCCAAGCGATGCCGCCCAACCTGACCAATTGGTAATACACCAAAACGAATGTAACCATTTTCATCCATTTTAAAATCACTAGCTACGATAGCATTTTTGTCTAAAACATAAGATATAGCTAAGCTTTCTGATTGAAAAGCTGTATGAAAGTTTGTTAAAATTTCATGCTCAACTTGCTTTGTAGAGGCCGGTGCAACAACGCGTAACTTTACTGTAGTTAAAACTTGGCTATCTAATGATGCTAACCAGGAGACTGGAAAATAGCTTGCCGCTTTATCAGAAAACGGATGATCATCTTCACCTTCAAGTAAAATAGTGTAGGTAACGAATTCGCTATGACGTTCCCACTTTAGTGAATAACCTCCTAAATCTTGGTAATAATGTCCTGAACCTATTACGTAATCTAGACCCCCAAACAAATTTGCTAAATTTTGAATATACACTTCATCATTATCACTACATGTTAATGCTAGGTATATGACCTGACTTGGGGCATCAATAATTGGAAAAGGCCGCGCATGCAGCTCTTTAGATAGGCTTTCACGTAGGGGGTGGTTTTGGACGTTCAACATGGCAGCACCTTATAAATTAACTCATACTTAAATTGATTACATACAGTATGTAATCATAGTTGGCGTATTGTCGCGGTTATAGTGTCTAGAGCTTACTCAAACTTTTAATTTTAATTTAAGTATGTTTGGAAACCCTTTAATTGCCCACTGACTAGAAAGAAACTTTTTATTTATATAGCGTGATTATCAATTTTTATTATGTACGACCAAATAACCTTTCAATATCACTTAATTTTAACTCAATGTACGTTGGGCGGCCATGATTACATTGTCCTGAATGGGGAGTTACTTCCATTTCACGCAAAAGAGCATTCATTTCCTCACTACGCATTATTCGTCCAGACCTAATTGATCCATGACAGGCAACTCGACTTAAGATGGCTTCTAAATTATCTTGTATCAATTGAGTTTGTGACCAGTCTTGTAATTCATCAAGAATATCTAGAACTATTGCTTTTGCATTTACTTCGCCCAAGATCGCAGGAGTTTCACGTACCGCAATAGCATTTCCACCAAAGCTTTCTATAACTAAACCTAAAACAGCCAATTCTGAAGCAACATTCATTAATGTTACGCAGTCCTGTTCTGATACCTCAATAATTTCAGGGATCAACAAAGCCTGAGCAGCAACACCATTAGCATTCATTTGTTTTTTTAATTTTTCATAAACTAACCGTTCGTGAGCTGCATGTTGATCAACCACAACAATACCATCAGTTGTTTGAGCAATTATATAATTCTCATGAATTTGCGCACGTGCAGCTCCAAGCGGCTTATGAAATGGCTCTTCATTAAATACTTGCGCTTCAACACGCGAAGAAAAGTTATTTTGTATGTCTGTAAATCCAGCTTGGCGGTCATGACCTGTAAAAGCTGCAAAAGATTTTTTGTGGCCCATTTGATACTGGCCAAATGACTGCATTGTATCAGAAGGCATAAAAGCACCTAAAGCTGAATCTGCTACAGTCGAGGAGGCACGGTGGCCTGCTTCAGCTAATGCATGTCGCAAGCCTGATATAATTAAACCACGTGCAACACCTGGCTCACGGAAGCGAACTTCAGCTTTTGTAGGGTGAACATTTACGTCAACACGTTCCAAATCACATTCTATATACAGTGCAACTATAGGGTATCGCCCATTATGTAGAAAATCAGAATAAGCCGCGCGCAATGCGGTTAATAGATTTCTATCTTTTACCGGCCGACCATTTACAAAAATATACTGTGCAACTGCCGAACCACGGGAATATGTTGGTAAACTCGCAAAACCCGTTAAAGTCATACCCTCACGTTCAGCATCAATTCGTATACAATTAGTTGCAAAATCTGCCCCCAAAATTTTGCGTAGGCGTCCGTGTAGTGCATTAAATAAATCACCAGTTTCTGGATCAGCACGAAATACAATACGGCCTTCACCCCCACCTGACACATCGCGTAAAGTGAAACCAATATAGGGCTCAGCCATTGCCAGACGCTTTATTACATCAGAAATCGCACCTGCTTCAGCACGATCCGTTCGCAAAAATTTTAACCGAGCAGGGGTTGCATGGAATAGATCACGCAGCTCTACAACTGTTCCAACGCTAGCAGGCGCAGGACGCACTTTTTCTATTTCTCCACCATTAACAATAATCATAGCGCCTACCGTTGCATCACTCACTCGACTAGTCATAGTAAGCCGCCCAACTGCACCCATAGAAGGTAAAGCCTCACCGCGAAATCCAAATGTATGAATATTTAAGAGATCAGAACCGTCTATTTTACTGGTTGCGTGGCGAGACAAGGCTAAACACAACTCACCTTCTGCGATACCATGCCCATCATCCTTTACACGAATTAGTGTCTTTCCACCGTCACTGTATGAAATATCAATCCTTGTAGATGCCGCATCAATAGAATTCTCAACCAGCTCTTTAATTGCAGAACTTGGTCGCTCAACAACTTCACCAGCTGCAATACGATTTGCAGCAGCATCATCTAACTGCCTAATAATAGGGCGATCATGAGCTATTTTGGTTTTTTGTACATTCATAAAACAATACTTATCATGAACCTCGCCGATTCTGCCATAACTGGATTGTAACATAAACTATTCAGCAGCCCCTAATCCAGTTGGACTGCCAACTACAACAAAATGGATATCTTCAGCCTTCAAAATTCGATTTGCTACACGGGCAATATCTTTTTTTGTTACTGCCTCTATGTAACTATTACGATTTTGTGGATAATTAATGGGGAAGTCATTTGTTTGGCTATAAGTTAAAATACCCGCAATTTGACTATTTCCATCAAATCGTAATGGATAAGACCCAGTCATATATTTTTTTGCAGCGATCAACTCCTCTTGAGTAACTCCACTATTAGCCATCCGAGCCCATTCCTCTTTAATTACATCTAATGCTTCTCCAATACGGTCGTTCGCTGATGATACCGATCCACCATAAAAATTAGCATAATCCATATTGGCCATATAAGAGTATACACCGTAAGTTAAGCCACGCTTTTCTCGCACCTCGTCAGTTAAACGTGATGTAAAACTTCCACCACCTAGTATGTGATTCATTACAAATGCTGCAAAAAAATCTGGGTCGTTTTGTGAGATCCCAGAATGCCCCCACAACGCTATAGATTGTGGCGTATCAAAGTCTATAATTGTATTACCACCGGATGCTTTAAAATTTGTAGCGACAGGAAATGACGCACCTTTTTCTGGCAGTCCACCGAATAAATCATCCAGAATAATTGATAATTCATCAGCCGTAATATCGCCAACTACGCTCACAACTAAGCGGTCTTTGGTTAAATTTTGGCGATGAGCTTCGTACATGTCATCTTTGGTTAAATTAGCAATACTGTTTGCAGTGCCTTGGTACGGCCGGCCATATGGATGGCCAGAAAATGCAATTTTATTAAATGCATTTGACGCAATCTTTTGTGGGTCTGTTTGATTGCGCGAAATAATTGATAGAACCTGAGCTTTAGTTCGTTCAAAAGCAGCATCATTAAAGGCAGGTTCCATGATAGCGACCTTTAATAGTGCTAAACTTTGATTTGTAGTTTCTTTAAGAAACTCTGCTGAAATAGAAATTCGTTCGCGAGAACTATTAAAACTTAATGATGTTGCTAACTCTTCTGCTGCAAGGCTAAAAGCAGTGGCGTCCATATTACCAGCGCCCTCTTCTAGCAAACCTGTCATTAAATATGTAGCACCCAGTTTGTCATCTAGCTCAGTGGATGCACCACCTTTAAAAGCTATATCAAATGAAACTATTGGAATAGAATTATCATTTACTAACCATGCCGTAATTCCACCCTTAGATTTTACCTCATGAATGATCAGTTCAGCATTAACAGGTAACCCTGACAATAAAATTATAACCAATGCACTTAAAAATTTATTCATTCTGTAATCTCCTGCGGACCACGAATCCAACCTGTAACTGATGACTTAGGGTTCAATACTTTACGCGCAGCAATCATAATATCTTCAGCAGACACAGCAGCCAAAATACTAGGCCAGTCTTTTACATCTTTTACTGATAGTCCACTCGTTAACGCAGTGCCATAACTTCGAGCAATACCTTCTTGGTTATCTAATGCAAAAAATTTTGATGCTTTAATCTGTGTTTTAATGCGTCGTAAATGATCCTGATCGACGCCAACCTCAAAGAAATTATGTAGCGCTAAATCTAATGCATCCTCTACAGCTTGTAGGCTTACGCCTGGAGCAGGCAACACATATAGCCCAAATTTACTCGGATCGTATGAAGTCGCAGAATGCCATGCTGAAACATTTAAGGCTATTTTTTCATCAAGCTGCAACCGTTTCCCTAAAAAAGAAGTCACACCTGATCCTCCCAATAACTGGGCAAATATAGTTAATACTGCTGCTTCTAATTGGTCACCCGGCTTTCGATTTTCAGCTAAATATTCACGGATAATATAAGGTTGCCTTACCCTTGGGTCTTCATAAATTGTATGGATTGCAGCTCTTTTAGGCGGCTCTTGTGGGCGAACACGTTTAACTATTCCTTCTGAGGCAATTCGAATGCCATAATGTTTCTGAGCTAAATCTAAAACTGCTTGAGGCTCCACATCCCCAGCAACAATCAAAATAGCATTATTGGGGGCATAATATCTTTTATAAAATTCAATAGCATCTTCACGCGTTAGCTTTTCTATTTCGTGCATCCAACCTATAACTGGAACACCATAAGGGTGATTCTGATACATCAGTGAAGAACGATGTTCATTAAATAAAGTGTTAGGATTATTTTCTGTGCGCGAATTACGTTCTTCGATTATGACGTCGCGTTCAGGCAATACATCTTCAATGGTAAGCCTAAGATTTTGCATGCGATCAGATTCGATTTCCATCATAAGGTTTAATCGGTCAGCTGCTACACGCTGAAAATAGCCAGTATAATCATAAGAAGTAAATGCATTTCCTGTTCCCCCATTTTCTGCAACAATCTTTGAAAATTCTCCTGATTCTAAATTTTTAGTTCCTTTAAATAGTAGGTGTTCCAAATAATGTGCTATACCTGATTTGCCTGGAGGCTCGTCTGCCGATCCAACTTTATACCAAACCATGTGAGTCACAATGGGGGCACGATGGTCTTCAATCACAACGATCTCCATACCATTTTTTAAAGTAAATGTACTTACTTCACCGATCGCAAAGCTTGGTGAATAGCTTAAGAAAAGAAAAGAGATTGCGATATAAAAATGTTTCATAAGATTTTACTATATTAAGATAAATGAGATTTAACTCTAAGCACTAAATATACAAGTGCGCTAACGTAAACGTGAGCAAATGGAGAGTTACTATTTAGAAATTACTGTTGGGGTACGAACACCTAAAGCAGCTAATCTCTTTGCTTCTAAAAGCGAGTCTAAACGTTCACTGCGATAACGAATTTGATATATATTGCCAGAAATCAAACGTTCTAAAACCTTACCTTTATTTTTTTCGCGGAATGAGGCGTCTTCAATCGCAGTAATTGTGCGTATGTCAGGTGTTACACCAAAACGACCCACCACTTTTAATAAAGCTTTTTCACTATTACGAATCTGAGTATTTTTTTGGTAATTGGCGTCACCACCTAACGCATTAATTACATCATCCAGTGGTTGTTTATCTGCTAGATTTTTTCCGGTTAGATTTGGTTCAGGCAGTTCAATCATATCAGATGGATATTTTAATGCTTTTGTTGGCATGACGCCAAATTCATCTGGGCCTTTCTTATTTCCACCAGTACAAGCAGAAATACTAAGACCCATAACAACAATTAAAGAAATTTTCAAACCAAAGTTCATTTATGTATCTACTCGCATTTTCTATAATCTTGTTTAGCTTAATTATATTATCTCGTCACGCACGTTTCTGAAATCTATTAGAAAACAGCACCAATGGAATTAAACCTATAAAAATAAAGATATCAGCAAGATTGAAAACATAAGGATTTTGGAACCCACAGCATGACATGTTTAGGAAATCAATTACGGCACCAAAACGAATACGATCGAAGACATTTCCCATGGCACCACCAATAGCCAATCCTGTAAGTATTGGCACAAACCGTCCTGAGAGGTTTCGAGACCAATAAAGTAATGTAGCACATATTCCGGTGGCCAATACTATTAATGCCCACTGCATTATTTCAGGACTACTAGAAAGTAGTCCAAAATTTATTCCTTTATTCCAACCCATTTTAAAAACTAAGTACGGCTGAAAAACCTCATAAACACCTATTGTATTTAAAAGTAATTTTTCCAATATCAACCATTTACTAATCTGATCAATAGCAAAAAATAAACTAGAATATGTAAGAGTTTTAATCATATCAGTGCTTAAAATGACGCATGCCAGTATACAACATAGCCAAGCCTAATTCGTCAGCAGCTTTTATAACTTCTTCATCACGCATTGAACCTCCTGGTTGAATCACAGCAGTTGCGCCTGCTTTTGCAGCAGCAAGTAATCCATCCGAAAATGGAAAGAATGCATCTGATGCCACAACAGAGCCAATCGTTAGCGGCTTCTCTAGATTAATTGCTTTAGCCATATCTTGTGCTTTGCGTGCAGCTATACGAGTACTGTCTATGCGGCTCATTTGGCCCGCACCCACACCAACTGTCGCGCCATCTTTAACATAAACAATTGCATTAGATTTCACATGTTTAGCTACTTTCCATGCAAATAGCATATCACGCATTTCAATATCACTTGGCGCACGCTTGGTTACAAGCTTTATGTCTTCTTGATTTATAAATCCATTATCACGGTCTTGTATTAAATATCCCCCCGCGACTTGACGCCAGGCCTGCCCCCCTTGACGCACATCAGGCAATCCACCAGTTGTTAATAATCGCAAATTTTTCTTAGCGGCAAAAATAGCTTTAGCTTCGTCTGTAGCATGCGGAGCAATCACAACTTCTGTAAAGATTTTACAAATCTGTTCTGCTGTTTCACCATCAAGTGTACCATTCAATGCAATAATGCCACCAAAAGCTGACGTTTGATCACATTGAAATGCTCTATTATAAGCATCTAAAAATGATGAGCCATGTGCCACTCCACAAGGATTTGCATGTTTAATAATAGCAATAGTCGGACCGTCTTTGGGGTCAAATTCTGATACTAATTCAAAGGCAGCATCGGTATCATTTATATTATTATAAGATAGTGCCTTACCTTGATGTTGTTTTGCGGTAGACACTCCTGGGCGCCCTGAACCGTTTGAATAAAAACTGGCTGATTGATGTGGATTTTCCCCATAACGCATTTCCTGCACAAATGTTCCGGCAATAACTTTTCGACGTGGAGCAGATATTCCAATTTCTCTTGCCATCCAAGTTGATACTGCAGCATCGTAAGAACCCGTAAGCGCGTATGCAGTTTGTGCTAATTTTTTCCTAAAATTTAGGGTAGTTGCTCCATCATTAACATCCATTTGCTTCAACAAAACTTGATAATCTTTAACATCCACAACCACAGAGACAAATTCATGATTTTTGGCGGCGGCACGAATCATGGCAGGGCCACCAATATCAATATTTTCAATACAATCGTTGTAATCACCACCTGCAGTAACTGTCTCTTCAAACGGGTAAAGGTTAACAACTAATAAATCGATTTCCTCAATCCCATGTTTTCTCATAGCATTTATGTGATCTTTATTATCACGTAGAGCAAGCAAGCCGCCGTGAACCATAGGGTGTAAGGTTTTTACACGCCCATCCATCATCTCAGGAAATCCAGTAATATCGGAAACATCCCGCACAAGCAGACCTGCATCTCGAATAGTTTTTGCTGTCCCACCAGTGGAAAGTAACTCAACTCCTTTTTTGTCCAATGCAGTAGCTAATTCAATCAAACCAGTTTTGTCAGAAACAGATAAAAGGGCACGGCGGATTTTTATATAATCAAGAGACATTTGCATTCCTTTGGCAACTATTTTCAGTGGTCCAGAACTTCTAACCGAGACAGCGTCCATTCAATGACGCCCTCATAATCCATTGCGCTACCAGATACCACAACCTGTTTTGACGCACGTGGATGTAAGTGTCCATATTGCATAAAAGCACTTTCCTGTATGCTTATTTTAGCATTTGGTGAGCGTAAAATCCAAACATCACCTTTTGGCGTTGTCATACTAACTGCTGTATCAAGTATGCCAAATTCTAAAGTAACATCAGGAGAAATATGAAATCGCGCATTAAAGGGCATAGATTTTGTATTCTTGCGTTTGAGCCATCCGTCGAAAATTCCACAATGGCTAACACCTTCAGCTAAAATAGTATCCTTCCCACTTATTACAGAACCCTTGCGGTTCATTTCTATTTTTCGGTAGTGCAATACCCCATGCGTTAAAGCAAATCCATCATGAGAACTATTTAGTTTTACAACATCAGAACTTTCTTTGCGTTCAAATTTGGGTACCACATCAGTACGACCAACAGATGGTACTGTTTCATCAACGCACACCCCACTATGGGCATACAAGGTCCGGCTAGAGTTCAACCAATGGCTGCCAAAAAGCATACCAGGGCCTGTATTTACGATTAGTTCTTCATGGCCAATAGATAATTCAAAGGATAGTGCACTAAAGCTGGGTTCATTTTTTGGAATTTGTGCACCACCGTCCATAATCAAAATGGTCCCATTATTAGAAATACGATGGTATCCCATAGCACCACCCATACGAGCGGGTAGTCGAATTGAGACCTCCGAAAGAGCTTGGTCTAAGCGACCTGGAATTCCCCGCCCGCCTCCATGAAAATGTACTAGCCCACCATTACCTAAACGCAACGCACGAAGGTTAGGGGCAATAAGTTCAATTGCTAATAAATGATTTTTAAGAGGTTTTCCCTTCACTTCAATAATTGCACGGGCAGCCCATGAAAGCATAATGAAAATGTGCATTAATTCTTCAGGGTTACGAGATATAACATCGCCGTTTTTATTGATACAACGCATAGATTCTCGAGCTAATTTTTTCATATTAGATCTTAAAAAGTGTTTTTTTCCTTTTAAAATGGAAGCACAAAAAATCAAACCTGTTAAAGCCTCTAACCGCTTTAATCCTGGTTTTTCTGCTTTAGAGCGCCTTGACAGAAAGTTGGCTTGGTGTCCTAAAATTTTAAAATATGCTTTTTGTTTTTTAACACTCTCATTAAATAATAAAATCTGTGAATGATTAATTACACGTATGATACGGCGACCTGTCAATTGAGGACACCAGCCTGGTCCCAAGCCACCACCAAATCGCTCCATCCACTCCCAAAACCATTGTTTTGCTAAATTTCGCGCTTTGGCACTCCCATCTGCAGCTAAGTGATCTAGCCACCCAAATCCATGTAATTCTTGTTCGAAATCAAGACTTGGGCATTCAATATCCCAAATAGACGTATTTTGAGCTTCAACAAGGTGACCCCCAAATAAGAAAAATCCATTAGTAATGTGCTTTCCACATTCAGGTAATCCTATAGAGTATGGCTCAGGCTCAAAAGTGAAACGCCGCGTAGGCCACGAAAATTTACTGCGTTTTACAGCAATCAAATTTCCCCAATTATATCCAAAGATACCCATATTTACTCACTAATCTTTGAATAAGGTTAAGACGTCAGCATAAACTTTGCTACGAAAAACCCATCCATACCACCATGTTCCGCCCAATAATCTGGTCGCAATCGAATTTGCCCATCTTCATTAGCCATAAACGTTTCTAAACCCATAGCCACTGGGTCAATTACTTGAGGCTTTAAATTGCTGTCTTGCTTGGCTAACCACTTTACTTGGCCTTCACCTTCTGCTGCAAAAATTGAACACGTGGAATAAATCAGAACGCCACCTGGTGTCAACCATTCTGATGCTTTTAGAATTAAGTCGCGTTGTAGTTTTAATAGGTCACCTAAATCAAAATTTTCTTTTGCAAACGGTAAATCAGGATGTCGTCTAATTGTTCCAGTAGCAGAACAGGGAGCATCTAATAATATAGCATCAAACAATACTTTTGGCTTCCAGTTCAAAGCATCTGCAACAACAAAGTTAGCATCTAACCCTGTACGTTCCAAATTTTGCTTAACACGTTTCATACGTTGCGAAGAAATATCTAGCGCCGTTACATTTGCTCCCATTGCTGACAGTTGCATTGTTTTTCCACCAGGAGCAGCGCATAAATCTAACACCCGCTTGCCAATTAAATCACCAAAGCATTTTGCCGGTATAGAGGCAGCTAAGTCTTGAACCCACCAATCACCTTCAGTAAATCCAGGTAATTCTGTGATTTGTCCAGCGCGCTTTAGTCGAACAGATCCATTAGGCATCAAAACTCCACCCAAACGTTCTGCCAATAAACTTGCTTGCGCCATACTCTTAAAACTTAAGTCAAGTGGCGCACCCAACTGATGCGCCAGCTCGATGGCAACAAAATCTTCTTTAGGAATAATTTTGGACATTTGAGATCTAAAAGCTTTAGGCAATTCTTGAGGAGACAATGTCGCAAATATTGCTGGCCCTTCGCTTGCTACTTTACGTAAAACTGCATTCGCCAAATTTTTTAAATGTTCAGTCTTTTGCCTACGCTTTGCCATAGTTACAGCCGCATCGACTGCAGCATGAGCCGCAATACCATCCACAAGTATTTCAGTAGCAGCAACTCGCAAAATATTTAATAATGAAAACGGCGTTTGTTTAGTTAAAAATTGCTCTAAAACTGCGTCAACAGGACCTAAGTTGCGTAAAGTTGTCATAGCTAATGATTGTGCACGTGCTCGCTCGTTAGGCTCCAAATCAATTAATGGGCTATCTTCACCATTAACCAAATCAATCAGCAAACGGCGCTCTAATAAAACTGCATGTAACAATCTCACTGCCGCTTCACGAGCAAATAATCCTGGTTTGGCCATTAGCATCTCTTTTCTTTATAGATTATCATGCTACTACTATAAGGATGCGTCCAACAACAGAGCAAAGAACATGTCAGATACAAAATTAGATCGCGTAAAAGCTGCCGCAAAACGAGCCCTTGCAGAAGCAGCTGAACGTAAAAAATCCGCTAAAAAAGCAGAATTAAAACTAGAATTAGGTGGCCCTAAAGGTTTAGAACCCACACGCTTTGGCGATTGGGAGCGCAAAGGAATTACATCAGATTTCTAGACAAAGCTTAACTTAATTAAAGCCCTAAAACATCCATCATATTATATTCACCTGATTTTTTTCCTTGTCCCCAGATGGCAGCACGTAATGCTCCACGAACAAATATTTGGCGATCAGTTGCCAGATGGCGTAAAATGATCCTTTCACCATCAGCCGCAAATATAACATCATGTTCACCAACCACATCACCGCCACGTATTGCATGAAAACCAATATCTCCTCGTTTACGTTCGCCTGTAATACCGTCGCGCCCACGATCTGCAACATTACTTAATAAAACTTTACGCCCTTCTGCAGCAGCTTCACCCAACATTAATGCTGTTCCTGATGGTGCATCAACTTTACGCTTATGATGGCTCTCAACAATTTCAATATCAAAATCTTCATCTAATGCTGCAGCTACTTTTTTAGTCAGTAACGTTAGTAAGTTTACTCCTAAACTCATATTACCAGCACGAATAAGAATTGCATCTTTTGCTGCTTCTTTAAGAATAGCTAAATGCCCTTCATTCATTCCAGTGGTACCAATCACATGAACTAATCCCGCATGAGCCGCTAACTTTGCATGCAATAATGTTGCATTTGGGGAGGTAAAATCAATTATGGCCTGTGCGCGTTCAAAAGTCTTGGCGGGATCGTCACTAACAATAATACCATTTTCAGCTCCACCCATACAAATACCAAGATCACGCCCAACCCACTCATGCCCACTTTGCTCAGTGACACCTGCTAGTTTAACTTTATCAGAAATAAGTGCTGCCTGGATCAACATTTGCCCCATACGCCCTGAGGCTCCTACTATTACAATCTTTGGTTGAATTTTCATAATCTTGTCCCTTTAAACTCCCCTCCCCATTTACCCCGCATTACGCCGCTTGCAAACCCCCGCTTGCGACTAGTTTCAAAACCGATTAAGGCAGGCTGGAATGGCAAAACGTAATGATCTCTCGGCTAATGGGCCAACTCAGCGTCAACTAAGAGTTGGGGAAATGTTGCGTCGTGCAATATCTGATGTTCTTTTACGCGGAGATATACATGATGCAGATTTAGCACACGTATCAGTAACAGTAGGCGAAGTTCGGTCAACTCCAGATCTCAAATTGGCGCTTGTATACGTTTTACCTTTAGGTGGCCAAAATGCAGATATAGTAATAAATGCACTAAATCGAAATAAATATGAAATAAGAAAATCCGTAAATAAACAAGTATCCTTAAAATACTCGCCAGATCTAAAATTTGTTTTAGATAGAACATTTGATCAATTAGACGAAACGCGACGGTTATTAGGACAAGACGTAGTTAGACGAGACGTAGCGTCTGAGGATTAAATTTAAACCACTTAAGTAGTATTTTTCCCGTTAAAACCTTAAATAATTAATAATAACCCGCTATTATGCGCCAAAATTACTAGGACATATAAGTAATGGAAAAGAGATCGAATAAACGACGTGTAGATGGCTGGCTTTTAATAGACAAGCCTGCAGGAATTACATCAAGTGCAGTAGTAAACAAAGTTAAATGGGCATTTAATGCAAAAAAAGCAGGGCACGCTGGGACTTTAGATCCCGAAGCAACAGGATTATTAGCAATTGCGCTGGGTGAAGCTACAAAGACTATTCCCTATGTTACTTCTGGAATGAAAGCTTATACATTTATTGTACGATTAGGTCAGGCTACCAATACAGATGATATAGAAGGGCAAGTAATTGCAAGCAGTGATCTTCGTCCATCAGATGAGAAGATAGTTTCAGCTTTACTTCCATTTCTTGGCGACATTAAACAAATTCCTCCACAATTTTCAGCCGTTAAAGTAGATGGCCAACGTGCATATAAGTTAGCCAGAAGTGGAGAAGAGCTAGATTTAGCTTCCCGAAATTTGTTTGTCGAAAGCCTTAAATTTTTGAAACGTATCGATCCTGATCATGTTGAACTTGAATTAATCTGCGGTAAAGGTGGGTACGTTCGGTCCATTGCGAGAGATCTTGGGGAGGCATTAGGGTGTTATGCTCATGTCAAAATATTACGTCGCACTTGGTCATGCTCATTAAATGTAAAAGATGCTATTAATTTTGAAACATTAGAAAAATTAGCCAAAGACCCTATCTTAGATGATTTTTTATACCCAATCGAATTAGGTTTAGCAGACCTACCAGAATTAAAATGTCGCCCAGAGGAAATCGTAAAACTACGGAATGGCAACCCTGCAATGGTGTTAGCGTCTAATCTAGATTATGGTGACGAAGCATGGGTATCTTGTAATGGTGAACCTTTGGCTATTGGTGTGTATAAAGCAGGTGAAATTCATCCTAACCGTGTATTTGTTGCAAAATAACTTTTAAATTCTTTGTTAGATGGTAAGTAATAATAGTTAATAATGCAGCATTATATAATATCTCACATTTACAATTATAAATCTTTAACACTGAGAAGCTTAAATGATTACACGTACCCACAATAAGAATAATAAGCGTTCAACCGCAATTTATTCAGATTGTGAAAATTATCGATATTCATTGACCCGTACATGGGACACAAATAACCGTAAAATATTATTTATAATGCTAAACCCATCAACTGCGACCGAAATTCAAAATGACCCAACAGTTGAAAGATGTGAGCGCCGTACGCGCGCGCTGGGATATGGCGCGTTTCAAGTATGTAATATTTTTGCTTACCGGGCTACTGATCCTAACATAATGCGTACTCAGAGTGATCCAAATGGACCAGATAACAACGCGGCAATATTAGGAGCAGCAACATGGGCTAACGATATTGTTTGTGCATGGGGTACACATGGTGCTCACATGGGGCGCGGAGTAGAGGTTGAAATATTATTGCGAGAAAAATTCTTATCTTTAACTCATCTTGGATTATCAAAAGCAGGCTACCCAAAGCATCCCCTATATATTAGTTACAGCGTACAACCTGAAATATGGAACCCTTCATGACAGATCAATCTAAAGGTATTCTATTTGCAGTATTTGGCGTATTGTTCATTGTTCCAGATAGTTTGTTTATCAGATTACTTAATGCAGATGTGTACACTATAATTGTCTGGCGTAGCTTTATATCTGGATTTTTTATTTTATTAGGATTGTTTGTTTATCATCGAGGCAACATTATAAATGTATTCCGTAATATTGGTCCAAACGCTATTTTATTTGGTTTATTTTTGGCACTAAGTGGCCCCTTATTTGCATTATCAATTAGTATGACAGCAGTATCAAACACTGTATTTATAATCGCAACTATGCCAGTATTTTCAGCCTTTTCTAGCTGGTTTTTATTAGGTGAGAAAATATCACGACGTATGGCTTGGACAATTATATTTGCATTATTTGGAATTTCTTTAATTGCCTTAGGTTCTGCTCAAGATCTGAATACTTCAGTTTGGGGAGACCTATGCGCAGTAGGCTGTGCTGCTTGCTTTGGCACATCTTTAACATTTGCGCGTAAGTCAAAAGCTTCATCGATGATTCCAGTTACTCCATTTGCATTATTTGCAAGTGGTTTAGTTTTTTTACCTTGGGCGACACCATTTGTATTTAACGGCATGGATGCACCTATAGCATTACTTCACAACAGCCTTATAGCCACGTCAACATGTTTAATAGCAATTAGTCCAAGATATATAACTAGCGCCGAAGTAGCATTATTAATATTAGGTGAAAGCATTCTTGCCCCTATATTGGTATGGGCAGTAATTGGTGAGCACCCAGGATCATGGGCTTTAACCGGTGGCGCAGTAGTTTTGTTAACTTTGTTTATATCAAATATGATAGCTCTTAAACAACGCAAAAGAATATAAGATTTCTCTTTATTTCTTAAAGAAACAATCGTATACGATCAAAATCTGTTTTATCAGATACTCCATGGGCCCTGCTGGACGATATCCCGGCCTGAGCCATCAACTCTAACCAAGGAGACCCCGATGTCGATTACTGTTGAAGAAAAAACACGCTTAATTAAAGAATTTGCTATTAAAGAAGGTGACACTGGTTCACCAGAAGTACAGGTAGCTATTTTAACTTCTCGCATTAAGACACTTACAGAACACTTTAAAACTAATAAAAAAGATAACCACTCACGTCGTGGTCTTTTGAAAATGGTTGCTTTACGTCGTAAGTTGTTAGACTACACACGCGGCAAGGATGAGGCACGTTACCAAGATCTAATTAAACGTCTAGAAATCCGCCGTTAACCCAGATTTCACTTTAAATTTTAAAACCCATTCTTTTAAGAGTGGGCTTTTTTTGTAAATAATTGAAATTCTTACCCCTTCACATATTCAAATTTTGCATGTATACGCCCGCGTATCTGGAATGTGATGCTAAGACCTGGGCATTCACCAAGAGGGTAAGGGTCGGTGGCAATGGGGCCACCTTTTAAATAGGAGACTTCGGAGGGCCGGAGATTGCTCCTTTGATAGGAAAACTAAATGTTTAACGTAGTAAAAAAATCTATCCAATGGGGCGAAGAGACGCTTACATTGGAAACTGGTAAAATTGCCCGCCAAGCTGACAGTACAGTAATCGCTACATACGGCGAAACTTCAGTATTAGCTGCAGTTTGTTTTGCAAAAAAAGAAAAAGAGGGTCAATCCTTTTTTCCATTAACTGTAAACTACCAAGAAAAGTATTATGCCGCTGGTAAAATACCAGGTGGCTTCTTCAAACGTGAAGCTCGTCCAACTGAAAAAGAAACATTAACGGCGCGTTTAATTGACCGTCCTATTCGCCCTTTGTTCATTCCTGGTTTCAAACATGAAGTCCAAATTACACTAACAGTTTTATCACATGACTTAGTCAACGATCCTGACATGGTTGCAATGATTGCAGCTTCTGCGGCATTAACTTTATCTGGCGCACCATTCATGGGCCCAATCGGTAATTGCCGCGTTGGATTTGAAGGTGGTCAGTACGTATTGAATCCAACATGCGATGATATGCATGAACTAAAAAATAACCCTGACCAACGTCTTGATTTGGTTGTTGCTGGAACAAAAGACGCAGTAATGATGGTTGAATCAGAAGCATACGAATTGACAGAAGAAGAAATGTTAGGAGCTATCAATTTTGCTCACGAACAAATTCAACCCGTTATCGATATGATTATAGACATGGCAGAAGATGCTGCGAAAGAGCCCTTTAATTACCAGGCACCAGATTACTCTGAGTTGTATTCAGTAGTAAAGGCCGCTGGAGAAAAAGGAATTCGCGCCGCTTATGCATTTACGGATAAGCAAGAGCGTACATCTGCTCTTTCTGCAGCTAAAGATGCAATTATCAAAGCTTTATCAGATGACCAGGTTTCTGATACAAACTTTGGTACTTGTTTGAAGAAGCTGGAGTCAGAAGTCGTACGTGGCGATATCGTTAAAACAGGTAAGCGTATTGATGGCCGCGATCTATCTACTGTACGTCCAATCGTTTCTGAAACAGCTGTTCTACCAAGAACACATGGTTCAGCTTTATTTACACGCGGTGAAACTCAAGCACTAGCCGTCACTACATTAGGTACCGGCGATGATGAGCAAATGATTGATGCTTTAAGCGGAACATATCGTTCAAATTTCTTATTGCATTATAACTTCCCTCCATATTCAGTCGGTGAATGTGGGCGTAGCATGGGACCTGGTCGTCGTGAAATTGGCCATGGTAAGCTAGCTTGGCGTGCTTTGCAGGCTGTTTTACCTCCAGTAACTGAATTTCCATACACAATAAGAATGGTTTCAGAAATTACAGAATCAAACGGCTCGTCTTCTATGGCATCTGTTTGTGGTGGATCTCTATCAATGATGGACGCAGGTGTTCCATTGCGCGCACCAGTAGCAGGTGTTGCTATGGGTTTAATCCTTCAGGACAATGGTGAGTATGCTGTATTAACAGACATCTTAGGTGATGAAGACCACTTAGGCGATATGGATTTTAAAGTGGCAGGTACTGAAAATGGTATCACATCACTGCAAATGGATATTAAAGTTGCAGGTATTACACCAGATATAATGGAAAAGGCTATGGCTCAGGCCAAAGATGGCCGCTTGCACATACTTGGTGAAATGGCCAACGCCTTAACAGAAGCAGGTACATTCAGTGAACATGCTCCACGTATCGAGACTATCAAAATCAATCCAGAAAAAATTCGTGAAGTTATTGGCTCTGGTGGTAAAGTGATACGTGAAATTTGTGAAGTTTCTGGTGCTAAAGTAAACATTGACGACGAAGGTGTTATCAAAATTGCCTCAAGCAATGGCGAGCAAATCGAAAAAGCTAAAGAAATGATTATGGAAATTGCCGCCGAACCTGAGGTAGGCACAGTTTACACAGGGACAGTTGTAAAAGTCATGGATTTTGGTGCATTTGTAAACTTCTTTGGAAAACGTGACGGATTAGTCCACGTATCCCAAATGGCAAATGAGCGCGTTAATCACCCAAGTGATTTGGTCAAAGAAGGCCAAAAAGTAAAAGTTAAGCTAATGGGTTTTGATGACCGTGGAAAAGTACGCCTGTCAATGAAGGTTATCGATCAGGAAACAGGTGAAGCAATCGTTTCAGAAAAAGAAAGTTAAACTATTCTAAAAATTTACTTTAAATAATTACAAAGATTTCAAGGCCTCGCAATTGCGAGGCCTTTTCATTTGTTAAAGAAATAATTGATTTATTTTATTTTAAACAAAACAATTTTTATGTGTAAATTTAGACATAAGACTAGTCCCAATCTGGATAAAAAGTGTCATATTTGACCAAATAAAAAAAATTTCACCTCATGAAAAAATCAACCCATTAAAAATAAAGTATTTTTTTTTTGATAATAGAAAATACTATTTATTTCCAAAAAAATTGCCTTAAAAGTAATAATGCTTTAAAAAATATTTATATGATTTTAGAATCTAGCTTATTTTAAAATCTAACTTTTAGTCAGATCCAACAAAGAAGAGAAAACATGACCATTACCCGCAAACATTCAACTGAGCGAATGAGTAAAATTAATATTTACAATGGTACAATCTATTTTTCTGGCCAAGTCCCAAATGATGTCACTGGAAATATTAAGGCACAAACAGAAGATTGTCTGGCTAAAGTTGATGCATTGCTAACTGAGGCAGGTTCAGATCGTGACCACATACTATCAACCTCAATTTATATACGTACAATGGATGACTTTGCCGATATGAATGAAGTCTGGAATGAATGGATTGCAGAACATCAAAAGCCAGCACGTGCTTGCGTTCAAGCAAATATGGCCCGCGATCAAATCCTGATTGAGATTTGTATAATCGCAGCAGTTAAAGTCTAAAGTAGAAAAGAAACATAAACCTTGGACTTAATTTTTTTAATGAAAAATACACAGCATTCAGGCTATTCTTCCGTTTTGGACTAAGGTTGAACTCAAAATAACCTTTTTAAAGATTTAAATGTCGAAATAGTTTCATTTTAACGTCGTGTTCAAACTTGCCATTTAGGAATACCAATGTCAGTTTACATAAAAACCAATATATAGGTGAATCATGCTAGATAAACGTCAATTTTACATCGATGGTAAATGGGTGAACCCTGCCAAAAAAAATGACTTTGAAGTTATAAACCCTGCCACAGAAGAGGCTTTTGCCGTTATTTCTTTGGGTGGGCAAGAGGATACAGACGCTGCAGTTGCGGCTGCTCGTACCGCATTTGGGTCTTGGCAGCATTCGTTAAAATCAGACCGTATTGCGCTTCTGAAATCTATTCAAACAGAATATGCCAAACGTGAAGAAGACATAGCCCAAGCAACCACTATGGAAATGGGCGCGCCAATTACTCTATCGCGCACACAACAGGTAGGGTGTGGTACTAGTCATATTCAAAAATTTATTGATTCACTTGAAGAGTTTGAGTTTGAAGAAGTTCTAGAAGGCTTCCCAAACGAAAAAATTCTTAAAGAGCCCATTGGAGTTGCAGGTTTGATCACACCTTGGAATTGGCCAATGAACCAAATTTTTCTTAAGGTTATTCCCGCAATTGCTGCAGGATCAACATGTGTTTTGAAGCCATCAGAAATTTCACCTTTATCTGCTTATGTATTCTCAGAAATTATGCATGCAGCGGGGGTTCCTGCAGGTGTTTACAATATGTTAAATGGAGATGGTATTGGCGTTGGCTCACAGATGTCTTCTCATAGAGATATTGATATGATTTCATTCACAGGTTCTACGCGTGCCGGTTCATTAATATCTAAAGCTGCGTCTGATACAGTCAAACGTGTGACATTAGAGCTAGGTGGAAAAGGTGCAAATATCGTATTTGCCGATGCCGATGCAAAAGCCGTAAAGCGTGGTACAATGCATGTCTTCAACAACTCAGGTCAGAGCTGTAATGCTCCAACACGAATGTTGGTGGAACGATCATATTATGACAAAGCAGTAGAGATTGCAGTAGCAACAGCTGAAGCTCATTCAGTTGGTGACCCTTCACTAGAAGGCTCCCACATGGGGGCAATGTCATCTGAAGCACACTATAATAAAGTTCAAAGCATGATTGAACAAGGCATCAAAGAAGGTGCGCGATTAGTTGCAGGAGGCATGGGTCGACCTGAAGGATTAAACAAAGGTTACTTTGTTCGTCCAACAGTTTTTGCTGATGTTACTAATGACATGATTGTAGGTCGTGATGAGATTTTTGGTCCTGTACTCGCTATAATGCCATTCGATAATGAAGAGCATGCATATGAATTGGCCAACGATACAGATTATGGCTTAACTGACTATGTGCAAACACAAGATCCAGATAAAGCCAAACGCGCAGCACGTGCGATGCGAGCAGGTATGATCAGAATAAACGGCGATGGCGGCGCTGCTCCATCACCATTTGGTGGCTACAAGCAATCTGGTAACGGGCGCGAAGGTGGCAAGTGGGGTATTGAGGATTTTTGTGAAATCAAACATATCACTGGCTGGACAAATTAAATTATTATATAATCTACTATATTATTCAGGCGCCCATATGGGCGCCTTTTTTATTTATAAAAAACTTCGCCATATTATTTCAAATATAAATAAATATCGATATAATTGCACACAACAATACAGGCATTCATAAATCTAAATATTAATCAACTAACTCTTCTGCTGAAGTCAAATCCACAGAAACTAGCTGGCTAACACCTTGCTCAGCCATTGTGATACCAAATAGTCTGTCCATACGAGCCATTGTTACTGCATGATGCGTAATAATTAAAAAGCGAGTATCAGTTTGGCTAATCATTTCATCCAACATATCGCAAAATCGATTAACATTAGCATCGTCAAGTGGTGCATCAACCTCATCAAGCACACAAATTGGTGCCGGATTTGCCAAAAAGACAGCAAAGATCAAAGCCAACGCAGTTAATGTCTGTTCACCACCTGATAGCAATGAAAGTGTAGAAAGCTTTTTACCAGGTGGCTGACACATAATTTCCAGGCCAGCTTCAAGTGGGTCATCACTTTCAACAAGAACAAGATTAGCCTCACCACCACCAAACAACGTTTTGAACAATCGGGAGAAATTTTTGTTTACTTCATCAAACGCTGCCAACAAGCGTTCACGCCCCTCTTTATTCAAGCTAGAAATGCCTACACGAAGAGCTTTGATTGCTTCTTCTAAATCTTCTTTTTCGATGACTAAGGCATCACGTTCTTCGTTTACTTCTTTCGCATCTTCTTCTGCACGCAAGTTGACTGCACCCAATGCATCACGCTGCCGTCTTAAGCGCGCAACGTCTGCTTCAATACGATCTGCTGCTGGTATTTTTTCAGGATTAGTTTCTAATGTCTTGAGTAAATCTTCAGGTTTAATACTTAGATCTTCACGAATCCGATCTGATGCTGTTGAAACTTGAATCACAGCAGCTTCAGCTACAGCATCAGCTCGAGCGCGCTTTTCCCGATTTTCTGAAGCCCTACGCTCAGCATCACGCTCACTTTGCTCAGACTTGCGCAATTCACTTTCACCCAATGCTAAAAAATCTGATGCAGCAGCCATACGATATTCTGCAGTAACAATTGCCTTTGATAGCTCATCACGCTTTGCAGCGATTTCTTCTGGAGCTTCCATAGCAGATTTAAGTTCAAGTTTTGATAGATCTTTACGTTCAGCTAATTCAGATATGCGTTTTTCTGCTGTTGTTAAACGATGGCGCCACCCAGAAACTTCCTGAATAATTTCCTGGCGCCGCTTTGTTCGCGCTTCACCTTCACGACGCACCTCATCAAACATCGATCGCTTTGTCATCATAGTCATGCGCGCAGCTTCAACTGCTATCTTTATTGTCTCTACAAGATTACGGGCAGTTTCTAAATCACCCAAATTGGCCACATTTTTCATAGAATCTTTTAGCATGTCAGAAGAAGCATAGGTTTCTTCTTCTAATCTTACCTGGGCGAGCTTTAGTGCTTCAATTTTACCAGCCAACATATCACAATCTGCTTCAGCTCTAGACATCTGGCGGTTAGCATTTGTTGCTTCTTCATCAGCTGATTTACGAGCAATGCGCGCAGTATGGTCAGCCTGAATCAAATCTTCTAAATTTTTATGTATATAATCAAATTTTTCTTTAGACACCTCTAGCCTATTTGAGGCTAAGGTAAGTCCTTCACGCAACTCTTCAACTCGGTTCATTTGTTGAAGTCGCAAGGCAGCAGTCGATGGGGCATCTTCACCACTTTGTCGAAAACCATCCCATCGCCATAAATCACCATCAACAGAAACTAAGCGTTGCCCAGGCTTCAAATCTCCTTGTAAGCGTGCACCATCTGCCCGAGTGACTATTCCAATTTGATCCAAGCGACGAGCCAGAATAGAGGGAGCGTCAACATATTTTTTCAATGAAATAGCACATGAAGGTAAGCTAGCAATATTGGAATAAGTTGGCATTTGCGCCCAGCCAGATATTCCACTTGCCTCAACAATTGGGGCTTTTAGATCGTCCGCTAATGCAGCTCCCAATGCAGCTTCATACCCTTTATTTGCCCTTATAGAGTCCAATAATTGTTTACCGTCCGCACTATCGCGCGCAATAACACGATCTAAAGCTGCGACCTCAGCTCTAAGTGCATTTGCTTCACCTTCTGCCTCAGACAAAGTTGCACGTGCATCACTATCAGATGCCTGCACTTGCACCCTTTCACTTTCAATTTCAAGAAGCTTTGCTTCAGACTTTAACATCACCTCTTGCGTGATTGCACGTGTTGCTGTGGCTTGCTCTAGGCGCTCTTGTGCTTCTTCTAGGCATTCCTCTGCTGTAAGTACGTTTCCAACTGCAACATCTGAATCTGCTTGTCGTTTTTTTAAGACTGATTGGGCACCTTCTAATAAGCGGTGTGCAGATTGATGTCGGGCAGATAGGCGTGCAGCATCTTCTGAAAGCTTATCAAGTTCACTTTCTTTATCCTGCATAATGCCTGCAGCATCACGCGCAGCTATATTAGCAGAGTTTAATTTCCCGTCATGCCCAAGAGAGGCTTTTTCAATTTGTTGCTGCTCCCAATCTAAACGTTCTATTGTTTCCTCTGCATCTTTATTGAGGCCTGATTCGCGCTCGATATCGTTACCAAGCTGTTCAATACGAGATTGCAGTGTTCCAATTTGATCTCGCGCCCTAAACTCTTGATCAGCTAATGTATCACGTTGGACAGACAACCGCTGAACAACTGAAGATGATATTGCCTCCTCTTCGCGAAGGGGCGGTACTTTTCCTTCACATAGTTCACGAAATTTTAAAGACTTTAATGCTTCAGTTTGAGCGTTTGCTGCAGCTTTAGTTGCTATTGTTAATTCTTCAACAGCAGCTTGGCGTGCAATATCTGATTCTCGCCAACGGCGATATAACAATAGACCTTCAGACTGGCGCAATTCTGTACCAATTTCGCGGTAGCGCTTAGCTTGGCGAGCTTGGCGTGCCAATGAGCCTAATTGGCTTTCAAGTTGCTCTACAACATCATCTACACGATTAAGGTTTGTTTCTGCGCCTTTAAGTTTAAGCTCAGCTTCGTGGCGTCGTTGGTATAAACCTGAAATACCAGCAGCTTCTTCCAAAACTCGCCTGCGTGCTTTGGGTTTAGCATTAATAAGTTCAGCTATTTGTCCTTGGCGAACAAGTGCCGGCGAGTGAGCTCCTGTTGAGGCATCTGCAAATAGCATTTGAACATCACGTGCTCGCGAATCTTTACCATTTGTTTTATAAGCAGAGCCAACGTCACGGGTAATACGACGAATAACTTCTAAAACATCTTGATTATTAAAAGCAGCGGGAGCAAGACGTTGAGTATTGTCAATTAGTAGAGAAACTTCTGCATAATTGCGCGCAGGGCGCGATGCTGCACCTGCAAATATAACATCTTCCATCCCTCCCCCACGCATAGCTTTTGGACGGTTTTCACCCATAACCCAGCGCAGTGCTTCTAACAAATTAGATTTACCACAACCATTTGGGCCAACGACACCAGTCAAACCGTCAGCAATCACCAATTCAGTGGGATCTACAAAACTTTTAAAACCTGTCAATCTGAGTTTACTAAACTGCACAAAGCCGCCTTTGATTCTTATTTAAATTAAATTCTCTATTTTCGGGCCATTCTGTCAATACAAAAACCCTGTATTTAGCGGTTTGGATATAGTTATCCACAAGATATTGCAAAATTGCCTTATAATCTAAGTAGCTGTGGCGTGATAAATCGCTAAGAGGTCGGAATCACACTTGCGCCCCTCACACCAAAAAGGCACACAGGTCCTGCATGGTTCCCCATTAAAGATGTAACAAACGTCCGGGGATCAAATGGGAATGTAGATAAGGATGACCCAAAGAGGGGCCTAAAGCTACAACCGCCCCCGCGACTGTATGCGGAGAGTGACATCCAAAACCACTGGCGCAAGCTGGGAAGGTGGGTGAAGCGATCTATCCGTGAGTCAGGAAACCAGCCTTGCAACGGCGCGAGCGCCGACCACACTAACGGACGGGGTGTTCCGTGATGGTAAAGGCCATTGGCCCCATCGCTTCTGCACCCCCAAAACATAAATTTTGGGGACCCAAATGAAAAAACTTATTACGATTACTACAGCGTTATTTGCTGCTAACCCAGCACTTGCCCACCATCCTTTAGCAGGTGCAAAAATGGAAACTTTTATACACGGGATATTATCAGGCGTAGGCCATCCTTTACTTGGCTTTGATCACCTATTTTTTGTTGCATTAGTGGGTATAGTAGCTGTGTACACTACTCGCCTCTATAGCGCGCCTTTAGCTTTCATTAGCGCTATGTTAACTGGTACATTGCTATCTTCATTTGGCTTTGCCATTCCAGCAACAGAAATAATGATTATAATATCATTATTAACTCTAGGGGGAATTGTAGCCACTGGACGTAATATGAATTTAAAATCAACAATAATATTGTTTGCACTCACTGGTCTTTTTCATGGATCAGCATTTGGTGCTTCAATTGCAGGACAAGAAATTGCAGTTGGAAGTTCAGTTCTAATTGGATATCTTTTAGGCCTTGGTATTATACAATACATGATCATAATTATAACAGGTAATGTAGCCATTACTATATGGAAAGCTACAGAAGCTACCGCAGTATCAGTCCGTATGTCTGGTGCATTTGTTACTGGTATAGGTGTCTTTTTGGCTCTTGAAGAAATTGAAGGCGCAGCCTTCAGTGCATTAGGTTTAGGCTAACTATCAAAATCAATATTGTTAATCGGTCGAGCTTTGCTCGGCCGATTCTATTTAATAAAAGGCATTTCAAATTATGGCTCAAAAAATTCCAGCAACTGTAGTGACAGGTTTTCTTGGCGCAGGGAAAACAACTCTAATTCGCCACATGCTTCAAAATGCTCAAGGCAAACGAATTGCACTTATTATTAACGAGTTTGGTGATTTAGGCGTCGATGGTGACATCTTAAAAGGATGTGGCGATGAAACATGCACTGAAGATGATATAATGGAACTATCGAATGGATGTATATGTTGCACAGTTGCAGATGATTTTATTCCAACAATGCAAGCATTACTTGAACGCGAAAACAAACCTGATCATATTGTAATTGAGACATCAGGGTTAGCTTTACCCCAACCTTTAATTCGCGCTTTTAATTGGCCGGAAATTTCAACGAAAGTTACAGTGGATGGGGTAGTTACAGTAGTAGATGGAAAAGCAGTAACTGAAGGACGGTTTGCTCATAACATTGAAGCTATTGATGCACAACGCAAGCTAGATGAAAATTTGAACCATGAGACCCCTTTGTCTGAATTATATGGAGATCAAATCGCATGTGCTGATATGATAGTTATCAATAAATCTGATTTGTTAACAAAAGATGAGACAGCAAAAATAATTACAGATTTAAAGTTCAACAGCCGTGAAGGTGTTCAAGTCGTAACATCAACTATGGGGGCCTTGCCTATTGATATTCTTTTAGGTCAAGGCGTTGGTGCAGAAAGTGATTTGGCTTCTAGGCACGAAGTTCACCACCACCATGACCACGGCGAAAATGAAGAACACCACCATGATCATGACCATGACGACTTTGAAAGTTTTGTAGTAGACTGCGGTGAGATAAAAGATGAAAAGGCATTTGCTATTAAAGTTGCAGATATAATTCGTAAATATGATATTTTACGGCTTAAGGGATTTATAGCAGTTGAGGGTAAACCAATGCGGATGACTATTCAGGCCGTAGGTCCACGTGTAGATACATATTTTGATCAACCTTTTGGAACGTCTCCACGTCAAACAAAGATTGTTGTGATAGGACAAACGGGATTAAATCAAGCGGCAATTATTAGCGCCCTTACTAAATGATTATAAATGTAGAACCTTGTGACCCACGAGTGCCAAAAGCATTATACCTGCTAAATCAAAGCCATAAACTAATGTCAGATCTATACCCATCGGAAAGTAATCACTTTCTATCAATTGACGCATTGGCTGCACCAAAGGTTACTTTTGTAGTAGGTAAAATTAAAAATGATATTGTAGGCTGTGGTGCAATTTTAAGATGCAAAAATTACACCGAAGTAAAATCAATGTTTACTGATCCTATTGCACGCGGACAGAAGGTAGCGGATCAGATACTAATATACTTAATTTCGTTATCTAAAGAGCTAGGCTTCAAACAAATGTATTTGGAAACTGGTATTGGATTGGATGCAGCACATTATTTATATAAAAAGCATGGGTTTTCTTTTTGTGAACCATTTGGAAAATACACTGAAGATCCACTTAGTGTATGTATGCATAAGATTTTAAAATAATGGAAAACGCCACACTAAATTTAAGATTAAATAGGTAGATTTATGCATTTATTGGCAGCCACTCCTGGACAAATCGACGATGAAACTCAAGCAGTTGATCTGGGCCAAACTCCAGCAGATATAGTGTTTATTTCAGCTGCCGATACAGAGTTAGCAGCATTTTCAGAAGCTCGAACAAACTTAGATTTTGCTTCTAGTTTACGGCTAGCAAACCTTACACACCTGTCGCATCCAATGTCTATAGATTTACATATAGATAATTGCGCATCAAAATCTAAGATTGTTATTGCTCGGATTTTAGGTGGTACTGGATATTGGAAATATGGAATTGAACAATATGCATCTCGGTTAGGTGCTGCTGGGGTTCAGTTTGTAGCATTACCTGGCGATGATAAGCCTGATGAAGAGTTATGGCGGCTATCAACAATAAATCGTACAGATTGGGATGCACTTTGGGCATATATGGTGGAAGGTGGGCCTGAAAATTCCAGTAATTTTTTATTGTATGCTCAATCAATATTAAATAATGGGGAAAGGCCTGATCCACCTAAGCCATTATTAAAAGCTGGCTTATATTGGCCAGGGGTCGGGATTGCTGACATGCAAACTCTCCATAAATCATGGACCAAAAACGCACCTATAGTGCCTATCACATTTTATAGGGCATTGGTTCAGGGCGCGGGGCTTCATCCAATTAATAGATTAATCAAAGCCCTGATACACCGTGGCCTAAATCCAATGCCTATATTTGTAGCATCTCTGAAAGATCCACTTTCGGTTGCAACATTAGAAAGTTTTTTCATTGATTCTCCACCAGATGTTATTTTAAATTGTACAAGTTTTGCAGTTGGCTCACCCGACCAAAGTGTTCCAAATTCAGGTGTAAATAATCCATTAATTATGAAGGCAGCGCAACGTGCCCCAGTTTTCCAAGTTGTTCTTTCAGGATCGTCTGAAGCTACCTGGGAAGAGGGTTTGACCGGCCTTTCAGCGCGTGACATTGCAATGAATGTTGCATTGCCAGAAGTGGACGGGCGTGTATTAACCCGCGCCATTTCATTTAAAAGTGAAGTATTTTTTGATGAAGCTACTGAATGCCCAATTAGCAGTTACCGTGCCCGTGGAGATCGCGTAGAGTACGTTGCCGAGCTTACAAAAAACTGGGCTAAATTACGTTACACAAAGTCCACAGAAAAAAAGGTCTCCTTAATTCTTGCAAACTATCCCAATAAGGATGGACGGCTGGCAAACGGCGTAGGATTAGACACTCCCCAGGCTACAGTGGACATGTTAAAACTATTAACTGATGAAGGCTTTCATACTAAAGACTTACCTGCTTCCTCAGATAATTTAATGTCACTGATTACAGCTGGACCAACAAATTGGTTAACTGATCGCACGACTAGAACTGGTGGCCAACGAATGTCACTACAAAAATATTTATTCCACTTTAAAGCATTGCCACTAGAAGTACGCAATCAAATAGAAACGCGTTGGGGAAAGCCCGAAAATGATCCATTTTTTGGTGAGAATGGATTTGCGTTATCAATCTTTGAGTTTGGAAACATCTGCGTTGGTGTTCAGCCTGCTCGAGGGTATAATATTGATCCTAAAGATACTTATCATGCGCCCGACTTGGTCCCTCCCCACAATTATTTAGCATTCTATTTTTGGTTAAGGTTTTCTTATAGCTCACATGCATTAGTCCATATGGGCAAACATGGTAATTTAGAATGGTTGCCTGGCAAAGCAGTTGCACTATCTGAAGAATGTTGGCCAGAAGTTGTAATGGGACCAACTCCAAATGCCTATCCTTTTATTGTGAATGACCCAGGTGAAGGTACACAAGCCAAACGCCGTATTTCATCAGTAATCGTAGATCACCTTACCCCCCCCTTAACACGCGCAGAAACCTATGGTCCCTTAAGAGAGTTAGAAGCTTTAGTAGACGAATACTATGAAGCTGCTGGAGTTGACCCACGAAGACTAAAACATTTGAGGCAAGCTATTTTAGCTTTAACATCAGCTACTGGAATTGATTTAGATGCAGGTATGACAGGTGATGAACAGGACAGCGATTTAGCTAAACTTGACGAATACTTATGTGAATTAAAAGAGGCTCAAATCCGTGATGGTCTACATATATTTGGAACATCTCCAATTGGTCGATTAGAACGCGATTTATCCATTGCTTTAGCGCGAGTGCCAAGAGGTGACGGTAAAGGCAAAAATGAAAGTCTTCAAAGAGCATTAGCCCTCGATCTCAACATGAACTTTGATCCATTAGATTGCTCAATGGGAGAGGCCTATCACGGACCAAAACCAAAAGTTCTAAAAAGTATTGTTAGTGACATCTGGCGTACTAATGGTGATGCTATTGAGCGGATTGAAACACTTGCAACAAGTTTATTGGATGGGGCTAGTATTGGTGATTGGCCAAAATCCAAACAAGTTTTGGATGAAATCCAAAATACAATTCGCCCAATCGTAGCAAACTGTGGGTATGCAGAGCGTAAGGGATTATTAGATACACTTAACGGGTTATTTATTTCGCCGGCACCATCAGGTGCACCAACACGTGGGCGCTTAGATGTCTTACCCACTGGGCGTAACTTCTTTTCTGTAGATAGTCGTGCCATACCAACGCCCACAGCTTGGGCCCTAGGATGGAAGTCTGCAAACTTGCTTATTGAAAAGCACTTGCAAGATCATGGTGATTGGCCAAAAGCAATATTATTAACTGCATGGGGCACGGCAAATATGCGTACTGGAGGTGATGATATTGCTCAAGCCTTGGCATTAATGGGTGTTAAGCCACAGTGGGACAAATCTAATCGTAGAGTAATTGGATTTGAAATAATGCCCGCAAGTGTTTTAGATCGCCCACGCGTTGATGTTACATTGCGCGTTTCTGGCTTTTTTCGTGACGCATTTCCACAACAAATGGCATTAGTTGATAGTGCCGCACGCGCAGTTATGCAATTGGATGAACCAAATCATATTAATCCTGCTGCAGAAAAATTCCGCACAGAAAAAAATGATGATAGTTCATATCGTGTATTTGGATCAAAACCAGGTTCTTATGGCGCCGGATTGCAGGCAATGATTGATGAAAAACTTTGGGCTAACAAAGCAGATTTAGCTGATAGTTATTTAGAATGGGGGTCATATGCTTATGGAAAAAATTCTGATGGGAAACACGCAAGAGGTGCATTAGAGGCCCGACTAAGCCATGTAGATGCAGTAGTTCAGAACCAAGACAATCGAGAACATGATATATTAGATAGCGACGATTATTACCAATTTGAAGGTGGAGCAGCAGCGGCCGTATCAACTTTGCAAGGACGCGATCGCCCAATTTATCATAATGATCATTCGCGACCAGAACGTCCAGTTATTAGAACTCTAGATGAAGAAATTGGACGTGTCATGCGAAGCCGTGTAGTAAACCCTAAGTGGATAGATGGTGTGAAGCGGCATGGATATAAAGGTGCGTTTGAAATGGCAGCTACTTTAGATTATCTATTTGCCTTTGCTGCTACGACAGGAGCAGTCAAAAACCACCATTTTGATATGGCAGAGGCAGCGTTCATTGAAGATGACGATACTCGATCATTTATTGAACGCCATAATCCATCCGCATTACGTGAAATGGCTGAACGTTTGCAAGAAGCTATTAACCGTGGGATGTGGGCCCCAAAATCAAATTCTGCTCGAGTAAGAATTGAAAGCATATTAAAAATACATAAATAAAACTTGCACTAATAATTAAAATTCCAACTATTTCAGAAAAATCAACTTGATCAGTTGCATAAGTTTTATGATCTGCCAAAATGCAAATAATCTTAACCCTAAAGGATAGTACCATGTCAGATGATACAGAGCGTCACGCCATGAAAATGGCTAAAAAAAAGGCTGCACGTGATAAAATCATGGCTACTAAAACAGATAAAAAAGGGTTAATCATTGTTCACACTGGAAAGGGAAAAGGGAAATCTACTGCCGCTTTTGGAATGATCTTTCGCCATATTGCTCATGGAATGCAATCTGCAGTGGTACAATTTATCAAAGGTGGGATGTCTACCGGTGAACGTGATATGATTTTAGAGCGATTTACTGACATCTGTTCATTTCATACTATGGGTGAAGGCTTCACTTGGGAAACACAAGACAAAACACGTGATACAGAGATGGCACAAGCAGCATGGGCTAAAGCCAAAGAGCTGATCCGCGATCCATCTAATTCAATGGTTCTTTTAGATGAGTTAAATATAGCAATTAGGTATGATTATGTTGATATCAACGAAGTGGTTGAATTTTTAGTAGAAGAAAAACCAGAAATGACCCATGTGGTAATTACAGGTCGAAATGCAAAAGAAGCATTAATCGAAATAGCGGATTTAGTAACAGAAATGGAATTACTGAAGCACCCTTTCCGTTCAGGAGTAAAAGCCCAGATTGGTGTAGAGTATTAATTTGCAACTTTAAGCTTTTTTAGGCTTTTATTTTATTAATTATAATATTTATGTAACAGTTCTATTAATAGTAAATTACTCGAGGTGGTGTTCTATTGTGAAGCTTTTAGGTAGGTTTGTAGGTTTATTTTGAATCAGATCTGCCAAAGTGACGCCAACTTTATGAGCTAGGCCAAAACCAACCTTAAACCCACCCATTGCAACAAAGACACCATCTACTTCAGGCACAGGACCAATCATTAGATCTCTGCGACGAGCCTTTGGCCTTACACCTGCCCAAGTCTCTAATATTTTAGCATTCTTGATTATTGGACAAATCGACTGAGCTCGTGCAATAATTTCATCAAGAAGGTAGTCAACGTCACATGGTTCATTCCATTTATTCTCAGAGGTTGAGCCCACAGTTATAGTCCCGTCAGAGTGGGGCACAATGTAAATCCCGTTAGCATAGATTTGTGGAGCATCGCTTAAATTAATATCAAGTAAGGCTGCTTGACCCTTAACACCAACACCCATTTGAATGCCAAAATGATGGTCCAACAAACTAAACCCTTGGTATCCTCCTGCAAGAATAATTTTACGAGCAGATGCACGCCCCCATGGTCCAAAAACAGCACCTGGCTCAAATCCACTAGCCCGAGTATTTTCTCTAAAATCGACACCCAATACTGAACATGCACGAGCCAATGATGCACATGCCTTAGAAGGATAAATACGTGCAGATAAGGTATCGTACGTTAAACCAAAAGGTGCAGCTAATTTTGTTACTAATGGATGCCCTTCAATGACATTCCATTTAAACCCAGCCCAATTAGTTTTAGCCTCTTCATGACGTGTAAGTGCTAATCTATAGATCCTTTCATCTGTAATTGGGCAAACTCTACCAATGCGCCCATAGCCTGATTCCATATTTGAAAGTTTATCTACCTCTGCCCAGTGCTTTGCAGCAGATGACAAGGCTTCAAATTGGTATTGTTTTTTCACATGCCATTGGTCAGGCGTGTATGGCGCCATCGCTCCAACAATACCACCTGATGCTCCAGCGCCAACTTTTCCAGCATCTAAAATTAAGACTGATAGCTTACGCTGCGCACACGCATAGGCACAAGAAAGTCCAAAAATTCCTGCACCTACAATAATAACATCATATGATTTAGTCGTTGTCATTTTAGAGCCATGGGCGTTAAGTTTAATTTTCATCTAAGGCAAAATTACATGTGCGACCAGATAAAAAATGCATTGCTGGAATGGCATGATGAGATTGTACCCGTAGCGATTAACTTTAATGATTCTTATTTCTCAATTCACGATGGTTTAGCCGAAACACATTATGTTTTCCTAGAAGGTAATAATTTACCAAATCGTTTTAATGATGGGTTTCATGTAGCAGAATTAGGGTTTGGAACCGGTTTAAATCTCTTAGCTTGTTGGCGTGCTTGGATTAATTCTAGTCAAAGTACTCCACTAAGATTTACTAGTTTTGAAGCATTTCCAATGAAACTTGAAGATATGAAAAGATCATTAAAAATATGGCCCGAATTAAAAAAACTATCAGAAATAATGCTAAATCAACTTGAAGACGGCTGGGAAATCAATACACCAACACTGCAGGCAAGAATTATTATTGGGGATGCTCGAAAGACTGTTCCAAATTGGACAGAAACAGCAAATGTTTGGTTTTTGGATGGGTTTAGTCCCGCAAAAAATCCAGAGCTCTGGGAAAAAGGTTTAATGAAATCAGTTGCAAATCATACCACTGTAAGAGGAACATTCTCTACATATACAGCATCTGGGTTTGTTCGCAGAAATTTACGAGATGCCGGCTTCAATGTAGAACGCATAAAGGGGTTTGGTCCTAAACGTCATATGAGTATTGGCATTAAAGCATGAAATTATCAGGCGCTAAAACACATCCAAATTTGTTAACATTAATCATATTAACTGCTGCCTCTATTGTATCATTAAATATGTTTTTACCCTCATTGGCTAATATGGCAGAAGAGTTTGGGGTTTCTTATAGTGTAATGAATATCTCTGTAGCAGGCTATTTGGCTGTAACAGCTATTCTACAAATTATTATAGGTCCCTTGTCTGATAGATACGGGCGCCGTCCAATTTTATTGGGAAGTATTATTATTTTTTGTATAGCAACATTAGGTTGTATTTTTTCGTCTAATATTTGGGTATTTTTAAGCTTTCGCATATTACAAGGCGCCATGATTTCAGGTACTGCATTATCACGTGCAGTCGTACGCGATATGATGGGTCCTAAAAATGCAGTTAAAGTTTTAGGCACTATAGCAATGGCTATGGCTGTAGCCCCAATGATTGGCCCAATGTTTGGGGGATTATTAGATGAACTGTTCGGCTGGCGCGCAAGTTTTTGGTTTTTTTTATTAATGGGCTTTGCGTTGTTAATACTTATTTGGGTTGATTTGGGGGAAACCAATTCAAATCCATCTGATACCTTTCGCAAACAATTTTCAACCTATCCAGACCTATTCAATTCAAAACGATTTTGGGGATATTCAATTTGCATGTCAGCATCTGTTGCATGCTTTTATGGATTTTTAAGTGGTGCTCCTTTGATAGCAACGAAAGTATTGGGTCTACCACCATCCCATATAGGATTTTATATGGGGTCAACCACTCTAGGTTTTTTTGTTGGAAGTTATTTATCAAGACACTTAAGTTCATATTTTGCAATCACTCAAATGATTTTAATCGGGCGTATTGTTGCTGTTATTGGCATGTTTATAGGTTTAACTTTAGTTTTATTAGGAAACATATCAGCTGCATTTGTCTTTGGGCCTTCAATTTTTATTGGGCTTGGGAATGGGCTTTCATTACCAAGTAACCACGTTGGAATCATGAATGTTCGCAGTGATTTGGCAGGTACTGCATCAGGATTATCGGGTGCAATGTATGTTGGGTTTGGCGCAATTCTGGCTACCTTAATGGGTGCGTTATTAAGTGTTGAAAATGGTGCTCACACATTTTTATTGATATTATTAATAACTAAAATTATTGGTTTAATAGCTGCAATTTGGGTACATATGTTAGAACGTCGTAAAGCATAAAAAATACTACTTTTTAAATAATGGTTTTGGATTACTAGAATGGCGCAATCAAATCTTAGGCTTGGCATCATTTTAATGATTGCAACTACATTTGTTTTCGCCATGCAAGACGGTATCTCACGTCATCTTGCCGGAGAATATAATGTATTCATGGTAGTTATGATCCGATATTGGTTTTTTGCAGCATTTGTTATTTTTTGGGCAAAAGCAAACATAGGCTCAATTAGGAAAGCAGCCCAAACCAAACAACCTCTATTACAAAGTTTACGGGGAATAATCTTAGCAGTAGAAATCTGCATTATGGTTTTAGGGTTTGTATTTATTGGGTTAATTGAGAGCTTAGCAATCTTTACTATTTACCCATTAATTATTGCTGCCCTATCAGGGCCAATTCTAGGTGAAACAGTTGGATGGCGTAGATCGATTGCAATTTGTGTTGGTTTTATTGGTATAATTATTATTCTTCAACCTGGCTTGGCTGTGTTCAGTATCTATGCTATTTTTCCATTATGTTCTGCAATTTTATTTGCTCTATATGGTTTGCTAACACGCTACGCTGCTCGCCAAGATAGTGCAGAAACAAGTTTTTTTTGGACTGGCGTTGTTGGTTCAATTGTTACAACACTAATAGGTATCTTTTTTTGGGAACCAATGCTTACTCAGGATTGGTTTTGGATGGGGTTATTATGCGTTACAGGTGCATTTGGGCACTTTCTGCTCATAAAATGTTATGAAGTAGCTGAAGCAAACGGCGTACAGCCCTTCGCTTATTTACAACTAGTATTTGGGTCTGCACTAGCAATGATCGTTTTTGGTGAAACATTAAAATATACTACAGCGATTGGTTCAAGCATCGTTATTACCGCAGGTTTATATACCTTATGGCGTGAGCGAAAAGCTAATGAAGGTTAGCCCCGATTTAAATCTTTAGTTATTTCAACAGCATTGATTGATCCAGTTATCCGTGCCCGGTAAACAAACAGACTTTCTGTAACTCTCATTACATAATTTCGCGTTTCTTTATATGGAATATGTTCTATCCAATCCACCACTGATGTATCTGGATCTCTTGGATCACCATAAATTTCAATCCATTCGTTAACACGCTTTGAACCAGCATTATAAGCTGCAAAAGCCAAAATATATGAGCCATCATAAAATTTAATAAGGTTCTCTAAGTAACTGGCTCCAAGTGTAGCATTATAACGCCAATCCGAAGTCAGCCGTTTCTTCGAATATTTTACCCCTAAACCCTTAGAAACTTGTCGAGCCGTTGATGGCATGATTTGCATCAAACCAAGTGCACCCGCAGGACTAATTGCTTTCAAATTTAGTTCACTCTCACGACGTGCAATTGACATAATAACTTCAGGGGGTAAATCGTCAGATAATGTTGCTAATTCTGTTACTGGATAATATGGCTTAGGTAAAATAATGCCACGCTTTGCCGCTTCTTTAGCAATACCAATCGTAACAAATGCTTCCCCAACCTGGTTACTATAATTTGATAACTTTAATAACTCATCTCGTGGTAAGGTCTCTGCCATATGAGTCATAAACCATCGCATCATTTCTATTTTATTAGCACTGTGCAGTAATTTTGCTGCATCAAAAACTGAATTTGTAATAAAGCCTGCTGTTGGCCAGTCATCAACTTCCTCAAGACCCCGTAATAATGGGTCTCCAGATAATCCCAAACGTTCTGCAGCAAGCTGTCCATAAAAAGCAGTTTGAAATTTAGCAGATATTAAATAATCTGCAGCTGCTTGATCTAGATTACCTAACTTTTCATTTACACGCCCAAGCCAATAGCCTGCCCGTGCCCTACTAATTGACGACGACACAGCTAAACTAAAATTTTTAAAATGTCGTTCAGCCTGTAAGGGAGCACTTAAATAAGTCATTGAAATATAGCCAGATAACCATTCCAAATCAGCATAATGTGAACCACTATTTAGCCCATGCTCACTTGCTAAAAAATATGCTATTTCTGGATTGCCTGCACGCATAGCTCGACGTGCAAACCCACGGCGACGGCTAGCCCATTTTTCAGGGCGTTCCATTTTTGATAGATCACCAGTATTTTTAACTAATAAGTCATGAGCTTCATCCCACCGATCTTTTCTTATACGCCATTGAAACCTATCATATGCCAAACCTGAATTTTTTTTGTGCGAGGCTGGTACTGCTGCAATTAACTTATCAACATTAGGGGCCCCCCTTTGAAGTCCGACTCTTGCCTTTACCAGTGTTTGGTTTTTAGAGGGAAGCAAACTTAATATTTCTATAGCAGCATATATATCACCGCGCCAAAGTAAGTTATCCATACGCTTAACGTGATGACTTATTAAAATACTTTTATAATTATCTAAATATTTGAATTGCTCATCCACTGACAAAGATAAATTAATCCATGCGTCTATTAAAACTTTATTAGCATCAGTAATATTTTCTAGTCTTCGCAAAGCACTCGATAAACGTAAGGCGCCAATTCCAGTCTGTGGTTTTTGTTTCCTAAAAAAATTCAAAACTTCTTTTGGGTTTTCATCTTTAGGAATCAATACTTCAGCACGTTCACGTAATCGTTTTAAACCTGGCCATTGAGGATTTTGTTTCAAAAATAATTTGTATTCTAACCAGTTACCATTACCAGCGCGTAACCGCGCCCATGTTAGAATGGTTTGGCCTACGGGATCTATTATTTTATTTGAATAATTTTTAGCAGTTACCCAATCGCTATTCTCAATGGCCAAAAGGCCATTAAGCAAATTATTACTATCATCAAATTTAGACTGTGCATTAGCAGGAGCCACCCATAAAAGCACTAAAACGATGCAAACCTTAATTAAACTAAACATATTAATCTCAATAAATTAACACTATTAATATGGTAAAAAACTATATTTTTAAAGTAACATATTACTAAACTCAAATTTCTTGGTACACATGATATCATTTTCACGCTATATCCCAATTTGAATCACTTAATTTAAGGAGAAACTCAATGTTTAAAGGTTCTATGCCAGCTCTGATCACACCTTTTAAAAATGGTAAAGTGGATTTTGATGCGCTTAAACATTTAGTCGATTGGCAGATAACAGAAGGTTCTCATGGCCTAGTACCAGTAGGAACTACGGGAGAGAGTGCCACACTTTCACATTCTGAGCATGAAGAAGTCATTAGGGTGGTAGTGGATCACACTGCAGGAAGAGTTCCCGTTATTGCTGGGGCTGGCTCAAATAATACTGCTGAAGCTCTTCGTCTCATGCAATTTGCAAAAGATGTTGGTGCAGATGCAGCATTAGTAGTAACACCATACTATAACAAACCAACACAGCGTGGTTTATATGCTCATTTTGAAGCATTAAACGCTATTGGTTTACCTATTTTTATCTATAATATTCCTGGTCGTTCTGTAGTTGATATGACCGCTGAGACAATGGGTTTACTAGCAAAACTAGATTTTATCATTGGTGTGAAAGATGCAACTGCATCTATGGATAGAGTTACGCAGCAGAGACGTGAATGCGGTAAAGATTTCATTCAAATGTCTGCAGAAGATGCCAGCGCTTTAGGCTTTTTTGTTCATGGCGGTGTTGGTGCTATTTCAGTAACTGCAAATGTTGCACCAGCTTTATGTGCAAAATTTCAAAATGCTTTAGCTAATAATGATTTCAAAGCAGCTTTAGAGCTACAAGATCTATTAATGCCATTGCATGAGGCAATCTTTACCGAACCTGGATTGGTAGGTGCAAAATACGCAGTATCACTTTTAGGCAAAAGTACGGAAGATGTACGTTTACCGTTAACAGATTTATTAGAAGAAACTAAACAAAAGATTCAAACAGCTATGCGCCATGTAGGCATATTAAGTTAATTATTTTTCCCAATATGTAGAAAGGTAAACTAAAGCATCACGTAGGTTTCGCCACAAATAAGCCATATTTTTTGTTTAATAGTTCTCTCTACTTTCAGTTTATCTTTAGCTTATAGTTATAAGGTAACTTATGAATGGTTCAAATATTAAATATGATAATTATGCAAAGCTTTCATATTAGTAAAAGCGCTCTTTATAGACTTGGCAGTACTCCAGAGGTAGCTTATATCGGTAAATACTATGGCAAAAAAGAAAATTCCAGATAACAATAAAATGATCGTAGAAAACCGCCGTGCCCGCTATGACTATGCGGTCGAGGATGTTTTAGAATGTGGTATTATGCTGATGGGTTCAGAGGTAAAAGCACTCCGAATTGGCTCCGCTAACATAGCGGAAAGCTATGTGGATGTTGAAAATGGTGAGCTCTGGATAATTAACTCTTATATTTCTTTGTATACCCAAGCACAAAATTTTGGGCATGAAGAACGTAGGCGTCGTAAATTATTAGTTTCCAAACGTGAAATAGCAAAATTATGGCAAGCAAAAGGCCGCGAGGCCATGACTATTATTGCTTTGAAAATGTATTTTAATGACAAAGGTAAAGTTAAATTACTAATAGGTACCGCCAAAGGCAAAAAGCAATCTGACAAGCGGGAAACCGAAAAGAAGCGAGACTGGAACCGTCAAAAATCTCGTTTAATGCGAGAACATAGTTAATTTTGAACTAAATGCTTTTTTTATATGAACTATTATAATGGCTTATAAATAAGTAAGTCCAAGACTTGGAATTATTAAAATGGAAGCAATACTTATACAGCTTGTCTCTGGTTCAATAGGAAGTGCAGTTACAGGCAGGTTTTTTAAAAAAATTAACTTCAGTGTTCTAAATAATTTTTTATTAGGTATTATTGGTGGTGGCTTAGGCGGTCAAATATTAGGCGCTGGAGTTAACGTGATTAATGTTAGCTCCACGTTAACTTTAATCATATCAGGTATAATTGGCGGAGTCATATTTATACTTTTAGCTGAAATAATTAAAAAAACTTTATAATTTTAGTAGAGATTTAACTTATTTAGAGCTGTATTTTCTTTGCCTTATGACAAGCTCTACTGTAGGTTTAGGTGATGCAAGTTACAGTTTCCACAAAATGGTTAGCCCATCACATTAAGGACGTGCAAATTCTTGATGCTTCCTGGTATTTACCTGCTGCGTCACGTGATCCATTTAAAGAGTTTCAAATAAAACACATACATGGTGCACAATTCTTTGATATTGATTGGATTGCAGACACCAGTAATTGCTTACCTCATATGCTTCCAAATAATAAAGATTTTGCCAATCATGTTGAAAAATTAGGAATTTCAAATACAACTAATGTTATAATTTATGATACTGCAGGTTTATTTTCAGCTGCCAGAGTTTGGTGGATGTTCCACGTTATGGGTCATAAAAAAGTTTTTGTATTAGATGGTGGATTGCCAAAATGGATTGCAGAAAAACGCCCATTATCGAATATTTTGACTAAACCTGAGTGTGGATCTTACAAAGCTACATTATTTTCTTCGCAAGTAGTAAATGCTGCTGAAGTATTAAATAGTAATGCGCAGGTTATTGATGCTAGGCCTCCTTTACGATTTACGGGACAGGCTTTAGAACCTCGTCCAAATACAAAATCAGGGCATATTCCAAAATCAATAAATTTATTTTTTAAACTAGTTTTAGATGAGAAAAATTGCCTGAAATCTGATGAGGAGTTGCATTTATTATTTAGTGAAGCTGGCATAGACTTTACGCGTCCAATAATTACTTCCTGCGGATCTGGTGTAACCGCTGCCGTTCTAACTTTTGCCCTAAAAAGACTAGACCACAATCAGACTGCATTGTATGACGGGTCATGGTCAGAATGGGGTTCCCGAGACGACCTTCCCATCGAAACTAACTAAGGGCTTTTATCATGCTGTCATCATTAAAAAAACAACCCGCTGATCGTATTATTGGCCTATCAGCACTATACAATGCAGACCCGCGAAGCAAAAAAATTGATCTAGGTGTTGGTGTGTACAAAGACGCAAATGGCAATACGCCTGTTATGCGAGCAATTAAGGAAGCCGAAAAGCGGTTATGGGACGCTGAAACCACAAAAACATATACAGCAATGATAGGCGATGGTGGCTTTCACACTGCAATGGCTGATCTTGTTTTATCTAATAGTGTTGATCGTGATCGCATTTCATTTTGTGCTACACCAGGTGGCACAGGCGCTATTCACCATGTGCTAGAACTTGTCAAATTAACAGGTGCTAATCCTACAATTTGGTTTAGTGATCCAACATGGGGCAATCATTTATCTATAGCAAAACATCTTGGCATGCCGTTTGCAAAATATGGCTATTTTGACAATTATACACGCTCAGTTAATTTTGAAGGCATGATATCAGATCTATCCAACGTCTCAAAGGGTGATGTTGTTGTTCTGCATGGTTGCTGTCACAATCCAACTGGTGCAAATCTAAACAAAACGCAATGGAGCTTAATAGCAGATCTACTTCTAGAAAAAGAAGCAATTCCGTTCATCGATATTGCGTATCAAGGATTTGGGGAAGGCTTAGAAGAAGACGCATTTGGAACTCGCTTATTAGCAGGCAAATTCCCAGAAATGTTTATAGCATCCAGCTGTTCAAAGAATTTTGGTATTTATCGAGAGCGGTGTGGATTAGTAATGGCGATTTCAGCAGGTCCAGACACTAGCGAGATTACACAGGGAAATCTATCTTATGTTAATCGTCAAAATTTTAGTTTTCCACCAGACCACGGTGCTCGTTTAGTTACTATGGTATTAACAGACACAGAACTGCGAGCTAATTGGGTGGCAGAGTTAGAAGATGTTCGATTAGGTATGTTGAGCGCACGTAAGAAATTGGCTGAGGCTTTACGTGTTGAATGTGGGTCTGATCGCTTTGGTTTCCTTGCAGAACACCGTGGAATGTTTTCACGCCTTGGCGCAACCGAAGATCAAGTTAACAAATTACGCGATGAGTATGGTATTTATATGGTTTTCGACAGCCGACTAAATATTGCAGGCGTCACAGAAGAGAAAATAGAAACTATAGCGAAAGCTGTTATCGCTGTTGGCATTTAAACTAACACTAAAGTCCGTATAAAGTATTTTGCTGAAAGGTCTGAACAGGCCACTTTAGAACGTCCCCTTAACTATCTTAAAAATTTTGGATAGTTGGTTGCTAAATATTGTGAAAGCAGTTACGAGCTCATTGCCCGTACTGGGCAAAGTATCCGCAACCTTTTCAAAACGGAGTTTATGATGAACCGTGGAATTATCTTTGGCGTTATAGCCATGGCTACTATAGTTGTAGCCTCGAACATTCTTGTCCAATTTCTAATGGGAAATTGGTTAACATGGGGGGCTTTCACTTATCCGTTTGCCTTTCTTATTACTGATCTAATGAACCGATTATATGGCGCACAACAAGCTAGAAAAGTTGTTCTTACTGGCTTTTTAGTTGGTATTTTCTGTTCGTTCATTGGTACGCAAATTATGGGTGAATATGGGCCATATGTAACACTTCGCATTGCAATAGGATCTGGCACTGCATTTTTAGTTGCGCAACTGGTAGACGTATTCGTATTCAATAAAATGCGTGAAGGTAAGTGGTGGCGCGCGCCCTTGGCATCAACTTTAGTTGGATCTTCTTTAGATACAGCTTTATTTTTTACGATAGCATTTTCTACAACACTTGCTGCGTTAGAGCCTACAAATGATGTGTCTTGGGCAAATGAAGTAATGCCTTTGTTGGGGCAAGGCCCGATTGTACCTCTATGGGTATCGTTAGGCGTTGCTGATTGGTTAGTTAAGCTTTGCCTAGCTTTGATTGCCTTAATACCATTTCGCATGCTAGTAATTCGTTTGCAAAAATCAACTGTATAACCATAAAAATAGGTTTAAACTTTACGCCTACTCATTTTTGAGTGGGCGTTTTAATTTATTATACGTACTTTATAAAAAATCGTTTGGCTTTTTGGTAAAGTCGTTGCATGATTTAAATACCGGGCAGAAACGCCCTGGTCAAAAGAAACAATCGAAAGGAGGTGCCCATGATTATTAAGAAAACAGAGCAGCTGGTTAAGGCTACGAGCGAGGTAAGACGTTAGGGGGCAGCCCCCCAAATTTATTATCTGGCTTCAAAACCTGCTTTGGTTTTGCTTGCCACCTCTAAATCTTGAGAGAAGCCCACATCCCTTGATGTGGGCTTTTTCATTTATTATAAAGTATTATGATTAAAATTACTGATACAATCCAAATTGAACCCTGGGAAATTACAGAGAGCTTTATACGCTCTTCTGGCCCGGGAGGTCAGCATGTAAATAAAGTTTCATCAGCCGTTGAGCTGCGATTTGAAGCAGAGCGTTCTCCTAACTTATCAGCGTATGTAAAAATACGATTAAAAAAGTTAGCTGGGAGAAAGTGGACCAAAGATGGCGCAATTATTATTACAGCTGAAAAACACCGATTGCAGCCAATGAACCGCGCTTTAGCACAAGAGAAGTTAATAGAGCTAATTGTTGAAGCTACCAAACGCCCAAAGTATCGAATTAAAACTAAACCAACTAGAGCATCACAACGCCGAAGGGTGGACACAAAAACAAAAAGGGGGCATGTCAAAGCACTTCGTGGGCGCGTTACCGATAATTAGAAATTTGTGTAATCTTTATTTATAAAGCATCAGTAATCTCTCAGGTCATATTATCTCTCGAAATTATTAACTAAAGTTAAGTGAGTGTCTTTGGGTCTTTAAGTTTTGGAAAAAACCCCCTAGAAGGCAAAAAACTCTCCGTAAGGAATATGAAATGGCTAAGTTTACGACAATTGCTGATTTTACGCGCCGCTTACGGACCCCGGATCGTAGCCCAAACGATACACCCCTAACGCCGATCCAGGCTAAAACAGATATTTTATCCGGATTAACCGTTGCTCTTGCATTAGTGCCAGAGGCAATAGCCTTTGCTTTTGTAGCAGGTGTCGCGCCATTGGTTGGGTTACATGCTGCGTTTATTGTAGGCCTAATTACTGCCATATTTGGTGGCCGCCCTGGTATGATTTCAGGTGCCACTGGTGCATTAGCTGTTGTTATGGTTGCTTTAGTTGCTGAGCATGGTGTCCAGTATCTATTTGCTACGGTTGTACTTATGGGAATTTTTCAAGTTCTAGCTGGTATTTTTAAACTAGGGAAATTTATGCGCCTTGTTCCTCATCCAGTTATGTTAGGATTTGTTAACGGTTTAGCAATTGTAATTTTTTGGGCTCAAATGGATTTTTTCCAAATAAAAGATAGTAGTGGGCATCATGTTTGGATGACTGGAGCTACCTTATGGATTACCTTAGCTTTAGTTGCATTAACAATGCTCTTAATTTGGATTACCCCAAAAATTACACGTGCAATTCCTGCACCGTTATTAGCTATCACTTTAGTTGCAGCTTTAGTTATCATATTTGACATTAACGTACTAAGTGTTGGTGATTTGAGTTCTGTTAAAGGTGGCCTTCCCACATTTGCCATTCCAATTATTCCTTTTACCTTTGAAACACTTTATATTATTTTACCATACGCATTAATATTAGGATCTATTGGTTTGATTGAAAGTCTCCTAACCCTAAACCTTGTTGGAGACATAACTGGCAAAAAAGGTGGCGCCAGCCAGGAATGTCTGGCCCAAGGCGGTGCAAATATTGTCACTGGCCTCTTTGGAGGCATGGGTGGTTGCGCTATGATTGGGCAATCAATGATTAATGTAAACTCTGGCGGGCGAACACGGCTAGCGGGCATCGCCGCAGCATTATTTCTCCTTTCATTTATATTATTTGCAAGTGGAATTATTGATTTAATTCCTTTAGCGGCTTTAGTTGGAGTAATGTTTATGGTTGTTATTGGTACATTTGCTTGGCAATCAATAAAACTGATGGGCCGTATCCCCGTATCAGATATTTTAGTAATTTTAGTAGTTACTGCTGTGACAGTATTATTCAATTTGGCAATTGCTGTATTTGTTGGGGTCATTATTTCTGCACTAGTCTATGCATGGAATGCTGCAGCACAAATTCAAGTTCACACTCGCCTCTCTGAAACTGAAAAAGGTGCCATTGTATACGAACTATCAGGGCCCTTATTTTTTGGATCTAGCACGCGCTTTCAGGAATTATTTGAACCTGAAAATGATCCTGCTACAATAATCATAGATTTTAATGGTTCTCGTGTTGTTGATCATAGCGCATTACAGGCTATTGATGCAGTTGCAGCCAAATATGAAGCAGCAGGGAAAAAATTAATGTTGCGACATTTATCACGTGATTGCCATGCACTGTTGGCCAAAGCAGGCCAACTCATTGTTGATATGGACGACGATCCAAGTTATCGTATTGCAACTGACTATGGAATTTCAGCTGGCAAAATTGGTGGCCATTAATCTGATCTAATTGATAGGTGAAAAATGTCTAATATAGTTATTGCAGCCCTTTATCATTTTACAAAACTTTCAGATCATAAAAATTTGCAAGCACCACTTATGAAGATCTGTAATTCTCAAGGAATTAAGGGCTCTTTGCTATTAGCATTTGAAGGTATCAATGGCACCATAGCTGGATCACGTACTGGGATCGATGCTGTTTTAAAGCATCTACGCGCATGGCCAGGTTGCTCCAATTTGGAACACAAGGAAAGCCATTCCTCGGGAACCCCATTTAAGCGTATGAAAGTGAAATTAAAGAAAGAAATAGTAACAATGCGCCAGCCCGATGTTGACCCAACTTTAAATGTTGGAAACTACGTTGAAGCATCTGATTGGAATAACCTCATTTTGCAAGAAGACGTTGTAGTGATAGACACACGTAATGATTACGAAGTTGCTATTGGAACATTTGAAGGGGCCGTTGACCCAGAAACTAAAAGTTTTGGAGAGTTTCCTGAATGGTGGGGAAAAAATAAAAATAAATTTCAAAATAAGCGCATTGCAATGTTTTGCACAGGTGGTATTCGGTGTGAAAAATCTACTAATTATCTTATAAACGAAGGTGTTGAAGATGTTTATCATTTAAAGGGTGGCATATTAAAATATCTAGAAGATGTGCCACAAGAAGATAGCAAGTGGGATGGTGAATGCTTTGTTTTTGATGCTCGTGTATCGGTCAAGCATCGCTTGGAAGAAGGTAAGTATAAGCTGTGCTATGCCTGTCGAATGCCACTTGCTCCAGATGCCTTTAATCGTTCTGAATTTGAAAAGGGTGTATCTTGTCACCTATGTATCAATACTAATGGCCCCGAGCGAAAAAAGAGGTTTAGGGAACGGCAAAGACAAGTAGAGCTCGCAGATAAACGTGGTAAACACCATATTGGATAATTCTAAAATATGACCGAAATCACTGTTAGCCTGTTGGTGATACTTTTTTTGTGAGACTCTGCGCTGGTTTCTTTGATGCAATATCCGGGGGTGGGGGACTTATATCACTTCCCGCAATGTTAATTGCTGGGGTCCCACCATTAACTGCAATAGGAACAAATAAGCTTCAAGGTTTGTTTGGAACAGCTTCAGCAACCATAACATTTGCCGCTAAAGGGCATTTAGATTTGCGGGCTTTATGGCCAATTGCTTTCCTATGTTTTGCAGCATCCTCAGCTGGAGCACTTACTGCATCATACATTCCACAAGAAGCATTAACTTATGCATTTCCCTTTATCCTAATTGGAGTTGCACTTTATTTTGCATTATCACCAATATTTTGCATTATCACCAAACTTAACAGATTTAAGGAGAAAACCACTTATACCAACTCTTATTTTAACTAGTTTTTTATTACCAGTAGTAGGGTTTTACGATGGTATTTTTGGTCCAGGTGCAGGATCATTTTACATGCTAATGCTGTTAAGTCTTGGCGGCATGGGTATTTTAAAAGCCACTGCACAAACAAAATTTTTTAATTTTGCATCAAATTTTGGTGGATTTATTGGGTTTGCACTTATTGGTGCTATCTCTTGGAAGGTTGGATTTTTAATGGCAGCAGGGCAGATTATTGGCAGTACACTTGGCGCGCGCTTGGCTATGAAAAAAGGGGCGCAAATCATTAAGCCACTACTAGTCACTATCTGTATAGCAACGGCATTAAAATTATTGCTTAGTAATTAAACTCTACAGGCATAAATTTTTATGAATAAAAAATTATATTTTTATACGTCTGCCTAGTGGAATTTCGCGAATAGGTAAATGAACAATTGCACTAAACGCACCAACACCTATTCCAACCCACCAAACAGTATTATAATTTCCATAAGCGTCATACAATGCGCCACCTAGCCAAACCCCTAAAAATGATCCTAATTGATGGCTAAAGAAAACTATTCCATATAAAGTTCCCATATATCGTAAGCCATAAATGTAACCTACTAAGCCAGAGGTTAACGGTACAGAAGCTAGCCATAATAGGCCCATAGTGATTGAGAACGTGACAACTGTTAATGGCGTCATTGGGACCATAATAAAGATAATGGCGATTACTGTTCGTCCAGTATAAACAATCGCTAATAGGTTTTTCTTTTTATAATATTTACCAAAATAACCCGCTGTAATTGTTCCTACAATATTTGCTGCACCAATTAGTGCAATTGCAAATGCACCCAACGCGCTGGTAGTGTTTACACCAATACCAGAAAGCAGCCCCCCACTAGAAATTGGACCACACATCTCAGTTACAAATGCTGGAAAGTGAGCTGTAACAAAAGCTAACTGAAAACCACATGAAAAAAAACCAAGAAAAATTAAGGTAAAACTAGGATCATAAAAAGCTTTTTTTAGAATTTGGCCTAATGTTTCTTCTAAACTTTCAGTACTGTTTTTTACAGGTGCTTTAAGTACAGGTAGCAGTACTAAAGTTGAGATAATTATCCCTGCAAAAATTAGAAATACAATTGACCAATTGAAATGGCCTAAAAGGTATTCAGCCGCTGGGGGGCCTATAATCTGACCAACAGAACCAACAGCAGTCGCTATCCCTAATGCCATAGATCTGTTTTCATCTGATGCAGCCCGACCCACGATCGCTAAAACTACACCAAATCCAGTACCAGCTACGCCAAAGCCAACGAAGAGAGCATAAAATTGATGCTGCCCAGGGCTAATCGCATAACTAGATAATATTAATCCCACAGCATAAAAAATCACACCTAATAAAATTGCCTTACGATCACCAATCTTCTCTGCAATTGCCCCAAATATGGGTTGGCCAACACCCCATGCTAGGTTTTGAATAGCGATAGCCATTGAAAATTCAGTGCGCGCCCAAAAAAACTGATCTGCTACTGGAATCTGAAAGACCCCAAACGATGCTCGGATACCAAAACCAATCATTAATATTAATGACGAAGCAATTAGAACAGGTGTAATTAATTTAGAATTATGTGGTTGCATGTAATTACCTCTTTGGTTGTGCCAGCTTTATAAAATTGCTAGTTAGGGTCAATGGGTTTTTGGGGCTGGGTAATATGAAACCAATAGATATTTACAATCAACGGGTCTTATCTGGCACTTTGGTTTCAGACAATAATCAACTAAAAACACTTCAAGCCTTACAAGACTTAGCAATAGAGATTGATGGCTATAAGCCTCGATCAAAATGGCTATTATCTGGTTTATTTGGTATAAGAGCACCACGCCCAAAGGGGCTATATATTTATGGTGGAGTTGGCCGAGGTAAGTCTATGTTAATGGATTTATTTTTTGAAGCATCTCCAGTAACAAGAAAGCGTCGTGTGCACTTCCATGAATTCATGCAATCAATTCATCAAAGTCTGTATGAAGTAAGACAAACGGGTGTTGAAGATGCCATTCGTCCAGTTGCAGAAAAGATTATCTCTGAAGTTGATCTACTATGTTTTGATGAAATTCAAATAACAGATATTACGGATGCAATGATAGTTGGTCGTTTATTTGAATTTTTATTAGATTCAGGTGTTATTATTGTAACAACATCTAATAGACATCCAAATGATTTATATAAAAGTGGGTTAAATCGTTCATTATTTTTACCATTTATCAAAATGATTGGACAAAGGCTTACTACTTTGAATTTAGATAGCGACACTGATCATCGTCAAAATAATATAAATGGTAATATTGTTTATTTTTATCCCTTAAACGAAGAAACTCATCAGAAAATTGAACAGCTGTGGGAAACCCTATCGCGTGGAAAGTCTACACCTCTTATCTTAACCCAAAAAAAACGTAAAATTGAGATTCCTTTTCATGTTAATGGTATCGCCCGCGCAAGCTTTGCTGATTTATGCAATAAAGCTTTAGGTCCAGGAGATTACTTAGTAATTGCCAAATCAATAGATTTATTAATGATAACTAATGTACCCCAATTAGGGAAGGATAATAGCAACCAAGCTAAGAGGTTTGTCACACTTATTGATACTTTATATGAGGGTAGTATTAAGGTCATAATAAGCGCAGATGCAGAAGTGGAAGAATTGTACAAAGATGGTATTGGTTCCTTTGAATTCAACCGTACAGCAAGTAGATTAAGAGAAATGCAGTCTGAAGTTTGGGGAACCTAATTTCATTCGCGCGCCTTGCGCAATTCAATTAAAAACTCTTTATTAGCAAGGCCATCAGGGGTCAAACCTAATATAATTTGATACTTTCTAATTGATTTTCTTGAATTTGGACCAATGATACCATCAGGCTCACCAACGTCATATCCTATTTGGTTTAACAGCTTCTGTACTTCAACTTTTTCTTTCAGCTTTAGTGCACCGGGCCCGCGGGGCCATTCACGTTGAAACGGTAACTCACCTAAGATACGGTCAGCTAGGTGCCCCACGGCCATCGCGTAAGAGTTTGAATTATTATAACGTTTAATTACAAAAAAATTCTTGAATACAATAAAAGCAGGGCCCTTAGCGCCAGCTGGAAGAAATACTGAACCTTCGCCATGGTTTGGGATCTTATTATTTTTGATGGTTCTAACACCTAACTCTGTCCAGCGAGATGGTGTCGCTTTAACTTCAAGATCAGCATTTCTATAATTAAATCCTGCAGGTAATATTACTTCTATTCCCCATGGTTGATTATTTTTCCACCCAAATTTAGCAAGGTAATTTGCTGTTGAAGCTAGGGCGTCTGATGGATCCGCAGGATCCCAAACATTTCGCTTTCCATCACCAGTAAAATCTTGTGCGTAGGCTTGATAGCTTGTTGGTATGAACTGAGTATGCCCCATAGCGCCTGCCCAAGAACCCATCATTTTATCAGGTGTAATATCGCCACGTTGTATAATCTTTAGCGCTTCCATTAATTGTTGCCGTCCAAACTTTTCACGCCGGCCATCATATGCAAGAGTTGCTAGGGCTTCTATAATATTAATATTTCCCATTCGTTGGCCATACGAAGTTTCTAGCCCCCAAATTGCGACTATTACTTCAGCATCAACTTTATATTTTTTCTCTATTTGATTTAGAATATTTGCCTGAATATTAAAACTGGCTTGTCCATCTACAACACGTTTTGGTGATGTTGCAGTATCTAGATAATCCCAAATTTGGCGTGAAAACTCAGCCTGTTTTCTATCTAACTGTACAACGCGGTCGTTTAACAAGACGCCCTCAAATGCATCATTAAGCGTATTGGCACTAATACCATTCAACAATGCATCTTGGCGAAATGATTTTACCCAAAGTTGAAAACCGCTCTGACTTTGGGCTACTTGATATTGCCCTAATTGAGAGTTTTTAGCGTTTACAGGCATTACCAAAACAAACAGACTCAAAGCCAAAGTTGCTGAAAATTTTAGCATTTATTACTCTCCTGCTCGAGACAATTATTCATTTTTAGTATAATCTAATGCACGCATCTCCCTAAAACAATACACCTATTCAAATTGGCATAATTGCGCCAATTGTTAAAAACATAAGTTTTAAAATATACTGTCTATCAACGGTTTTTTTTTCGTTTACCTTTATC
>Ga0115005_10000069_pt1 | contig 66354 bp, 53 predicted proteins | sample ArcOceMetagenome_FD_87163 | JGI IMG/M metagenome (GOLD analysis project Ga0115005, IMG submission 87163) | Marine eukaryotic phytoplankton communities from Arctic Ocean - Arctic Ocean - Greenland ARC118M Metagenome | ecosystem: Environmental > Aquatic > Marine > Oceanic | place: Arctic Ocean... | reverse complement strand
TTCTTACCAATTTTATCAATTTATCTACCATCCAACTTTTTGGATGAAATGTATTATTTTTATTGCTTTACTTCTAATTTATCTTTTTCATATAAATCTTTTTTCAAACCGATAATTGCTGTACATCCATCATTATCTGCATCCAAATAAATATTATCAGGGATACCATCTCCGTCTGTATCTTTGCACGATTGAGTAATTTCAATTTGGATATCATCTAAAAAATTTCCTAGACTTCCTCCTCCAACTGATTCAAATGCTATGATAAGCGACGTTTGACCAACTGGTATATTATAAGTTCCAGAATAAAAAACCCATGCAGATGTTCCATCTGTCATAGACTCTATTATAGTAAAGGAAGCTAAATCTGCCCCCATTCGAACATTAGCAGTCTCTGATCCTGATCGACCTCTATGATATAGCGACCAATTAATTATTCCTCCTGCTCCATTCAAACAAAAAATCTGATACAATGTAGAAACTTGATTAGCATTTAACTCCACAAATTGATTCCCTTCCTGAGAAGGAACACTGTTAAAACCCGTACTCCAAAATTTTATGCTATTATCTGTCGCAGTTGTTTCCCAACCATTTACTAATGAAGCATTCATTATTGAGTAGGTAGATGCACCAATAACTGGTGATTCAAATCCTCCATTAACAAAAGGATCAGCTGAACATCCACATTCATCTTCTCCTGATAATCCATCATGATCCGCATCTAAATCAATATGATCTGGAATACCATCTCCATCTGTATCCAAGGCACCACCACGTTCCTTCTATTTTTACATTATCAATGGCCCAATAACCAATCTCCTGTCCATCTAAATCGAATTTGTGCATTTGTAGCTCCTGCTGTAAATACTGTTATATCGATACTTTCTGAAGCTGAATTGGCTGTTGAACTTGCACCTCCAGACAAAACAGAAACCCACGAAGATCCATTGTAAACTTCTACGCTACAAGCACCGCCATAACCTGCTTGAAAATAATGATCGAAGATAAGCGTAAGACTTGCGGAATAGCTACTAGCATTAAAAACGGAAGTAACTAAAGTTGCTTCCTCAGCCGTACTATTAGCTCCAAAGTTATCACTATCAAAAATGGCAAACTGTCCTAAAAAAGGAGCATTGATCGTTCTTCCTCCTGGATTATGGAACGTCCATAACTCTTATTAGGTTATTACTCCAACCTGCAGGAGGTGTCGTTCCACTCGCTGTAGAAAAACTCTCGTTAATTATTGTGGTTTGTGCAGTAGATAAAATAATACAACTTAAAAAGTATGAAATAAGAAAAAGTAATTTAAATCTACATTTGATAGAGAAAAATCCCATAGACATAGGGGCTTAAAACTATTATCGGAATTAGAAAATTGGTTTTATTTTCAATACAAAAAAAAAACGCATATACATATATATATCGCTACCTTTTTTAACTTTAAATGATTTTTTGTAATCTATCTTAAATAACTGTAGTTAGGCAAGCAAGGTATTTTAAAAACCACGAAGTGGTTTTTTTAATCTATGCGCGTAACTTGAGTTAAGTAAATAATGCTAACCACCCGGCAAAAGAAGTGGAGAATAATTATATTTTAAACGCAACTTTATAATTAGAAAACTAAAACTATGCATCATTTTAAAAACAACAAAGTACTTTTTATCTTCCTTTTTGGAATCTTCTTTCTCCAAAATATTTTTGCTCAAAAAAACTATGTAGAAGGTCATATTGTAACCTTCGAAAATGATACCCTATCAGGATTTATTGATTATCGAAATTGGAAAAAAAATCCCAGATTCATTTCATTTAGAAAAATAAAGGAATCTGATGCTGTTGTTTATTCGCCTAAAGAAATTAAAGGATTTGAGGTAGGAGAAGAAATTTATATAAGCTCATCTCTCAAAATAGAAACGAGCCCTATTAAATTAAAAGAATTGACGGACAATAAAGAATTCTTATATACCTACGAGATGGTTTTCTTGCAAACGCTAATCAAAGGAGACAAGGGGCTATATCTTTTTCGAAATAAAACTAAGTCTCAATTCTACATTTTCGAAAATGGGTCATTCGATTTATTAGAATACAAAAGATATACTTTTAATGATCAAGGAGGGAAACTCTTACGTGAAAACAAAACATATCTTAGTCAACTCGGTCAATATTTATCAGATTGTGCTTCGTTACAACGCACGCTTAAGGATACAAAATACACTATAAAAAGCTTAGAGAATTTATTTGAATTTTATTATGACTGTTCTTCTTCTGTTGTAGAATTTCAAAAAAAATCTAAGAAACCTATATATCATGTTGGATTAGTTGCAGGTGGATCAATGAGTATTTTAAGATTCAAAAAAGGAAATAGATCTTCATTTGTAAAAGATAAAAACCTTGCTCCATCTTATAATTTCACAGGAGGCGGTTTTTTAGAAGTAGTACTTCCTAGAAATTTTCAGAAATGGTCGTTCTATTCAGAGTTATTATATACTCAATACAGTATAGCATTTGAAGAAGAAAATACAACTTCTACCTTAGGACTATATTATGACTTAGCATATATTCGCTTGAATAATATGGTTCGTTATCATTATTATTTGAATGATTTAAAATTATTTGTAAATGCTGGTGTTTCATTTGGAGTTACGGTCAAGTACAATTCTTACCAATCTGATGAATCAAAGTTACCTGCTATATTTGGTGAAATTTCAAGTACGAAACCTACTCCAAGAGGAACTTTAATAGAATTTGGAGGACTCGCAGGTGTGGGTTTAAAATTTAATAAATTTTCTGCTGAACTGCGATATGAGAAAGGTGATGAGTCACAATCGTTTGCATTATTAAGATTGCCAAGTCATCGGTTCTTTTTCATTATCGGGTATCATTTTTAAATGAAAAACATTCCTATAAAAAAGCCTCATTCCGAGTAATCAGAATGAGGCTCTTATTATTTGTAATCCGAGACAAGGTTGGAACGGTGACACGAGTTTTATTTTAAAAATTAATTATCCTTCGCCTTCGAATCAGCATCTCCATTCTCCTTTTTCGCTTTCTTCACCGCATCTCCCACATCCTTTGTCGCTTTTTTCAAATCCTTCAATTGCTTCGCTTTAGCATCTTTTTTCGCAGCAGGTTTTGCCGCATCATTTGCTTTTGACGAGTCTGATTTAGCAAAAGGTTTTTTTCCGAAAACCAAACCCTTCGCATCGGTGTCTATATAAATCGTATCGCCTCCGTCAAATTCACCTGACAAAACATGCTTCGATAATTCGTTCAAGACTTCTTTTTGTAAAACTCTTTTCAGCGGTCTTGCTCCAAATTGTGGATCGTAACCTAAGTCTGCCAAGAGGTCTTTTGCGCTAGTACTTAACTCCATAGTCATCCCTTGCTTCGCCAACATCTTCCGAGTTTTTTTCAGTAACAATTCTAAGATTTGTTTGATCTCGTCTTTTGTCAATGGCAAGAACATAATCTTATCGTCAATCCGATTCAAGAACTCAGGACGTAGGTTTTCTTTCAATGCTTCAAACACTTCCAGCTTCGTTGTCTCCAAAATATCTGCTCTGTGTTTTTCCCCAACAGAAGCTAAGTCTTCGAAGTTTTCCAAAATAACTTCCGATCCCATATTCGAAGTCATGATGATAATCGTATTGGTAAAATTCGCCACTCGACCTCGACTATCGGTCAATCGACCATCATCCAATACTTGCAATAAAATATTAAAAGTATCAGGATGCGCTTTTTCGATTTCATCCAAAAGAACAATTGAATAGGGTTTTCTTCGCACAGCTTCCGTCAATTGTCCCCCTTCATCATACCCAACATATCCTGGAGGCGCTCCTACCAATCGACTTACCGAATGTCGCTCTTGGTATTCACTCATATCGATTCGAGTGATCGCTTTGTCGTCATCAAATAAAACTTCTGCCAATGATTTTGCCAACTCCGTTTTCCCAACACCTGTAGGTCCGAGAAAAATAAATGAACCAATCGGACGATTCGCATCTTGCAATCCTGAACGACTTCGACGCACCGCATCACTCACCGCAACCACGGCTTCGTGTTGCCCAATGAGGCGTTGGCCAATTTCAGCTTCGAGGTTAAGCAATTTATCTTTTTCACTTTGCAGCATTTTGGAAACTGGAATTCCAGTCCATCTTGCTACCACTTCTGCAATGTCATTCGCATTCACTTCTTCATCCGTGAATCGGTTTTCCTCAGGCAATTTATCTAACTTTTCTTCTGCTACTTTTAGCATCACCTCTTTCTCCTTAATCTGCCCGTAACGGATTTTTGCAACTGTTTCGAAATCACTTTCCCGCTCTGCTTTCGCAGCATGTTGCTCTAATTCTTCAATCGTTTTTTTGATACTTTGAATCGTATCGACGATATCTTTTTCATTTTTCCAAGCAGCAGTAATTCCATCTAAACTTTCCTTCGCATCAGCAATTTGCTTGTTGATCTTATCAAGTTTCTTTTTGTTGCCTTCCCGCTTGATGGCTTCGCGTTCGATTTCTAATTGGCGAACTTTTCGATCTTGCTCATCAACTTCATCAGGTTTAGAATCCAATTCCAAACGTAATTTTGCACCCGCTTCATCAATCAAATCAATCGCTTTATCTGGCAAACTTCGATCAGCAATATATCTCGACGACAACTCTGCCGCCGCAATCAATGCTTCATCCAAAATGTCAACTTTGTGATAAACTTCATATCGCTCTTGCAATCCTCGAAGAATCGAAATCGTATCTTCCACACTAGGTTCGTCAATCAAAACTGTTTGGAAACGACGAACTAAGGCTTTGTCTTTTTCAAAATATTTTTGGTACTCATCTAAGGTCGTTGCACCAATCGTTCGCAAGTCACCACGCGCCAAAGCGGGTTTTAAAATATTGGCAGCATCCATTGCACCACCTCCTCCACCTGCTCCAATTAAGGTGTGAATTTCATCGATGAATAAAATTATTTCTCCTTCAGAATCCGTCACTTCTTTAATTACCCCTTTTAATCTTTCTTCAAATTCTCCTTTAAATTTTGCGCCTGCAATCAAAGCTGCGATATCCAAAACGAACAATTTTTTAGATTGTAAATTTTCAGGAACATCCTTGTTTACTATCCGCCAAGCGATACCTTCGACGATAGCAGTTTTCCCCACCCCTGCTTCTCCAATCAAAATTGGGTTGTTCTTTTTTCTTCGAGAAAGAATGTGCAACACTCTTCTGATTTCCTCATCACGTCCAACAATAGGATCTAGTTTCCCACTCTCCGCTCGCTCGTTTAAGTTGATCCCAAATTTTTCTAAAGAATTATATTGTGTGTCAGTATTTTGATCCGTAACTGTTCTTCCTTTTCGTAATTCTCCGATGGCAGCTTTCATTTCTTTGACTGTTGCGCCCAATTCTTTTAGCAACATTCCACCTTTATCTTTCCCTTGAATTAAAGCCAACAAAATCAATTCTATCGAAATAAATTCGTCCCCAAATTCTTTCAACATTTTCTTTGCACGACTCAATGCTTTGTTAGAATCGTTCGTCAAATATTGTTTTTCCCCACCTTCTACTTTTGCATAAGTTTTAATCATTTCATCCAATCGCATTTGCAGCGTTGGAACGTTTACGCCCATTTTTTGTAATAAAAATTTTGGAACGTTTTCGTCGGTCATCAAAATACCTTTGACCAGGTGCGGTGTATCGACCATTTGTTGATCATGACCTCCAGCAATTTGTTGTGCTTTGAGAATGCACTCTTGAGATTTTATGGTGAAATTATCGTACGTCATTTTATATAAGTTTTATTGTCTTTATTATTTTTGATTTACTCAAAGAGGAATGTTGTTTTAATACCTCCCTCAAAGAGGAAGGCTACCTGTTCGCAATTTAAACATCAAATCCATGACCAAAACAAAAAAATCTACATAATTCTGAAATTATGTCCTGAACGTAAAAAAACAAAGACTTTTTGTCATTTTGAAATAAATTTAACTGACATTTTTCATCCAAATTCAGCCGATAATTTTATCCCAATTACAAGTTATTTTTTTATTAAAAAAAATTAACTGTGTTGATTTGCACGTCAGGTGAAGTTTTAGTTTTGAAAAAAACGGAAGACGAAGTAATGGAAAAAGCATTTAAAATTTGAACTATTCAAATGGAAAGTGGCCTTGCTTTATAAAAATAGATAGCGAAAAGGTTAATGGAAAAACATTCCCTTTTTTGGTCATGCACAAAGCAATTTCGTAGCTCCCGTTTGCCCGTATGGGCTACAAAAAAAATAAACCCGCTCTTTTGTGAAAAAGAGCGGGTTTATTTTTAAGTTAAATATGATTACGTTACTTCAAAGGATAAGGAAACTCTAATTGAAAATTGGCATAATAAATAGAAGCCCAAAGCATAATAAAAACTATAAAACCTATAATCATCTTGGCCATGAATTTTCCTTTGCCGCCTGCATTTACGATATTATCTGACATTGTATTACTTTTTTAATTTGGTAAAATTTTTACTTTTATAATACAAAGAAAAACATTTTTTATTAAACATCAAAGATTTTAATCTATGCCTGCTTTTTTAGATAAATTACAAACAAGCCATACTTTCCACCCTCCCGAGCATTGGCTCAAAATAAAAACAATTGACCTGCACACCGGTGGCGAACCTTTGCGGGTCATCGTCGATGGTTTTCCAAAATTAGAAGGTAGCTCGGTACTCGAATATCGCAACTTTATCAAAAAAAATCTTGACTATTTACGTCTCGCTTTGATGCATGAACCTCGAGGTCATGCTGATATGTACGGCTGTATCTTACTCCCTCCGAATGATGCAGATGGTGATTTTGGAATTTTATTTATGCACAATGAAGGTTACAGCACCATGTGTGGTCATGCAATTATTGCGATCTCTACTTTGGCTGTCGAGATGAATTGGGTGGAAGTTACTTCGCCCGAAACGCATATTAAAATTGATGCTCCTTGCGGTCGAATTAATTCTTTTGTAAAAATAAAAAATGGAAAAGTGGAGAGTGTTTATTTTCATTGCGTTCCTTCTTTTGTAGTGGCGCTCGACGAAGAAATTGAAGTGAGAGGTTTGGGTAAACTAACCTATGACTTGGCTTACGGAGGTGCATTTTATGCCTATGTCGATGCTGATAAATTAGGAATTCCACTCGTTCCTGAAAATTATAACTTGCTCATCCGAAGAGGAATGGACATCAAGCGGGCGGTGATGAAGACCAATGCTCAAATCAAACATCCTTTTGAAATGGATTTAAGTTTTTTGTACGGAACTATTTTTATTGGTGGTCCTATTTCGGAAGGATTGGACAGTCGGAATGTTTGTATTTTTGCCAATGGTGAAGTGGATCGTTCCCCGACAGGTTCGGGTGTTTCAGGAAGAATGGCGATTCATTTTTTACGCAATGAAATTAAAATTGGAGAAACGATGACTGTTGAAAGTATTACAGGAAGTGTTTTTAAAGGTTCAATTGTTCGAGAAGAAAAATATGGAAATTTTGATGCGGTGATTCCGCAAGTGGAAGGAACTGCACACATTACGGGGCAACATGAATTTTTGATTGACCCTGATGATCCGTTTAAGTTTGGTTTTTTTCTCCGGTGAAAAAATACAAAAGCGATGTTAGGACTTAAAGCCCTAACATCGCTTTTTCGATATTTAAGATTAAACTATGTTTACAATCCATAAATCATCGGTGCAATATTTTCCTCAAAAACAAATAGTGAAGTAATGTAAAGCGACACAAATAATCCAAGCAGCAGCAGCCAAAACAACTTACTTTTATAAACTTCTTTTTTTCTTTCGAAAATTAAATATACGATATAAGAAAAAAAGACAACGTTGGTGAATCCTAATGCAATCATTTTAATTAAGATTATATATTTTTTAGGGTATCAAATGTTTGTTAATATTTTAGACGGCAATCAGATAAAATTAGTTGCGTCCACTTTTTACTTTGTCAAAAAAGCATAACAATTTTTCACATTTTTATATTTATTTTATCACAATATAAAAATTTAGGTTCGAGCAAAAAAAATCATTAATTTGAGTCTTACTTTGAAAAATATAAAAATTCATGTTTGAAGAATACGATATCGAGCAAAGGAAATCTATCATCGCGTTACTTTTTAAATTAGCCAAATCAGATAACTCCGTTTCCAATATTGAAAAACTATACTTGAGAGACATCGCCAACAGCATTGGCATAGATTCTTTTTCAATTGATGAAATCCTCAAAAACCCAGCAGCTTATCCATTAAAAACTCCACTCGACGAACGAGAGCGAATGACCATTTTATACTATATTTTATTCATGATGCGAGTAGATGGACGAATTGAAAAAGGGGAAGAATCATTAGTTTACAAAGCTAGTTTTCGTTTAGGCTTTAATGAAAAATTGACGGAAGATTTGATCGGTGTGATGAAAACTTATTTGAATAAAGAAATACCGCCAGATATAATGTTGAAGCAGATTAGGAAGCATTTGAATTAGCTTTCATTTAAAATATTTGGGATTTGTTTAAAGCCGCTAAAGTTGTACTTTTGCGGCTTTAAAATTTTAAATCAAAAAACGAATTTACTCTCTTCATTTGGACAGTAAATTCTAACAGAAATTCGAGCGATGAGTTTTGAAGATGAAATAAATAGACGACGGACATTTGCCATCATTAGTCACCCGGATGCCGGGAAGACTACTTTGACTGAAAAGCTTTTGCTTTTTGGTGGAGCAATCCAAGTAGCAGGTGCAGTCAAATCCAATAAAATTAAAAAAACAGCCACTTCTGATTTTATGGAAATCGAGAAACAGAGAGGGATTTCTGTAGCGACTTCGGTGATGGCTTTTAATTATCGAGGATTGAAAATCAACATTCTGGATACACCTGGTCACATGGATTTCCAAGAAGATACTTTCCGAACTTTGACGGCTGCGGATAGTGTGATCGTTGTAATTGATGTGGCGAAAGGGGTGGAAACTCAGACGGAGAAATTGGTCAAAGTTTGTCGAATGCGTAAAACTCCGATCATTGTTTTTATCAACAAGATGGATCGAGAAGGAAAAGAGACTTTTGACTTGCTCGATGAAGTGGAGCAAAAGTTAGGATTGAAAACTTGCCCTTTGTCCTGGCCCATCGGAATGGGTCAGCGCTTCAAAGGAGTTTACAATATGTACGAAGAGAAGTTGAATCTTTTCACCGCACATGGAAAACAGACAGAGGAAGAGACGATTGAATTTACTGATTTGTCTAATCCTGATTTGGAAAACTATGTGGATAAAAAAGCTGCAGACGAATTACGAGAAGAAGTGGAAATGGTGGAAGAAGTTTACCCAGATTTTAATCGACAAGATTATTTGGATGGAAAAATTTCGCCGGTCTTTTTCGGAAGTGCGATTAATAATTTTGGGGTAAAAGAGTTGTTGGATTGTTTTGTAGAAATTGCACCAACACCTTTGCCACGGATCACGGAAGAACGACAAGTGAACCCTGATGAAGATACGTTCTCAGGTTTTGTTTTTAAAATCCATGCGAATATTGATCCTCGACATCGAGATCGAATTGCGTTTTTAAGAATCTGCTCAGGTATTTTTAAACGAAATACGAACTACTTGCACATTCGTCAAAACAAAAAAATGAAGTTTTCCAATCCAACTTCTTTTATGGCTGAAAAAAAATCAGTTGTCGAAGAAGCTTACCCTGGAGACATTGTAGGCTTATACGATTCGGGGAACTTTAAAATTGGAGACTCGGTTACGGAAGGAGAAATTTTGCACTTCAAAGGCATCCCAAGTTTTTCCCCAGAGCAATTTAGATACGTGAATAACGCTGACCCACTAAAGTCAAAACAGTTGGCAAAAGGTTTGTCACAATTGATGGACGAGGGGGTTGCCCAACTTTTTATCAAAGACTTGAATGGTCGGAAAATAATTGGTACAGTTGGTGCACTTCAATTCGAAGTTATCCAATATCGATTGAAACATGAGTATGGCGCAAGTTGCGATTACGAATCAGTTAACTTAGCAAAAGCTTGTTGGGTAGAATGTGACGATACCAAAAAATTAAAAGAATTTACCGACCGAAGGAAACGAGATATGGCGGTAGACAAAGATGGGAATATGGTTTTTTTGGCTGAGTCAAAATGGGTTTTGAAAACAGTTCAAGAAAGTTTTCCAGAAATTAAATTTCATTTCACTTCAGAATTTTAAGTAGTCCGACTCTCCGAGTCGTTCCACATTTCATGACTTTCTAGGTCGTGAATTATTATATATAAACGATTTAGAGAATCGTTGGACGGTAAACGACTCGGAGAGTCGATTACTGAAATAACATTTTAAATATAAAATTATCACATGGCAAATCAGGACGATCAATTTAAAAAACTAGTTTCACATTGTAAAGAGTATGGTTTCGTTTTTCAATCAAGTGAAGTTTACGATGGCTTGTCGGCTGTTTATGATTACGGTCCATACGGAGTGGAATTAAAAAACAACATCAAAAAATATTGGTGGATGGCAATGGTGCAAATGCACGAAAACATTGTGGGCTTAGATGCTGCGATTTTTATGGATCCAAAAACATGGCAAGCATCTGGTCACATCGAAGCTTTTAGTGATCCAATGATTGACAATAAAGATTCAAATAAAAGATATCGTGCAGATCAGTTGGTGGAAGAATATGTGGAGAACAAGGTGATGAAAAAAGCCAACAAAGAAATCGCAAAAGCAAAGAAACGTTTTGGAGATACTTTCAACGAGGAAGAATATAAAACCACTAATCCACGAGTGATGGGTTATTTGGAAAAATCAAAAACGATTTTGACTCGCTTAAATACTTCTTTGACTAATGGTGATTTGGCTGATGTCAAAAACTTGATTGAAGAATTAGAAATTGCTTGTCCTGAAAGTGGTTCTAGAGATTGGACAGACGTGAGAGAATTTAATTTGATGTTCAACACGCAGTTGGGAACAATTGCAGGGGAAGCTGGAAAATTATATTTACGACCTGAAACTGCTCAAGGTATTTTTGTCAACTTCTTAAATGTTCAAAAAACAACTCGTCAAAAAATTCCTTTTGGAATTGCGCAGATTGGAAAAGCATTTAGAAATGAAATCGTTGCACGACAATTTATTTTTAGAATGCGAGAATTTGAACAAATGGAAATGCAATTTTTCGTTCGTCCAGGTGAGCAAAAAAAATGGTACGAGTACTGGAAAGAGTTTAGAATGAAATGGCATCAAGCAATTCATCCTGCGGAAAAGTTACAATATCACGATCATGAAAAATTAGCATTTTATGCTGATGCAGCTTTGGATATTGAATTTGAATTTCCATTTGGTTTTAGAGAATTAGAAGGGATTCATTCTCGAACGGATCATGATTTGAATGCACACCAAGAATTGTCTGGGCGGAAGTTACAATACTTCGATCCTGAGTTGAAAGAAAGTTATGTCCCTTACGTGGTAGAAACTTCTATCGGTTTAGACCGAATGTTTTTAGCAACTATGGCGAATGCCTTGATCGAAGAAACTGTTCCAAATGCAGATGGAAATGATTCTACTCGAACAGTTTTAAAAGTTCATCCTTCCTTGGCTCCGGTGAAATGTGCGGTTTTGCCATTGGTAAAAAACAATGAAGAATTTACCACCAAAGCGAGAGAAATTTTTAATCATATTAAGTTCTCCTTCGAATGTCAGTATGATGAAAAAGATTCTCCAGGAAAAAGATACCGAAGACAAGATGCCATTGGTACACCTTATTGTATCACGATTGATGGTCAAACTTTGGAAGATAATACGGTAACCATTCGAGATCGAGATACTATGGAACAAACACGAATCTCAATTGAGGATATTGAGAAGGTTGTTTTGGAAAAAATTGATATGCGGAATTTGTTGAAGTAATTTTCGACAAAAGTTGAAGTTAAAAAAGACTTGCTGATTCTGATTGGCAAGTCTTTTTTTTTAATTTTAAATTAAACTTTTTAAATTAAAAAATATCATGCTAAAAATATTAAATGAATTTAAAGAATTTGCCCTAAAAGGGAATATGATTGATATCGCCATTGGTGTTATCATCGGAACTGCGTTTAACAAAGTAGTTGATGCTTTGGTGAAAAATATTTTTTTACCGCCTCTTTCTTTCCTGACTGATGGGGCTAGTTTTGGTGATAGTAAATTTATTTTACGAGATGCCGTGGTACAAGATGAAAAAATAACTCTTGAAGAAATTGCCATTGGTTATGGCAAATTCCTAGAAGCTACAATTGATTTTTTTATCATTGCCTTGACTGTTTTTATGGTAGTGAAGGTTATGAATAAACTTAAAAACAAAGCAGAGGACGTAGAAGATAAAACAGTAACAACGCCAAAAAACATTGAATTGCTGACGAAGATGACAGAGTTGATGGAAAAGCAGAATGAGTTGTTGTCGGATAAAAAGAGTTAGGTTAAAAAAGTTTCCCTTGCTCCGCAAAACTCATCGGGTTTTCCAACTGCAACAATGCCCGCTTGGTATCTAATCCATAAAAATAACCTTGCAATTTTCCACTCTTCCCAATCACTCGATGGCAAGGCACGATGAAGGCAATTTGATTATTTCGATTGGCAAGTCCAACTGCTCGAACTGCTTTTGGATTATTTATTTTTTCTGCAATTGCTCCGTAGCTCGTGGTGCATCCGTAAGGAATTTGCAATAATGCATTCCATACTTGTTGGTAAAATTCAGAGGCATTATTGAAATCTAATTTCAAATCAAACTCTTTTCTTTTCCCTTGAAAATATTCTTCGAGTTGCTGTGCGCAAGCTTTCAGGTGTTCTGGGAATTCTTGGGTCGCTTCCGTCAATTCTATTTTTAGTTTGACTTGCTGGATGCCTAATTCGCTGCCGATGATTTCGACGATTCCGAGTGGAGATTTGTAATGAGCTTTTTCGAGCATGTTTTATTTTTATTGTAGCTGGTCGCTTTAGCTGCCATTCAAAAATGAGCGGAGCAATTTTTTAAAAATAAAGTTAGCGTTTATTATGGTTTTTATTTCTATAATCCCGATTTTTTTGAAGCATAACAAATTGTCGTTTTAGATTAGGTTTTCCCTTTAAGCGATTTAAAAGGTCAAGGAAAGCATAGCGACAATTTATTATCCATCTATTTTTTTGGGCAAAAATTCGCTTCGCTTATTTTTGACTGGCAGCTAAAGCGACCAGCTACTTTTCAGTATATTGTGTTTTTTTCTAAAAAAGATATTATGAAACAGTTATTCGTTTTTACTCTATTTTTTCTTTTTTCATTCCATGCTTTTTGCCAAATGACTGGTCAAGAACTTTTAGAAAAAAGCATCAAATATCACGATCCAAAAGGGAAATGGGAAAAAGCTAAATTAACTTTTGACTTAAAACAAGATAGCCCTAATCGTCCGCAACGATTGACTACTTTTAAAATCAATAATAAGAAAAATACTTTTTGGCAAAAAGATATTTCGGGAGAAAATACAGTGATTCGAAGTTTGGAAAAAGATACTTGCGAATTGAGCCTAAATGGTAAAACAACTTTTACAGAAGAAGAAATAAAAAAAAATCGGTTGACTTGTGATCTTACTCGTTTTTGGAAAGACTATCAAACTTACCTTTATGGTTTGCCGATGAAGTTGAAAGATCCTGGAACTAAAGTTTACGATGAAGTCAAAAAAACAAAATTTCAAGATAAAGATTGTTGGCAATTAAAAGTTAGTTACTCAGAACCGGTTGGCCACGACACTTGGTATTTTTATTTTCATCCAGCAACCTATGCTTTGATTGGTTATCGTTTTTATCATGACGAATCAAAAAATGATGGGGAGTACATCACTTTGGAAGATGAAATTAAGATCAATGAAATGCGTTTTCCGCGTGATCGAAAATGGTATTTTAATCTTGATGATAAATTTTTAGGAACGGATTATATACTTTCTGGTAAATAATGATGAGAAAAAAAACAACTACATACGTCAGCAAAGATGATGCGTTGAAAAAATTACAACGCTATTGTGTCTACCAAGAGAGGTGTCACCAAGAAGTTCGTCAGAAGCTTTTGGATTTAGGTATTTATGGTGATGACTTGGAAGATATTATTGTCGAATTAATTGAGGATAATTTTTTAAATGAACTACGGTTTGCGCAAATGTACGCCGGCGGAAAATTCAGAATAAAAAAATGGGGCAGATATAAAATCAAGCGAGAATTAAAACAAAAAAGAGTTTCAGAATACTGCATCAAAAAAGCCATGCTCGAAATCGATGAAGATGATTACCTCGCCACACTTCACGCAATTTTTGCCAAAAGATTAAAAGTAATTCATGAGAAAAATGAATTCATGACGAATGGGAATTTAGCGAAGTATGCTATTTCGAGAGGATTTGAATCGGATATCGTTTGGGAGGAAGTTAAGAATCGGGAGTCAGGTGATTAGTTTATCAGGTAATCAGGTAATCAGGTAATCAGGTAATCAGGCGAGATGTGAAACCATCATCTAAAAACTACTCGCCTAATTACCTGATTTTCTAATCCTTCATATATTCTTCAAAGGTTTTAATCTTAATTGGCCCTTTCTCCTCTACTTGTAACAATCTATTTACGGATTCCATTTCAGACTTAAAAGCTGCGAATTTTTGATGAACCTTTTCCATTTTCCCTTCTAACGTTTTCAATTTATTCATTTGGCTAGAAGAAGGTTTTCCAGGATATTGGCTCACTCCTAAAAACAAAGTGGAAATTTCTTCTCGCAAAGCTTCTCCTTCATCCACATAAAAATCACCTTCAAGTGCAACTAGTGACGCTTTGTATTTTTCCACATCCTCCGCCATTTGTTTGATTCGTTTCATCAATTTCTTTTTTCCTTTCTCCGTAATCAAATCGTTGGCTTGCGTATGCATAGCTTCCATCGCAAAGTACATATATCCCAATTCGTTGGTCATATTGTATAATTTCATAGCCGCTTCATGTTGCTCTGCTCTTTCGGTAACTGAATAATTTGCATCAGGATCGTAAGCTAATTTTATCTTCGTTTCAAAAACATCTTTTCCTTTTTTGATTTTCACGGTATAATCTCCAGCCGGCAAAGCTGGTGGAAAAATAGATCCAAACAAGGCCATTCGATTATTAGTTGGAGCTGCTTTTGGGCTTTTGAGTCGAACCGGAACTTCCACTAAATTTATGCCACCACTTTTTCCAGCAGGTAAATCTTTAATGAGTTTTCCATTTTGATCAAAAATTTCTAAAGTCATTTTCCCAAAAGTATGTCGCTTTTTCATGTAGTAAGTGATGTAAGCAACATTCCGTGGATTGACTCCCACAAAGTTTCCAGCACCTCCAAATGGCGAACCACCTTTCGATAATTTTAGTAACGTAGGTTTCGTTTCGAAAAAATGTAATTTCGAATTTACCACCTCTTTGGTAATCTGTCGTAGTGGTGTGATATCATCAATAATGAAAATTCCACGACCATGCGTTCCCACAATTACCGCATCTTCTCGTGGGTGAACCACAATAGCTCGCACTCCATTATGTGGCATATTGTTGTCAAATCTTTTCCAACTTACTCCCCCATCAACTGAAATATAAAATCCTCTTTCCATTCCTAAAAACAATAACTTTTCAGATTTTAAATCTTCTCGCAACACATGTGCATAACCTTCAAGGGTTTCCGTTGCCAAAGATTTCCACGTTCGACCAAGGTCAGTTGTTTTAAAAATATACTTTCCGAGGTCACCACTCTTATGACCGTCGATAGTTACATAAGCCGTATTTTTATTAAAATGACTTGGCTCGATCGAAGTCACCCAAAGTCCTTTTGACAAATTTGAAATATTCTTCGAAACGTTTTCCCAACTCACTCCTCCATTCGAAGTCACTTGCACGAGTCCATCATCAGTTCCCACCCAAATTATTTTTTCATCCAAAGGAGATTCTCCGATGGCATAAATGGTGGTATTATTTTCAGCAGTTGAATTATCGATGGAAAGTCCACCAGATTTTTTTTGCCGCTGTCGTTGAGGATCATTGGTCGTTAAGTCTGGAGAAATTTTCGTCCAGTCATCTCCACGGGTTTCTGTTTTAAATAAAAATTGTGCACCAAAATATAACCGCTCAGGATTGTTTGGACTGATGTGCATGGGTGCATTCCAATTGAATCGATAATCAGGATCGCCATCATTTGGAAGTGGTTTGATATCCTTACGTTGACCATCAGACATATTATATCTGACGATATTTCCTCCTTGAGATTCTGAGTAAATAATATTTTTATCGGTCGGATGTCGGAATGAATAAAATCCATCCCCACCATTGGTGAACGACCAATCTTTATTTTCGATTCCTCCTCCTGACTCCGATGGCCCAACCCACGAACCATTGTCTTGCAAGCCTCCATAAATATTATATGGTTTTTCATTATCTACGCTAATGTGATAAAATTGCGACAACGGCAAGTCCATAAACATCTCAAAAGAATACGCGCCATCCAAGGAACGATAACCTCCTCCATCAGTTCCGATGACCACGTGTTTGTTATTATTTGGATTGACCCAAACTGCATGAATGTCCGAATGAATATTTCCTGGATCAGCCGTTCGCCAAGTCTCGCCACCTGTTTTACTCATCGTCAAATTCAATCCACCTTTATAAATGATATTTTCATCGGTTGGATCAATGACTAATCTTGAAAAATAAAATGGTCGAACAGTAACGTTAAAATCTTTGGAAACATGCTTCCACGTAGCACCTGCATCTTCAGATTTGTACAAACCTTTTTCTTCTTTTTTCTCACACTCCACCGTTGCGTAAAGAATATTTGAATTAGATGGCGCAACTTCAATTGCCATTCTTCCGAGTATTCCCTTTGGCAGACCGTTATGAATTTTATTCCAGCTTTTTCCTTCATCAATTGATTTAAACAAGCCACTTCCCTTTCCTCCTGAGGTGAAAAAATCTGGCGTTCGACGATGATCCCACATGGCTGCATAAATCACATCAGGGTTATTTTTATCCAAAGACAAATCCGCGCAACCCGTATTTTCATCGACGAATAAAACTTTCTCCCAAGTCTTTCCACTATCAGTAGTTTTATAAACTCCCCGATCTGCGTGCGCATTCCAAAGATGTCCTTGGGCTGCTACGTAAATGATATTTGAATTTTTTGGATGAATTTGAATTTTGGAAATACGCTCTGAATTTTTCAATCCCATATTATTCCACGTGTTCCCTCCATTGGTTGATTTATAAATTCCGTCTCCGTAGGAAATGCTATTTCGAGTCCAAGGTTCCCCCGTTCCAACCCAAACGGTATCTGGAAAATTTTGATCAATCGCAATTGCCCCAATCGATTGAGTGTGCTCATCAAAGACAGGACGAAAAGTTGTTCCTGCACTATTTGATTTCCAAACACCACCGTTCGCAGCACCGAGATATAAAATTTGCGGATCACTTTCCACCGCATCCAAAGTCGTAATTCTACCACTCATCACTGCTGGCCCAATGCTTCGAGCATTCATCCCTCCGAAAGAAACCTTGAGAGCATCGTCTTGTGAAAAACTATGATTGGAAAATGAAAGAAAGAGGAGAGTGGTTAAAAATGTATAAATAATTGGTTTCATCATTTTTGATTTTTTCGATTCATTATTTATTAAAAAGCGGTATTAGCGCTTGGAGCGTTAACACCGCTCGCTACGTAAAATATTAAAACTCAAAAAAAAACCTGTTGGAAACTAAGTTTCGAACAGGTCTTTTATAATTTTATTTATTCTTAGTTTTTTTCTTCTTCTTCTTCCTTTTCAGCTCCTCCTGGAAAAGCAAACATCTCTGCTTCGAGGTTTTCATCATTTAAAGCAACCTTCTCAGCTGTAAAAGAAAACATCGTTTGTCCTCCTACTTTTTGCTCCGTTGTAAAAGGAATCATCAACCCAGCTACTTCTTGATAATCGCTCATAAAAGTTTCTGCAGATTGACCTTTCATTGGCCCTGAGTCTACAAATGCACGAATCATAATTGGAACAAAGTTTTCTGTATCAAAAAAATAGAAAACCACATCTCCACTCTTTTTAACCATTTTGATTTTATAAGTTTGTGCCCCATCTACTTCTTCCATTCCAGCTAATTCTAGCTTATGACCTTTCTCTTTATAATCAATAAATTCATCTTGGAATTTTTGTTTTTTCATTTCCTTTGATTGTTCCTCATCTCCTTTCTGTGGTTCACTTACCCCTGCAAGTGGATTAAGTCCCCAAGCATTTTCTCCATCAAATGCTTGAATAATTTTTTTTCCCTGAATATCTATTTCTAATTTCATGTAGGTTGGCTCCATTGATTTTATGGAAACAGGAAAAGACATTCCTCCCATGGCTGAAGTTCCTTCCATGGACATGGATTTAATTTTTTTCCATTCCTCTTCCCCGCCGATATTCTCGAAGTAACTTTTTAAAATATCATCAAGCGAAGCATCTTGTGCTTGAGTTGCCGTAATTGTTAAAAATGAAAGCATTAAAAGGCTAAAAATTTGCGTAAGCTTTTTCATATTAATTTTTTGAATTTAGTTGATGTGATCAAGATTAAATTTTCTATTGATTTAGAAACTATCACAAATGACGTTCTTTCGAAGAAATTTATTCGACTTTTATTTACGAATATTATTAAAAAAACGACGAACGATTAAGTAATCCACCTGACAGAACGATTTATGGCTTTTGTCATTCCTCGTGAATTAACTTATCTTAGAAAAAAATAGGTTGATTATCTAAATTTATAAAAATTAGAAATCTGACTTTTAAGCAATTTATGGCTTCACTTGGACAGTATTTAAACTTAACTTAAAGGGATCTATTTTGATTATTAATGCTCAAATTTATCTGTTATGTCAAAAAAAATTACACTCTCCGAATTAAAAGTAAAAAGCTCAGTCATAGAAATTAACGCTCAGGGGAAAAAATCTACTAAAGGTGGTCACATCCGTAACAACCAATCAAATGGTGGTGGAAGAATAAAAATTAATCCAAATGGAAATTGGATTGCTGATACAATTGTAGATATTAGATTGACGACAAATGATAATGATGGGGGCGATTTTAATCCTTAATCAATTCCTTTCAAGTAATGACTTTTTACAGCCTCTGCAAAAGTTTTATTTTCAATCTTACTTTCCAGCCAAGCTGTAAAATTAAAATACCTTAACATCGCGCTTTCGGAAGGATTTTGAGAGAGGTTTCCAAACTCTTTTTTGAGGTCAATAAAAGCCTCTCTCAACTCCCTTGCCGAACGCAAACTTCCTGATCTCTGAATAAACCCTAAAACACTTTTTTCAAATCCATACATCCTATTTCGCTTACTCAAAAAGCGATACGTGGATCGTAAAAGTGATTCTAATAACAACGTATTTCCAATTTCAAAATGGATGATTAAATTCAAAATACGAGCAAGACTTTGAATGTCTTCTCGCTCTGTCGTTTTGGGTAAATTCAATAATTGATTTAAGGATTCTAAGGCTTGATCATAATCTCCTACTCCAAAATAAATATAAAAATAACTCAAGTAAAACGAGTTCCTTTCAAAAGCATCTTGATCAAATTTCTCTACCTCTTTTAAATGCTTTTCCATTGCCGCTACTCCTTCTTCAAACGTTCCCATTTTAATACAAATATTAAATTTATTTTGATAATATTGACGATGTATTTTCAATTCGTCATCATGGGTCAATGTCTTTATTTTTAGAAATTTATCTAAACAATCATTTACTTTATCGTACTTATTCAATATAGAACAACTGTACGTAAAGTTGCTCAAAGCGGAGATATATTCTGACACATCTTCTTGCAACAGATGTGGATATGCTTCCATTTCTTTGAGTAATTTTTCACCATAAATATGGAAATTTTCATAGTTCAAAACCGCATAATAATAAATACTCTTAGTCCGATAAAAAACTATTCTTCCTCGGTGAGAATTAGCTTGATTGACCTCATTCATTTTAGGATGTTTGACCAATTCATGCATCTCATTTACTTTCTCTTCGCTTCGCAAAAGAGCATCTTGTTTGCTTCGGATGAGTACTTTAAAAAATATGTTTCGATAGGTGGACAATTCGGCGAGTTGGTTCAAACATTTTTTTTCTTCCGCTTGAATTCGATCCAATTCTTTGTCCATAAAATTGACATCGATTTTGGAGTAAGCAATCTTTTTTTCCCAAGCTAGTAATTCTAGATTATGCTCGAATGCTTCGTATCTTGCAGCCAGTTTTTTTGCTTTTTGCATCATTTCGATGCAGTCTTCAAAATGAGATCTTTTGAACAATACTTTGATATTAAGCAACATCCCTTTGAGCTTATATTCAATGGAAGTTTTCTCATCAAAACCTTGTAAACTTTTGAGAATCAGTTTGTACAAATAGTTTTTTAGCTCCGAAAATTTTCGACTTTGAATTTCTTGATTCGGATAAATTACTTTTCGCAATTCCTCATCATCTGATATTTCTTGCGTATCAACTGCATCAAATAATAAAATGTATTTATTATCCTTGCCCGTCTGATTTTTATTGACGAACAGTTTGAAGTAGCGCTTTTCAGAACCACTCAATGAATTGATGAGATTGAATAACTTGTTTGATGGTGTTTTAGGCATTTTCGATTTGAGCTTGACTGATGTCTGGTAAAAACTAAAAATAACAACTCTGCCTTGAAAATCAGATAAAAGACGTGATTGATTTTTTTAAAATACAAAAATTAGGAATCTGACATAAAAACATTTGAATGTGGCATTTTTAACCTTTTTGTCAAAAAAATGTTTCGCTAAGTGAATTTTGACTTTATTTATGTTTTGTTTTAACCACAGAGGAAATAGAGGTGGGACACAGAGAAAACAGAGAAAACAGAGAATTATAGTAAAAAAACTCTATGCCCTCTCTCTTAAAAGATTATACCTATGGAATTGAATTATAAAGAATTTGGACAAGGAGATCCGATTATTATTTTGCACGGCATGTTCGGAACTTCCGATAACTGGCAAACGATCGCCAAAAAGTTAGCCGAAAACTTCTCTGTTTACATCATCGATTTGCGTAATCACGGTCGTTCACCTCATGATGATGAATTCAATTACAAAGTGATGGCGGAGGATTTGAAAGACTTTATGGAAAGTCATTGGATGTATTCCGCTCGAATTATTGGCCATTCTATGGGAGGAAAAACTGCGATGCAATTTGCAACAGATTACCCTGATATGGTTGAAAAGTTAGTCGTCGTTGATATTGCTAATGAAAGTTATGAAGGAGGTCATGAAGTTATTTTTAATGCATTATTAGGGTTGGATTTAGAAAAAACAGAAAGTAGGAAGGAAGCCGATGCTTTTTTGCAAACTCAAATTGAAGATTTTGGCGTACGTCAATTTTTATTGAAAAACCTAACTCGTAACAAAGTAGGAAAATATGCTTGGAAAATGAACTTGCCCGTTATTCATCAAAATTACCAAGCCATTTTATCAGAAATAGCAGGAGATGAAGTTTACGAAGGCGCAACCCTTTTTGTCAAAGGTGGTCTTTCAAAATATATAACTGAAGCTAATTTTGCCACCACAAAGCACTTTTTCCCAAATGCCAAATTAGAAACTATTGAAAATGTAGGACATTGGGTTCATGCCGAAGCACCGAAAGAATTGCTTGAAACATTAGAAAAATTCCTAAAATAATCAGATAATTTCTAATTCTCATACGTTTACTATTTCATTGGCATTGTTTTTATTATTTATAATAGTAATATTTTCCCTCAATTTCCCTCTTGAGATCAAATCAACATCGTTTTCCAATTGATTATTAAGTGGTTTACATGTGATAAATTATTTACCTTTATTTTTAAAGTAAATGAGTCCAAAATTTAAACTAATATTCATTCGTTCTTTTCTAGACGATTTTTTTTATAAAATTTACCATACTCAGCCATGAGACAAATCACAAAAATAGCAATAGTCTTTGCATTAGCTTTCCTAGGAATGGCCACCACCGCTGACCATTCACGGAATGGCAAATACTTCGAAATTTCTAAGAATATTGAGATTTTCACTAATCTTTACAAAGAAATCAATACGTACTATGTGGATGATTTAGATCCTGCCAAGTTGATGAGAACGGGTGTAGATGCGATGTTGGAATCTTTAGATCCTTACACGAACTATATTTCTGAGTCTGAAATCGAAGGTTTTAGATATATCACAGAGGGAAAATATAATGGAATTGGTGCCATCATCAAGCGAGTAGGAGATTATATTACGATCACCGAACCTTACGATAATTGTCCAGCACAAAAAGCAGGTTTGAAAGCGGGAGATGTGATTAAAGCAATTGATGGAAAATCTGCCAAAGGAAAAACTTCCGATGACATCATGGATTTCCTTAAAGGGTTCCCTGGAACAGAAGTGGTTTTGACTATCGAGCGACCAGGAACTCCTGCTGAGATGAAAATTTCATTGACGCGTGATGAAGTAAAAGTACCCAATGTACCTTACCATTCGATGGTTAGCGATGATATTGGATATTTGACTTTGACTACATTTACCAGAGATGCTGGGAAAAATGTAGGAGATGCTTTGAAGAAGTTAAAGGAAGAAAATCCAAACTTAAAAGGAATCATTTTTGACCTTCGAGGAAATGGAGGTGGATTATTGACGGAAGCAGTTAATGTTTCCAACGTATTTATCCCAAAAGGCGAAATGGTAGTTTCTACAAAAGGGAAAGTGGTAGACTGGGATAGAAGTTTTAAAACATTAAATAGACCGGTAGACCCTGAAATTCCATTAGCTATCCTTATTGACAAAGGATCTGCTTCTGCTTCTGAAATCGTTTCAGGTGTTTTGCAAGATTTAGATCGAGGAGTTTTAGTTGGTCAACGATCTTATGGAAAAGGGTTAGTCCAAAATACTCGTGACGTAGGTTACAACTCTAGAGTAAAAATGACGACTGCCAAATATTACATTCCAAGTGGACGATGTATTCAAGGAGTAAGTTACAAAGATGGGGAACCAGTAAATATTCCAGATTCACTTCGAGCAGAATTCAATACTCGAAATGGAAGAAAAGTTCTGGACGGTGGAGGAGTAAAACCAGACTTAGCTTTGGAAAGTCCAAGCGATGTAAGTATTATCAGAAGCTTGTTGAAAGAAAATGCGATTTTCGATTTTGCCACTCAATTTGCGATTAAACATGAAAAAATTGGAACGGTTAAAGAATTTGAATTTACCGATTTTAATAGTTTTGTGAAATTCCTTGCGGACACGAATTTTGAATATGAAACTCAAAGTGAAAAAATGATGAAGGCTTGGATGAAGCAAGCAAAGAAGGAAAAACTCTTGGCGTCTATAGAAAGCGATATCGCGAGTATGAAAGCTAAAATCAAGGAAGAAAAAAAGAATGATTTGGAGCAACACCAAGAAGCGATCATCAATGAAATTGAAAAGGAAATTGTCAGTCGTTATTATTTCCAAAAAGGAAAAATCCAAATGGGATTGAAAAATGATCAAGAGATCAAAGATGCAATTAGCATCTTGAGAGATCAGAAAAGATACAATGAACTTTTGAAAAAAGAATAAATTATCAAAATTTGATAATTAGCGCTGTTAGACTGTATGTTCTAACAGCGCTTTTTTGTTTTTATTTTATCTGAAAAAATAAGACAACCAACTGCCATAAAAGCGGCTCAAAATTTATATTTTTGAGCCGCTTTTTTATTTCTTGAAAAGAAGAATAAATAAAAAGTGATGAGTTAGAAGTGATGAGTGTCTGCAAAAGGTTTCAAGACCTAAGACAAACTCATCCCTCATCACTTCTAACTCATCACTTACCTGAATATAATAATATATTTACATATGTCAAAAATACTTTGCATTGAGACCGCTACAGATATTTGCTCGGTGAGTTTAAGCCATGATGGGAAAACAATTGCTTTGGCAGAAACAGCTAAAGGGTTCAGTCATGCATCCACACTGACCATACTCATCCAAAACTGTTTGGACGAAACCAATTTAACTTTAAATGAGCTTGATGCAGTTGCCCTCAGCCAAGGTCCCGGTTCGTACACAGGCCTTCGAATTGGTGTCTCTGTTGCCAAAGGAATCTGCTACGCGCTAGATAAGCCGATGATTGCAATTGATACTTTAGAAGCGCTAGCATGGGCTTGTGCAGAGGAAGAAAAACAAGATACTCACTACTGTCCAATGGTGGATGCAAGGCGCATGGAAGTATATACCGCAATGTATAATTTGAAGGGAGAAGAAGAACAATCTGTCAATGCATTGATCGTCGAAGAAAATGCTTTTGAAGCTATCTTTTCCAAAGAAGAAACAATCATTTTTTGTGGTAATGGATCGGAGAAATGTCAACCAATTCTGACCTCTCCTTTTGCTAAATTTAGTCCTATAATTTGCTCTGCAAAACACCTTAGTTTTCTGGCAAAAAAATACTTCGACGAAGGTAAATTTTGCGATGTAGCTTACTTCTCACCACTCTATTATAAGTCTCCTAACATTACTATCCCAAGAAAGATTTTGTAGCGCTATACAAATTACAAAATATATTTATTCACTTTTTCCTACTTCTATTTTTTGTTAAGTATCAGATACTTTATATCTTACAAGATATAGTTATATATTATTTTTGGCATCAAAATAGTATATAGATATATAACAGATTAATACTATGATTTTTACATTTTGATTTTATACTATGAGTAATATTTTTTAATCAAAAAAACATATTAATATGAGAAAGCAAAAGAATGAAACTGTCATTCTAAAAAAAGGGAAAAAAGACATTCAATTAGACTATTCTGAGTTACGTAAAGCGGTTCTAGTTTTACGAGCGGTTAACCACAAATTACGTCAAAAAATTATTGACTTATTGGAAGAGAATTCTAAAATGACTGTTACTGATATCTATATCAAATTAAGATTAGAACAATCAGTTGCATCTCAACATTTAGCTATCCTTAGAAGAGCAGGAGTAGTGGCTACAGACAGGCAAGGAAAATTCATTTACTACTCTTTGGATGCTGATCGATTGAATCAAATTTCAAGGTTGGTGGAAGAGTTAGCAGCTTAAGAAGCTAATAAATCATATACTATATTTTTCAATAGCATTTATTCGCTTTACATGAAAAAAAATACATCTGATTACACTTAAGCTTATTATACCTTAAGGAAACTAAAAAGCGGCAAATCCCTGGATTTGCCGCTTTTTTTTGTCTTTTCTTTTGTAGAAAAGAATAAAAATTGCATATTTGTTAGTATTTTTTATTCTTTTCCACATACTAAACCCCGTACCTATGAGAAAGGCGAAAGTAAATATCAACAACGAAAGGTTGAAAAACTCTGCCGAAATACTCAGGGCATTAGCCCACCCCCTTAGGTTGCAAATTTTAGAGTTTATTGATAATAATAAGACGATTAACGTCAACAAAATTTACAATACACTTAAACTTGAACAGTCTATCACTTCACAGCACCTCAGAATTTTGAGAGTAGCAGGTGTCGTACTTACACAGAGAGAAGGGAAATTTATTCATTATAGTATTGACTACCCTAGAGTAGCTAGTGTCTTAAAAGCTGTAGATGCTTTTTTAGATGCTGAATAAAAAGATAAATTACCCCCCATAACCAAGAGTGATAAAAAAAGGGTGGTGTCATAGACACTACCCTTTTTTTATCACTCTTGGTTAACTTTAAGCTAAATCGCTATCGCTTTTTTGATCCCCATCATTTATTTCCAAATCCTTCTTCTCTACCTTTATTTCTTGTTTTCCAATCTCTTCATTTGACAACGATGATTCTATTTTTCCACTTGAATCATATACTAATTCTGAGCTAGTTGTTGCATTACTTAAATTAGCTTCTGAACTAAAAAAACTTCGCTGAAATAATAAGATACTAATTACTCCAACACTAATCGCAACATCCGCCACATTAAAAATGGGTCTAAAAAATAAGAAGTCTTTCCCTCCTACAAATGGCAGCCAATCTGGAAAAAAACCATCATACATCGGAAAGTAAAACATGTCCACCACCTTCCCATGCAAGAATCCAGCATAACCTCCACCCTCTGAAAGGAATTGAGCAATCGATCCATGATAAGAAGCTGAAAAAATTAAACCATAAAATGCACTATCTAAAATATTTCCAATCGCTCCTGCAAGTATCAATGAGAAACTAATCAATAACCCCAATGAAGCTTTCGACTTTAGAAGTGTTCTAATAAAATAAATCAAAAGTCCGACAGCCACAATTCGAAATAAACTCAAAATCAATTTTCCATTTTCTCCCCATATTTCAATTCCAAATGCCATCCCTGGATTCTCTATAAAATGAATTCTCGCCCACATTGGAGTCCAACTCCAATCAATAAATGAATCCTCACCAATGTACATATTGGTCTTCACCCAAATTTTAAGTGACTGATCAATAATAAGTACCAGCAAAACAATTAAAACTAAAATATGTGATTTCTTCAAACTCTTAAAATTTATTATTTGCCTAAAATTACTTAAAACAGGCGCAAATATACATAAGTAACGATGAAAGAATACTTATTTTTAACTGTTTCCACTTCGCTAACTGCTCAATTGGGGAGTAACAGTTGAACAATTAGCGAAGCGAAAACACTTAAACAGAAAATCCCGAATCTTCAAATTAAAGATTCGGGATGATTCATATTTATCTCAAGATTTCTCTATTTTCTTTTTTCTTTGGCCTCCATGCTTAGGGTCGCATGTGGAACCGCAACTAAGCGTTCTTTGGCAATTAATTTTCCTGTAACTCTACAAATTCCGTAAACTCTATTTTGGATACGAAGCTTAGCGTTTTCTAAATGTAGGATATGCTTTTGCATTCTCAAAGCCATCGTACTTAATCGTTCATTTTCTACCGTACTCAATCCATCATCCAAGCCTTTAACTTTTGTATCTGGATTATTTGCCATTTCAGATAATTGATTTTTATAAAAATCTAATTGCTTTTTAGCCTCCACTAATTTCTCTTCAATTATCTTTTGAAATTCAGATAGCTCCTCATTGTTATAGCGAGTTTTCACTCGATCTGTATTTTTACCCATAATAAAAAGTAGTGTTGTTTATTAAAAAAATAATTCAACTCATCCGTTCAAATTGATTGAACTTAAATTTTCTCATCAGTTGTTTTCGAAGTACGAAAATAACTTATTTTTTTTAAAATCTATAAAAAATTTAAATTATTGCTTATTCACAAAACAAAAGACTAAAAAATTAATTTTAAACAAATATAAATTTGCTTAAAATGTTTTGAAGTCTTTTTTTTTGGGAAAAACTCGGAGAGTAATTGTCATATGACATACATTTTATATCTAATGTACCGCACCTTTTAAATAAGATTACTTTAGAAAATGCGAAAACTAATTTAAATACATGTAACATTTTTCAAATAAATTGTTCCTATCATGCTTCCTATTTTCCAAAATTATATCTATTCCTACATTTAAACTTTTCATTATCAACCTAATACATATTTAAAAATATTTTTATATATTCCTAGCTTTTTTCTCAAAAAAAGAAACACCTCAAGTAAGGTTGTCACATTGTTTTTTTAAAACATCTAAGGAATTTACTATTTGTGGTTTTTCATCATGTGTTTGCCATGGTTTTTGCAAGTCTTTATTATATCACTAAACCAAAACTTTCAATTCACTCCAAAAGAAAGATAACTTCCTGCTTCTAAAATATCCCTCTATTTTAGATTGAACCATAGTGATTTTTTCAAATTTTAAAAAAAGTTATTCTATGTTCAAGTCAAAAATTATTTTCTGGGGATTAATTGTTTTATTGGTTGGTCGAGTTTCAAAAAGTAGTTTTGCTCAACCGACAAATTACATTGAAACCTATCAAAAAATTGCCGTTCGTGAAATGCATCGAAGTGGAATTCCCGCAAGTATAACTTTAGCTCAAGGAATTTTAGAGTCATCTTGGGGCAACGGTTCTTTGGCGCTTAAAGCCAATAATCATTTTGGAATAAAATGCAAAAGTACTTGGGAGGGTCCAACATTTTTTATCAAAGATGATGATTACAAAAGAGGGAAATTAGTAAAATCTTGTTTTCGATCTTATGATAATGCGGAAGATTCATATGTAGATCATTCCGAGTTCCTGACCAACAATCCGAGATATGAAAGGTTATTTTCTTACGATCGAACAGATTATACGAAATGGGCGCATGGCTTAAAAAAATGCGGCTACGCTACTGATAAAAAGTATGCTTATAAATTAATCAACACCATCAAAAAATATCAACTGCATGAATATGATTTGATGCCTGAGATGACTGAAGGTCGTCCTGCAATCATTGCAAGCGAAGGTGCGCCTAGGTTGGATGCAGTCATCGCTCAAAATTTTCCAGCGAATCCCCAACACCTAATGCCTATTTCGATGGCTGCCCCGGAAGCATTTGTATTACCTGATAATTATAAAAGAGGAGATGGCTTGAGAAAATTTGCTTCAAAAGGAAATAAAATACTAATGAATAGTTCTTCAATTTTATTGAATAAAAGATAATTAAAACTTTAAACGAAACAACCTAAATCTTTACTTTGATGATAACTTAAAAAGAGGTTTTCGGATATTCCGAAAGCCTCTTTTCTTTTTCATGAAAAATGTAACAACACATTTACATTTCTAATTTCTCCTCCCTCCTCTCGATTCTCTAATCACTTCATCCTCTCCTTGCGTATATTTCTTACTCCGACTAACGACTGGGTTTTCATGACTCTCATCGAAGATATCTCTTTGCTTAGCTATATCTATCGCTAAAAACAATGCTCTCCGAAATGAACTCGGATTAGCCATATTCGTTCCGGCAATATCAAATGCAGTTCCATGATCTGGAGAAGTTCTAATCGCAGAAAGTCCTGCCGTAAAGTTCACTCCTTCGCCAAATGAAAGTGCTTTAAACGGCACTAAACCTTGGTCATGATACATCGCCAAGATTCCATCAAACTTCAGATAATCACCTGATCCAAAAAATCCATCTGCTGGAAATGGGCCATTTGCGATATAACCTTTCTTTTTACTTTCAATGATAATTGGTCGTATCAATTTCTCTTCTTCATCACCCAACAATCCTCCGTCGCCGGCATGTGGATTTAATCCAAGAATTGCAATAGTCGGTCGTTCGATACCAAAATCACGTTTCAACGTTTTATTTAAAATCTTTAATTTATTCGCAATTTTTTCCTTGGTGATCGCTGCGGCAACATCCTTGAGCGGAAGGTGATTCGTCACAACTCCTACTCGCAAACCACCATTAACCATCAACATCAAACTTTCAATTCCATTTAATTCTTTGGTCAAATATTCCGTATGACCGGTAAATTTAAACCCAGTCTCTTGCATTCCTTTTTTGTGAATTGGTGCAGTCACCAAGGCATCAATATGTCCTTCTTTCAATTCTTGCGTAGCTGCCGCTAAAGACTTGTACGCGTATTTCCCACCATTTCCAGAAGGAGTACCAATCGTAATCTCGACATCTTCATTCCAACAATTCACCACATTCACTTTTCCATGATAAGGCTTCTGTCCTGAGTCCACCGACTGAAAATGAAAGTCTTCCATCCCAATCATATTTTTATGATAAGAAACCACCTTCGATGAAGCATAAATAATTGGTGTACAAAAATCTAAAATCCGTTTATCTGATACCGTTTTAAGAATTACTTCTAATCCTACTCCATTCACATCACCGATGCTAATTCCTATTTTTTTCTTTTCCATTTTCAAAAATGTTTTTTTATAAAAAAAGTAAAACTTGTTGGGGATGAACAAGTTCTAAATTCACTTTTTTAAGAATTATATTTTTTCAAAAAGTCAAACATCAATCTCACCCCTACACCAGTTCCTTCTTTTGTTCGATAGCCATTGGACGCTTTCAAATACGCTGGGCCTGCAATATCAAAATGTAACCAAGGATATTCTCCGCCAGTAAAATGTTCTAAAAATTTCCCCGCAGTAATCATTCCTGCTGAAGGTCCTCCGAGATTTTTGAGGTCAGCAATATTTGATTTCATTTGCTCTCCATACTCTCTCCAAAGTGGAAACTCTACCAACCTTTCATAAACTTCCAATCCACTTTCCTCCAAATCACTTTTCACTTTCTGATCAGCCGTTCCCATAAAACAAACGCCATCTTCTCCAATTGCCCGAGCTGCTGCGCCAGTCAATGTGGCAAAATCCATCACTAATTCTGGCTTATATTTTTTAGCATAATGCAACGCATCTGCCAACACTAATCTTCCTTCTGCATCAGTATTCAAAACTTCCACCGTTGTTCCATCATACATCGTGATCACATCTCCAGGAGCATAAGCATTCAAGCCAGGACGATTGTCTGTAGAAGGAATCAAGGCAATCACATGAAGCGGTAATTTTGCTTTCGAAATGGCACTCATTGCTCCAACAACTGTCGCTGCACCACCCATATCACACTTCATGAAATCCATCGAATTTGCCGTAGGCTTCAAACTCAATCCACCTGTATCGTACACAATTCCTTTCCCAACCAAAACGATTGGTTTCTTATTCTTTGCATTCTTAGGTTTCCAAGTTAATATATTAAACCGAGGAGGATCGATACTTCCTAAGTTGACGGCAAGAATACCGCCCATTTTCAATTGTTCAATTTTCTTTTTCTCAAAAACTTGAACAGAGAAACCAGAAGTCTTACCTATCTTTTGAATTTCCTCACTTAACTGTGGCGCAGTCAAAAATGAAAATGGTTCATTCACCAAATCTCTTGCTTCACATGTTGCTTCCAAAACTGCCACCAAATCTTTTACTTCTTTTTCGGCTGCTGCAGATTTATTGATTTTAATTTCTCGAAGTGAATTTTCTTTTTCTTTTCGATCCTTAAAATATTTCAAAAACTGATAATTCCCCAGAGCCATTCCTTCCACATATTCCAACGTATTATTCTCTTCACATTGATTGAGAATTTCAACTTTTGAAACCTTATAATTAGATAGTGTTTGCAAAATTTCATCTCCCGCCAGTCGTACATCTTCTTTGTGATAAGATGCATTTTTTGCTTTTTTCAAAAACTGAACGACAACATTTCTGCCCACATTAGGTATAAATACAAAATTGATTTCTTTCTTTGCAGCAGATTTCAAAAATGCTTCTTCTGATTTTGATAAAAAATTGGTTGCCCAGCTTAAATTATTTTTATCAGAAAGAATGATGAGATCATCCTTATATTTATTCGACCTTGATATCGAAATTTTAGTATTCATCCGAAGAATTTAGATTTTAAAAAAAGTAACCCGTCGAAGATCAGTTGCTTAAAACTCAAACTCAATTATCGTTACTGTTTTTTGATTTTATTATAAATTGGTTTTAAAAATAACGGCACAAATATAAAGAATTAATACGAAAATTTGAGATTTGACAAAACGATGCTTTTAGTAAAAAAAAAAACTCGCTTCTCCTTGAATATCAATTTTTTAAGTATCTTAAAAAAAGTAATAAACTAAGATTTGGGTTTTTGAGTAGGGAGTATAGAGACTGACGAAAAATCAGAATCGCGATACTCATTTCTCAAAATCTCAATACCTAAAAATAAATAAATTGTGAGAGCAAAAAAATCATTCGGACAACACTTTTTAAATAGTGAAATTATCACAGAAGACATTGCGAATGGATTGCAACTGACTGGTTCCTACGATCATGTTTTGGAAATTGGTCCAGGAAAAGGAATGTTGACCAAGTATCTTTTGCAAAAAGAATATGACTTAAAAGTGGTGGAAGCGGATCGAGACATGGTGAGTTATTTGGAAAAAAACTTTCCTCAATTGGAAGACAAAATCATCTCAGGCGATTTCTTAAAATCAAACTTAACGGAGATTTTTGATGGAAAGCAATTCGGTTTAATTGGAAATTTCCCCTACAATATCTCTTCGCAGATTATGTTTAAAATGCTCGACTACAAAGAAATCATTCCTGAAATGGTTGGCATGTTTCAAAAAGAAGTCGCAGAACGAATCGTGGCAGAACCAGGTTCTAAAATCTATGGCGTCATTAGTGTTTTGATTCAAGCATTTTATGATGGGAAATATTTATTTACGGTCGATCGCATGAATTTTGATCCACCACCAAAAGTTCAATCGGGTGTCATTCAAATGACTCGGAAAGAAAACCAAGATTTGGGTTGCGATTATAAAATGTTTCGTCGAGTGGTGAAGCAGGCATTTGGACAGCGACGAAAAATGTTAAGGAATACTATGAAATTGTTTTTTAAAGAAAATGAAGAAGCTGGGAATGAGTTATTTCAAGATGAAATTTTTACGCTTCGTCCTGAAAAACTTTCGGTGCAGGATTTCGTAAAATTGACGTTGATGGTTCAAGAGGCGCTAGGGGAAGAAGCGGAAGAAGGAGAAGATTAGGGAACTTTTTTTCCAAAAAAATCTTTAGACAAGTATATTTTTTATTTATAAAACCATTCTAATAAAAATTTCGAGTCAGACAAAAACGAAGTTTATTTTAGAATTCAAAAATGACAAAATGAGTTTAGAATTAAGAATTAATGATGCCATCAAAACTGCCATGAAAGCAAAAGATGCAGTTTCGCTTCGTGGATTGAGAGCTATCAAATCAGCAATTCTTTTAGCCAAAACAGATGGAAGTGGAAAAGAATTAGATGAAGCTGGTGAAATTAAAATAGTTCAAAAATTAGTCAAACAAAGAAAAGATTCTTTGGACATTTTCGAAAAGCAAGATCGAGAAGATTTGGCAGTCAAAGAAAGAGAAGAAATCGAAGTGTTGAATAAATATTTACCAAAGCAAATGGATGCTGCGGAACTGGAAAATATTCTCAAAGGAATTATCGAAAAAACGGGTGCTTCTTCCATGAAAGATATGGGAAAAGTTATGGGAATGGCTTCGCAACAATTAGCTGGAAAGGCTGATGGGAAAACTATCTCTGGACTGATCAGGTCATTACTAGGATAACACGCAGGCTGACTTTCCAAGTCAGGTTTAAAGATTAACTTTTCTAAGTTAATCTTTAAACTTAACCATCCTCGACTTGGAAAGTCGACCTACACTAAAATCTCCAGCGCTTCAAAAATCTCATCCAACTCATCGAACGATTTCACCCCCACCTTTTCTTCCATTCCTCCTTTCACATTCAAAGCATGCAGATTCGGAATCGCCAAAATTTCATCCAAGGAATCTTGGGACAAATTGATGCTTAAAATGATTTTATATTTCGAACATAATTTTTCTAACAATACATTCCCAATTTGAGATTCGCCATTTTTGAGCATCTCCCAAGTCGTTCCACTTTTTTCAAAAGACAATAAAAAGTATTCAACATGTGGAGCACATTGTTCGAGATGATTTTCTAAACTCACTTCATCAACCTCTGGAGAAATCACCACTTCTTTAATAATCGGCGCTGCAGTAATTTTTTCCAAAACAACTACTTCCGTAAACATTCCAACTTGCACCGCATGTAATTCCAACAACTCAACCGCCTCATTAACATCCTCCGCTGTCGCAAATGAAAACTCCCCAACCACCTTCACTCCTTCGACCCATTCTTTGATCGCTTTCATGTTTTGTGGCAAAATATAATGCGCTGAACCTTCGTCAAAATTGAATCCCAACCATTCGACTTCCCATGCAGCAAAATATCGCGCATCGGTTAGATTTGTAATTTGACTTGCCTTAATCTTTACTTTTAACATTATTTAAGTGATTTTAATAAAAATACTTTTAGTGAATTTTTATTTTGACATATATTGAATTTCTTATTTAGTTTTTGAGAACTTACTCGAAAAAAAAGAAAAAATATTTGATATTATTATAATACATTCCTCACTAATCAATTCGAGAACCTTACAATTTTAAAAAAAATCCCTCAGTTTTAGTATTCCATTTTTCCAAAAGAGAGCCAAAAGTAGTTATTTTAAAAATTAGTTTACGATTATGTTTTTTCAAATTTTGATAAAACTATATTAGTGAAACTATTTTTTTTTAGAAACTACTCCAAACTCAATTATGGAAAAAATAAATTATGTTCAAGACGTTTATGAAGTTACTCGTCTCATTCCTTTTGGCCGATTTAGCACCTATGGTACAATTGCTAATTATTTAGAATTAGGTTCGGCGAGAATGGTGGGCTGGGCATTGAATAAAAGTTTCACGGATGGAAATGTGCCTGCTCACAGAGTCGTCAATCGAAAAGGCGAACTCAGCGGTCGGAATCATTTTCCAAGCCCAACGATGATGCAACAATTATTGGAGAACGAAGGGGTCGAAGTGAAAAATGATACCATCGTAGATTTCAAAAAACACTTTTGGGATCCTAATCTTGAATTGTAATTTTTACCCCACGGTGGGTAGAAACTCAATGCTTTGATCCTCCTCACACAAATGAGAAAGAGCAAAATATTACATCTTTGTCCACGATACGATGAGGCATCATATATTGCGTTATCCGCCACACGATTGAGATGTGCATTGCGTTATTCACGAACAAATTCATTTTGACATTACAGAATTAGCAATCAGGTTGGCCGTCTAACTCCTAACTATTTACGAAAAATAAATAAAATGTAAAAAGCCTAGTTGTTAATTCAGTTAAGCGTTTTGTAGAATTCCGACTTGGAAAGTCGGAGAACGGGAAACGAATTTGGAAATTCGTATTACGTGAAAAATAAATGCTTTCTCACCAAATATTAAACGAACCATTTTTGTCGTTAAAACAAAGATCATCTCTAACAAAAACCAGCCGACAAACCTTCCTTTTTCTAAAAAACATTAAGCCGCTCATTTTGCCTTTTTGTACTTAAGAATTGTTAATTTTGCGGTGTTTTTCCAAAAGGTTGGAAAAAGAATTTTATTTCAATATCTCACAGCCTTATTTTTTTATAAAAAGCTAGAACTTTAAAAAGAAATCATAATGTCAAAGCGATTTATTTTAGCACTCATTGCGACTCTAATTTTTGGATTCCAAAATTCATTCGCTCAAACGAATGACCCTGTTTTGTTTTCAGTAGAAGGCAATCCTGTTCTTCTTTCTGAATTTCAATATATCTACACCAAAACGAATGGTGACAAAGCTGATTTTTCTAAAAAATCATTGGATGAATATTTAAATTTATATGTCAAGTTTAAATTAAAAGTACAGCGAGCAAAAGAAATGAAATTAGATACCATTCCTGTTCTTCAACAAGAATTGGCAGGTTATCGAAAACAATTGGCTAACTCCTACTTGGTAGATAAAGAAGTGACGAAACGATTGGTAAAAGAAGCTTATGATCGATCATTACGAGATATTGACATCAGTCATATTATGGTTTTAGTTCCACCAACGGCTACTCCAAAAGATACGCTAGCTGCATTTAATAAAATTAATACTTTAAAAACAACGATTGACGGAGGTGCTGATTTTGCCAAAGTAGCTGCCGAAAAATCTGATGATAAATCAGCAAAAACTAATGGAGGAAATCTTGGTTTTTTGACCGCTTTATTGCCTGACGGTTTTTATGCATTCGAGACAGCAGCTTACTCTTTGAAAGAAGGAGAATCAAAAGTGGTGAGATCTGCGGCTGGCTACCACATCATCAAAGTGAATGGAAGTCGACCTGCACGAGGCGAAATCGAAGCTGCACATATTTTGATTAGAAAAAATCCTAAAGATAAAGGTGCTGCTGCAAAAGTGAGAATCGATAGTATTTCTGCTGCATTGCAAGCAGGCGCTGAATTTGAAACATTGGCGAGAGCGCTATCTCAAGATAATCTTTCTGCCAGCAAAGGTGGAAATATTGGTTTTTTCGGAATCAATAAATACGAGCGATCTTTTGAAAATGCAACTTTCGAACTTGCCAACGATGGTGAATATACTACTCCAATTGGAACTCAAGCTGGATGGCACATCATCAAGCGATTAAGAAAAAAACCAATTGAATCTTTCGATATCGCTAAAAGAAAATTGCAACCTAAAGTACAAAAAGATAGCCGATACGAAATGGCTAAAACTTCTATGCTTAACCGAATCAAGCAGGAAGCAAATTTCACAGAAAATCGAAAAGCATATAATATGTTTGCTTCATTGGTCGGAGATGAATACCTGACTCACCGATGGAAACCTGGCTACGAAAAAGCAGATAATGTTTTATTTTCACTAGGTGCTGACAAGAAGTATACTATAGCTAACTTCGAAACTTTTTCTCAAAAAAATTCTAGAGATCGATTGAGAATGGGAAGAAGCAAAGCAAGATTGGAAGTTGTACAATTTTTATACGACCAGTTTGTTTCAGAAACTTTGATGCAATATGAAGAGCAACAATTGGATGAAAAATATCCAGAGTTCAAAGCATTGATGAGAGAATATGAAGAAGGAATTTTACTCTTTGAAGCGACTAAAATTTTAGTTTGGGATAAAGCATCTCAAGATTCAGTTGGCTTGGAACAATACTTTGCAACGCACAAAAAGAATCGAAAGTTTTTTTGGAATGAGCGAGCTGAAGTGAGTTTTTATACTTTGAAAAAAGATGAAATCAAATGCTTACCAAAAGTGCGAAAGTATGCTAAGAAAAAAGCTCCTAAAAAGACTTTGAAAAAATATAACAAGGAGGAGAAAAAGATTTTGTCTCACCGAACTGAAATTGTGGAACAAGGAAAAAATAAAGTTGTTAATAATTTACCTTGGAAAAAAGGTTCTATCTCTGCAACTGAAATCAACAAGCGAGATTTATCTCATAACTTTTTGAAAATAGAAAAAATCCTTCCTCCTAGTCCAAAAACTTTGAAAGAAGCGCGCGGCTATGTCGTGGCTGATTATCAAGATCACTTGGAAAGAGAATGGGTCAAAGAATTGAAAAAAAATTACGACGTAATAATCAACAACGAAGTTTTTGAAACACTTATTAAGTAATGGTTAATGTCTCGTTTGGGATTAACCATTCATCATTAAGAATTAAGAATTAACCATTAGAAAGATAACACCTAGCTAGACATTAACCATTCACCATTAACAGTTCATCATTAAAGAAAAACATGCTAAGATTCCTCGTTTTCATTTTGAGTTTTTGCTTTTTGACAAGCTGTACGCCTGCAGAAAAAGCGCTGGAAGAAAATGATGTGGAGTTAGCTAAAGTGTTTTCCAAAAAATTATTTTTATCTGAATTGGAAGGAATGGTTCCTGATGGAGCGACTCCTGAGTATAGCACAAAAATCATCAATGCTGAGGTGGAACGTTGGACGCGTGAAACATTATTGATGCAAGAAGCTGAAAAAAATATTCCTGCAGATTTGAATATTGATGAGTTGGTGAGAGACTATCGAATGTCTTTAGTTCGGCATAATTACGAGCAATTTTTAGTAGAAACACAATTAGATTCAGTCATTTCAGAAAAGGAAATATCTGAATATTACGAAAAAAATAAAGAACAGTACCAACTCCAATCAAGTATTCTTCGTTGTTTCCTCATAAAGGTTCCAAAGTCTTCTCCGAACTTAGATCAATTGCGATCTTGGTGGAGAAGTACCAACGTGGAAGACTTCAAAAAGATGAAAAATTACGCAACTCAAAATGCTTCTTTCTACATGCTGAAAGAAAAGACTTGGTACCAGCAAAGTGATTTGAGAACACAACTTCCGCAAGGAAGTAATTTGAATCCAACTCAAGATTTGAATCAGTCGGACGAAAATCACTTTTACTTTTTACAAGTATTTGAAAAAAAATCACGGAATCAATTAGCACCTTTAGGTTATATCGAAGATCAAATCAAAAAGGTAATTTTACATAAAAGAAAAATGGTTTTGCTGGATCAAAGAAAGGAAGAACTCTACGATAGAGAAACCAGTAAAAACAACGTTAAAATTTTTACAAAATAAAAAACGGAATTGAGATGATGAGATATGAGTATTGAGATTTCCCAATACTCATATCTCAAATCCTCAAATCCAAAAAAACTTCTTATGAAAAAAATATTGTTATTCTTTTTTGTCATTTTGATGGCTTCTAATTTTGTGTTGGGTCAGGACAAAAAAGTAATTGATAAAATCATTGCGAATGTGGGAAATGAGTATGTTTTATTATCAGACTTAGAGCAAGTGTTTGCTCAAATGTCAGAAGAGCGAGGTTTTATACCAGAAGATACAAAATGTAATTTATTTGAAAATTTGATCGCTTCAAGTTTGATGTTAAACCAAGCACGATTGGATAGTATCGAAGTCGGAGACGAAGAAGTAGAAGCACAACTAACTGCTCGGATTGATCAAATCTTGAGTTACATGGGAGGTGACGTTCGACAATTTGAAGATTTCTACGGACAGTCAACTGCGGAAGTAAAAAGTCGATTTAGAGATGATTTGAAAAACAAATTACTCGTAGAAAGAATGCAAGGAACAGTGATGCAGGATGCAACAGTTACTCCTTCGGAAGTAAAAGCTTTCTATGGACGAATTCCAAAAGATAGCCTGCCTTACTTTAATTCCGAAGTAGAATTAGGGGAAATCGTTTACAAACCTCAAGTCAACCAAGCGGAGAAAGATCGAACTAGAACTGCTCTCGAAGACATTAGAGTAAGAGTAATCGAAGGCGGGGAAGACTTCGCAGAATTAGCCAAAAAATATTCTGCGGACTTAGGTTCAGGACAACAAGGAGGAAATTTAGGCTGGGCAAAAAGAGGAAATTATGTTCCTGAGTTTGAAGCAACTGCTTACAACTTAGAAAAAGATGAATACTCAGAAGTAATCGAAACTGACTTCGGATATCATTTTATGCAATTATTAGGTAGACGAGGAAACTCTGTTAATGTTCGTCATATTTTATTGCGACCTAACTTGACCGAAGAAGATAAAACTAAAGCTTTGGGGATCTTGGATACTATTACAAATTTGATTGCAGCTGATTCTTTAAGTTTCTCTTTTGCGGTAAAATTATACTCGAACAAAGAACAACAAAGTTATAATAACGATGGCCGAATGGTCAATCCAAAAACGGGTAATACTTTTTTCGAAATTGCTGATTTGGATCCGGATATTTATTTTACCATTGATACGATGATGGTGGGAGCTATTTCTCAACCGATCGAATTTGAAGAGCGGGGAGAGGTGATGTATCGAGTGATTTATTTGCAGTCTCGAACTGATCCGCATCGAGCTAATCTGAAACAAGATTATAGTAAAATTCGGACAGGTGCCATCGAAGAAAGAAAGGCACAATTTATGAGTACTTGGATCGAAGAAAGAATCAATAATACTTATATCAAAATCGATCAAGCATATCAAGGATGTCCCAACCTCGTCAAATGGAACGAGGATAGCATCCGACCTTAATATTTTCTTGGCTTTGAAAAACAAACCCGAATTTTCAACTTGAAGATTCGGGTTTGTTTTTTTAGTACTGTTTTGACGGTTGAATTGTTTCGACTGTTGAACTGTTTTGACGAACTAAATTAAACAGTCGAAACCGTTTAACAATCAAAACAGTATAACAGTAAAATCAAGCAAACAATAAAAAATAATTCCTCCGTGAAAAATACTATTCGCAATATCATTTTCATCATCGTTTCATTTACGATTGGTTTTACCATTCTATCTTATATTTATAATAATTATAATGATGCCTATTTGGCGGAATGTGTCCTCAAAGGAATTCCAACTGATGAATGTAATTTTTTACAAAAAATAAAAAATGACTTTTGGAGTGTCAATCCTCTTTGGGTAATTGCAGCATTAATGGCATTTACGCTAAGTAATGTGAGTAGAGCGATGCGTTGGAATTTGACTTTAGCGCCACTAGGTTACCAACCCAAATTATACAATAGTGTTATCGCCGTTTTCATCACTTATTTTGTCAATCTATTTATTCCTCGCATGGGTGAAGTAGCCCGAGCTGCGGCGCTGAATCATATAGAAAAAGTACCGGTAGAAAAAGCCATGGGTACTATCGTTTTGGGCAGAATTATGGACGTAATTATGTTGCTAATATTTATTGGAATTTCATTTTTGCTAGAGTACGATACCTTGTGGACTTGGCTTAATGAGAATATGGAAACGGATAAAAAAGGAGGTGGACTTTTCTCTAATCCAGTTGTTTTAGGAATACTTGGATTTGGAATATTAGGGTTAGTTGTATTTTTTATTTTTAGAAAAAAAATCATGCAGACCACTATTTATAAAAAGATCGTGGAGCTTCTTTTAGGTTTTTGGGAAGGGATTTTATCTATTAAAAAATTAGCTTCTCCTGGTCAATTTATTTTTCATACGGTATTTATTTGGGTGATGTACTTTTTGATGAATTATCTATTCTTCTTTTCATTTGAACCGACTGCCGATCTTTCGCCGGTCGTCGCTTTGATGGTTTTCGTTTTTGGTGCATTCGGTATTGTGATTCCTTCTCCGGGAGGAATGGGAACTTATCATTGGTTGGTCATTGCAGCCCTAGGGATATATGGAGTCAATCAATATGATGCTTTTTCATTTGCCAATATTGCGTTCTTTTCGATTCAAATATTTTGCAATATCGGTTTCGGTTTAATTTCTGTAGCGCTGTTATTTTTGCTCAATAGAAATTATGTTCCGAAGCATTCAGCTTTTGTAAAGAAATAAAAATTATACTTCAGACAGTTAGGTATCGGATCCCTTGAAGGGATCCGATACCTTTTCCCTCTAAAAAAATCCTCCTCATGTTTAAAAAAATACAAGCCAAAATCCAATCATGGGAAACCATTCAAACAACAGTTTCTAAATGGAAATTAGCTGATGAAAAAATCGTTTTCACCAATGGATGTTTTGATATTTTACATTTCGGACATATTCATTATTTGGCGGAGGCAAGTGATTTTGGAGATCGATTAGTGATTGGATTAAATTCTGCCGCTTCGGTCAAACGGTTAAAAGGCGAACATCGACCCATCAATGATGAAGCAACTCGGCAGCACTTATTGGCTGCTTTGGAGTTTGTGGATGCGGTTGTTGTTTTTGAAGAAAACACTCCGTTGGAATTGATAAAAATTATTTTGCCAGATGTGATTGTTAAAGGTGGCGATTGGAAACCTGAGCAAATTGTAGGTTCTGATATTGTTTTGTCAAATGGTGGGGAGGTGAAAAGTCTGGCTTTTAAGGAGGGATATTCGACTACTTCGATTGAGGAGAAGATTCGGAAGAGTTGAAGTAGTCGAAAACAAAAAATATAAAAAAAACGTTTGGTCAAAAAAAAAGATGAACGAATTGGTAATTCTTTTATAAAAAAAGAGATATTTAGGGACGGAATAATTATTCACTACCTTAAAACCAATCACTATAATGGAAACAATTGATCAGATAAAAAATTACATTGCAAAAGGAGAAACAGATAAAGCAATCGCCCTCCTTATTGAATACACCAAAAAAACTAACTCTCCAAAACAAGATGATGCCATTTTATTATCAGGTCAATATCGACAATGGAAACGAGAGATTTCTCTAAGCGTATAATAATCAAGTAGCGAATTGCGTCGAATTGAAATGACTGTCATGACAATTTTGCAAGGGAAACAAAGCAATGCTTCTGCTATTGCCTCTAGGGAAAAACAGATTAGAACCTCAGCAAGACACAATACTCCCCCTACTAATTCTTCTAAGGAGAAAAATAAAATGATGCCTATTTTGTTAGCTATTTTAGGCGTGATGATTTTAGGAATTGGATATATGTTTTTGAATTCTGAAAATCAGGCAGATTATACCGCAGAGCAATTAGGAACACCTACAGAAGCAGAGACTTCAAAAGGAGATGTACGTCCCGCTGAAAAAGTTGTTTTAAGTAATACACCTTCAAGAACAGAAACTTCAAAAGCATACACGCCTCCTATTGAGGACGATAATCACATAGTAAATGGTCTAGATGTCAACTGGGTATCTTTTGGTATTAAACAAGGTTTTCCTGAAGGGTATATTAAACAGAGGAAAGATGGAACTTGGAGGTTAACAGAACCAAGAGGTGAAGAAACTATTCGTGATCTTAGTGAAATAGATAGAGACAAATTTTCTGTAATGTTATTGGATGAAAGAAATGATTTAGAAATACTTATAGATATGGAGGATATGAAGGTATTTGCTGATGATGGGAATAAAGAATTCCCTTTAGGTCGTATTTGGACATGGGGGACGGGATATTAATTAGAATTAATAATAAATCGATATACAACGGGCATTCTCTACAACTTGAAGAGAATGTCTTTTTTTATTCCTGCTACGTTCGCACCAAAAATGGAGTATCAGCGTGAACAGAACAATTTAACAATAAGCGAAGCGAAACATTCAAAACAATTCCCTCCATTTTTTACATGATTATTTTAGATAATTCTTACTTTAGTGTTTTAAATAAAATCTAATTTTAACCTAGTTGAGAAACCTTATTCCACATTTTATTCAGCAAAATTTTAAGGCAGGTAATGAGCATGGCAGTTTCGATGCATTTACCTTATCTATTGATTTGTCTGGTTTTACCTCATTGACCGAAACGCTGATGAAGCAAGGGAAAGAAGGAGCCGAGCAACTCTCTTCTCACCTCAACGGTATTTTCGAGCCACTCGTCAATTTAGTTTATTGCGAAGGTGGATTCATTCCTTATTTTGCCGGTGATTCTTTTACCGCTATTTTTCCAAAATCTTCTGATCAAGATACGCCTGAAGTTTTAATTAAAACGGCAGGGCTGCTACGTGATTTTTTTCAGAAAAATGGTATCAGAAAAACCCGATTTGGAAACTTTAATTTTGGAATAAAAATCGGTTTGGGGGAAGGTGACGTGGAATGGGGCATCGTTGGAAATAAACAAAAATCATTTTACTTCCGAGGAGAAGCGATCAATGCAGCAGCGCAATCTCAATATAATGCAGAGGAACAAGAGATTATCTTAAATGAAAATTTCAAAACAAAATTTGAAAAATTTCTCCCTCCTGTTGAGTTAAAAAAAGAGGAGTATTTTCGATTTACAGAAATGGTCGAATTTCCTGATATCGAAAATCGCTTCAATCAACTTCCCGATTTAGAGCCTACCATCCTTTCTAATTTTTTCTCAAAAGAAGTTATTCAATACGATGACAATGGTGAATTCCGAAATGTAATTTCAGTTTTCATTTCTTTTATTGGAGTAGATACACATGAGGCATTGAATAATTTTGTGAGTGTGGTGCTGGATGAAATCTCTTCTTTTTCAGGTTACTTTAAGGAAATTGATTTTGGAGATAAAGGTGGTGTGCTCGTTGCTTTTTTTGGCGCACCCGTTACGTTTGAAAATAACAATGAACGAGCAATAGAATTCGTCATGGCATTGGAAGAAGAGTTGAAAGATTTGCGACGAACGACTCCCCTCAAATTTAGAATAGGAATCACTTCTGGAAATGCCTTTACAGGAACAGTTGGTGGTGTCGAAAGGTGTCAATATGCCGCCGTTGGTAATCGAATTAACTTGGCTGCCCGAATTATGATTCATGCTAATTATGGCCAAGTCTTGGTAGATGAAACGATTCAAAAAAGTCCCTATTTTAAATTCAATCACGAAGGAGATATTCAATACAAAGGAATTGATGAAGATGTTCCAACCTATGAACTGCTAGGAAAAAACCTTGACGACCAACAGGTCTTCGGAGGAATGATGGTTGGCAGAAAAGAGGAATTAGAACAACTACTCAATTTTTCCAAACCTATCCTTGACAATGATTTTGCAGGTGTTGCTTATTTGTTTGGCGAAGCTGGAATTGGCAAAAGTCGCTTGTCGTTTGAGATGCGCACTCAGTTGCAAAAAATTGGTAGTGTGAGTTGGTTGACTTGCCAAGCAGATCAAATTCTAAAAAAAACACTCAACCCTTTTATTTATTTTCTAAAACATTACTTCGATCAATCTTTCGAAAATACAGAGATCCAAAACATCGAATCTTTTGAAAAAAAGTATTTGGATCTGTATCACGATGAAAGGTTAGTTACTCACGAAGATGCTAGTCAGATTAGAAGAGAACTCTCTCGAACTAAATCTATTTTGGCAGCTCAAGTTGGCATCAATAGTTCTTCCTCGCTTTGGCAACAGTTGGATGCGAAAGGACGGTATCAAAATACTTTATCCGCGCTGAGTAATCTACTCGTAGCAGAATCTTGCTTGCAACCTGTCGTGTTGGAATTGGAAGATGCGCATTGGTTTGATTTAGATTCGATTGAATTTTTACAAGATTTTGCGAGGAAGATGACCCGTCATCCGATCTTTGTTTTAGTGACCAGTCGATATGATGATAATGGAGAAAAAGTACATCTTTTTTCCAGAGAAACTTTGCTGGATGGGAAACATAAGATTCTAGAAATCGACTTGAATATTCTTCAACCTGAAGCAATTGAACATTTTGCGGAAATAAAATTGCAGGCGCCGATCAGTTCAGGATTCAAAGCACTTTTGTTGAGAACGACGAATGGAAACCCATTTTATGCCGAGCAAATTATTGAATATTTCTCTGAAAGTGACTTGCTGCAAAAGCGCAAACAAGTTTGGCATATCAAAGATAATAGCCTCAAATTATCGAGTTCGATTAACTCTATTTTGATGGCGCGAATTGATCGTTTATCTCTGCTCGTAAAAGAAACGGTAAAAGCAGCAGCGGTGATTGGAAGGGAATTTGAAATTCCAGTTTTGAACGAAGTGATGAAAGCGCAGAAGGAATTCATTGCTCGAAATGGAGATGCAGGTGCCGTTTTAAAAGAACAAATCCAAACTGCGGAGCGAGGTCAAATTTGGTTAGCAGTCAATGAGCTAAGATATATTTTTAAGCATTCCTTACTACGAGAAGCAGTTTATGATATGCAACTTCGAGCAAGGTTGCGGCGACTGCATCGGTTAATTGCCGAGGCCATTGAAAAATTATATAAAGGAAAAATTGAAGAACGATATGCTGATTTAGCTTTCCATTTTGGAGAGGCTGAGGTGGAAGATAAGACTAATTATTATTTGCTAAAAGCAGCAGATTTTAATCGTTTAAAATATCAAAATGCTCGTGCACTTAACCTCTACGAACAGTTAGTTGAAAATTATAAAAAAGCCCCTGCTACCGACCGCAAAGAACTGGTGAATGTCTTGTTAAAAAAAGCAAGTGTGCTTCGGTTAGTAGGTAAGTGGGATCGATGCCAGGAAGCTTACGAAGAGGCGATGGATTTAATTACAGAAAAAGATGACCATGTTTTAGGAGGACGAATTCATAATTTGATTGGGGAGTTATTGACACTCAAAGGTAATTATGATGATGCCAAATCTCACCTTGATACAGCGGCTACGCACTTTGAATTTACAGATGATGAGGTCGGGAAATATCAAGTGTATGGGAACTTAGGAACTCTATTCTTTCGACAAGGAATTTACAATCATGCGAAGTCCTATTTTACCAAAAGCATCAACCTTAGTCGGGAACACAATCCTAACAAAGCAAATGCTGCGATCGTTTCTAATCTTGGTTTGGCGTACATGAACGAAGGAAATTATGAGGAAGCCATCCAATGGCAAGAATCTGAATTAGCCATTTGCAAAAAAATAAATGACTCGCAAGGCTTGGCCAATTTATATACCAATATGGGTATCGTTCTTTTTGAAAAAGGAGATTATGATGAGGCTTTGAACAGTTATCAAAAAGGGCTAAAACTAAGCGAAGATTTAGGTAATAAATTATTGGTGTCGATTGCCATCGGTTGCATCGGAAGTGTATATCAACGCAAAGGAGATTATGTCAAAGCCTCTGAACACTTCTTGCGAGATTTGACGATTAGCGAAGAATTAGGAGACAAGCAAGGAATTGCCATCGCACTTGGATTGCTCGGAGAATTGAGAAGTGAGGAAGGAGAATTCGATCTAGCGCGAGGATATTTAGAAAAAAACCTAGCGCTCTGCGAAGAGTTAAATTATAGAAAAGGAATCGCTAAAGCAGTCAATGCGCTCGCTGATATTTTTATGGTCAAAAAAGATTACGAAAAGGCCATCAGCTATTATGACCGAGCCATTGAAGTAGCTCGCATGATTAATAATAAATTAGTGCTCGGTGAAAGTTTGGTGGAAAAAGGCGAAACATTAATTGAAGCTGGTCGAATTAAAGAAGCTCAAACTTTCCATCAGGAAGCTATTTTAATGATTGAAAATCTAGGAAACCCAGATTTGATCTTCAAAGCTAAAATTTTCTCTGCCAAATTAGCGTTTGCTATGAAGAAGAAAGAAAAGGCAAAATTAATTCTACAGAATTTAGTGAAAGAGTATACTAGTAATTCTGAATTAGGTGATATTCATTTTTGGCTGTATCAAATTACTCAACAAGAGTATGACAAAAATAAATCACTCGCCATTTATCAAAAACTCTATGCAGAAACTCCCCTTTACCTATTTGAAGAACGCATTAAAGAATTGAGTTGAGTTACATTCAGATAATTAGCTCGTCTAAATATTGAACTTGTTACTTTAATGGTGTTTTCATTTCACCTAGAAACTCTAAAAACTAATCAATGAAACTACTTTTTTATGTTCCCATCTTGGCGTTTCTTTTTATGAATTGCAAGTCGCAATTAATTCAGGCACAATCTCCCAAGGCTCTTCCCTACTCCATCAATGAACCTCAAGGTATGCTCGAAATGCCTGTGGATTTAAAAGAAATTTCAGGACTTACTTTATCGCCAGGTGGCGAACATCTGTGCGCCATTAATGATGAACAAGGGATCATTTATTTTATCAATAAAAGTACGGGAGAAGTTGATCGTCAAGTAAGATTTCATGGTCAAGGTGACTACGAAGGAATTGAAACGGTTGGAAATAAAATATATGTGATTAAAAGTACCGGGACTGTTTATGAAATTAGCGAATTAGAAAAAGAGGAAGTCAAACCTAAAAAATCAAAGTATATTTTAAAGAAACCCAACGACTCTGAAGGCTTGGCTTTTGACGAAAAAAACAATCGATTACTCGTCGCTTGCAAAAGTGCATCTTGCTTTCACGAAAGTTGTTTGATTCATACTTGCAAAACCACAAGAGCCATTTATGCCTTGAATTTGGAAACGAATAAGTTTGACCCTGAACCTGTTTTTGAAATCAACTTGACCGAACTTCAAGCTTTTTTGAAAAAAAATAAATCAGCAGATGAGTTAGAAATTTTCAATAAATTTATCATACTAGAAAATGATTTTATTCCTTTTCATCCAAGCGCTCTAGCTATTCATCCACAGTCTAGAGATCTTTATATTTTATCTTCAAAAGGAAAAACGATGATGATTCTAAGCTCTTCAGGAAAAATTATTGCTTTAGAAAAATTAGATAAAAAAATTCACACTCAACCAGAAGGAATTGTTTTCGATAAAGATGGAACATTGTATATTTCTAACGAAGGAAAGAAAGGTAGGAATGGAACAATTTCTATTTTTAAACAGATGTAATCACATTGTTACAAAAATAAATTCTTAATAAAAAGGAGGTGTTAACCAATCTTGGTTAACACCTCCTTTTCTTTAATCTTCTAAAACGAAAACTATTTCGCTTCTAAAGAAATTTGCAAAGTGAAATCATCACTAATGATTTTATCACCAACTACTCCAGCTAAACCACTACCATACTTAATTCCCCAGTCAGTTCTATTGATTGTAAATTTGTCAGAAATAGCAGTCAAAGATCCATCTTCTTTTACTACCACCAATGCAGGAAAAGTAACACTTTTAGAAACTCCTTTCATCGTCAAGTTTCCAGTAATCATACAGTTAGCTTCATCAGTCTCTGCATCAACTACAGAAGTAATGTTGAACGTTGCTCTTGGAAATTTTTCCACGTCAAAGAAATCTTCATTTTTCAAATGACCTTCTAAGTCTGCTTTTTTTTCAGTATCTGTAATATCTGTATTTGCCAAAGATGCCATGTCAATAATGAAATCTCCACTTTTGATTTTATTTCCTTCCGCAGAAAAAACACCTGATTCAATTTTCAAAGTACCCTTGTGATCGTAAGCCAATTTAGCTCCTGTCCAATTGATTGTACCTGAAGTATTAGAGTAAGTTTTTGCAGCAGCAGTAGGAGCCGCCTTAGTATCAACTGCATCTCCTGTTTTTGCAGCTTTTGCTTTATCTCCGTTACAGCTAGCTAATAAAGCTAAAGCCATAAATACGAATGAAAATTTAATTAATGTCCTCATGATAATTTTATTATTTATGTATTAAGAAATAAGAAGGCGCAAATTTATACTTTTATAAAGTAAAACGAACTAATTAATGTTTAAAATAAAGATTGATATTTTGGCCTATGTACTTTAAGAAAGAGATCTTTTTGGATTATTTGTTTTTATTTTTGTTACTCATGGCCAGTTTGTGGCAAGTTGGTTTTCTCCAAGCTACCATGAAATGGGATATCATGGACATCACACTTCCATGGAATTATTATATAACCGAATGCCTTGCCAATGGTGAGCTTCCGCTGTGGAATCCCTTCCTCAATGGGGGGTTTGCACAAATGGGAATTAACGATACTTGGAACCCGATCACTTGGCTAATCGGGTGGATTTTTGGATATGATGCTACGGTGATTCAGTTGCAATATTTAGGACATCTTTTCTTTAGTGGTGTTGGTTTTTATCAGTTAGGGAAATATTTTGGCTGGTCTCGAACGACTCGATTATTGACTGCTTCCTGTTTTATGCTGTCGGGTTTTATGATTGGAAATGCACAACATTTGGGATGGACAATTGGAGCATCTTGGTTGCCATGGGTATTTTTATTTTATAAAAAATGGGAAACTGAGCCTTCGGTTTTAAGATCTATTTCATTGGCAACAATTGCAGCTTTGATGTTTTTAGGAAGTTACCCAGGGGTATTTGTAGGAGCCGCCTATATATTGTTAGGACTTTTTGTTTTTCGAGTGATTCAAGTTTTGCGCCAGCGTGATTTTTTATTTTTGAAAAAAATTATTGGAGCTGCATTTCTTTCAGGAGCAACATTTTTGATGTTGACTTTAGTGGCTTGGGTGAGCATGCTGAGGTTGTCAACATATATTAATCGAGGAGATAGCTTTTCCCTTGATTCAGCTTTATCGGGTTCTCTTCCTTTCGAAGCCATCATCACTTTTTTATTTCCATTTGCTTCCGTTTCGAATATGGTGATGTGGGAAAACGATTGGACTTTGGTGAATTGTTATTTGGGATTGCTGCCATTTTGTTTTTTAATTTTTGGTCTAATAAAGTTTGTCAGCGGTATTAGCGCTTGGAGCGCTAATACCGCTGACATCAAATCATTTACAACAAAAACTTGCTGGTACTTATTTGGAGGAATTTTATTTTTTGCGATTGCGATGGGAGATGATTTACCGCTACGAACTTGGATGTACGAGTTCATGCCCTTGATGGATATTTTTCGGTTCCCCACTTATTTTCGAATCTTTGGAGTTTTCTTTTTGCTAATTGCGAGTGGTTTTTCAATTAATTATTTTTTGAAAAAAAATCTATCGGGAGGTTTTTATAAAAAAACTTTAGCAGCAGCTATCGCCATTTTAGCGATCACACTTTGGGCAAAAAATAATGCTTCCATTCATAGTCAAGCCCTCGTAGAACGAAATGGAAAATTTGAATTAACAGCAGATGCCCAATATTATAACAATATACTTACGCAAGGCTCTTTGCATTTTATGTTGCTAATATTACTTTCTATTGGTTTGATTTTTCTGAAAAAAAACCATTTACGAAAAGGATTATTATTGACGGTGACATGTATCGATTTATTTTTTGCTAGTCAATTTAATATCTCTTCGACAGTTATTCATGATGTCAGTCCGAAGGAAGTCAATGAAGCTTTTCATTATTTTTCACCTGAAGAATATCCTTTACCTCCGATCAATCAACCATTTGAAAAGTTGCACCGTATGGCGAATTTTGATTACGTTCATCTGCATATTAATTTGAATCATTTTCACAAAATCCCTTCGCCCAACGGAACTAGTCCTGCATATTTTAAATGGTCAGCAGCAGCAATGGCAAAAGGTATTTTTCAAAAAACAATTCAAAATCCGCTGGTCTTCGCTGCTGAAAAAATTAGTGAGGAAGGAGTAATTGAGGAGGCGACGATTGATACTCTTTCTTTTGAAAAAATTAAATTGTTGCATTTTTCTCCCAATCAAATTGAGTTAGAAAGTAATTTTACAAAACCAATGTCTATTATTTTTTTACAAAACTATCATCCTGATTGGAAAGTATATTTAAATGGGAAACAAACTTCGATCATTCAATGCAATAATACTTTTTTAGCGGTGGAAATTGGTGCAGAGAAACAGAAAGTTATATTTGCATTTGAGCCAAAAGTGGAAGTGAAGGCTTTTTATGGAAGTTTGATAAGCTGGATTGTAGTCCTTTTATTTTTTACAACAATGCTTTTACGGAAACGTCATAAAGGTTGAGATCTATTTTTTACAACCACCTTTTTTTATCGCATTTAGCATTTCTATCGCATCAAAAAGGCTTTTTAGAATAGTAATATTTCTTGTTGATTCGACATCTTGGGCAACTACTTGGTAACCTGATAATAAAATATCTACTTCTGGAAAAGATTCAGATAATTGATCGACATATTGCTGAACAGGTTTGTTCGCATAAGTCTCCGTGATCATCGTAAAAATATAATTAGGTTTTGAGATTTCGTAAGCATCAATTAAATCATTGGTACTAATATTTTGTCCCAAATAAATGACTTGATTGCCTCGGCACTTGATTAAGTAATGCATGAACAAAATACTCAACTCTTGTTTTTCTCCTTCCGGCAAATAGACGAAAAATTTATTGCAAGTCCGTCCAGCAGAATATGGCAAGCTATCGATGGCCACTACTATTTTTTGACGAATCAAATTACTAATAAAATTTTCTTGCGCAGGAACAATAGAACCGGTAAGCCACATCAAACTTAATTTATCCAAAAAAGGATAAATCACTTCAAGCATAGTTCTTTCAAATCCGATTTGACGAATATTGGTCGAAACAATTCTGTCAAATTTCAACTCATCCATCTCAATCATCGACAACATCAAAGCATCCAACTGAGCATCCCCATCAAAGTCTATGATTGAGATTTCTGATACCTTTGCCCTTATTTCCTCTTGCTCCATTTCTGCAATCTTGGATATTTTCAATCCATTTCGATTGAGCAAGGCAACATTCAAAAGAATCTTGAGATCAGAATCCATATAGTATCGAATATTGGTTTTCGTTCGCTTAGGCTTCACAATGCCATAGCGCCGTTCCCAAATTCGAATGGTGTGAGCTTTGATACCGCACAACTTTTCAAGATCTTTGATAGAGTAAACAGCCAATTTTGATTATTTAGTTAATTATGTATTTTTCTAAAAAAAGAATTTTGTGAACCTATTTGTTACGCCTTAAAAAGCTTAGAATAGGTTTATTTATGAGAAAGTAACAGCATCTTCTTGAAATTGTTTATTAATAATTCCTTCGAATCTAGGTATAAGATAACTTATTCTAGGCATTTCAAAATAAAATTTAAAGAATAGAGTAACTGAGAAAATTATAATTGTGTAAATTTAAGCATCAATAAGTTTGTGTGCACAGTTTTTTCAAAGCTACTTTGGCTTCTTTTTAAGCATACTTTATGAAAAATTCTCGTCAACTTAACGGCTGATTGTGTTTTTCCACTTTGTCTGTAAAAAAAACATCAAAATAACTTACGAATAAGTTATTAACATAAAATTATAAGCTAAATAAATATTATTTTCAACATTATTTTTCAAAACCTATCATTGATGTTTTTGGAGAACAATTTTTAATTTCCAAAACATCATCATAATTAATCATTCTCATTTTTAAAAAATTGAGCATAAATCATTTTCTATGGAATCATTCTACTCTAACTTTTTAACTCATAAAAGAAAACAATCATTTTCTTTTACGATTGTTCTATTATCATTCTTTTTTACCTCAACTCTATTTGCACAAATTATTCCAACGGCAGGCGAGACAGAATGTTTTGTTGCGGGTAATGGTGGTGTGTTTGTAGATCAAGGAGGAACCGAAGCAAATCCAGTAACGGGATCCGATCCCGCTGGTTTTTATTTTAATTGTGAATGTGAAACGGTGACGACTTTGTGTTCACCAGATGGGAGTGCGATTACTTTAGATTTTACAGAATTCGATGTTTTTGCAACCTTTGATTTTATAGAAATCTATGATGGAGACTCTAATGCTGGAACTCTTTTATATGGAAATGCAACAGGTGCGCCGAATGCAAACGATAACCTTTTGGCAGACATGATTGCTTCGAATGGATCTTCTTCGTTTGCGGGTACTACTGGTTGTATTACTGTTTCGTTTTTTGCAACAGCAGTAGTTAATCGATTGGGCTGGGAAGCAGATGTAACGGTTGCAAGTGGTGCAACTCATCCTGGAGATAATTTGGCATGCGGTACTAATTTGAATTGTTTAGCTCCACCAAATATTCTAGTTGATAATTTGACGAACTCATCTGCAGATATTACTTGGGCAGTTTCTGATTCTGCTGATACATATAATATTGAATATGGGGTAGCTGGTTTTACTTTAGGAACTGGAACCTTGACGAATACAACTGATTTGTTTTTGAACTTAACTGGCTTATTACAAAATACTTCCTATCAATTTTACATTCAGTCAGATTGTGGTGGTGGTGAGATGAGTAATTTTGCTGGACCATTTTCATTTACGACTCTTCTTTCTTGTCCAGCTCCGACCAATGTGATGATTACTGATGTCAATTCCACTTTTGTAGATCTTAGCTGGGATGCTTCCTTTGCAGCTATTGGATATAATGTGGAATATGGTTTGACTGGATTCGCACTAGGATCGGGAACAGTAATTAATACGACCAACCTTACGACCACGATAAATAGTTTGACTCAAAATACTGCTTATGATTTTTATGTGCATTCGGACTGTGATAATGAAGTGAGTAATAATGCTGTGGTTAATTCATTTACCTCAACACTTAATAATCCTTGTGATTATACAATTGAGTTATTCGATTCATTTGGAGATGGTTGGAATGGGTCGGTATTAAATGTTACAGTTGGAGGTATTTCTACCGATTATACTTTTACGACTGGTAATTCTGCGGTATTTACGATTAATGCAGGAAGTAATTTACCTCTGACTTTCACCTACACAGCAGGAGCTTTCCAAAATGAAGTAACTTATAATATTTTGGATCCAGATGGAATGATTATTTTTTCTGATGGACCGTTTCCTGCAACGGGAGTTGTTTATGAAACATTTGCTTGTCCAACTTGTCCGGGAGCAACTAACTTGGGGGTTGATGATTTATTTGGATTGTCGGCTGATGTAAATTGGATGGATTCAGACTCTGCTGGAATTTGGCAAGTGGAATATGGTCCAACTGGATTTTTACCAAATACAAGCGCAGGTATTACTTTTACAACTAATGATCCTTTTGCATCATTGACGGATTTAGATGAAAATTCTACTTACGATTATTATGTCATTAGATTTTGTGATAATGGAGACACAAGTGCATTGGCTGGACCATTCACTTTTACCACTATTACTTTGAATGATGTGGGAGTTTTAGAAATCTCTTCTCCTCTTTCAGGTTGTGGATTAACTGATGCAGAAGTAATTACGATTACAATGACAAATTATGGTTCTAATCCTCAATCACTCGTTCCATTTAAATATAGTGTAAATGGTGTGAATGCAGCCATCATCATTCCATTAGATGGATACTTTACTAATGTAATCGGAAATGATAGTATTCTAGTACTGGAATTTGAAACTACAGCTGATTTGTCTTTACCGGGAACTTATGAAATTGCCGCTTGGACGGAATTGGATGGTGATTCTGAATTAGGAAATGATACCGCTTATTATACGGTAACTAATATTCCTACCATTTCTGATTTCCCATATGTACAAAACTTTGAAGTGGATAATGGTGGTTGGTCTACTAGTGATGCTGGCCAAAATCAATCTTGGGCATTTGGAGAACCAAATGGCACAGATATTCCAAATGCAGCAAGTGGTGTGAATGCTTGGGTGACTAACTTGAATGGAAATTATAATAATGCAGAAGAATCTTATATCGTTTCTAACTGTTTTGATTTTTCTAGTTTGACAAGTGATCCTACCCTTTCTCTATCTATCAATTTTGATTCTGAAACGAATTACGATGGAGGTTGGTTAGACGCTTCAATTGATGGAGGAAGTACTTGGTACAAAATCGGAGGCATCGGTTCAGGTGTCAACTGGTATAATGTCAATAATACATTTAATCAACTTGGTGAAGTTTGGGCAGGAAACTCTAGCGGATGGATTTTTGCAAAACATGAATTGACTGGCGTGGCGGGTGAAGCTGATGTTCGGTTAAGGTTTGGATTTGGTTCTGACGGATCTGTCAATGGTTTTGATGGAGTTGGAGTTGATGACGTTGCTATCTTTATTCCAGTTGCCAATGATATGGCTTCGCAAACAGTTGTCAATACAACTATGTTGGAATGTGGTGACCCAAATGATGAATTGACTTTGACGCTTGTTAATAATGGTACAGCAACTCAATCTGGATTTGATGTAGGTTATAATGTCAATGGAGGAATTGCTGTAGTTGAAAATGTTGGAACATTAACTCTTGCTCCAGACGAAACTGCCACTTATACTTTTACCACTCCTTTCAATTCAACTGGAGCTGGAACTTATAATGTTACAGCTTGGACTAACTTACCTGGAGAATTAAATGTCAGCAATGACACCACGACTTTCCAATTTGCAACTTACCGAGTATTACCATTCAAAGAAGATTTTGAAGGTGGAGCTTTACCCAATGGATGGTCTTCTGATGAGTTCAATCCAATTACGATGTTCCATAGCAATATCTCATTTGTGGCATTTGATAATATCTATAGTTTTGATCCTTTATTTGAATTAGTATCTCCTCCAATTGGACCAATCTCTGATGGCGACTCATTATTCTTCGATTATCGTTATGTTGATTTTAGTGGAAATGGGGCAAATGCAACTACGCTTGGAGTAGGTGATTCATTGAAAGTTCAATATTCAATAGATTGTGGAATCACTTATACCGATTTATTTTTAATCACTCAAGACAACCATGTTACTTCTAATGAATTAGCTACTATCAATGTTGACATTTCAAGTCTTACTGGTGAGTCTGTTAAATTCCGTTTCTTAGGAATTTGGGGAAATGGTGATTATTATTTAGACATTGATAATATTAATATTTTCCAATGTACTTCACTTGATTTGGCGACTAGTATGACTCTAGAATCTAGCGCAGGTGAAGGTGACGGAACCGTTTCAGTTACGCCGAATGCTAGTCTAGGACCTTACACCTATGTCTGGGGTACAGGCGATAATACTGCAACTGTTACAGGAATTACTGCTGGAACTTACCAAGTGACGGTGACCGATGGATTTGGTTGTGTTGATTTTGCGACCGTTGATTTGATGGTCAACATCAATGAAATAGATGATATCCAAACGATCAACTTATTCCCGAATCCAACGATGGATGTAGCAACGTTAGATATGACTTTTTCAAAAACAGTTGACGTTCAAATTCAAATCATCAATATGATGGGACAAATTCTTTTCGAAACTTCTATTGGAAAAACGATGGAAGAAAAAGTTGAATTGAATTTGGAAAACTATCCTGATGGAATGTATTTCGTGAGGGTAAAAGTAGATAGCCAAACCATTGTTAAAAAGTTAATGAAAAATCAACCTTAATTTTTAATACATAAAAGATAAAATGAAAAAGGCATCCGACAGTTCGGATGTCTTTTTTTTTTATATTTTTGGGGCAGTAATAAACATCCTTTCAATGAACATTTTGCGAAAAAATCCATTTCATTAAATGGATATCTTTTTTTCAAGAAACCTTCTTAGACATTTTTCTAAAAAAAATCCTAAGAATCAAAATAAAGCACGAAAAATGAAAATAGGCATTGTCTGTTATCCTACCTACGGAGGAAGCGGAGTTGTAGCAACTGAACTTGGATTAGGTCTGGCAAAAAAAGGACATCAAATTCATTTTATCACCTACGGACGTCCTGCTCGTTTACAAAGTTTCCAAGAAAATATTTTCTATCACGAAGTCAATGCGGAAGATTATCCGCTCTTTGAATTTCCTCCTTACGATACTGCTTTGGCGAGTAAGTTAGTTGATGTGGTAAAATACGAAGGGTTAGATTTACTTCATGTGCACTATGCAATTCCTCATGCGGCAGTTGCTTACATGGCGAAAAAAATATTATTGGCAGATGGAAAATATATTCCTGTGGTCACCACTTTGCATGGAACAGATATCACTTTGGTTGGAAACAATAAATCCTTTGCACCTGTGGTCGCATTTTCTATCAATAAATCAGATGGAGTGACGGCTGTTTCTGAAAGTTTGAGAAAACAGACGCTTGATTATTTTGACATCAAAAATGAAATCAAAGTCATTCCAAATTTTATAGACTTTGATCGTTTTAGAAAAGTCAATAAAGATCATTTCAAAAAAGCAATTGCTCCCAATGGAGAAAAAATATTAGTACACGTTTCTAATTTTCGAAAAGTGAAAAGAGTCGAAGATGTAATTTATATTTTCGAAAAAGTATTTAAGAAAATTCCTTGTAAATTATTATTGATCGGTGATGGCCCGGAAAGAAGAAAGTTGGAAGAACTCTGTCGACAACTTGGACTATGTGATGAGATTCGTTTTTTAGGAAAACAAGATGCGGTGGAAGAACTTTTATCTGTCGCTGATTTATTTATCATGCCAAGTGCTAAAGAAAGTTTTGGTTTGGCAGCTCTGGAAGCGATGGCTTGTGAAGTTCCGATTATTTCATCCAACGCTGGAGGAATTCCAGAAGTAAATATTCATGGCAAAACTGGTTTTTTAAGTGACGTTGGAGATGTAGAATCCATGGCGAATTATGCTATTCAGATTCTAGAAGATGATGCGGTATTGGCGGAGTTTAGAAAAAATGCTTTGGCTCAAGCAGAGAAGTTTGACATCAAACATATATTACCTCAGTATGAAAAATATTATGAGCATATTTTAGCAACAGCTGTTTATTAGAAGAGGAGTCAGGGGTTTTCTGTTCCACTATTTAATAAAAACTAGAAAAGCTCTTTTTGCTAAAATGCAAAAAGAGCTTTTCTGTTTTTATTATTAATATAATATTACCGTAAACACGAAACCCCTGACTCCTGACCGAGAGCACAGCGACCAACCTGACCGCCTGACTCCTCCTTAATTCATAAATAAAATCTTCGCCACTACACTCTCTGGTTCATCGAAACCTTTAGTCGTCGTTCCCAAAACAAGATAAACTCCAGTAGCAGCTTTCCGTCCAGTATAATCTCTTCCATCCCAAATCGCTTGTCCTCCGAGCGCTTGAGTTTCATAAACTAATTGACCATTAATATCTGTAATTTTTACATCAGAATCTCGTGCTAAACCTTTGATTGCAATCGGTCCTTGATATTCGGGACGAACTGGGTTTGGAAAAACTAAAGCATTCGGTTTATGAATCACTCCACCTTCCGTTGCTTCTCCTCGATAAGAAACTATTCCTTCCGATGTTCCGATAAACACTTCGCCAGATGTTGGATCGATCGCAATATCCGTGATCACATTATCAAAAAGCGGACTATTCTCTGTATTAAACTTTGCAATCAATTCTTCTCCATCTGACGAGATCACAAAAACACCTGTCGTCGTTCCCACCCATTTTTGATTAGCTCCATCTACCGCAATTGCCTTCACATCTTCCCCAACCAAAAGGTAGGCAGGAATGCCATCTTGCTCCACAATTTTCCGAGTTCCTTGACATTGGTCTTCATCAAAAACATTACTTCCACATTCGAAAATAATAATTCCATCGCCAGTACCTACCCACATATCTCCATCCAAATCTTTGGTGATACAACTTACATTATTAGTACTCAGCGCACTACTCGAAGATTTAATTTGTCGTAACCTTTCATCTCCATTTACTTCCAAGTCCCCTTCGTCAAAAACTAAAATTCCCGCCGTCCCTTCACTTACTGTAAACCACTTAAAATTATTATCATCTACCTCCAAAGAAAACAAACCTTGAATATTAGAATTGATAGAAAAACTTTTCATTTCTCCTTCATCAGTAATGACTGAAATTGGTCTTGTTGTTCCTGGATTGGCTATCCATAAATTATTATTTTGATCATAAGCCAATCCAGCAACTTTGGTTCGAGCAGTATCTGCTACGGTCGAATTTCCCAAAGTAGAATTAGAATTGTCAAAAATTTCGAAGACATCATTTTCATATTTTATCAAACCGTCATAATAAGTACTCGCATACATCAGATCCTTTTCGGGATGAAAAGCTACTCTTAAAAAATCTAAAGTTCCAGCCAAGTCAGGTCGATTCAATCGATTGAAATATTTCCAATTCCCATCTTCCAAAGTGTATAAACCTTCAAAATAAAATTGAAAATAATTTCGGATATCAATTCCTCCTGCGGTTACCCATAGTTGTCCTTCATGAACTTCGAGATCATAATTTTTTATCGCAAAAGGGGAATTTAGAGAAAAGCCACCATTACATGTTTCATCGTCAATTTTATAACTTCGAAATCTATAAAAACCATCCGCTACCCAAACCCAACCTGCTTCATCTTCGATCGCATGAAGTGGTCGATCCACACAGAAATTTTTGATTTTAGTAAAACTTTCGTCTGGTTTAAAAAAAACTAAATCACCTTTACAAGCTCCTCCTTGACAACTTAATCCCACCACCATGTGCATACTTTCCGTAGTGATATATTCGATTTTAAATCCAGCTTCTGGAATATAGACTTGCTCCAAATTTGCCCCATCAAAACTATACATCGCCGTATCAATACTCACATAGATTTTATTAGAAAAATTAGCAATAACACCTGCGGTATATACATCTGGAAATCCATTATTGGAATCTAAAAATTCCCAAACTCCAAAATCTTGCAAATTCACATTAGGCTGATTCGCTGCTCGATAAATTCCTTCATCGGTAGTCGCATAAATCATTTCATCTTTGACCAATACCGAATTCATAGGAATGCCTGTAAAGGTAGAAAACACAAAAATATCTTGATTGAAATTTATTTTAGAAATACCAAAACCAGTTGCCAATAAAGCGGTCGAATCGGTATCCATAAAAATATCATAGATCCTTTTGTCTCCTGAAATATTATTGAATCGTTGAATATCGGAAAGGGTAATTATCTCATTTGGTTTGACTAAATCGATCACGCTGTTTGAATAAGCGATCATCAACACATCATTCGCTTGATTATATTTGATCCGTTCAATGCCGACTCCGCTGAGTCCTTTTAATTTATCTAAAGTTCGAGTGGAATTATCGTTTTTGTTAATATATACAATTCCCCAGTTTGTGGCATAAATAATATCCTCTGCACTTTGAGTAACATATTTGCCTGCTTGAAATGGCAAATGAGATTTCCACTCACCAATCCCAATGTCAGGTTGGGCTTGAGAAAAATTAAAAGAAAAAAGGATGACAAAAATCAGGAAGAAAATATTATTTCGGATTGTCATTTTTTTTATTGAAGTTTATTAGACTTTATTCGTTTGATGTTGAACGTTAGACGTTTTACGGTCGTCCAGACAATTTCACTTACGAATAAATTTTATTTAATGTTTTGTCTCACAAAAGTAACTACACTACAAAAGTATTATTGTTTTTTTCAAAAACAATAATACTTTCTGTCAGTTCACCGACGACGAGAAAATCTAATTAATTTAGATATCTTAGTTTTTTAAATTTTATATCCAACTAGAAAAAATCATATTCCCATCTCATCATTTATACATACTACTCGAAGCGATATATTCAAAAACAGGCTGTGTCACCACATACTGAATCGACTGTCCTGCTCGAATACATTTACGAATATAGCTCGCTGAAATCTGCATCAAAGGTGCCTCAAAAATTTTGATCGCAGGATGAGTCGCCAAGTCACCCAATTCATAATTGGGTCGTTGGTACACATAAATTTGATGGTGATTTAAAAGTTGTTCGTAGTTTTTCCACTTGTGCAAAGTACCTAAATTATCGCCTCCCATGATGAGCACAAAATCTTTGTCAGGGTTATCTTCGTTGAGATAAGTTAACGTATCAATTGTATAGGAAGGTTTCGGCAAATCAAATTCAATACTTGATGCCTTTAAATTAGGGCAGTCTTCAATCGCCAAACGAACTAAATGCAAACGATCAAAATCTCTCGCCAAGGTGCTTTTCTTCTTTAAGGGATTCTGCGGAGAGACGACTAACCAAACTTCATCCAAGTCAGTTTGCGTCGCCATATAATTGCCGATGATCAAGTGCCCTACATGAACTGGATTAAATGATCCGAAAAATAATCCGACTTTCTTTTTTTTCATTTTGCAAAGATAAGGTTAGAGCAGTTAAAATTAAAACTGTTTTTAATATAAAGTAATGATGAGGATCTAATATTATCCTAAAAATTCGTTGATATCTTCGTCTCGCGCAGCAACAATGAGCTTGAAAGTTTTTACCTAAATAAATATAACTTTTTACACTAAGAGTCATATTATCAATACTTTTATTTGTACATATTTTCACTTTTCTTCTTTTATATCTTTGCTTAATTCTTGAGTTTGAGAAAAAATGAAATTCGAAAATATCATACCCAAAGTGAACAATAGAGTAACTTTCATATTTTTATATTTTTATATAAATACCTTTTCAAAGAAAGGAAAAAATATTTGTGCAAAATCAAAAAATATTGTTCATCTTTTTTACACCATATAAATAAATCAAAAAAAGTCCCCCCTTTACCCTTTTTCCAATATTTCCATTTTTCCTCAAAACACTATTGATTTTAATACGTTAAATGACTAAATTACGTGTTAATGAAAATTGTAAACCATTAACAATCAAGGTTTTATGTATTTTTTTAACTTAAACGAAAGAAAAAATAATTGACTTTCCCGTTTAAATATATTTTCGCTTTAAAAAAGTGTTTTTTTAAAGATGAAAAAGTAGTCTTCTGTTGTACATTTTTAAAAAAAAATTAAGGGAAAAATCCATGGCAAATTCAACAAACAATTATCAATTGCTTATCTCTAACTTAGATAAGTTTATTCGTAAGTTTTATGTCAACCAACTCATCCGAGGGTTTCTATATTTCTTTGCCTTAGTCTTGGTCCTCTTTTTGGGGATGAATTTCTTGGAGCATTTTTTCTATTTCGGTTCAGCTACCCGTAAGGTAATGTTCTACTCTTTTATGGGAGTGAATGCAGTATCGTTTGTTGGTTGGGTATTGATTCCGTTGTTGAAATATTTTCATTTGGGAACAGTAATTTCGCACGAGCAAGCTGCGGGGATTATCGGAGATCATTTTCCAGATGTAAAAGATAAATTACTCAACGTCTTGCAACTCAGCAAGCAAGCAGAAGGTGCTCCAAATGCTGAACTCGTTTTTGCTGGCATCAATCAAAAAACGGAAAAGATAAAATTAGTCCCTTTTAAGTCTGCGATTGATTTAGGTAAAAATCGTAAACATTTAAAATATGCTTTACCTCCGTTAATGCTTCTGTTTTTCATTTTACTTGCTGCGCCAAGTTTGATCAAAGATAGTAGCAATCGGTTGTACAATAATGATAAAGAATTTGAACGAGATGCGCCTTTTCACTTCAATATAAATAAAGAGGACTTGACGGTAGTTCAGTTTGAAGATTTTTTATTGGAGGTAGAAGTGGAAGGAGATATCTTGCCAAATGAAGTTTTTGTAGACATTGATAATTATCAATATCGATTGAATAAAGATGAACAAAATAAATTCTCTTACCGTTTTTCTAATGTTCAGAAAAATACAGATTTTAAAATCTTCTCAAGTGGGGTAGAATCTGAAAAATATAATTTGAATGTTTTGAAAAAACCGAACATTTTAGGTTTTGACATTACTTTAGATTATCCAAATTATATCGGTCGTAAAAATGAGACGTTGAGTAACATCGGCGACTTAGTGATTCCAATTGGAACAAAAATTAATTGGAATTTTAATGCTTCGAATACAGACAAGATTGCGATTAATTTTTTCGACAAAAAAAATCGAATCAATACGGACCGAGCTGGCGAAAAAAGTTTTAGTTATCGGAAACAAGCTTTGCGTGATGAGATTTATAAATTATACATTTCTAACAAGGCACTTCCAAATGCGGATTCTGTAGGTTACTCCATCACAGTCATTCCTGATCTTTACCCAACTATTAAGTCTGAGAAATTTGTGGATAGTGTAGATTCAAAATTATTATTTTTCGTAGGAGATGCTGCGGATGATTATGGTATTTTGAATTTATCATTTAACTACCGAGTCAAAAAAGCAAATGGTCAACAAGGAGAATTAGTCAATATCAAAATGGCAAAGCCTTCTACAAAGACGGCTCAATTTGATTATACGTTTGATTTGCAAGAGTTGGACTTAAAACCGGGTGATGAAGTTTCTTATTACTTTCAAGTTTTTGATAATGATGCGGTGAATGGAAGTAAGTCAGCTAAGACTAATTTGGAATTATTTGAAATGCCTACGTTGGAAGAGTTGGAAGAAAAAGAAGATCAGAACAATGAAGACATTCAAAAGAAATTAGAGGAATCTTTGAAGAAATCGAAAAAGATTCAGGAGGACATGAAAAAGATGCGAGAGAAAGTTTTACAGAAAAAAGAATTGGATTGGCAAGATAGAAAGGAGTTGGAAAAATTGTTAGACCAACAAAAACAATTGGAAGAAGATATCAATGAGGCCAAAGATAAGTTCGAAGAGAACATGAAAAACCAAGAGGAATTTGAGCAACAACCTAACGAGGAGTTGAAAGAGAAGCAAGAGCAAATGCAGGAGATGTTTGAGGAATTGATGAGTGATGAGATGAAGGAATTGATGAAACAAATCGAAGACCTTTTGCAAGAACTCAATAAGGATCAGGCATTGGAGATGATGGAAGAGATGGAAATGAATGATGAGGAAGTAGAAATGGAACTAGACCGAATGATCGAAATGCTCAAGCAGCTTGAGATGGAAAAAGATATGATGGAGCAAATTGAGGAGTTGGAAAAATTAGCAAAAGAGCAAGAAGAGTTAGCGAAAGAAACAGAGGAAGAATCTAAGCCTCAAGAGGAGTTGGAGAAAAAGCAAGAGGAGATCAACGAGAAGTTTGACGAAATCCAAAAGAAGCAAGAGGAGATGGAGAAGAAAAATGAGGAGATGGAAAATCCAAAAGACCTTGGTGAAAAGAAAGAAGAGATGGAAGATATCGAGAAAGATTTGGATGATAGTAAAAAAGATTTGGAGAAAAAGGAAAATAAAAAAGCATCTGGCAAGCAAAAGAAGGCTGCGGGAAAAATGAAGGAAATGGCGGAGCAGATGCAAATGGACATGGAAGCAGGAGAGATGGAACAACTAGAAGAAGACATGGCTGCGCTTCGTCAGTTGTTGGAAAATTTAATGACGCTTTCTTTTGATCAAGAAGATGTAATCGATAATTTTTCTGTGACGGGGGTAACGACTCCACGATATGTTGATCTTGTTCAAGAACAATATAAATTGAAAGATGATTTCCAATTGGTGGAAGATAGTCTACAAGCGTTGAGTAAAAGAGTTTTCCAAATCGAATCTTTTGTAACAGAAAAAGTTCATGATGTAAAAGTGAATATGAAAGAAGGTTTGACAGAATTAGAAGCTCGTAAAAAACCACAAGCATCTGAACACCAACAAAGATCGATGAAAAACGTTAATGATTTAGCATTGATGTTGAGTGAAGTGATGAATCAAATGCAACAGCAAATGAGTTCGATGATGGAAGGTTCGCAAATGTGTAAAAAGCCAGGAGGAAAACCGGGCAGCAAGCCAGGTAGCAAACCGGGAGATAAAATGTCACAAGGCCAAGGAGAATTGAATAAGCAAATGGACGCCATGAAAAAGGCATTGGAATCTGGCAAGAAAGGAAGTAGTAAAGAATTTGCTAAGATGGCTGCCAAGCAAGCTGCTCTTCGAAAAGCATTGCGAGATTTGGCAAAAGAAAAACAACAGAAAGGTCAAGGCGATGAGCAATTGCAAGAAATTATCGAGCAAATGGATAAAGTGGAAACCGACTTGGTTAACAAACGTCTGACTAACGAGATGCTTAAACGTCAGCAAGATATTATGACTCGATTGTTGAAGGCAGAAAAAGCAGAACGCCAAAGAGAGTACGAAGAAAAGAGAAAAGCTGAAACTGCTTCTCAACAAGAAAGAAAAATGCCTACTTCATTAGAAGAATATCTTAAGAAGCGAGAAGCAGAAATTGAAATGTTCAAAACAGTTTCTCCTTCACTTCGACCATACTATAAAATGTTAGTGGAAGAATATTATAAATCGTTAAAAGCAAATTAAAAAAACGGTGAATACTTGATGGTGAATTGTTAATTCCACATTAGGGATATCTACCATTCACCGTTAAGCATTAACCATTATTTTAGAAATGAATCATCCGCTTATGCTAAAATTATCCTCTGACCCTAAAAATGTTGAATGCGTAGAACCATTTGTTGAAAAACTGGTGGAGAAATATCACATCAGTCCAGACATGTATGGAAATATTTTAATTAGCCTAACCGAAGCTGTCAATAATGCCATTCGTCACGGCAACTGTAACGATCAAAATAAAATGGTCAAGGTAAGTATGCAACAAGTGACGGAGCATAAAATTGCTTTTCATGTTTCGGATGAAGGATCAGGCTTTGATTTTGATAGTGTTCCCGATCCTACCTCACCTGAGAATCTTTTGAAAATGGGCGGACGTGGAGTATTTTTAATGCGCCAACTTTGTGATGATATTCGTTTTCATGACAACGGCAGTACCGTAGAAATTCAATTTAACATATGACACCTGCCGAGGACGAAAAAATTAATTTCCATTCTGAAGACATCGAATTTACCTTACCTAACCATTCCGTAATTTTTGATTGGATCAATAATACTGTCGAGAGGGAAACTAAAGTACTTCGCCATCTTAATTATATTTTTTGTAGTGATACTTATCTTCATAAAATAAATGTAGAATATTTAAATCACGATACCTTAACTGATGTAATTACCTTTCCATATGCTGAAGGGAAAACTATCGAGGGTGATATTTTTATCAGCATAGATCGGATTCGAGAAAATGCGAAATCTTTTGAAGTTAAATTTGAAGATGAATTGCATCGAGTCATGATTCACGGTACTTTACATTTACTAGGATATTTGGATAAAACAGCTGAAGATAAAACTCAAATGACTCAAAAGGAAAATGAGTACTTATCTAAATTAAATGGAATGAAATTGGATAATGAATAGTCATCTGACTAATTTATATTATAATATTAAATAATACTATTTTACTTCCAATTACTATAGTTAATTAAAAACTAAATACGCACAAGGTCGGTAGTGTCCTTGTGCGTATTTAGTTTTTAATCTTATTTTTGCAACTTTAATAGATTTCATTCTATGGAATCTAAAGCTTAAAAGTTTTTTTATAAAAGGACGATAATGAAAGTTTTAAAATTTGGTGGCTCCTCTGTAGCCAAACCTGAGAGAATAAGAAGCATTGCTGATATTCTTAAAGATTATTATAAACGTGGCGAAAAGTTTGCTGTCGTTTTTTCTGCCTTTGGTGGCGTAACAGATTACTTAATCAAAATGAGTAGTGCTGCTGCTAAAGGAGATGAAAGTTACATTGAACACTTCAACTCTTTCAGTAAACGACATATTGACACCGTCAATGAATTATTCAATGAAGCTGAAAAAGAAGAGATTCTTGCAGAACTCAAAGAAAATCACGAAGTACTAAAAGGACTTTTAAAAGGAGTTTTCTTAGTTCGCGAAGCTTCCCCAAGGACGATGGATTATGTTTTAAGCTTTGGAGAACGAAATTCGAATTACATCATTTCCCAGTACTTACGAAAGGAAGGAATCAACACCAATTATTTAGATGCCCGAAAAATCATCAAAACAGATAAGAAATTCGGAGCAGCTAAAGTCGATTTAGATGCTACTTCTAAAAATATCCAAGAATACTTTGCCAATCATCCAGAGGTGCAAATCACTACTGGGTTCATTGCTTCATCTAAAGGTGGTCTAACCACAACCTTAGGTCGAGGTGGTTCTGATTTTACTGCTGCTATTTTAGCTGCAGGATTAGATGCGGAATCTATTGAAATATGGACAGATGTAGATGGAGTACTCACTTCTGACCCAAGGCGAGTGAAAAGTGCTTTCACCATACCTACATTAAC
>Ga0115005_10000067_pt1 | contig 66759 bp, 69 predicted proteins | sample ArcOceMetagenome_FD_87163 | JGI IMG/M metagenome (GOLD analysis project Ga0115005, IMG submission 87163) | Marine eukaryotic phytoplankton communities from Arctic Ocean - Arctic Ocean - Greenland ARC118M Metagenome | ecosystem: Environmental > Aquatic > Marine > Oceanic | place: Arctic Ocean... | reverse complement strand
CATTGGCCTTTGTGTCTTTCTTGTAGTTTGGCCTTTCAAAATAGCTAACAACGCCTTAGCTAGTTATATCAAAAAAAGAAAACAGATAAAGAAATACACTATTAATAAGCAACACATAGAAGTCAAACATGGAAAATAAAACAGTGATTTATAAAGGTAAGGTTTATCAAATTGGTGCGCCTTATTTATTTAGCGAACGCGACAAAGAGTGGGTTTATGGAATCTTAACGGATGTCGATTGCAATTATAAAAAAGCTTTCTGTACAAATGAACAAGTCTGGGATCATATAAAAGAAGTACCCAGCGGCACTAATGGAACGATAAAACATGCACCTTTATTCCTGATTAATGGCAATGCTTACATGTTTGATCACCATCCTAATACGGATATCATTGGAGTTTATCAACAGACTACAAAAAGGATGCTAACTCCGCACGGCCACTATCCTGAAGGCAAACCGTTAAACATACGTGAAATGACAGTAAAGAAGGGCGCTTAGATGGAAAATAAAACAGTGGTTCATAAAGGTAATGTTTATGAGATTGGCGCGCCTTATTTGTTTAGTGCGCTCGGCAAAAGCTGGACTTACGATATCTTAAGAGATATTGATTCTAACTATGGTAAACCTTTTTGTACAGGTAGCCAAGAATGGTTATTTATTAAAGAAATACCCAGAGTACCTGAAGGCACAATAAAACATGCACCTTTATTCCTGATTAATGGCAACGCTTACATGTTTGATTATGTTGGCATAAAGGTAGGCCAAGTTGGTGTTTATGATGAACCATCTAGTAGGTTTTATTTCCCCATGGGGCATGTTATTACTTCAGCTTGCGCAAACATACGTGAAATGACACTAAAGGAGCAAGAGCGATGAATTTATACAGAATAAGTCAATCAGTAAACACCGGCTGGGACACGTATGACTCAGCAATCGTAGCAGCACCAGATGCGGATAAAGCCCGTGTAATGCATCCTAATGGGATTAAGTCAAGACGATTAGGTAGGAAAACACCTATTAACTTTAGTATGGGGGATTGGGTTGTTTACCCAAGTGACGTAACAGTAGAACTCATTGGAGTAGCTTCAGAAAAAACACAACGCTCAGTTATATGCTCTTCATTTAACGCAGGGTAAGCGGCAATGCGAATGACATTCTTTAAACGTGCCTATACAGCAAATGTATATGACAAGGTTGGTATCGTGTGTGGCTCTGTTTACGTTACATGTAGTATTTTTACACCTTTCCAAGAAGTATACGCCCACTTAATAGCACAAAAAGCTGAAGAAAAGAGCGAACTTTACATAGCAGATGTAAGGAGGATTCAATGACTGACCAAATGTGGCAAATTGTGGACGACTTCGACAACGTATACGCTCAGTACTTAACGCAAGATGAGGCAAGTGCCTTACTTACTCGATATTCAAATGAAGGTATGGACCTTTACATGCAGGAAAAGTCATGAACAAAATTTTATTCAAAAGACACACAAATGGCACGGTTGGTACATGGGAGGTAGAAGTACTTCATGTGGACGGCAGTACATTATCTATCCTACGCAGAACAGCCGCTAAAATAATCGGTGGCAAAGTTGTAGTTACCGATACGGCGTTCACAAAAGGCAAAAATATAGGACGCGCCAACGAGACCACACATTATGAGCAAGCAGTCTCCGAAGCCGAATCTAAGTACAACAAAAAGCTCGATGAAGGCTATGTAAAAACCCTTGAAGAAGCTCAGGTTAAGGCCACTAATTCATTAGGTTTTGCCAAGCCGATGCTTGCAACCAGCATAGAGAAGGTGAAGAAATGGGAGTTCCCTGTGTACGCCTCCGCGAAGTTAGACGGACACCGGATGCTCGCCACAGTGGTGGACGGTTTGGTTGCGTTGTATTCCCGGCAGGGGAAACCTATATGTTTAGAGCACATACGCGAAACACTCCAGAAAGCTTACGACAGAGGATACTGGGGGGGTCATACGCTGGACGGAGAAGTTTACAAACATGGTGAAACCCTACAGCAAATAAGTTCGTTAGTGAAAAAGCCTCAACCAGAGAGTGCCGGGCTACTCTACTACATGTACGACGCCATAGGGCTAAAGAGTGACGGACACTTTTTAGCCTCACATTACTCCGAACGACGCCATTACATAAGCACCCTAGCTCGCTATGTACGGAACGATCTAGCAATACCATGGGGAAAGGAGACGCCCACCTTGGTGTGTCTGCCTCAGCACACCCTTAATAATCAAACAGAGCTAGATTCGTTTCACGCGAAAAACATAGGTGACGGGTACGAAGGCACCATGGTTCGCCACGGGGACACAGGCTACGAAGAAGGTAAACGTTCTAAGTCCCTCATGAAAATGAAAGACTTCCAAGATGCTGAGTTTGAAATCATTCATGCTTTTGAAGGCAAGCCTAATCTACGCCACGACCTGAAGGTAGGTATGTACAAATGCCGCACGAAAGATGGTAAGGATTTCGATGTACTTGCCCCAGGTGATATGCATGAGAAAGACGCTCACGCACGAACACTGTATGGCAACGTTGGCAAGTACATGACAGTCAAGTTTTTCAACATGACACCTGATGGTGCGCCGTATCTGCCTGTTGCTCTTCGTATCCGAGAGGACATATGAGCTGGGGATTAATAGTAATTAAAGCTTTCCTATTTATATTAGGCATGGCTGTAATAGGTGATGTGACCATAATGCTAGGAGTGTGCCTAATTCTGTGTTCAGAGAACATAGGAAAAGAATAAGGAGGAGTAAATGACAGAATATTATTGTGAAGCAACAGTAAACCAAACTAATTACCAGTTCCAAACCCTCGCAGCAGTAACCGTAAACCAAGCCTATTCGCAGTTCGATAAATATTTATTTGATGAACACCTAGTGTTAATAGAGCTAGCCAAAGAATTAACCTTCAAAAAAATCCCATCTTACTAGGCAAACTCCGTTTGCTTTAACCCATTAATTTAAAAAATATAAGGACTGTCTATGCAAGCAGTAAAGCCGAGTGTGGCTACCAGTTATATAAGAGAAGTACTGAAAGCCCGACTTGTGCCTATGCTACATGGCAGCCCAGGGATTGGTAAATCAGATATCACTTCTCAGATAGCAGATGAGTTTAACCTACAGTTAATCGATATCAGGTTAAGCCAGTGTGACCCAACAGACTTAAACGGATTCCCTACTATGGGAGATAACGGTAAAGCACATTACTGCCCTATGGATATGTTTCCACTAGAAGGTGACCCACTTCCTAAAGATAAAGGTGGTTGGTTACTTTTCTTGGACGAGTTTAACTCAGCCTCAATTGCAGTACAGAAAGCAGCTTATAAGTTGACACTGGATAAAATGGTAGGTCAGCACAAACTACACAAGAACGTAGCCATAGTGTGTGCAGGTAACTTAGATACTGATGGTGCGTTAGTAGACCAAATGTCTACAGCAAACCAATCAAGATTGATCCACATAAAATTAATCCCAAGCACAGCAGACTGGATTGAGTGGGCACAGGCTAACGATATTGACTATCGGATAACTTCCTACATCAACTTCAGACCCTCGTGTTTACAAATGTTTGATCCAGACCACTCTGATATGACCTTCGCCTGCCCAAGAACATGGGAGTTTACTAGTAAGCTTATCTCCCTATGGGATGAGATAAAGCCTGAATTTGTAAATCTACTATCAGGTGCACTAAGTGAAGGCGTAGCCAGAGAGTTCTACCAATTTACTAAGATATTTAAGCAACTACCTGACATCAGAAAGATCATCGAGAGCCCTACTAGTGCACAGGTACCAGATGAACCAAGTACGCTATACGCAATGTCGGCCGTAATTGCAGATAACACTGAGAAAGACAATGTCAGTAGGTTACTTACCTACGTAGACAGACTGCCTAAAGAGTTCCAGATTATTACAATCAGGGAAATGAGTAGACGTTGTCCTTTCGTAGAAACCAATGAGCTATTCATTAAGAAGATTACTGAAGTAGCCACACACCTTTAAAAAGGTTTAAAAAGGAACCACTATGCAAACTGAACATGATAAGGCATTGGACTCGGCTAAGATTAACCTGATCTGCAGACCAGACAGTGTATTCATTTCTACTATACTGTTCAGTTTGCGGTTCGAGTGGGATGGCACTGTACCTACTGCATGTACTAACGGTGTTTACCTAAAGGTAAACCCTAAGTTCTTTATAGACTTAACGAAAGGACAAAGAATATTCTTACTGGCTCATGAGTCATACCACGTAGCATTCCAACACATGGCAAGAGTAGAAGGGCGTATCTTCAGGATATGGAACTTCGCTACTGACTATGTGATTAATCAGATGTTAGTAGACAGTGGCTTTGAGTTCATAAAAGGCGGCCTACTCGATAAGCAGTACAAAGCCATGAGTAGTTATGAAGTCTATGACTTGCTTGTACCGAAGCCAGAGAGTGAACTACCACAGGGCTTCGAAGAAGACTTTGAAGAGATGCCTACGGATCCCGAACAAGCTAAAGCAATAGCTGAAGCAGTAAAGGATACAATAATAAAAGCATCTATCCAGGCTAAGTTGGAAAACCAGGCTGGTACTATCCCAGGTGAAGTAGAAATATTCTTGGATAAGCTAGTGTCACCCAAGTTACCTTGGCACAGAATACTGGCCAATTGTCTGAATAGCTTCGCACAAGATGACCACACCTTCAGTAGACCTAATCGTAGGTACATGCCTGACCATTACATGCCTACACGCTACTCAGCAGCCATAGGAGAGATTGCAGTAGCAGTTGACCTATCTGGCTCAATAACACAAACAGAAGCTGACATATTCATATCAGAGATTCATTCCATACACAATATGGTGAAGCCTAGCAAAACTCACGTAGTGGGTTTTGATACTGAGATAACGATGGAAGCTTTCATACAGAACCGTGCTGATTTACTAAAGCTAAAATTCATAGGTGGAGGGGGCACGTTAATCCAACCAGTGTATGAATGGGCTAAAACCCACAAGCCAAAAATACTAATCATCTTTACAGATGGTTACTTTGATACGGCTGATGAAGAGATACCTAGAGGTATACCTATATTTTGGGTCATCCACGGTCACTCAAGCTTTAAGGTTAAGAAAGGTAAGGTCATAACTTATTAGGAGAAATATTATGGGCTATCGCTCAGACGTGGTCATAGCACTAAATAAAACAGTCATTGCTAAATTAGCGCTTACTGGTAAGCCCCTCCCAGAACCTTTTTCATAAGTAGAACACCAATCAGTAGATGAATATAGTTATACATAATACAGGAATGACGTGCCTGTCCTACGCAATACGTCAATCAATTATTCTTTTAATAAACAACCAAGGAGCAACACAGTGACTATCACTTTAAATTCCTGTCAACTAGCTGCCGTTGACTCATTTGTAGAATTTCTGTTTCACCCTGCCCAATCAGAGCTAGTTATATCTGGCTTTGCTGGTACGGGTAAAACTACTCTAGTTAAATACTTAATTGATAACTTAGATAAGTATGAAGCTGCAGCTAAAGCACTAGGTAAAACTAAAACTGTCCCTCAGAACGTACAGATTACTGCTACAACACGTAAAGCAGCGCATGTATTAGCACACTCACTTAATACTGAGCCAAGTACTATACATAGTTACCTTGGCTTAGTTTTAAGAAATAATTACGACACAGGTGAGACTTTCCTTAAGCTTGCCAAAGGTGCATATGTAAAATCAGATACTCTTATCTTTATAGATGAAGCCAGTTTCATGAATGCAGAGCTCTTACTTAAAGTAAGAGAAATGACCAGTACATCTTGTAAAATAGTATTCATGGGTGATCCATGTCAGCTACTACAACCGGGTACCTTTAAGTCTCCTGTGTTTGATGGGAAAATTCCCACAGTACATTTGACTACCATTATGCGTAATCAAGGCCCAATACAAGAGTTATCAGCTCAGTTCCGTGAATCAGTTACAAGCTCAATGTTCAAAGACATAATCACTGGTACCAGTAGCATGGTTACTCATGTATCTGGAACTGAGTTTCAGTCTTTAATAGATGCAGCATTTCTAAGCAAAGATTACGTAGCAGATAAGTCAGCTAAAGTATTGGCTTGGTCTAATACAAGAGTGAATGACTACAACAACTATATTGCTGATTTACGCGGTATCACAGAGCCCTTCCCTTCGGGAGAGACTCTGATAACTAATAGTCCAATAATGATCTATGGTAAAATTGAGGCCAGTACTGATTCACCTGTTAAGGTGGTTAGTTCTATACCTACTACCATGTTCGGTATAGATGGCTATGAAGTTTACTTAGAAAATATAGGGGTTATTTTTGTTCCCACCTCTCAAAAAGATGCCAAAGCTCTCATGAAGCACTACGCCAAAGAGAAAAACTGGAAAAAGTATTTCAACATAAAGGACACATGGGGTGATCTACGTCAGCCATATGCCTCAACTGTTCACAAATCACAGGGCTCTACCTATGGCCAAGTCTTCATAGACTTATCTGACATAGGTAGATGTAACATGCCTAGCGATACAGCCAGATTATTATATGTGGCCTCTTCAAGACCTTCAGATCAAGTCATCATGTATGGTGACCTACCCCCTAAATATCTAGGAGCAACTAATGGAGGAATCCAGCTACAGTAAACGTGAGTACCCGCGTAACTTTAAGGTAAATTGTTTCAATACCATAAAGGACTTTCTACTCATCTCTTTCAATAATAGTAAGCAGAAAGTGGTAGACGACTTTGCACTCAAGCATAGAAATCTAACTAGATCCATTGCGGCATTCAGGTTAGGTTTAAAGCACTACCAACATCAGTTAGTTTATTCTCAGCCATTTCAATGTAAGCCTCTACACTCATCACTAGTTGATGACTTTAAAGACCACATTGCTAGCTGGGATGTCCATCTTGACAGACAGCACAGAGTTGATAGCATACTAGTCTCTGCCTTTAATCTTATGGGCAACACCAATGACCTACGCGAATTACTCCCTGAGTGCATTCACCCTACATTACCTCTACCTGATTCTAGCTACCCTTCTCTTTCAAAAGAGAAAATATATAAATTTAAAGAAACCCATAAAGAAACTCTTAAACTTATTAGCGTACAGGTGGTTATCAAATCCATAAAAGGATAATCATATGCAGCATATCGTCTTCGATAAGAGTGATACTTACGATGTAGCCTTACTTATTAAGCCTTCTTCGTTAGTCAAAGCACCTTTAGAGAATGCTTATATAAACCCACTTAAACCACTAGGGATTAAGCCAAATAATATATGTGCTTTCGACCTAGTGTATGGCCCATCTAAAAAGCCTGCAGTTCCGTTACAGAAAGCTTACTTACAAGACTTGTTACCTATCCTCAAAGATCTAGGTACCAAAATACTTCTTGTAGCAGACGCCAACTACTTTAAGACAATCACTAATCAACGCAAAGCAGAAGTACATTATGGATACGTCCTGCCTTGTGCCATAAAAGGCTTTGAGTTCATGAACGTTGTATTAGTTCCTAACTACCAAGGGCTCTACTACAACCCAGATTTACAAGACAAATTAGATATGGGTCTTAAGACGTTATCTAAATTTGTAAGAGGTACTCACAAAGATCTTGGCGCAGACATTATTAAGTCAGCTAAGTACATCCACACACCTGCAGATGTTTATGGTTATCTAAGTGATATCAAGCAACACCCTGCACTCTCTGTAGATGTAGAAACACTTAGCCTCAATTTCTGGGAAACAGGGGTTGTCACTATTGGTTTTGCTTGGGACAAACACAACGGCATCGTTATATGGTGTGACAGCTATAAAAATGAATCCAATACCAAAGTAAGGGAATTACTTAAGAACTTCTTCTACACGTACATAGGCACCCTGCTTTATCACAATGCCAATTTCGATATGAAGATCCTAATTAACACATTATTTATGGAGCACCTACTAGATGAAAAAGGTAAGCAGAACGGTATTGAGTTACTTACTCGTAATTTTCATGACACTAAACTTATTAGGTATCTGGCTACAAATTCATGTGCCGGAAATGTCCTTGGTCTAAAAGCAGCAGCTCATGAGTTCGCGGGTAACTACGCTGAAGATGGCATCACTGATATTACTAAAATGGATCCTGCAGTCTTAATGAAGTACAACCTGGTAGATTGTTTATCAACCTGGTTTGTATTTGATAAGCACTATCCTGAAATGGTAGCTGGTAAGCAGTTAGACATTTACAGCACTATTATGAAGCCATCCGTTAAAGTTATACTGCAGATGGAACTTACTGGTATGCCTGTCGATATGACTAGGGTTGCTGAAGCAAGGGTTATACTAGAAACAGCTATTAAAGCTGCTACTGACCTAATTATGTCCAGTGATATAATTGACCAGTTCGGTTACATACTGCGTGAGCAAGAGATGAATAAAGCCAATGCTAAGTTGGTAAAAAAAGTACATCCCTTATCTCATTTTGACGACTATGTCTTTAACCCTAACTCTAACCTCCAGATGCAACAGCTACTGTATGACTACTTGGACTTACCTATTATTGATAAGACTAAAGCCAAGGCACCTGCCGTGGGAGCTAAGACACTCAAAAAGCTGGTAAACCACACTGATGATCCTGCTATTAAGGAACTTATGTGTGCCCTACAAGACTTTTCTGCTGCAGCTAAGATACTAAACACCTTTATTGTTGCCCTTGAAAACTCTGTATTAAAGGCTGATGGTTGCCACTACCTTCACGGTAATTTCAACTTAGGTGGTACAGTCTCTGGTCGACTTAGTTCATCTGGGCCCAACTTACAAAACATTCCTAGTACTGGCTCAAAGTACGCCAAGATTATTAAGGCATGTTTTGTAGCTCCACCTGGTTTTGTATTCATGGGAGCTGATTTTGCTTCTTTAGAAGACAGAATCTCTGCACTGACCACACAAGATCCAATGAAACTTAAAGTCTACACAGATGGTTTCGATGGACATTGCTTAAGGGCACATAGTTACTACGGTGCTCAGATGCCTGACATAGTAAATACTGTGGTGAGTATAAACAGCATCAAAGTTCTATACCCAGATTTTAGGCAGGACTCCAAAGAACCTACATTCTTACTAACCTACGGTGGTACTTACCATGGGTTAATGAATGACGTTGGATTGACTAAGGAAGAATCCTTATCCATAGAACTTAACTATCACACCTTGTATGTTCACTCAGATGAGTGGGTAAAGTCTAAGTTAGACGACGCAGCTAAAGTAGGTTACCTAACAGTGGCCTTTGGGCTACGAGTTAGAACACCTCTGCTCCACCAAACCGCAATGAATAGCCGCAAGACTCCATATGAAGCCCAGGCTGAAGGAAGAACTGGCGGTAATGCACTTGGTCAGTCATATGGGTTACTCAACAACCGTGCAGGTATAGACCTACAAGAAAGAACACTGGAATCCGATTACCGGTATGACATTCTACCTGTCGCTCACATACATGATGCCCAGTACTTCATAGTAAGAGATGATATTGAGGTAGTGGAATGGTTAAACATCAACTTAGTGCAATGTATGGAATGGCAAGAGTTGCCTGAAATACAGCACGATACAGTTGGTTTAGGAGGTGAGTTATCTTTGTTCTACCCAAGCTGGAAAGAAGAGATAGTTATCCCTAATGGTGCAGATCAAGAGTCCATAAGAGCAACAATAAAATTAGCCCTAACTTCATAGGGCTTTTTCTTTTAAGAGGTATTACGTTATTATGCGTAAGAACAAGAGGTATAACCCACTAAAGCAACTAGACTTAGTAGCTAAGGTGGCATTAAAAAATTCAGCCATTGGATGTATTGCTGGTAAAGATGGGTGCCAACTCATCGACTTACGTAGCGTAACCAAAGTACCTATCACAGAAAACAAAGTAAGGCTTTTATCTACCTTACGACACCAGTGGTCTGTGTTCATAGCCGTATTCGGTATCGATGATAATAACAAACGGTACATGAAGTCAGAAGAAATTGCCGTCAATCACCCTGTACGACAGGAAGAAATGATTGATGCACTTAATACCCATCACTTGGCTTTAGGCAAGAAATTCAACCACAGACACTTACTTAGTTATGGTTGGCTTGCTACGCCTTATCTTAAGGATTGGAAAGAATCTGAGGCTTTTGAAATATTAGAATCACTTGGTGCATTTGATTTTAAAAAACTCAGTTCAAACGAGATAGTGGAAGCATGAATAAACGTAAATGGCATCCTGCCAGTACTTTCCCGACACCACTTATAAAGCTACTTGTTAGGACAGTTGACGGAGAGTATGTAGCCATAAGGCCTAACTACGCTACTTCTTACTCGTCAGATCCTGACTACAGATCACTAGATAACAAACCAATAAAAGGGGTAATAGAATGGGCAATCCTGTAGTTGCGGCAGAAGTACTACAAACCGCACAAAGCCATTTAGTAGATAAAGGCACCACCTACGACAGTAAAGGTAAGGGTGAACGCTCTATGGCCAATACTGTTAAAGCATTTAACACTATAACAGGCTCTGAGCTTAGCGAAGAACAAGGCTGGTTATTTATGGTAATACTTAAAGCTGTGCGTACCCAGCAAGGAGGTTTCAAACTTGACAACTATGAAGGTGGTTCAGCTTACTTTGCTCTTGGCGCCGAGGCAGCATATAAGGAGAGAGGCGGTGAATAGCTACCCTGACCTAATCGATGCAGCTTGTGCAGAACAAGAGCGCATGAACGCCCAAGCCATAGAAAACATTAGGAATACTACCCAGGGTTTAAAACCCAGAGGTGATTGCTACTGGTGTAATGAGCCAATGGATGTTCAGAAACTATTTTGTGATGTTGATTGTGCCAATGATCACGCCCACTACCATAAGAATAAAATACAAGAATAACCTTCCTGTTCTAGCAGACACACTGATCCCTTCTAAACAAGACTCTTACTTGTTAGGGCGTTTGCAACTAATAAGTAAAAGTTCCTTTCAAGTAGATCAATTACATGGCAAGAACTTCCCCAAATATCGAGCTTAGGAAAGCACCTTTCGATTCAGATAGAGAACACATCACTACTCTAGTTAATGATGGTACCTCAGACCAGGAAATAGCAAAAATTTACAAAGTCACTCCTGACACTATTTGGTGTAGAAGAAACAGGTGGGGCTTAGTAAGTGGTTGTGAAATTAGGAAAGCCAAACTCCAAGCAGATATGTCTGCACTATGGATCAACGGTTACAGCGTAGAAGAAATAGCTGAAGTAGTTGGTTACAGCCTTCAAGTTATCTATACAAAAATGCGTCTATACAACATACGTTCCTTACCTAGATTGGGTATCCGTGCACCTAATATGTCTCTTACTGAGTTAAGACAGGCTGTAGGAGATGGCCACATCACAGAAGACAGTGTAGTGGTGGTAAACCATAATCGGTTACCTAAATGGGTACTCGTACCTGTCGACCAATACCAAGATCTAGTTAATGGCACTTTCAATGAATTAAGAGAAAACAATTAATGTCATTTATTACAGTAAGTTTATTAGCCTATTCTGTTAACCCAAATGGTAAAACAGTGGCTTCATTTGAGTGGGAATACCCACGATTTATCCACAGTGAAGTAATGACTCACAGAGCCCTTTCAAAGAATGCAGCAAGTAGTCGTGCTATCCCTGCTAAGAAAGTACGTAAGCAAGTTTGGGATAACCCAGCAATGCCAGTTGAATGGTCTAAGAACCAGGCTGGTATGTCTGCCAAAGCTACCCTCAGCAGCCGTAGAGGTAAAGTAGCAGGTTGGTTATGGAAAAGTGCAGCTAGAACAGCTTGTATGTTCCATTGGGGCTTAGAAAAGCTTGGCTTACACAAACAATACATTAACCGGATCCTCGAACCATGGGCTTTAATGAAGATTGTTATCTCAGGTAGTGAGTGGAACAATTTTGTATGGTTACGCAACCACATTGATGCTCAGCCCGAATTACAGGTGTTAGGTAATTTGGTATCAAAAGCCCTTCTTACTAACAAACCAAAATTATTACAGTGGGGTGAATGGCATTTACCTTACATACCTAATATTATAAAAGACCAGTTCACCTTAAAAGAATTGAACTATATATCAACATCCAGTTGTGCACAGGTCAGTTACAGGGTACTGGATACCTCATTAGAAAAAGCAGAAAAAATAGTAAACATGCTTACTTCAGGTGACCGAGTTCACGCATCACCATTTGAGCACCAATTCAAAGCAGTTAACTCTAAAGGTCTAACCTTAGCTAAGGCAGCTAAATTAGGATTTACTCATGTGGATGCTTCAAAACAAGTATGGTCTGGTAATGCCTGTGAGTGGGTACAACAAAGACAACTTATTCCAGGTCATACTGTGGTAGGCTAAAGATTCCTCGTAGTATAGGCGGTGATACCAGCCCTTGCATCCGTGCTTAAAGACCCCTTCAGGTCGTATCAATTTTATATAAGAATATACAAAAGTAGCATGTTTAATCGTGTACCTATGTACTACAAATGGCCACACACATGCCTGAACAGTAAAACTAACTAATAAATAAAAGCCACCCTAATAAGGTGGCTTTTTTCGTTGAGGACGTAAAATGTTTGAATCAATCGAATCACAGAATAATTTAGAGGGTAAGGTAATTCCTCTCACTCGCTTACTACGCAAACCAGAAGTACTTCATGTAACCGGCATTGGTCACACAACACTGCATAAACTAATTAGGGAAGGTTCATTCCCTAAGCCAGTTCCTATAACTGGTAAAGCCGTAGGATGGGTAGACAGTGAAGTACAGAAATGGGTCGACGCTCGTATTCAATCCAGGGATTAATTACAACGAGTGACAACCTGTACAACGGTACCAGGAATTACTTCACGTTTAGGTGCGCTGCTGCAAGCAGTGGCACCGATAACAACTAAGCTTAATAATAATTTTTCATTCGACTTCCTTTTTATTTAATGCAGTTTCATACTTGGATTGGATAACTATACCGTAAGTAGCTTTATACTCCAACTCATCTAGGTAGTTAGACCAACGTTGTAGCATCTCTCTGCGCTCATCTAGCATAGTAGTACGGTTGTAAGCTCTACCATTAGCGTCACGCACTACGTGCGCTAGCTGATGCTCTACATATAAAGCATTCTCACCTAATTCTTCTTCTAATAGTGTCCTAGCTGTGGCTCTGAGGCCGTGTGCAGTTTGCTTACCTTTGAAGCCCATACTTTTTAATGCAGTATTAACTGTATTTTCACTTATTGGTTTACAAAGGGTCCTAACAGAAGGAAACACAAACACAGAGGCGTAGCCGTTGTGTTTGATGAATAACAGCATTTCTTTAGTTTGTTTAGTTAAAGGTACCCAGTGCTCTTGAACCGTTTTAGTCTTTTTCATATCTTCGGCATCAATCTGAACACACTCCATGTCCCAGTTAACATCACTCCACTTCAGATTACGGAGTTCTCCTGGTCTGATAAACCAATGTAATGATAACCGCATAGCGAGCTTAGTAAGCCAGAATGAGCTACTTGTTGCTATCGAGTGCAACAGGCCACCTATCTCTTTAGGTGTCACCATAGCTGCGTAGTGACTCTCTAATAATGGCTTTCTCAGTTCACCAATGTCCATGGCCCAATTACGGTCAATAGGTATGGTGGGCTCTGCAATACACCAAGCAAACATCTGCTTGAGAATAGTGTAAGTCTTATGAGCTGTAGGACGCTTATCAAGGGCTTCTAACCTACGTATCAAGCCAATGACAATAGTACCGTTCATATCCTTGGCTTGGAGGTCTATGGTGAATGGTTTGATCCAGTTATCTATGATCCCACTGTTACGCACAATAGTCTTACCGTGGTACTCAGTTTTCCAGTCTTCAAACCAAGTGTCTAAGACATCATGGAACATGACACCTTTTTCATTTTGTTTGACTTTATCTAACTTTACTTGTTTAGAGTGCTCCTGAGGATCTGAGCCAGTAGCTAAAATTACTCTTAATTCAGTATGACGTTCACGAACTGTCTTAGCACCCACTTCAGGATAAACACCCAAGGCCATAGTCCGTTGCTTACCATCATGTCGATATGACCATCTCCAGTATTTACTACCATTCTTCTTAACCAGTAAATACAGTCCTTTCCCATCAGACAGCTTATAATCTTTATCTCTTGGCGTGGCGTTAGCCAAAGCCAAGTTAGTTAAGGGCATCGGTCAATTCCTTATGTACTTTTGTTGGTACATTTAATTATAGGTTTGTTGGTACATTTACCACTATGCGCCACAATTCTGAAATGTACCAACATAAATACCAACACATTTTGCGGATTTAGGCGAATGCGTACGAATTCCAGACATAAAAAAATCTACTCAAATGGTAGATTTATTATGTAAAACAATGGTTTAACTACTTTAAAGGTACTACACGTATAAATGATTGGAGGCGGAACCCGCCAGCACAAACCTTACTTAAACATATGTTTTAATTGGACTTTATGTTTTCTAACTAAGTCTGATACCATCATATGTACCAACAAGAGATATTCCTGCTCACCTCTTGATGTGGGCAGCATTATATACATCGACATTCACTGTGCAAGATCTTTTTGCAATATAGTGACTGACTGCAGATCATTTAACCAATTAGGAAAAAAAATGTCCGTTTTTACCCTACTTACAATCCGTACATTGATAGCCATGAAAAAATTAGATAAGTACTTATGAGATATAAAAAGTACGACATAATTCCTCAGTACATTCCTGGTTCAGACTTTGATATTAATAAGCATCGTGCCGTAGTTAAAAAAATCCCTAAACCAGAACACATAGATTTTTTTAGATCTACCCATAGAGTTACCGGTGAGCAATTGCCTAACTCTAAAACCAGAGAAGAAGCTAAACGTTTTATAGATAAAATGATTGAGATTGAGGAAAGAGTTTTAACTAGTTAAACTAATTCGATTCCTCAGACAGACTTATTAAAGTTAGTTTACTAGACTGATTTTAGTAGAATTATTAATCTAATTGGGTATCATGTACCAACATATGTACCATTAATTAAATTTAGTTAAGCTTAATTAACTAGGTTTACTTACGTAAACGTTTACCCTTTTATTACTTATATAGTTATTACTTAATAAGCACAATGCTTCCGCTGCGCTCGCATTGTGCAAGTAAGTATACGTAGTATGCTTACTTGCACTTACTTATATAGTATTAGTTGATAAGAGTATATGGGGGGTGTAGGTCTGGGCATATGTCGGGAAGGTCTTTACGGTAAAGCAAAAAGCAGTAAAGATCAATAGTTATAGCTAAAGTAATTTATAACGTTCTGGAGATGTAACTAATAATGTTGATACCTAATGAAAAGTTTAAAACTCTATTCAAACCATTAGATAAGATAGTACCGCCTGCCCCACCTTTTAAATTAACTGTGCCGTTAAACAACGGATACAACAAACAAGACTTACTCGATGTCTTAGTAAAAGTTACACCTGCAGCTCAAGTATTATTTATTGAGCTGAAGAATAATTACACATCAGAAGTAGGTATTTGCTCTTACCCTATTTTAGATAGGATTAGAGATACATCTTCTTCTTCATACCAAATTTTTTATAGGTACATTAAGCAACTCAAAGATGCAAAGATTATTGTACCTGTCATTAAGCGTTACCAACGCAAATACCAATTAGTACCTGATAACAAATATTTTATGATTAACCCTTCACTAATAAAATGTATCAACTTAGATGAAGCCAAGGAATTGTGGAAAGAACTAAGTAAGTAAACTCCTACCCGTAAACCCACTTATAAGCCCAACGTCCGTTGGGTTTAATGATTTCAATGTACAGAGAACTATATATGCCTGCCTATACCAATAATAGCAACATACCGCTGTCTGTAGCAGTATGGTTAGCTCATGACACCTACGACCACGATAACCGTGAAAACCACATATCAGCTACATCATTACTTAAGCCAATACGTCAGCTTGTTCTCACTAAAAGAGTAGACAAAAGCGTTAACGTCCCAGACGTAGCTGCGCTCATACCGTCTAGAACAGGTACAGCAGTGCACGATGGATTAGAGAATGCTTGGGTAAATAACTACAAGCAAGGCCTAAGTAACTTAGGGATCCCTGATAGGGTCATAGACAAGGTTAAAGTAAACCCAGCACCTGAAGACTTAACTGAGGACACAATACCAGTCTATCTAGAGCTACGCTCAGAGAAAGAAATAGATGGCTTTATTATCTCAGGTAAGTTTGACTTTGTAGGTGAAGGACGCGTAGAAGATTTAAAAAACACATCAGTCTACACCTATATTAATAAAACCAATGATGACAAATACATCATGCAAGGGAGTATTTATCGTTGGCTTAACCCTGACATCATTACTCGGGACGAGATGGCGATACAGTTTATATTTAAAGACTGGCAGGCTACTCGTACCAAAGAACCCAAGTATCCTAATGCTAGCACCCTTGAGTACCGTCTACCCCTTAAAACTGTAGCAGCTACCGAATCTTTTATTAGAGGAAAAATAGCTGATATTAAAAAGTATATCGATACTGATGAAGCAGATATTCCTGAGTGTTCAGACAAAGATCTGTGGCGTAAAGCCGATGTCTGGAAGTACTACAAGAATCCAGAAAAAATGATACGTTCCACTAAGAACTTTGACACCCAAATGGCTGCTGATTTAGAAGCCTCACTTAAAGGCGGTGTTGTGGTTAAAAAAGGTGGTGACGTAACCGCATGTAAATACTGCGATGCATTTCCTGTCTGTAAACAAAAGGACAGGTTAATCGCTAGTGGTGAACTTATACTAAGAGGCTAACGTGAGACAACTAACCGTATTTGACCCAGCAAAAATAAAGTACCACCCTGTTGCTGAGAAATTAGCACAGCACTTATCAGGACACTGTGAGAATGACAGCCCAGTGTTCTTCAGAATGTTGGTATCTTACTTCTTTGGTAAGATTGCAGCTCAGATGAGAGCCAGTGTGAGAACGCACACCAATAAGCTTTTACCTATTAATATGTATGCAGTTGCGTTGGCACCATCAGGCGCCGGAAAGACAAAAGCTATGAACTTCTTAGAAGAGGAAGTTTGTGCTCTATATACAGAGCGATTCAAAGACGAGCTGCTCCCCTATGCCACTGAGCTGCATTTAGCGAAGTTATCCGTGGAAAGAGCAGCCAAGAACAATACAGATCCAGATGCAGAGTTTCAGGCCTTGTGTACTGAGTTCAAAGCGTCAGGACAATGGTTAAGTTCATTTGATAATGCCACTGCACCCGCACTGAAGCAATTCAGACATAAACTTCTACTAGCTGATGCTGGCTCACTTAACTTTGAGATAGATGAGATTGGAGACAACCTTACTGGTAACAGTGAAGCTTTCTCTAAATATCTTGAGTTGTACGACAAAGGTAAAGTTAAAGAATCTCTTACTAAAAATACCAAAGAGAATACCAGACTATCTGAGATAAATGGCCAAACGCCATGTAACCTGATTATGTTTGGTACTCCTAGCTCATTGCTAGATGGTTCTAAGAAAGAAGATGAATTTAATGCCATGTTAGAAAAAGGCTACGCTCGTAGATGTATTTTTGCATTTACTAAAGACGTACACCGTTCACTTGATTTAACTGCTGAGGATATTATGAAGCGTAATGCTTCACAGCAATCCTTTCAGTTCATTGAAGAGTTGGCAGAGCATCTATTAGACCTGGCTGATCCAATTAACTACAAGAAGCAAATTAACCTTAACAAAGATGAGGAGATGCTGCGTATTGAGTACACCATGTACTGCCAAGACCGTGCAGCAGAGATGTCTGAGTTTGATGTTGTTAAGCGCATTGAAATGGAGCACCGTTGGTTTAAAGCACTTAAGCTTGCAGCTACATATGCTTTCATTGATAACAGCCCTATCGTCACTGAAGACCACTTGTACAACGCCATAGCAGTTGTTGAGGACTCTGGTAAAGATTTTGCTAAGTTAATCACCCGTGATAGACCTTACGTTAAGTTAGCCAAGTATCTTGGTGATATACCAAGGCAAGTAACTCAGGTTGAGCTGGTAGAGGACTTACCTTTCTATAAAGGTAATCTACAGCAAAAAGCAGAGATGCTTACTATGGCCATAGCCTATGGTTACCAAAACAACATCATCATTAAGAAAATCTATAATGATGGTATTGAGTTCCTTAAAGGTGAAAGCCTGAAAGAAACTGACTTGGAAAGCCTAAACGTATCTTATTCAAACCATGTGGCTTACAACTACCTCAGCGAGAACATTAGCTGGGATAACGTAGGTAAGCTTACTCAAATGCCTGATATGCACTGGGTTACCCACCACTTATTAGATAACCACAGATGTGAAGACAAATGTAAACCTGGCTTTAGTTTACTGGTTATCGATGTGGATGGTGATGTGCCTATGCAAACTGCACAGGAGTTGTTGAAGGATTACAAATCATTCTTCTACACTACTAAGCGCCATGGGCTAGATGGTGAAGATAGGTACCGCATTATCATGCCTATGCAATACATCCTCAAACTAGATGGCCCTGACTACAAAGAGTTCATGCAGGCTATCTATGACTGGTTACCATTTGCAGTAGATGATGGTACGGGACAGCGTAGCCGCAAGTGGTTAAGTCTGTCGAGCACACTAGTAGAGAATGATGGCATACTGTTTAACCCTCTTGAGTTCATCCCTAAGACCAGTAAAAACGAGAAGCGTAAAAATAAGTTAGTAGACCAACAATCTCTATCTAACCTTGAACGCTGGTTTGTAAATAACACTGGACTAGGTAACAGGTCGAACCAACTTATTAAGTTTGGTTTGCTACTTGTAGACTCAGGCAAAACAGTGACTCAAACAGAGCAAGCAATCTTTGCTCTGAACGAGAAGATACCGGACAAACTCTCAGAGGAAGAGATCCTATCTACCATTATGCAATCAGTACGCAAAGCTTATAACAAGCGAGCAGCATAACTTTAAGGGCAACGTCCGTTGCCTTTTTATGAATCATAACGTGGAGTAAACCAATGACCCAAACAGTCAACAATCACTTAGTTCTGCTAGGTGGAAAATCTGCTACAGGAAAATCAGCATCTCTAATGGGTCTAAAGAATCCAGAAGGGGTGATGTATTTGAACTGTGAAGCGGGCAAATTATTACCATTCAGAAGCAAGTTTAGAGAATTTGTTATTACAGATCCTTACCAGGTGGAAGAAGCATTTCAGCGTGCTGAGGATATGCCAGAGATACACACCATAGTAGTAGATTCACTTACTTACATGATGGACATGTTTGAGTCAGTGTACGTCTACAAGTCTACCAACAGCATGGCAGCATGGGGTGATTTCGCCCAGTTCTTTAAAAAACTAATGCAACAACACGTTGCGGCATCTTCAAAAAACGTGGTCTTTACGGCCCACACAGCAGACTCAGTTAATGAGGCCGATATGGTATCTGAAACCAAGGTACCAGTTAAAGGCTCAATTAAAGCCAATGGTGTAGAGTCATACTTCTCATGCGTAATAGCATCTAAAAAAGTAACCCTCAAAAGCATAGACAAGTTTAAAAGTGACTTACTTAAAGTAACCGAAGAAGAAGAAGCACTCGGCTTCAAATATGTATTCCAAACCAAGTTAACTAAAGAAACCGTGAACGAACGTTTACGTAGCTCATATGAGTGTTGGGGTATTAACGAAACATTTATTGATAACAACTTGCAGAACGTATTTAACCGTCTGCACGAATATTACGCTTAACAGGAGCAACACCATGGATTTATCCAGCTTAAAAACTAACGCAAACATCGCAGCGATTGACACAGACTATGTAGGTGGGAGCCGCATATTACCTTCAGCTATTTATAACCTAACTATTAAGTTGGCTTATATTACTGTTTCTTCAGGAGGTGCTATGGCACTGAATGTAGAAGTTACTACTCAGGATGGTAAAACTGTTAATGAAACTACTTACATGACTTCTAAAGCAGGTAAGAACACTTACATTAACAAGAAGACAGGTGATGAAGCTTACCTACCTGGTTTCCTTATTGCTAACTCACTTGCCCTACTTACTGTAGGTGAAGAGATTGGTGACTTAGAAACAGAAGAAAAGGTAATTAATCTTTACAACTATGACCTTAAGAAAGATGTACCTACCAAGGTACAGATGTTCACTAGCTTAGTTGGTACTGAAGTTATAGCCGCTATCGAGCAACAGCTTGTTGACAAAAGTGCTAAGAATGAAGCAGGCGTATACGTAGCTACTGGCGAAACTCGTGAGCAAAACGAGATTGTTAAGTACTTCCGTAGCCGTGATTCCATGACTGTGACTGAGATTACAGCACAGGCAGAAGAAGCAGCCTTCATTCATATCTGGACGGAGAAAAACGCGGGTAACATCCGTGACAAGTCTACTAAGACTGGCGTTAGTTCAGGTGCACCGGCAGCAGCAGGTAAAAATGTCCGATCAGCCGCCAGTGGCGGTGTTAAATCACTTTTCGCATAAGTGATTATTGCAGGCTTGGATCCAAGTCTATCTAACTTTGGGATGGCCAAGGGCAAACTAGAAGATAACTTCTTTGCCCTTGAACACCTACACCTAGAACAAACGGAAGCCACTAAGAACAAGAAACAAGTGAGAGTAAACAGCGATGATTTGAATCGCGCTAAGCTACTACACACCGCTACTAAGCAGTTTCTTCAAGGCGTTGACCTAGTAGCTATAGAAATACCAGTAGGCAGTCAGTCTGCTCGTGCTATGGCTTCATATGGTATCTGTGTCGGAATCATTTCTACCATCAAAATACCTATCATTCAGGTAACACCTGCAGAGGTGAAATTGGCTGCTACAGGTAATAAGAATGCAACTAAGAAACAAATGATCGACTGGGCTGTAGGTGAGTTCCCAGATGCAGCATGGCTGTGGAAAAACCAGAAAGGTGTACGTTCACTGGTAGAAAAAAACGAGCACATGGCAGACGCACTGGCAGCTATTAAAGCCGCTGTGCGTACTGACACCTTTAAACAATTAATGTCAATACGGGAGGCTTTTAATGCTTAGCTTAGATCAATACATAAAAATGTTAGTTCTACAAGATGATATGAACTGTCGTATCAATCCAAAGTGGTTAGATGCAGGTTCTGATTTTCTATTAGCTGCAATGATGGAAGCTGTAGAAGCTATTGACCACCACGGTTGGAAATGGTGGAAGAAGCAGGATACAGATATGAAACAACTCCAAATGGAGCTTGTGGATATATGGCACTTTATTATGTCCGGTTCTCTTGTCCATTATGAGGGCGACGTACATAAATCTGCAGCTAATATGCTTATGTCAGTTGATAGAAAAGATGTAGATTCCCACAAGGAAGATGACTTAATAACCAATTTAAAAATGGCAGTAAGTCACTACTCAACAAACTCTATCGACCTAGATCTGTTCTTTGCAATGGTAGAGCAGTCGGGTATGTCTACCGATGACTTGTATCTAAAGTATATTGGTAAAAACACCCTTAACTTCTTTCGCCAGGACAATGGCTACAAAGAAGGCACCTACGTAAAAGTATGGGATGGTCAGGAAGATAATGAATATCTTGGGTACCTATTATCTACCATGGATTCTTCTAGCCCTAAAATTCAAGAAGCTTTATACGACTCACTTCAGAGCCGTTACAGCACTATAGTTAAAATACAGTAAGGAAAGAATATGAAAGTCATATTAGAAGAAAAAGACTTAATGTCTATCGTGGAAGCCCACGTAGCAAGCAACCCCTTTTTTAACTTAAAAGGTAAAGAAGTATCAGTTGTTTTAAACATAACTGATGATGACTGTGTAGAAGTAGCAGTCGACATTAGTGAAGGCGGCAGTACAGTGGCAACAACCCCACTGGTCAAAAGAAAAAGACGTAGCAGCGCAGAAGTTAAAGCTGCTGAAGCGAATAAAGCTGAACCAACAGAAAGTGCAAGTACTCCTGCAGATTATGGAGAGAAAGCTGAAGCAGAGGTAGAAGCTAAGAAACCTCCTTTTGAGCCAACAGTAGTAACTGACGAACCAGTGGAAAAAGAAGCACCTGTACCCGTAAAATCTAAGTCACTGTTTGCGTAATGGTTCTCATGGAATGGATAAAAACACTGCTTACCATAATAGGCATAGCAGTGACCATTCTCGTAACAATAGGGCTAGTTTATGTACTCACAATAGTGGGTACAGTAGCCCTAGTCCTATTCTTACTCTTTGTATTAGTCTCAGGTTATAGACAAATGCGCAAGGAAGAATCATAAAATAAAGACCTGCTATCGCAGGTCTTCTACTTTAGGTAATCTAATGAAAGATAAATTTACAAAGAATGATGTCATCTTATTGATGCGCCTTATTAACACCGATAGGCTGCTATATCGTGAAGTAGCAAAAGTAATGGGTATGACCGAAGGTATGGTTTCTGGCAGGGTAACTCGCCTTAGAGCAAAAGGTAATGTTATTAACGCTGTAGGTAGAAAAGAGTACAACAGCAGGTTTAAGAATGGTTACCCAACTAAGGTACCAAATACTAGGGAAAACCTATCATTATCACCTAAAATACCATTGCACTTATTTACCCCTAGACAAATATCTAAGTCAATCCCAATGAATACACCACCACCTATACCACCATCGTTATTACTTAAGAAAAGAAGTAAATTTAGTTACCTTAATAACGTAGCTGCGGCAGTAGTAATAGGGGCTATATTAGGTGCAGGAATGATTTTATTTGCAGTACCTGCAAGTGTATAAAGTAAAAAGGGGCTTGCGCCCCTTTTCTTACTGCTTAATACCTAACGTATGTAAGATTGCATTGATTGTTGCTATTTCATCAGGAGCGTTGATCATACTCTCCCATGGATTAACAAACCTACCCAACAAGTTACCCAACCCTACTGAGTCAATAGGACTCGTAAACCCAGCTATACTTTGAGCTGTCATATTAAGTAACGCAGTAGCAGGACGCTCAGCAAGTAAGTTAAATACTGGCTTCATTATCCTTAGCGTGTACTTAGTAAACATCATTAAGCCAACCTCATTCATGTACTGTATTAGCTTATTAGTAGGCGCATCGTACTGTATGAAGTTTTCTGAGATAGTTTTAAAAGCATCCTTTTTACTTAGCTTCTCTGTTTTGGTTTCCGTTAAATACTTGAACTGTGTGTACCTAGCTGCAAAATCTGACATCTGTATAGGATGGTTAATGAATTTATACAGCTTAGTATCTTGAGTTATAAACAGGTTTTTACCGAAAGCTTTGACATTCTTACCAAAGTTAGTTTCAACATTAGTAACGTTACCATCAGCATCTTTCTTGTTTAATACGTTGTCTACTCTTTTACCCACTTGTCTCATTAACTTACTCTTGTACGAGTAAGGGTCAATGGTGGCATCAATATCTTCAACAATAGTTTGGAACATACCGGCTTCCATTAGCTCGCTAACGGGATTAGATGACATTCTATGGTTTAGCTCATTTATCCTACTTTGCATATCAGAAAGCGTTTTACCTGTTGGCTGTAGTACTTGAATATTATTCTGTAGCTCAGTCAACTCTTTCTTGTGCTCGTTGTAGTCTTGGGCGCCCTTCCAGGCTACTGCTTGGTCACGGATAATGTGCCTGATAGGTACACCAGATAAACTAAGTAGAGCAGCATTACTCATAATGTTAGTCGTAGTAGTAAATATATTTTTTACAACAAACGTGTCCTTCACCATGGCAATAAGCATCTTGTGTGCGTCTTCAGCGGTACGTAACTTATTGGCCACTTGTGCACCAAAGATTGGCCCTAATGCCATATCTAAAGAATTCTTTACTGCGTGCTGTGTAAGCAAACCAAATTCATTATCACTGATGTGATCAAACATAGTACGACCATCGAAACGACCATCCCATAAGTTAGCTATACTTGACTTACGGTAACCGAACACTAAGTTCATATGCTCTTTGCGGATCATGATATGAGGCTCTGTACCACCAAATGTTTCTCTCGCATACTGCCTAGCATCGTAAGGCATCATGTCCCAGATTTCTTTTATTTCTGGTTCAGGAGAGTTAGCACTAATTTTTACATAGTTACTCTGTCGACCAATACTTTCGTTAGTATATTGGTCATTCAAGATATCGATAACTTGTACGTTGATAGTCTCAGTGGTTTCTTTATCTACTATGCTTCCTGCTAGGCCACCCAGTACATCAGACAGCTTGTAGTTCTTTTCTAACACATCTTCACGAACTCTTTCACTCATCTCATAACGATAAGTAACTACGTTACCTGATGGGTTGTAGACAGCTAACAGGCTGGGTGAATCCATATCCCTAGCATGAACACGTTGGTTTAATAACATACGGTTCTCTGTGCTACCGGCTCTCTTTAATCTGGTGAGATCGCCATTATAAGACATAGTCGTATTGGTACTTCCAACCTCTTTTGCTGATTTGTCAAAGGTTTTACCCTTTGTACTCTTAGCAGTAAAAGAGAACATGCCAGTAAGATACTGAGCCATACCACCATCTTCTATGACATACATAGTAGCGTTTGGCTCATGGTCATCTTTGTCACGCTTGATGTCTGTAAGCTTCGCTTTGTAGCCCTGTGCCAATAAGCGTTCACTTTCTACCGTACCAGCAAGTGCCCATTTAACTGTAAGATTATGGTTTGTGATTTCGTGCACGTAGCCCTTTGTCATTAGTCTTTCTGAACCAATGAAGTTTCTAGCCAGCGATTCTTTCTTAAGAGCCCTGTGCTGCTTAAGGGTGAAGTCAACGCCATTGCCTACGTCTGTACGGTTGTTCTCAGTTCGTAGTACTTCAACGGCTAGTTGCTTATCCCCTTTCTCCATAAAGGTAATAGCTTGTAATGAAGCCAATGTGTCTATCAAAGACTCTGCAGACTTCGCTGTTACACCGCTTACTCTTACTCCAGTACCCGGCATAGTAGAAATACTGAATGCATTCTTAGGCATGTCCTTAAAACTTGCACTATTAGTAATCATGTACTTGCCCAAAGCCTCAGCTTGGTTGGCGTAGTATTCATGCTTACCTTCAGTTAAGTTTTTAAGCTCCCCTTCAATCCGCACTATCTCGGCAGCTAATGTCGCATTGTCTGTTAGGAATGTTTCTATTCCGCCCAAACCAAACTCATCAAGTAAACTTTCTAGATCTCCCTGTACAAACACTTTTGTTAAAGCTGTCTGCTCAGCATCTTCTAGTTTGCTACTAAAGCTCTTGCTCACTATTTCAGATACACGCTCTTTAACAAACCTACGCTGCTGCTCATTGTCTCTATTAGCCCAACGCAGTAACTGCATTAGCCTACTGTTATTAGGAGTCTCACCACGCATCTCTTCAACTATGTTGAGTATGAGACTGTGGCGTGACTTAGTTACTGTAGAAGAGAAGTCATAGATAGTATCAATAAGGATTTGGCCCTTATCATTCGAGACAATATCTAATATGTTCCCTGCAAGCGATACAAACTTGTTATCACTATTTCTGGTTCCCTCGACATTCATCTTGCTGGCTGCTTTAGCAAAAAGCTTTCTACCTGCGCTATCCAAGTAGTCCTGTGTCTTAGTAAATAAGTCAGGGCCACTCGCTATTCTACGACGCTTCTTACGGTTAACAGTAGCAACGTTCTTTAACACACTATCCATCTGTGCACTTAAGGCACCAGTAGCAATTACCCTTTCTTCAAAGATTGAACGTATGTGCTCAATTACTGCACCCAATGCAATAGATAGTTGCTTCATAAAGCTACTTTCTACTTTACTACTCGCTACCCTTGTACCGTCTAGCTTGGCCAGTTCTGCTCTAAGCGGTGCATGGGTTGAAGCCAATATTGCAAACCGTTTCCGGTAATCTGATTTACTCTCGACAGTAGCCCTACCAGCACCCTCACTGTAATCGACACTTACCTTATTGGCTTTCACATCAAACATAAACTTACGTCTAGCTACAGCTAATTTCATAGCATGACGGTTGTTTACTTGTGACGGGTGATCCAAGAAAGCTTCTACTGGCAACTGCTTGGCTTGTTCCCATAGTCTCTGAACATGGTTCATGGCATTACTACCTGCCAATAGGTCACCCTCAAACACTGCTTCAAGCTGTTCTGCCACATACGCTTCCTGTGCAGTCATCTTAAACAGCCTGTGAATGGTGCTAACGAACGATCCTTTGTTAGTGGCTAAACTCTCTAGGTAAGTGTCTACTTCGTCACCAAGGTTCTCCTCTGCGTTGCGGAGGTCTGCGCCCTCCACACCGGCAATACTGTTTACAAGGTTGGTTTGTATAGTGGTGATGTGGTCTATGTGCTCGTCTGAACGGTTTCCTTTATCCAAGGCGTTTAACATCTCTTCTGATGTCATACGCTCTATACGCTGCAGGTCTATCTCGTTATTTAAACCAGTGGGATTAGTAACTGCTTGCTCTGCAATGATTGTATTAGTCAGTTGAAGTACTTCACTTAATACATTATTTCTAGCAGCGTTGGTTCTGCCAAAGATAAGTTTATTAATGGACTTAACGAAAGCATTCAGCACAGTGGCTACTTTACTACCACTACTCTTTAGTTCTAATCCCTGGATTGTTTCCCTGAACTCTGGGTTAGTTAACCCATACGCAACAAACTCTTTAACGTTAGACAGTGGCCCTCTACGCATATTAGTAGTAGCTTTGTTACCTAGAAGTTTGCGAGTCTTAATAAGTAAAGCTTGCAGCTCTTTAACCGCTTGATGTGCTGCAGGGTTACGTGGTGACTTACCCGATTTAACTTCCCCGCTTACTTCATTTATTAGCTTTGAGGTCATACCGTGCAGCACTTCATGGGCTACAGTTTCAGGGGTCATACCATTTACTACAAAGTCTGTAGACTTTAAATAGATAGTATTAGTTTCTGCAACGTACCCACCTTTGGAACCAACTAGTGCTTCTAGTCTTGGGTCGTAAGGTGTGTCTTTATTTATAACAACAAGCTTCAAGTCTTTTGAAACCAATGGTAATAGGTCATTAATTAGTGTACCCAGTACATCAATGTTACCCACCGCAAAGTTGTCTTTTATGTGCTCAAACAGGTCTACCACATTATCAAAATTAGCAACTGTAGTACTAAACTGGGTAGCAGACTTTCTACCTAGTTTGCCCCAAGGGTTACTCTCAGTAACTGGTGTAGGGGTAACAGGAATAGTAGCAATAACTGGACCCCTCTGATCATTAGCTTCACGCTTCTCACGATTAGATTTACCCAGTGGAGTTTCAAAACCAGCACCTTCAAAGCTGTAGTGATTAACATGCTCGATACTGTCCTTAAATTCTTGTATTGGCTTCTCAGTCATAACCTCTACAAGCATTACTTTGTTTCTGGCTCCTGCCAATAAAGTAACTATTTTCTTATTAGGTGATATGTGCCCACCCTCTACAAGTTGTGCAAGTGCTTCTTGTGACTTTTCTAATGTCTCTGCTAACTCACGGTAGACATGGCGCTCATTCATTAAGTCATGCATGGCTTCGTTAAGTGCTTTAGCCACCTCAGCAACGTTCTCTACACTTGAAGGGAAACCGTCAAATACGTTAAGTACGTCATACTTGGTAAATATTTTCAGAGCTATGGTTGCATCGATAGAGTGAATAAACTGTATAGCAGCACCTGAAGCAATGTACTCTACAAAACTTACTGTGGTTGGTGCGTTGGTTAATGTAGAGCTACCATTATTGTTCAGCGGCTTAGAGAATTGTGTTACTACGTCACCCTGGCGTTTAATACCTTTCTTCTTATCACCTGGATTCCTAGTAACCATCTCAGTCTTACTGACTTGTAGTTGCTCATTAGCGTTATCAGAAAAAGATATTTGAGTTGCGGGCATAAGCGGCTGCAGTAGCTCTATGATCTTGTCTATCTCAACTTGCGGTAGATAGTCACCCTTTTGCATACTACCGCTTTCAGTGAGTTCCTGTGTCTTCTTAGCCACCATTTCTTTGTATGCTATAATGAATGCTTCATTCATAGATTGCATTGCACCGTTGTACTCTGCTCTGTTCTCTTTGAATCCTTCAAACATACTATCTATTGCATTACCTAGTGACTCATAGTGCAAACCGCCAGCAGCATTCTTTATTGCAGCCTGTGTCTTAAAGTTAAGCGCACCTTCTTTAGTAAGTAAGAATTTAGGGTCACCGTTTAAAACCAAGTTATCCCTGCTACCTGATAAGTAGCTAATGAACTTATTAATCTTAGCTAACTCTTTATTCTTTTGAGTAGTGGTCTTGCTATCGTCGTTAACAACTTCTTCTATTTTAGTATTGATGCTTTCAAGTAATGACTCACCGAAGTCATCAAGTATGCCTCCCAATCCAGCACCATACACATTAGTCATGAGTGGACCTTTAGCAGTGCTTCTTACAATGCTACCCATAAAATGCTTTATTGCATTTAACCCGTTAATTATTCCAACATCGTTATTAGCTTTAGCTGTTGTCATCATTGCGCTGATACTAGAACTCCACTCCTCTTTTAGAGTCTCATACATATCATTCTCACCACTTTCCTTGAACTCACCATTAGAGCGACGTTCATCAGAGTAGACACCTGCTTTTTCTAAAAGACCTGCCATGTCGTGGTTACCAAATTGTATTAAACCAATGGCTGGTCCATTAGTAATACCATCTAGCTCAATCCAGATATCAGAAGTAAAAGACTTTTTGCCATTCTTCTTAGCATCCAAGAATCTTCCTAGATTAGTAAGTGCGAGTAATGTGTGGGTATTCTCCCCAGCTTTCTCTATGGCCCTCACTATTACTTCCCTGGATGAAGCCATATCTTCAGTACTAATATCAGCATCAGAGTTAATCATATGTATAGCTTGAGCTGCCTCTACAAAAAGAGGGGTTTCATTATTCTCTTCAAGCTTAGTAACGCCATCCAGTTCACTTATATTTAGCTCTTTAGTTAAAGCTGCAAGTAGCGTAGGCATAGTCAACTTGTCTGCACCAAGACCTTTAACTTTAAAGTCTAGTCCTTGGGCAATACCATATAAGAAGTTGTCCTGCATAACTTGGTCATTAAGACTTACTTCAGTTTTCCATTTTTTTAAGCCAACTAATCCCCTTACTATTTTAGAGGATTGGGGGTTAACCAATGTGTTTGCTATACCCACACGTAGGTTTTTCCAAGGTGCATAGGTAAAGTAGAATGGAGTAGCTAAACCCTTCTTAGTCCCTTTCAAGCTGTTTCGGTAACTTTGTAGGTTATCCCAGTCCTTCTGTATTGCTGAGTTTTTAGCAAGATGCGTCTTTCGATTACCTTCTGTCATCTTAGCTAAATCTTCTTTACTAACTAGACCTAGTACCTTATCAAGTTGGGCACCATCAAATAACTGCATGATATTGTCTGTTTGTTCTGACAAGCCCCACGGCTTCGCCTGGGCTTGCAAAAGCATCTTACTGACTGTGTCAGCTACGTTTCGTACAGTGTTCTTTAACTTGTCTGCTGTGGTTAATACAGGAGCTAGGCTAGGAGCTGTAGCAGCTTTACTTGGATTAAGTAACTCTCCTACGACCCGGTCAGTGTCTTCATTGATGTCAATTTTACTTTGTACGGTAGGTATCATTTCCTTACCATCTTCCAAAGTAGCTACCCGCACACCTGTGAGGTATCTGTCTACTACATCTCCTTTCTCGCCTTTCTTAAGTGGCTTACCATTTTTGGTTTTCAAAGTAGATTGAACTGTCTTTTGGTGTAACTCTACGAAGCCTTTATGCTGTAAAGCACCAAGAACAAAGTTACCCAGTGCAGTATGAAGCTCAGACTGCTTATCCGCATTGGTTGTTTCTGGGTTGTAGTCTATGCCAAGTGCACCTGCTATATCTCTCCCTATCCCACTGGCAAGCCTGATACGACTAACACCCATGTCACTGTGATTAATGTAATCGCTTGAACCTACGCTGTCCTTATCTGGTAAACCAAGTAAGCTAGCCATGTCAGTAGGGCTCGGGTAAATAGTACCTTTGGCTTCAAAAGCCAAGAAGCTATATGCAGCAGCAGACATAGCAGCTAATGCAGAATCAGTAAGTTTTCCATCTTTTAAGAACGCCGCATTCATACGGTTATGCACATGTATGTCTAATACATTTAGAGGCGACAGGTCATTAAGTACTTTAGAGAATGTTTCAGCAAAACCAACGAAATCTTTTATAGCCGCACTCTTACGAGGAGACATAATAAACTCTGACTGGGCGTAAGCTAAAGCAAGCTCTGGTAATACTTTAAGCCTAGCTATTACGCCTTGTACATTACCTATTACACCCTTTGGCTTACCTACTTGGAACCAACGGCCAAACTTAGTATCTGAGTAGCCATCCATTATTTCTTGTGCAGCACTGAACTTCTCTGCTGTGCCTAATAATACCTTTAGATCAGACCTAAGCTTTTTAACCTTTGCAGTAGCTTCTTTAAGCTTACTGTGAACATCTTTAGTAGCTTCTTTATCACCTTCCGCTGCTTTGAAAAGACCCTTAACACCTTCAACTTCTAAGCCAGCACGGATAATATTACGAATGGTTTCTCGCGCTTTATCCGTATAACCTTCGGTATCATCAGCAAACGTTTCACTAACCACTGCTGCTTCAGCCTGGGCTAGTTCTTTCTTAGTGATTGTTTCTATTTCTTTATTAAGTTTCTTCTTATCATCAAGAAGACTTCTTTTTGTTTCATCTACTTTTGCACGGACAGCTTTCTTATCTGCATCGGTCAAACTATTACTGTTTAAACCAAGAGCTATAATGGCATCCCTACGACGCTGTGATGCATTATCATTGGAGAGTTGTTCATCGATGGCAGCCACTTGATCATTGAGTGCAGTAATCCTACCAGTGACCTCTTCTAACTTAGTAGCAGCTTCTGTTTGTTCTGGCTCTACAACAGTGTCATTAATAATAGATGGTTCCGGTTCTACATCACCTTCTACAGTTGCTTCTGCCTGCGGCTCAGCAACTACTTCCTCTACTTGTTCTTGAGGCTCCTGCGTAGCAGGTGGCTCTGTAACGACTTCAGTGACATTATTTTCTGTTGGGGTAACTTTGTTCCATTTATTAAAAGAATGTCCATCAACAGTCTCCTGTTTAGCCGTGTAACCCTTACTGGTTAAGTAGGCTTGTAACTTTCCTTCACCTACTTCATTGTATTTACTATTACCATGACCAGAGGTATCAGTAATAATAGTGGCACCTGCTGTAATGGCTCTATCAACCTCAGACAAGTCAGTATCTACTCTGTTGCTGCGATTACCCTCTGCACTAATAAATACGGTGTCAGTAGCTTCATAGGAGCCAGTGTTAGCATTGTCGCCCCAGTCTTTAGCATACTGGTTTGTAGAAGACTTCTCTGAACCAACACCTATAAACTTATTAGCTTGATCAGACTTAACTTGGTCTTTAGGAGTATGTTTACCTGTTTTAGTTAGTTCGACTTTAGTAGGGGTTACTTCTTCTGTAACTACAGGCTCACGCTTACCGTTTGTTATAGACACATCTACTTCAGCTAACGTAGCAGCAAGTACTGCAGCTTCTAATTGAATAGACTGAACCACTGGGCCAGCAGAAGTATTAACTACCTCGAAGCCTGGGCCAGCTAGTGTCTTGTAATTATCACGAATATATTGGGCAGCATCTAGCTCAGCTTGTGTTGCTGGTTCAGGTGCAGGATTACCTCTACTGGATTGAGCTACTGTTCTTCTAGCATAGGGAGCGTATGCAGTCTTAAAGACTTCTGCTTTGTCTATGTGTCTTTGAGCAAAAGACTGGAACTTCTCACGGATTGCTTTTACTTTTTCAGTATTACCTTCATTTATGGCAGAGAATACCATCTGCCTATAGTTGTTACTCCCAAATACATTAGGGATTTCAGGATTTGCTGTACGCTTACCGGCAATAACCTCACCGTGTACTTGCTCCTTTGTTTTAAGCTTACCTTCTTCCTTGAAAGCGTTGGACTCTTCTTGTGCTTTAACCACTTCAGCCGATGCTTCAAGCTGTGTGCGTTCTTGCGATGTCCATTTATCTGACGATAATAATGCAGTCATCTGTTCCGTATTTAACGCACCTGGATTGTACTCATTAGTATCAAAGATACGCTGAGCATCAATCTCAAACTTTGCGTCCCTGTCTGTTGAGGCCGTTATACTATTAACGGTGTCCATTGATTTAATCAAACCTGCTTCTTTGGCTTGCATTCTTACAAGATCATTATTTTCTATAACGTCTTGAAGTACCCCTATCTTTTCATTAATTTCTTTAATCTTTTTAGGGTCAGTAGTCCTATCTCTTTCTGCGTATAACTTATCCTCTTGCTCAAAAGCGGCCGCGATAGTACTTGTGTATGCTTTTAAAAGTCCACTAGATTTATCTGCATCTAAAGTATTTTTATTATTCGCAACATCATATAGTTTAGTAATGGTATCTAATGCAGATCTAACACTACCTTTATCGGTAGTAATATCCTCATTAAGAGCTGCCTCTACATATGAGTTGTAATCCCCTGATTCAACGACAGAGTCTAAGGCAGCTTCTTTCTTTTTATTTGCGTTAGCCTTGGCTATTACTTTATTAGTGGTGGCTTGTATAGCACCCTTAGTACCGTCTTTTACTACACCTAGTGCTTGACTAGGAATTGTAGTTACGCCTGCAGCACCTAAACCTATGGCAGCACCTGTGAATACTTCTTTACCATCCTCCTTAAGGTTGAAGTCTTTACCAAAGTTGTCCCCTTCAATGGCTGTTTGGATACCTTCTGTTACACTTTCTTGAGCGATAGCTCCTGTAGTCTTTGCTACACGGGTTGCAGTGGATTTTAATAATGATTTCTTGACTGCCTCTTTAGAAGGTACTTTAGCTTTGCCAGCCCTACTTAAAGCTTTTAATCCAGAGACTGAAGCTAATGTAGCGTTACTTATATACTCTAAGCCTCCGGCTAATAATGCTTCTTGGCCTAACTCACGTTGCTTAGCTTTACTTACTAACCTCTCTGTTTCCTCGTCACTGTTTCTAAGATTCTGTGACCTTACATCACTAGAGTAAGCTAAGGTATTAGCTATAGCGGTATAAGGGTTTACAGATAATACAGTACTTAGTGCACTCTCAGCAGCGTACTCTACGGTTGCACCTACGTTATCTAATAAGGCACCTACACCCTCAGACAGCTTAGCGCCCACTTTTATAGTGTCAAACACTCCATCAGCGTTAGATATTGCATCATCCATGCTGTCCCAAGCACCGGCTAAATCTCGATTAAGCTGCTCTCTTTTAAGTGTGTTAAACCCTTTAGTGAGCCAAGTATCTTCGGTGTAGTAGTTCTTATCTTTCTGCGCTTTTTGTTGTGCTGTTTTATACTTATCATACACTTCGCGGGCACCAACTAATTCAGCGGTGTCTGTAAAACCCCCATACTGATGATCTGACTTTTTACCTATATCGATAGGCTTATCTAGTTCAGCAGACTCTTCTGGAGTTAAGGCTATACCCTGCTTCTCTTTGTATAGGGCATCTCTGGCAGCATCGCTTAATTTACTTAAGTAACCAACTGCTTCTTCATTATCACCAGCAGATGTAAAGTTACCTGCTATACGCGCTGCATCTAGTGCTATAGCAGTAACTGTGTTAAGTGTTGCACCAGATATTGTATCAAGGTCATTGTCACCAACAAAAGCACCAGTACTCTGTACTGCTCTACGCATACGCTCAGCGATATTAGCGTCGACGTAACCTAATGGTTCTTCAGTAATAGAAGCTAATTTTTGAGAGTTTACTTCTGCAGCTTTACTTAGTTTGGCAAGTTTGTTTGTGGTGGCATTAGCTACTTTGGGTTGATTTCTGTTTATGGCGTTTTCTAGTATGGAGGAGGTGGTTTGAGGTACAAGATTTGGATCACTCATTGCGAGTTCCTATGTAGAACCAGCCTATATGTCGAGAACATATAGGCTGGTTAGGTATTATGGGGAGAGTACTATTTACTTATTTTGGTTGGTTAGTGAACTTTTGGAATCCACTATGCTGCTTCTCAAACTTTCTTAGATTATCAGCATTTTGTTTTGTAAGTGTACTTAACTGATTTTCTGTTTCTTTATCGAACTGTTGTGATTTGAATATCTTATCCTTGTAAGAAGCGTAAGCCTTAAACTCTTCTTTAAGAAGGTTTGTGAACTGTTCATACTCCCACTCACCACCTTTACTCTCTTCACTACCTTCTCTTGCAGTCCTATCAAAAGCTCTTTTTACTACTATACCGGGTATACCATCTCTCTTAAAGTTTTCGTGTAACTGGCTTGTAGAAGTAACTTTGCCATCTTCAGTAGGTAAACTCTTAGCAATATCAGCCAAAAGCTTCTCTTCAATTTCTTTTATACCTTTCTCAGCGTAAGTGATACCGTTTTCTTTGCCTTCTACCCCAGAGTTGAGTAATGCTGTTGGTGTGTTAATCTGGAATGTAGGCGTTTCACCAGAAAGCTCACCAATATACTTAACAGCATCTGACTTAGCGTAGTCACTAGAGTAACTTTCTACTTCTTCCGGTAGAACCGCAGGTATGGTCTGTTGCTTAACGAAATCCCTCTGTCTTGAGAGAGAACTTACACTTGACGTATATTGACTAGCTCTATCCGTTATTTCATTATTGGCTTCAGTGGTTAGTGTATTGGCACGTTTATAGGTAGCATCAGTGGCAGCTTTAAATTCAGTAGCGTGTCTACCTTTAAGGTTATTATCTTTAATATATTTATTCTGTATACGAGTTAAGTCACCCTCAGTTTGTGCTGTCTGTCCTAGGCTAATTGCGCCTTGTGCGCCTACTTCTGACTGCCTGATTTGATCTTGTCCATAAGCGTAATCTTTATCAGATCTCAACTTATCATTGAAGCTCTTAGTTAATCCTGAAGTATCCTGAATATCTAAACCAGATAGACCATCTATAGTAGCTGTACCATTCTGTATACGAGAACGTGCTGCAGCAATTATAGGGTCTTCACGTTGCTTACGTTGTGCTTCACTGTAGTTGTACTCATTGGTAGCGTCAGTACGAAGAGTATCATCGCGTTGGCCTAGTGAAGCCAGTATCTTACTCTTGTCTACTTGACCAGAACCCATACCATCTAACTGACTACGTACATCAGTACTCAAGTCACCATAACCATCTAAGTTGCCTAAGCCTTGTATCTGATCCATTAAGCTCTGTGTTTTCATATCACGAGCTTCATCGAAAGAGTTATCATTATTGGTTCTGACAGTCTGTAGTGCGCCTTGTAATCCAGCTATACCATCTGAAATACCTTCTCTTGCAGATGCCATGCCTTGCTGCACTCCAGCGAAGCTGGGTGCATTGATGTTACGCCAAGTTATTACGTTAGCCATTATGCAACTCCTGGAAGTCTACGGTAGTTAGCTTGCTGAGGTTGTTGGTTCTGTTGTGCCGCCACTTGTGGCTGTGCATTAGGCTGTGCACCATAGCTTTGTATTTTATTATCATTCATGTAGTCACCTACTGACTGGTAGTTACCACCTGCGTCTACTCTGGCAGCCTGTCTGTCAGCTAGCTGTGTATTCATGGATTGGGCTTGTTGGTTGTACTGCTGAGTGAAAGCAGACTTCTGAAAGGCGAATTGTTTCTTAGCCAAGCTCTGTTGCTGGAAACCAAGCCATGCATTGGCGAGCCCACCTACTGCTTGTAGTCCTGGCATGAGAAAACCGTTAGTGGTAGAGCCATCGTCATTTTTACCGCCTAGCGCACTCCAAGAAGAATTTACTTTACCTGGGCTATTACCTGTAGAATTACCAAAGTTACCCCAACTTTGGCTTGTGTCGTTAATACCACCCATACCCTCAAACATATTGGTTTGAGGTACTGAATAGTTCATTGGTGTTTGGGGGTTAAACCAGCTCTCTGTTACTGCCATAGGAAGGATCCTTAAAAATTATGATTAACTTTTGGTAGGGCTAAATTGAGATCAACGAAATCTTCTATTGCGCTGTAACTAAGCGATGCAACATTAACGTTGTGTATTGTGCGGTTGTAGAAATTAGTAGGTGTCTCATTAAAGTCGTTTAATGGCTCTGTCCTAATAAATTCAAATGGGTCGAGTAGTTTAGAGGGTGCAAGTAATTCTTGCTTCTGCTCTAACTCATCCATTAAATCTTTTGCTTCTGCTTCAAAGATACTCGCTTCTTTTAGCAAGTCTTCTAAATCTTCAGCCATACTTTCAGTAATGGCTTTACTTATACCTGTACTGAGCATCATTAACTCTGATGCCCATGTAGCAGCTAGTGACTCAACTCCTGCGAAGTTGCCGTAAGCGGCTGATGCAAACGCCATTATAGCAGCTAAAAAAGCAAATTCTGTACCTAGTACCTTAATTACGTATTTAAAAGCGTAAGAAAGTACAACATTAGTTAGTACTAGATTTATTATATAAACACTTACGGCCCAAAGTGCTACACCAACCGTAGCTCCAGTTGCGATAGCTGCAGCGTATATACTGTATATTTCTATACCAGTAAACACAAACACAACTATGGCCAACACAATCATGAAAACTTTAAATAAACTTGTCTGGTACCACTTAAGTTTTACGCGGTCATAACTATAAAACACCAAGTGTGGTGCTGCATAGAATAATGCACTCTTAGTAAAGACATCTAAACTATTAACTACTAAACTATTAAGTGGAATAATGAAACTATTTTCATCATCATTCTCTACTAAGTCTTTTAAAGTGGTTACTACAGTATGCTGTTGGTAAATACTATTAATATGTTTAAGGCCATAAATCTTAATTTGTCTGTAAGTGTTCTGGTCAATTTGATGCGAAAAAGTAATTAACTCAACATTACCTACAATATCTATTTTAGATTTAACAAAACCAGTAGTACCTATTTTACCCTGTATCAATTCTTTGGTTATGCTGCTCCAGTACATCGAGGAGTCTAAACCACCTTCTAATATTTTTACAGAATTTACACCATAGCTCACCCCTACTCTTAGCGCTACATCTCTATAAATATTAAGTGATCTATTACCGGTTGTAACTACAGAAGGTAATGGGGGCTCATTTGTTACATCAGAGATATAGTCAAAGTATTCTATTAAGTACCGCAAACCACTTTGCTTATCTGTGTTTAGATTTATACCTGAAACCAAGTAAGCATGGTCTATTGAGTCAATACCCTCGTTCTGGTTTATACTATCTGCAAGGTCTGTTGCATTTAAACCATAGATATCTAGGAGCTTTTGGCTTGTAGTGTAAGTAATGGTTTCTGCATCTGCAGGCGTAAATAAGTCTACGTTGTCTCTTCTGAGTACTACTACTGGGTAGTACGGATTAATATCTTCTCTTGTTCCTTTAGGAAACGCAGCACCAATTACACTAGCTTCACTTTCTGAATAAAATAAGTGCTTTGGTGTGAGTACATCAGGCTTATCTAACTCTGAGAATGTAGTGAAATATTCTATGTAGTAATAAGGCATCTTCCTATTTACGGTTTTTGTGTAAACCTCAGTATATGGGTAAGTAAACGAATTAATGAATGTCTCTAATACAGGAGTCGTATTTTTACTTAAGCCAGGTAATGAAATAGGTGTTGTCTCTGAAGCATCGTCATCAAACACATAGTGCGTAGTTACATCCTCTTTGTAGGATATTACTGCTTTACCCGTAACCTTTATACCTAACCTACTGCTGAAGTTTATGTCGTAAGATATGACTGTGGGTGTTCCTGCATTAATCTCGGTATTATCTATAAAGTTTTGTCTTTTTGTAATAGGTATAAGTAGGGCTTTCTCTTCACTTGTTACAGTAAATACCTCTACTTTAGTGGCTACCCTATCTTGATAATTAACCGGTGTTTCTACTGTTCTACTTACAGGGATACCTACACGCTGCGCTGGCAGGTATCCTTCTAATGTGGCCTGTACTGTTGCTAGGTAATTGGATTCATCTATATCCATTTGAGCTAAAGTAGCGGCAGGTATATCAGTGACTGTTCCTTTAAACCTGTTGTGCCCGTACTCAGTAACCAAGTGGTCTTTAAGAAAGAACTCTGGTTCATCTAATTCAAAGTCTACTGAAGTAACTGTTACAGAGTCTGTTTCAAGTGATTCAATATAAGCCACTATATCATCTGACTGTAATATGGTTTGCTCAAAGGTACCGCTTGGTAGCCCTCTGGCATAGTTGTCCCTACCATACTGATAGTATCTATCTAACTTACCAGAACCACCATTTATAGCATCTTGTATTAGATTCTGACCTACGCGCTCTCCACGTATTATACTGCTAAGTACACTCTCTTTAAGTGGCTCAGGGTCTAAGTCAAATAATGGTATCGAAGTGCTGGCCACATATGTTTTATATTTACTACTAAATATCCCCATAACAAAAAAAGGAGGCTTACGCCCCCCTCTCCCCATTCTTTAAATTGTTTTTACTGGCAGGCATTAAACCACTCCAATACCTGACTTAGCTTTGGCCACTACAGCAGCTATAGCATCGTTACCCAATCCAGCGGCAGTAGGTTGAAAACCTGTATCTGTGGTTCTCTGTACGGCCCATACATCGGCCATAGTTTTAAGAACCTTCTGCTCTGCATCTCTGGCATAACCTTCAGTCTGAGCTGCGTATAAGGCTTTCTGCTTACCAACAACACCGGTAACAGCAAGACCATCTACAGTGTCCCTGATCTGCGCTTCTTCTGTTTTAGCACGCTGAGCCAATACACTAATCTCTTGAGTTGTCTTAGTTATATTAGAATCTATCAATGCTATGTCAGAAGACAACTTACTAATCTGTGCAGTTAACATGTCTGTTTGCTTCTGGGTTTGTAGTTGGTCAAGTTGAGAAGAAGTAATATCCTCATCTAATTTAAAAGCCTGCCTGTCTAGTACAATACCCTGCTTAGGTATGTTCAATGCATCTGCAGTTAAATTAGTTACTTGTTGGTCTACTAAAGCTGATTGCTTAGTTCTGTAAGTAACGTTTGCATTTGTATCAAGAATGTCTGCTTGTAGCTTGTTAATTTGCTCAAGTATTAAGTCACCTTGTAATACTGCATTGGCTCTCTCAGTACCCAAATTAAGTAACTGTTGGTTTAAGATTAATACCTCAGATTGCGTCTTAGTATCACTAATAGCAATACTGGCTGTTTGTGCCGCAATCTGTAGACCTTCTAAAGTCTTGTTAGCTGTATCAACAACAAGTAATTCAGTTTGTTGAGCAACCATTAATGTTTCTTTAGCTAGCTTAGCTAACTGGGCATCTGCCAATTGAATTTCTTTATCAAGGCTTACACCCTGCTTAAGTATATTGGCACCTTCAAGTACTAAGTTAGCTTTCTGTACTGTGGACACTTCAGTGTCCAAAAGTACTTTAGCTGTCTGCGCTTCAGTAAGGGCTACTTGTGCTGCAGACTGTGCATCGGTTAATTGGAATTGAATCGCTTGCTGTAGAACTGTAGTAGTAATAGCAGTATAAGCTTTAGCGTACTCTTCACCTGATAACCTATTCTTAGAATACTCTGTATCAAGGTGTGCTTTGGTAACAGCCATCAATCGGTCAAAGATACCGTTACCTTCTATCGTGCCCTCAGTAAGCGACTCAAAACTCATATTAGCCTCTCGCTGCTTGTTGCTTAGCTAAGTCAGCTAATTCTGCTTTAGTAAGCTGCGGTAACTCTTCGATGGCAAACTCATTAGCAAGCATACCTACACGCTTAGATACACCATTCTTGGTGATTTCTGTTTTGAACATCTGGAATTTCTTGGCCTTAATCATATCGAATATGATCTTAGGAACATGGTAACCATCAGTAGTGTCAAAATGGACATACTTCTTAAAGGTACCAATTTGTGAATTACCAGTAATAAATATTTCACCTGGCCATTCTTTCTTGGCTGGGTTCATGCAGACTACATTCACACGAACTAATGCAGAAGCTGATAGGCGTGCCTTAGCCGTATCTGATTTAGGTGCAACAGTTGTTTCTTTTACAACAGGAGTAAGTGATTCGTTAACTTTGTCTCGTAGCGTAGAGAGGCTAATACTTGGATGAAACTTAATACCCATAGTTTTAGCACGTTCTTTTAATGTGTCTAACTCGCTAGGAGCATCATTGGTGATATCGGTCATATGTTTAACTCAGTGTATGTGGGAAGGTAAAAAGCCCCCTTACAGGTTGTAAGGGGGCGAAAGGTTACTTATGGGTGTTATGCCTTAGCAGCGGTTAACAATACTGCTATACGTTCGGTACGTAGTGGCAAGAAGCCGTAGTACCATTTGATAGCCATGAAGCCAGTTTCACCAAACGGGTCAGTACGATCCGCAGTTTCAACACCTGGTTTCTTGTGGATAATCTTAAACTTAACAGTCTTACCGTCAGTCTGGAAACCAATAGTAGCGAATGATTCATCACCAACAACAAGCATTGGGAATACATCAACTTTACCGCCAGTCTCATAACTAGTACCGTTACCTGTAGCGCCTGTGCCTTCATAGCGTTGCATTTCTAAAGGATTGATAATACGGAAGCCAGCAATAGAACCAACTTCACCACGTAGAGTAGAACCGTTAGAAGCATAGTGCTTCACTTCAATGAAAGCAGGATTGTCGTGGTAATCCTTCATTGCCATTAAAGTAGGCAACAACTCAGACGCACAGTACATAACACGACCACCTGAAACAACTTTAGTATCAATAATACGAGTACCAGTGATTACTTTGGTTTGCTTAGGTGTGCGGTTGTTGTCAAGGTCAATACCAAGCTTAACTAAGTCATCATAAATAACTAGTGAAGTTGGAGTAACAGTAGCTTGAGTAGTTGCAGAACCGGCATACTTAATAGTAGAGGCGGCAGTCAACAAATCAGATTGAAGCATAGCCTCAGTAAGCTGATCTGCACCAACAACCATCTCACGGTTAACGTGCATCATCAGGTCTTCATCAGAGTCAAAGTCTAAAGACTCTTGTGTGTACTCGTCGAAGAAACCCATTTTCTCAATTGTGCCTTCAAGTACTAAACGCTTGAAGCCAATACGGTTAACTCGGCCACCATTCTCTGATAACAGAGGAATCTTGCCATTAATAGTTCCTACATCTTTAGATGAACCATACAAGTTACCATCGGCAATTGCTGCACCTGCGGCATCGATACCTTGGTCATTTTGGTTACGGTCATCTAGTAACGGTAAGTAATGGTAAAGCTTAATTGTCTTACCCATGTTTTTAGGCATGTTGCGGCTAGAAGCCAATTGCCCAAAATACTCTTCCTTAACCGCTTCTATAAGCGCTTTCTTGGAAAAGTGATCGGTACGTAACTGAGCACCTACACTGGAGGGTGTGTCGCCTGCTGGATCTTTATATTGCTGCTTTAATTCTGGCATGTTGTGAACTACCTATTTATGTGTACTTGCTAGAGAACTGTTTTTCAAATTCTTCATCTGACAAGTTCAAGGGATTAAAATCTTCGGTGGGTGATGAAGCAGACGGATTGGACTTAGTAGGTGCGGCAGCACGCTTACGCTCAACAACTTTAGGGTCTGTGGTTTTTGCTCTTGTTTTCGTAGGTGTCTCGATACTTTTGCTGGATTCGGCTTGAGGTGTTGCAGCACCAAATTTGCCTTCTGCATAAAGTCGATCTCCTACTTGGCGGTATGCTTCGATATCAGTCATTCCTGATAACCGCCCAAGCATTTTTTCTTTTTCTGTCTCAGTGCTAATTAACTCGTATATACCATTACTGATATGCTCATTAATAACTCTGATTATTTCTGGATTTTTAACGATGTCTTTGCGACTAGCTTCATCCCACTTAGTACCGATAACATCTACAGTAGTGCTATATGTCGGAGTACTTGAGATATCCTCAAGGACGGCATCTAACGCTAGTTCGCTATCATCGACAGTGTAAGTTTTAGGTTTGTACTCACTTGCATCGTCGGAGTTTTCTAATTCGTATGTGTCTATCTTACTATCTTTAACTAACTTCTTAATAGCATCTGGGTCTTTGCGATCCAAATCAATAAGGTAAGATAACTTTTCTTCTGTAAGTAGGCTATTGTTCTCCAACATCTTAAGTAGTTTAAGGTTGGGTTTTAATGCAGCCATCTTTTTATTGTAGTTAGCGCCCATTTGCATGAGCTGTACGGCATCGTCAACAGACTCAATCTGTATCTCCTTACCGTTGGCCTTGAAGGGAGCCAATATCTTCTTATACTCGCTCTCATAGTCTATTACAGACTTTTCTTCTTCTACTGATTCTTCAGAGTCATCAGCTTCATCTGTTTCTTCCTCAGATTCTGTATCGACCTCAGTTGTCTCATTTTCCGCATCAACAACTTCTTCACTAACTGATGCCTCTTCGTCTGCTTCGCCTTCGGCTGCAGACTCAGTATCTTCTTCAACCGCCTCTACATACTCATCAGTGTCTGTTGACACTTCTTTAGTAGTTTCTAAAGGTGGTAAACCTGATTCCATGAATTGCTCATCAGACATTGATAAGGGATTGTTTTCTTCTACAGACATCTGTTATTCCTCAGCTCTTAGTTCAGCTAAGGTTTCCTCATCTTCTTCTAAAGCACGGGCAGACATTGCACCTAGTTGGTTAACAGTGTTGAGGTATACACGTAATGAACCAATACCGTCCATCTGCTTAAGAATACTGGCTTGGTCTTCTGAAGTCTGAAAGCCTGCATCAGCTTTCAAAGTAACTAAGCGAATAGCTTCTTGCTCAAAGTAACCATCGAGGATGATCTTCTTGAAGTCACGGTTCTTAACAAGACGTGCAATAGACTTACTCTTCTCTACAGCTTCTTTAGCGTGATCCATACTTACTTCTACAGATTGGATTTGTTCATTAATGCTTTGTTCGTTCATGGTTATTCCTTGTCCTGGCCAAAATGACACAGATTAGGTTTATGTAAGAACTCCCAGAAAGGGAGTCCGTGGTGGGTATTACTTAGTAGGTTTCTCTGGTGCTAAGGCTGACTTAACCATTTCTAACTTTGCATTGGACTTGGCTTGTTCGCCTTGCTTCTGTAGGTCACGTTCCTGCTTAACACCTGACTCTTGTTCTACAAAATCAAGGTTGTTTAAGTCGGTCTGTGAATCTGTTTCTGCAGCTTTACTCATGTTTAGCTGTGCAGTGGCTTGCCGCTGTGCAGCCTCAGCCTGAACTTCAGCAATTTGTGCTTTCAATAATTCAACTTCTAATTGAGCTTTCATTTGCTCAATTGGGTCAGGCTGTGGTTGATAATCTTCAATCTTCTTAGCTAACTCAGGCATTCTTCTTAATCTAGCTATCTCTGCACGAATCATTCTGACTTCACCTGGATCCGAAGTAGGCCCAGTAGTCTGTAACATGAAAGCCAATTCTTGAGCTTTCTGGTTATCTTCTTCTGCAGTAGAGATGGATAGTTTAAGGTCAAATGAACCAGCTAATGCTTCACGGTTAATGGCCACAAACTCGTCATTAGTAATACGCACTATTTCTTCATCAGCAAGAAACTCGCTGTTCATAGAAATAAACTTATTACCTATCTGAGTTATACCGTCTGCAAGTCTTCGTAAGATACCTGACTCACGTTTACTTGAAGCAGCAAGTACACCATTCACACCAGTGGCTGTATCGCCAAGTGATGCACCATTGATACCATCAGCGAATGCCTTAACCCCGGTCATAGACTCGGCTTCCATGTTCTGTATTTGATACATGAACTGAGAAGAGTTAGGAATCTCTGCAGGTACGTGTGTGTAGAAAGCTTGCCTAGGATCAACATGAACGTTGAACTCGTAGTCGTCACCCTTATCGTATTTACGTTGGTTAGTAATGTCTAAGGCATCTTTACGACGACCTTTCTGACCACTAGCGTTACTAGCCATGATATCAATCATGCCTCTTGTAACTGCACCTACAACGTCTTGGTTGTCTTTAAGTAACTCACCATCTGGCTCACCATATATTGAATTGCGTACAGGTAATGTTGGTATAGTTACGAAAGGTAATTGTTGGTCTGGGAAAGGATTACTACTTAAACGTATTAATGTTTCTCCAACCCAAGTAGCTACAAATGCTTTTGGTTTCCCATCATTGTTGATATCCCAGAAACCCCAATACTCATAAGCCATGAATTTCTTACGTGGCTCATCTTTAAAGTTAAAGGTGTCATTGTCTGGAGTATCATAATCTGGCTCACCTAAAATAGAATTAGTGTTAGTAACTATTTCATCTAGGTTCTTGTACATGCCTGTTGTTTTAAGTTCTTCCAAAGAAGTAGTAAAACGGTATATAGCAAACTTGGCTTTCTTTAAAACACCCTTACAAGTAGGGTCTATAACTATATCTCGGTAGTCACACACTTCAGCAGTAGGTTGGTTACGAAGAACAACTGTTTCTTCTACCATCTCTGTACCTGACTGGAATACCTGAATAGGCTGTTGTGCTTCCATAGAAGCTTGTAGTGACATCTTTAAATCTTCAGGAGCTTGTTTCTCAAACTCTTGTGGATTTTCTTGTGCCATCTGTCCTGCTTGAGCCAATTGCTGTGCAAAGGCAGGATCCGTATTTACTCTTTGCGAGTAAACCGGTACTTCTTTTTCTACTATCTCTTGTTCGTAGTCCCAACCTGTTCGTACAACGATTGTGCCTTCATCCACAGCAGTTCTAACGTACTCATCGATAAAGTGTACTTTATCAAGTTTGTTATTAAACTGGTGGTTTAGGATTAGCTCGTTTTGTACTGCAGCTTGCTTATCTTCAAAGGTGACGGGGCTGACGTTAAAAACGTCAGCCGTAGAGAGGAAGGGTTCTGACAGGGATGAATAACGCCACTCTGCTTGCTTCCTTATAAGTTTCGGCTGGATACTAGAACGACTCTTGCTTTTAGCAATCTTCGCACTTCCTTTGATATGCAGGTTATCAAGCCAACGATCTACATCAGTGACATGTTTATCTGCTTCAATTTTCGCATCAGCGTAATCTTGTTTAAGTTGACTGAGCTTCGGCTCGTTTTCCCACTCAGTCAACTTGGCGGGATCTTCTAAGGTAGGCTTTGTACTATCATTCATTTTTAGATTAACTTCTTGATAAAGTTAAGGGAGGGATAAACTCTTACCAGGGAGGTATGGGTTCGACGGACATTAAACATCGTATAAGATGGTCAGGCAAGTAAACCTAGAAGGGCTTTTAGGTTAGTACTTATTTAGTATAGTTTTGTTTCTAGGCTTGCATTGGCGGCAGCACGACGTCTAATAGGTGCTTCTCACACTTTGCTTCCAGCGTTAGCTCTTCATAATTTTCATCTGGTTGGAACCCAAAATCCATATCCATATCTCCAGAGTTAGCCAGGATATACGGTGCAGCCCCTGATGCTTTTGCTTCCGCATCTATCCAGTAGTAGGCGCTGTATCTAATATTTTGAGAGACACTTGCATCGGGGTTTGTGACAGTTTCAAAATCGCTAACATTTAGCGCGAAATATTCGTTAATTTGTTTACTATAATTAGCGTTGCGAACATAAACTACTGCGTTTTCATGTAGTGCGCCCTGCGGGTCTGTAAATGTTGTCGTGATCATGGTTGTGCCTTTTGTTTTGTTGTTAAGAATTTAGTTTGCGCTAAATGCGAAGTTGTAATAGATGTCTGATGTAACCACGATAGAAGTATCTATAGTGTTTCTTGCGTAGCATCTAATAATTCCATCATAGAAGGCTTCCGTGGCCTGCGCGGGCGTGACTCTAATAACGAGAGTCTTATTATTAAACCCCCATTGTGTGTTGCTCACGCTATTCATCTGTACGTCAGCGTTAGGATAACTACTACCTGATGACAACGTCTCCTTAGATTGCTCTATGAACGCAAACTTATACTCACACACCTCGGTCATCCCTGCCCCGTATCCTAATTGCCAATCTATAGAAGACTGCCAAGTGAGGTAATAAGTGTTGCTGCCTTGCATAGTGTCGCCATTAGCCTGCTTATTTGGCGGTGGCACACTCCAGTAGAATGATGTGACGGTGCCTCTGAAGTGCGTGAGCCTCAACCACACACTTGGGTTGTTGGTAATGCTGTCATTTTCGGGGGATATCGTAGGGACAAACTCATCCCTACGGTAACTGTCGAGATTATTACCGCCGCCAAAGAAGGCTTTAACATCATTGAGCGTAATGTTCCCAGTCTCATGACCAAACTCTAGGATTGTGCCATCAGCGGGGTCGCCCATAGTGCTTATAGCCCAATATGACGTTACCCCTGTTACGTTCACAGTTGTATTGACCGACGAACCGTAACTTGATGATGCAGCCATTCGAGTCCACACTCTGTCGTCATTGTAGACAAGTAGAGTCCCTGTTGTGTACGTGTCTCCGTTCTTGCTTATCTGAGCCGTACCTGAAGCGGACACCGTTGCGTATGTCCCGTTAGACAACCCTGATATGACAAAACTCCGTGAGTAGTAAACATTGTTTGGACTAGCGCCCACTACATTAGAACCTAACGTGAAGGCATTAGGTGTATTATCTATACCGTCTGATACATACGCCGTGAATGTTGCTGAGTCATACGAAGTGGCAGATATCGACAAGACATCTGACTGCTCGGTAGGTGGGTTTTTAACTGTATGATAAACATACCCTCCACCTAGCGTCAGCGTTGCACTTGCCGTTCCTGTCCACGCTGTAGAACTCCATCCCGAAACATAGACATTCGACGGTTGATTGCCTCCCGAATGAGAGACCCATCGAAAGGCCAACCTGTCGTTTGAGCTTAATATCTGAGAACCACCACCGCTTAGGAAGTTAGTTTCAGCATCACTATACGTGGTGACATCATAAAGAAAATCAGCCATGTGACGCCTCCACTAGAGCTTCTAACCTAGCCAGTCTCTCCTCTAAACTTACGATAGTCTTAGCTTGTGCAGCTATGGTATCTGTATGCTCATTTACAGCAGCTATGGTTAGCACAACAGTTGCAGGGACAGAAACAGTTAACTTTGTACCTAGCGTGTCATCGTCGATGTAGTTAATGGCTTCAGGAAGGACCGCTTCAATATCCTGTGCGATCACTGATGCTCTACGCGGGTATTTCCCATCAACCTTATCTTGATCAAGACGGTCGTGAGTTGTAGTACGTAAAGTTCTCAGCTTAAGAGCAGCATTAGATATAGACTGAAGATTCTGCTTCACTCGTATATCAGACGTGGCTATTACATCAGTACCTGTCACAGTATTGAGTGATGTGATTTTACCAGTAGTCTCGATGATACAATTGTTACCACCCGTTCCTAGCCTAACCTGTCCGTCAGCCCTAAATTTCATAGTGCCACAGTAGATACCACTAGTGAATTGAGCTTGGTCATTGATACGCAGGTAGTTATCATTAGTTTTAAACATGGTTTTACCGTTGCTCTGCATGGTATCCCCATCCATGTACAGGTTCCCTTGCACACTAAGATAAGCTTTATTAGAAGTCTGGGCATTGTCAGCAGCACGTTCAATATGGACACCAAAAGGTGCTATATTTGAGTCGTAAGTGTTAAGCCTAATATCGCAACCTTGCTTAGACGCACTGTTAAGTCTTAGAGTTGCCTCTGCCCCATCAGTGTTCGTAGTACTATCAACTTCCAATAGACCATCAGTAGCGTTTACATACCTAGCATCAGCCTCTCCTTTGTTATACAAATCCAGCCAAGTGCGGATAGCAGCACGATCAGAACAATAGCGGTTATAGTTGTCATTCGTGCCATTCACTCTAAACGCCAAGGCTCCACTTATAGTATTTTGGTTACTATAGGAAGAACGTAGCAGTCTCGCGTGAATGTCACCGCTACCGTTACGCTGTGCGATAGTGTCCCCATTCCCATTATCCTTTGAGAGAGAGTAACCATCTACCGTGGAAGCATCTACATTAAGTGCATCAATCTGAGTCTTACCAAAGTTATTTGCCGTGTAGATAGCTGCACCATATAACAACCCATCCGAAGTAGGATTTCTAAGCTGGAGGGGGTGATTACCGTCCCAACTACCGCTGTCATCACGATCTGTAAGTATATAGAATATGTCACTGTTGATATGAATCCAGAAGTCATCTGCGCCGGAGTCTGTGTCATTAAACTTAATTGAAGGAGCACCGTTGGATACAGTTAAGTTACCAGTCATCGTACCACCAACTAAGGGTACGTGACCAACCTGAGAATAAGTGTAGGCTGTGTTCCAGTCGGTAGAGTTGCCGCCTGTGGTAGATAAAGTCCCAGTAACAGCCGCACCCGTAGAGGTTAAAGTCAGAATAGTGGGAGTTTGGAAAGCAGCCCCTGAAGTACCAGTGCCTAACTCAAAAGTCATCGTAGGATTGGAGGTGCCATCTGTATTAAACTCAATTCGTGCAGCGTTACCGGTTTGCTCTGGGACTCCTTTTTGGTGGTTAAATGTTACATTTGCATTACCGTATCCATCGTTGATAGTAAGCGCAACACCACCAGAACCCCTACCCGATTGAATATTTCCTGACGTAGAATAAGTACCTGTACTGGTTCCATCGTTGGCCAGCACGGTTGGCGTATTGCTGAAATTATTGTAGTTCAGGTAATAAGAGCCTTCTTTACCATTCAGAAGTGTAGCCGCACCAGCTTGGCCTCCACCCGCCACTGTCTGTGACGCGGATGCTGACGTTAGCCAGCCACTCGTATGCGAACCTGCATTGTGAGTAACAGTGTATTGAACCTGTACGTCGCCTCCCAATGTAATCGCAGCGGGTGTGTTATTGCCTACATAGTTGATGCTAATAGACGAACGCGTTCCCTCTCCACTTTCAGTCTCTGTGTAACCGCTATACATTTGGTTGTGAATAGTTGTGTACGCAGTATAATTACCTTCACCTGTTACAGCACAGGTTCTTACGTTAACAGTCAGAGTCCAATCTGGGCGAACTGTGGTTGTGTCCCAGTAATCACTATTAAATCTAACTGCCAACGTTAACTCACTAGTATTAACGTTAGTCATAGTTACAACGCTAGTGATAGAAGATTCGCCTGAAGCTGTCGCTGCTGTGAAAGAACCGCCCGTAGCCCCCTCAGATATTGGAGACTTTATCTGCGACCATATTGAATTGCTAAACATGCTAAGGTTATTTATCGTGTTGTCGGCAAGACCACCCGATAGTTGCAACTTGTTATCGGCATCAAAGCGTAGTACATCATTCGTGCCGTCATTAATAACTAGCGGTGAGTTTGCAGCAGAATCAATTGTGACTTTTCTGGATGAAGTATTACTGGAAACCTCAAGTTTACCACCTAGCAGGGTCGCACCCGTGATAGTCCCTGTTGCAGTAACATCTTCAGCAAATAACTTAGTAACCATGGCTCCGTTTACTAGTAACTTATCAACGCTGACTGTATCTTTTACGATTAAACTGCCATCAATTACAAGTGCTGCTGGTTGCCATTTATGTGTATTAGATACATATTGATAATATCTAGTTGTTGAAAACTCATTACCCGCTTCTTTACTGTATAGGGTAACTCTGTCATTTAACTGAGGCCCATCAGGACAAGCAGCATCCGCTTCTGCATCTCTTGTTGTATGGTCTAGCGACCAAGAAGTGACGCCAGCAGGTACTTTAGCAGTATACCATCCTGCACCTCTTGGCCCTTGAATCCCCACTCTAACATTATCTATTAGTACCGATTTACCCGACAATGCGGTATCAGCCGCTATTATAAGATAATCTACGCCGCCGGCGGCAGGCTCTGGAACGATGTATTCCGCAGAATACTTTTCCCATTCAGTTTTAGGCGAGTCAGTTTCAGGGTCCACAAGAGAGAAGGTAGTAAACCCACTATTTCCGACTTCTGATGTACTGTAGGCTAACGCAAACTCGGCACTAGGGTTCTCTGCTGGCGGTTTAGCGTAGACGGTAAAAACAGCTTTACTGCCTACAAAAGACAAGGCCAAATCTTCAGGAATTGTTAGGTAGAAAGCTCCTCCACTACCTGAAGATATGAGGTCCCCGCCTATGGCTGACGTAAGTAAATAGGAGTAAGCACCGCTGAAGTTATCCGTAGAAAGCTCTTTCGTTCCTGAGTGGACTAGCATCTCATTCTGCGAAGCAACGGTGTCGAATTGCTGGGCATAAGCAACCGATGTACCCGTTGGCCCCGCAACGACACTGTCTTCTCCATCTGCCACATCTACTAGAGTGACTGTTCCAATCGCATATCTAGTTGTCATTGGTGCCTATCCCTTAGTCTGTCACTGTTACGTTACACTGAAATTGGTCGGAACCATTATCATTTACATCAGCAGCAGTGACCACTTGGGTCTTGGCTGTACCTCCAAAGTTGACCCCATTTTTCTGCCAGCGATAAGCCAGTCTACTTGCGGTGGTAATTTCCGCACCATCAACCATATCGAACACCTTGGCCGTAAGTGTTTTCGCGGTGCCTTCGCCGTTGTTGTTTTTAAAAGCAAAACCATCTTTATTGGAGGTGATACTCACAAATAAAGAAGACCGTCCTGTTTTACCGTTTTTGATCTTAATGATGCTAATAGTGTCAGAACCGCCCGCATCGCCTTTGACTCGTATACTAAAGATGTCTGCGGTGCCAAAGTTAGCCGCAGTGATGACAATCTTATCGTTATCGCCTATTCCGTTGATGTCTATTGCAGAGGCTTTGTTTGCTGCCCCTCCCTGTATTAGTTCAGGTGCGGTATCCCAATTTGAGGTGCCATTTAAAAGATATTTTGCTTCTAAACCACCTAAGTTACCCGCAGTGGCTACATCTATCGTAATAGAGCCATCAGTTGTATCCGTTCCCGTTTCATCAAACTGGAACGTCAGACGAGACGGTGTTAGCCATACCGCAGAGCCACCCGCACCTTCTATCATTACTGACCATGTGATAGTCAGTACAACACTGGTGACGTTGCCTACGCTGTTTTTCACGTCAATACTCAGGTCAACCGTACCTGTTCTGTTTGAGGTGTTTTCTGGGGTGCCATTGCATGTGATAACTGCTTGGTTACCGCCCGTACCAACATTCGTAGGGGTGTTCACCGCTTGCCAACCCGCAGTTTCGCTAATCCCTGTTATTTTGTATGTGTTGTTTGCCGGTACTGCGGTAGCGTCATACGTTGCACGGGTTGAACCTACAAAGGCAAACACTTCACTACGAAATACATTTCGTTCGCTTACTGATATCTTTCCAAACGTATCTGCCGCAAAGATGTGTGATTGGTTTCCCAATGTAATAGCTAGTGGGTTGTTGCCATCTGCTACGTCTAGTAGAGTGATAGCTCCGGTTGCAATTCTTGATGCCATAATGTTTCCTTTAGATATTAGATATGACGCAGTTCAGGAACAGGTTTATGCCTGACTCTACATCGCTAGGGGTGATTTGAATTGAGCGCAGATTGATACCCGAAGGATCGGCACCATCTGCAAGATATGTTTGAAACCCAGGTTCGTGTCCTGCGTAGATCCCTGAGTTGCTTGCGTAGACGGGTTGGTTGTTGGCCGTCCAGTTATAGATGTAGTTGGCATAATCTTCAGATTCAGCCCCACCTATAAATACATTTGCCGTAATTGTTTTTACGTCACCTACATTGTTCTTAAACGCCTGGCCTTGGTCACTTGTTAGCGTAACCAAAACCGACGCACCATCAACAATAGTTACAGGTGCATCTACACCATTGTCTATAGTAACCGTGTCATCTACTTTAATAACTGAAGGTGTAGGGCCAGGAGCACCTACAATATCTGCTGCAGTATCAAGACTAGTACCATCACTGAGGCGTAAAATACCTTTAAAGTTCCACACACCTCCTGAGTAATAAAGCGCCTGTGTAGCACCATCACGTAGTGAGAACTCAGTAGCATCAAATGATACTGAACTACGGTCAGTACTACCCTCTACAGTAATACCTGTAAAGTTACCGTTTATATCAGTACCAAACACAGCTCTTGCTGATAGACCATCTACTACATCATCAAGTGCATCTAGCCTTACTATAGCTGCTGCAGCGTCTCCATCACTGGCTATGGATGCTGTTAACTCAGCTAGTGCGGTAGCAGTACCATCAGCTTTTGTAGCTACATCAATGATTAACCCACCTTGAGCAGTTACAACCCCTTCTATACCTTCAAATCTTGCTGTAGCGTCTAGCTCGTAAAGACCTCTAGAACCTGCTTCGTCTGATAGTGCTGATGTAAGGGCAGCTACATCTGCAGAGGTAGTACCAAACAAACCATTAAATGTAGTATTAAGATCAGCAATGCTTGTTGCTAAAGTGCTGTCTTCGCTGGCTCTAGTATTATCTGTATTGGTTATACGCGCATTGAGAGTGCTCTCTGCAGTCACAAAGCCAGAAGATAATGTGTTTACTAGTGTTGCAGTTGCACTCTCATTAGTAACCCGTGTAGTGCGCTCAGCGTCAATAGCTGCAGTTCTGTTTGCTACCTCATCATCAATCTGTGAGCTAAGGGATGTTACTGTACTGGCCAAGACTAGATTTTCATTTACCCTAGCAACGTTCTCAGCAGTGATGAGTGCTTCTAGTATAGCTTTCTCATTAGCAATACTGGCTTGCAAAGATGTGGTAGTAGAAGCCAATGCACTATTTAAACTTGCATAGGCTGTGTTGATAGTTTCTATTTCTGCAGCTCGTGTAGCGCCTTCAGAAGTAAGACTTGCAGTGAGCGTACTGACGGTATTTACGAATGCTATATTTTCATTTATGAGTAGCGTAAGTTGGTCTTGTATACCGGCATAAGATTTACTGTTTTGTAAACCAAGGGTGTTACTAGTACTAATTATGTTGTCTGTAATTAAAGCAAAGTTTGTATTTATTATATTGGTTAGTGCGGTGTAATCATTAGCAGAATTTGTATCAACATTACTGGCTAAAAGAGCTAGCTCAGCTCTAAGGTCTATTTCCAATTGGGCCAGTTGATTATACAAATCATCTATGTTTAAAAAGTTCTTTAAGGTTTCACTGTCTAAGCTAGAACTTACACTGTGACTACCAAAGAACTCACTCTTATTTCCTACAAAGGTTACAGCCCTAAGCCAATAGTAGTAATTTAATTCTGGTTCTATTGTATCTGTGAAAGACTGCGTGCGGCTATCGCCTACGCAGATTGCCCCATTAATGTTATCTACCGTTCCTCTCCAAACTTCCGTATGGCTATGGTAGTCAGAGTTATCTTGCTCAACCCATGATAGATCTACTTTTACCAAACCACGTATGGCAGCAATACCTGAGATAACCATAAGTGAAGGAGACTTATCAAAGTAAGGGTTACTGCCTTCTTTACCTGGATCAATTACCAATAAAGGTCTTTGCTCGTATATGGTGATTTCTTGGCTTGGGGCAGTTATTGTAAGGCCAGCTTGAGACTGTATACTTACTTCACTTACTGACTCCGTAACTACTACCGTATGGTCTGTGGAAATGATAGTTACAGGCCCATCTGAATTTACATTATGGGGCATAATTATCTAACCTTCAGTAGCACTACGTTCTATATATATGGTCGTCTGGAACAAGTGTATCTTCTCTCCTGTAAGATCTAATACACAGCCACAGATAAATTTCTCTGAATCACTATCACTTAAAACTCCTGCAGTATCTTCTGGAGTCACATCAAAAGTTATTTTTCCATTGGCTCCATCAATAGTTCCAGCTACGTTAATTACTGGAGTGGATTGTAGTGTTCTACGTACAACAAAAACTGCTGTGGCACCTGTTATATCAATAGGCGCAGAGTTTGTGTCTCTGTAGGTTATTACCAAAGGGTAATTAGTATTTGTATATATTTTACTTAATGACTTCATTGTAACCTCAAGGGGTTAGTAACTAGCGGGGATTTTAGACGGGTCGAGTTGTTAGCTCTTTAAATTGGATCAAGGAGACATTGCATCTTCTTTTGCGTATTATGACACCAATTAAAGTCTATACAAGGACTTTACATTACCTAAACACATACAGCCAAATCATCCGTATTAACTTGTGTGTTTAATTTGTCCTACCTAAACCAAGGAACATCTATGAAATACACCCAGTTTACAGACACTGTTCAGACTCTCTTACGTAAGTGGGATCTGTACTCACCGGAAGCAGTAACCACTATTTGTATGATTACCGCGCATGAGTCTGCCCAAGGTAAATACAGACGGCAAGTAGGAGGTGGGCCAGCAAGAGGCTTACAGCAAATAGAGAAAGTTACCCATGACTCTATATGGGACAATTCAGACACTATACATAAACGCGCAGAGCTGCACGACATACACAGAGACTTCTTTTTGTTAGAAGAAGATGATGAATATGGTATATGGGTGTCTCGCCACTACCTTCTTATGGATACTAATCCACTACCTAAAGGTGACATAAACACAGCACTTTATTGTAAGGCTTACTGGAATCGTACTGGTAAGGCTACTGCAGAAAAATACCTTAAGGATTACTGGGATTGGAGTGCAAAGCTATGAGCATCATGAACATTATAGCAGGTATATTTGAACCAGCAGCTAAACTAATTGATGATGTGCACACCAGTACAGAAGAAAAATTAGCACTAAAAAATAAACTAACAGTTATCCAAAATGAGATGCACTCAAAACTTATAGAGTATGAAACTAAATTACTTCAGTCTCAGACATCTATTATCAACGCAGAATCCAATGGCCAAAGCGGGATGCAACGGAACTGGCGACCTATTACAATGCTCACTTTCTTAGGTTTAGTAGTATTTGATAGTTTTGGTTGGCTTGCTAACCCACTTGCACCAGAAGCCTGGACATTATTACAAATGGGTTTAGGAGGTTATGTAGCAGGACGCTCCATAGAAAAGTCTATACAAACTTTTAAAAAGTAAAAAATATTTAATAATAAAAAGCCACATTAAGTGGCTTTTTATTGACTATTATTTGTACACCTTTAGTATACGTACCACTGGAAGCAGATTAAGGCAAGTAAGTATGCACAATCTAGTTAAGCTCAAAGAAAAGAATTACCCTCGTAAATACGCACTAATGTCTATTAATAAAAAGACCAAGCTTGCTTGTCAGGTCAATGGTGAATGGATTGTAGACGGTACATGTAAAACTATTAATGAGATGTTAGAAGCAGGGTTACTTTCTGAAACTTCCGTCACTGGATGGATAACTAACCAGTCACTCTACAGCCACTAATTTTTAGACAAAAAAAAAGCACCACCATTAAGTAGTGCTTTTTGCGTTGTATTGTTTTAGAAGTTAACTACAAAAGAAGATATCTGATTAGTACCTGTAGCTGTAGCTGTCAACGCTTGCAGGTAACATATCTACCGCCTAGTGGCTGTTTACTCTATTCTCATAACGCTGGAGTAAGTTCTTGTTGTACTGGCTGAACTCAGTAACTCGTTCGCGTAAGTTAGATGCAAAATCAATTGTTACTATTTTATTGAGTAGCTCCTTCATGGGAACACCTTTTCTGTAGTAAGCCGCAGCGTGGACATTAACCCCAAACAATACATCATCAATGCTGTCAGATGCTGTGAGAAATATGATCTTAATATGGCTAGTGGCAGGGTGAGTCTGTAACGCCTTGCATAAAGCCTTTCCGTTCATACTGGCCATAGACATGTCTAATACGGCTATTCCTGGCTGCTCGTCTATGGCCCTTTGTAGCGCCTCTTTCGGGTCAGTTAATGCAAAGTAATTAATTTTTGCGTACTTCAAGGCTTCAGTAATAACGTGCATATCAAACTCATTGTCCTCAACAACCATTACTTTGAGACCTGTCATTTTTCACGCTCCGTAAATAAGTAAAGTATTTTGCTTATCTCGCTATGGAACGCTTGGGACATCTCCATGTTTTTTGTTGCAGATTCTTTAACGTCCAGTTCGAGTTGCTTTATTCTACTAACCGTGCCAGCCAGCTCTACTACTAGAATAGCTTTCATCATTTTTTCTTGTTGCGAAATTACAGATGCTGTTCTCCATCCCCAAAATAACTTAACTAGCAATGTAATACCTGCTAAACAAGCTAAAGCTATAGTTAGTAGTACTCCAAAAGCTTCCCAATTAATTTCTATCATATAGTTAACCTGTGACCGTTAAGGGTAAAATCAGTTGCTAAACCCATCCATCTCTCCAAATTCTTTCTTGTTTAGGGAAGTCAACGCTGAATACACCTTGTGCTGCTAAATCAATTAGTTGTGTTTCAAAGCTATTTGTAAGCGCCATACCCGCTTGTAAGCCATCGGTACCACCTTTGGCCGTAACTACCTTACTTGATACAAAAGTGATTAGAGGCTCAAGTAGACTGTCTGGAATGTCCACTTCAATTACGGAAGGATCAATACCTCGTGACATACTTAGAATTGGGTGGTTAGCTCTAAAGAACACAGCAACTAATCCATCGAACGGGTTAGCAAACTGGATAGTGTTCTTAGTTGGCGTGTATACAGTGTCAGGATCCGTGGAGTCATTTAAAAACAACTCTGCATCGTCTGACTTGAAGACTTGCTCTATCTTTATGACATTATCCTGAAACGGATAAGCGATGTCTTTAATGTACTTTACACTTGCAGTACTGGTGAGGTTACTTGCAGCAAATTTGCTACTAAGCATGTACCTTGGATCCGCATGATTAGTTTCAACTAATACCTGCTCTAATCGTAAAGGCAACTTAGTGTGTAACTGTATTAATCCCCTGTTAACTAGTGAGGTTACTCTAGGGAAATCTAATTCACTTATCACACCGTCATTACCGGTACCTATCTCGTACTGAGATAATTCACCGTAGGATAAATAAGAAAATATTTCTGATAAAAGCATGAGGTACCTACTGAGTTAAGCTTCTGTAAACACTTTTGCGTTAGTAAGAATCCACTGGTATTTGAACCCTCTAAGTGGGGTCATTACTACCTGGGTATTCGATGTGTACACGTAGTCCGCTAAGTCAACGTATGCCCCTGTGGACAACTGAAACTGTAGTTGTGCACTGCCCCCTTCTGCCTCAATACTAAATTTACTAATGTTAGTAAAAGGCAGGTTACCTAATAGTGCTTTCATAGTTCTATCGCCTCGTCTATTGGTTTAAATCTTGTTTCGTAAATATAATCAGCTTGCACTTTACTTATCCACACCGTTGAACGCCAGTTTACTGTCAGCAGATCAGTACTGTGCATCCTAGACATTGAGTGGCCCTTCTATTTTAAATTTCAACTTATAGATTAGACGCCCCTGTGACTTTAAGATCTGCACTTCTGCTGAGGTGGGTGGCTGTGGTTCATCCGATATCAATCCCTCAAATCGTGAGACTAATTCTTCCAGAGTTAGCCCTGTACCTTCCTCGTCAAATGGGTGGTTTAAACCCTCGCGGAATAGTTCTAGGACTAGCTCTGGTGCGTGTCCTGTAACATCCTCTAAACCCTCTACATAAAGAAGTAGGATGACCCCCTCTGGGTCGGTCCCATCTTCATTTTTAGGTGGGTGCTGCGCTCGATTCGGATATTTAAACTCAAGCGCATCCGGTTCGTAACCTTTAACATAAACGTACCATATGTTGTTCATGATGCTTGCTCCGCTATGATTATTGTTCTGTCATCTCCAACCAACACACCATCTGCTACCGTGTAGACCTCTCTTACCTCTGGCGTTGGTGCTATGTTTTCATATGCTATGAAGTTTGCTACCGATTTAAAGCTTATACCTGCATCAATATCGACATAATCCCCCGCAATATGCCCTGTTACTATTGTCCCCACGTACATAGTTGTGGCGGTTGCAACAAATGGCTGGTCGACTGAGACACTGCCCTCTCTTACTTCGTCAAGTAGAACAATCTGTAGGTTAGATGATTCTCCAATTCTAAGCCTAACAATTGCGTCTGGGTTACTAGATGTGGCTGTACCAGTGTATAGATACCACTCGCCCTCAATTAGCCCTGTTAGCTCTATAGCAGCCCCAAATGTACCTGTTCCATCCGCTGTAGACCTGAGCTTTCCGCTAACTATGCTGATGGTGGAAGAAGTTCTTGGTGCATACCAACCTGTCGTGTCTGCGAAAGTATTGTTGCCCACTTCTTCGTCACCAAAAACGTTATTAACAGGTAGTTCGTACATTTTTGTAAGTTCGTTTAACTCGAACTCTAATGTGTTTGATGTTGTAATATTTGTAAGTTTTACGTTTGATATACTGCCTTTGAAGAAGTCGTATATATATCTTTTCCCGAGTTCAAAAACACTCCAATCCACCACGGCTACTGAACTTGAACCTATCTCTACATTATTTCTGTAAACCTTAATTGTCCCACCTGTTCGCACCATCTTAGCGGTGTTTAATTTTGAATCCTCAGTGTATGCGCCTGTGGTTGTGTAGGTACTGTTTCCAATGCGATATAACATAGTGTTGGATGCACCATCAACCCTAAACAAATCATTGCCTGTGCCACCGCAAAATGCATGACTGTCAGTTAATACAGTTAGTTGGTAATCAATCTCAATCTCAAAATCACCCGCAAACGTAATTGGCGCACTTAGCTTGTAATAGCTGTTTGACTCAGCTCCGTCTAGGGTTATTAGGGTTCTAGTAACAACCTCGGGTGCTACGTACTGCTCCGCTATGTTTATTATTCGTTTTACTGATAAATCACCAACAATCATTGAAGCTGTGCCAACGTCTGAAAAGAACCTAATTGACCCTCCCAAGTTTGCTGTCACATTCGCAGTGTACACGTCACCAAAAACACCAGCGTTTGGAGACCATAAATTTTTAATATCACCATCAATACGAGCTTTAAGATTGCCAGTTATTGTATCTTCTGAAATGTATTTAGCTTGCATTTGATACGTAGCACCGTCTGTTAGTACCGATACATTTCCGAACATCGAACCCGCACCTCCCTGATATTGACCATTGCCGAGTGGTGTCCAGCCACTTGAATACTCCCAAGCTTCAGGACCAACCAATACGCCATCTGCTACCGTGTAGACCTGTCGTTCCTCTAGTGCTATGTTTTCATATGTTATGAAGTTACTTACTTTACGGACTGACATGGTAATAGCATCGGCTTTACTGTGGTCCTCTGATAGCTCCATCACATTTAATCTTGGGTTGCCACCGCTCAAGAATTTTAACGGGAACGTTGCTGATCCTGTATCGCCAGATACAACATCAGTAGTAAAATTACCGTCACCTGCATTAAACTTTATCCTGCCTGTTAAGTTTGTCCACGATACCTCTGCTACGTAACACTCATCCGCCTCAAAGTTTCCACTATAATCTCCCGCAAACAACGCATATGCGTTGATATCTGCGTCTGTGGAAATCACCCCGTAATCCCATAACTCCGGCCCAAAAACGTTATTAGCATGCAGTTCGTACATTTTTGTAAGTTCGTTTAATACGAACTTTAAGGTGTTTGATGGTGTGTCAACGTCTGTTAGTTTTACGTTTGATATATTGCCTTTGAAGTAGCTGCCCGCCGCCCTCCTACCTAAGTAACTTAAGTCAAAGGTAGTCCAATCTTGTAAATCACTTTTGATAAAAACACCATTTATATATACCGATGCACCCGAAACGCCCGCAACAAGTTTTAAGGTATTTAAAGCGCCATCATTAACCTTTACTTCAATAGAAAGAAATGGCGCACCCGTAATAGGTCTCATTACAATCTGACCTGATGTAATCCTGATAAAACCCCCGCCCGAACCTTCCGCAATATATTCTTGGGCTACCGAGGTAGTGGCAAAGTCAAACTCAACCTCAAAATTACCCGCAGCCGTCCAAGGCTTAGCCAATCTGTAATGGGTGTTTGACTCCACTCCGTCTAGGTATACTAGAGTTCTAGTGTAAATTTCAACTAGGTCAACGAGGTCACGGATAAATAACACGCGGCTGATAATTGGCCTGATAATTGGCTGTATAATGTTTCTAATGATTGTCATTAATTGTTGCCCTGCTTTTTTCGGTATTTTACTGTGTCTGGACTAAACAATGTAGGAACTACGGGTGCTACTCTCTGTATCCTCAACTTCATACTCCCAAATATCATTTTCACTACTTCGGGTGAATGTTGTTAATTCAGATGGCCGCCATGTGTGTAGTACGCTCAGCATAGAAACAGTGTCTATCCAGTCGTCATGTTTAGACCTAAAGCCATTCGGTGCAGCTAGGCTAAGTTCTTCTACTGCCTCCCGCATCTCTGGCCCTTCTTTACGCTCGATAGGTAGGTGTATCTTCCCAGCTTTAAACATCGGCACCACTGTATTAAACCTAACCATCTTCTGTGTGTTGGGTCTAACACCAGGCTTACCGTTGTTGTTCTCTGAAGCCAGGGGAAAATAGATATTGCGAGTTATCATTTGGTCTTGGATCCATTGAATGAATCCTCCCTGTTGCCCACTCACTTCAATCCCTACCTGCTGTGGTCGATACAACTGAGCCATCCTAAACAAGTCATCGATATTTCTATCCATAAGCTGCCTACGGCACACACCGTCTACCCAGAACCAATCCCCATTACTTCCAAGCGCCCATACGCTTATTACAGAGTAATCAGCACTGGTTCTCTCAGAGGTTGCAAAGTCGGTAGTAATGTAGAAGTTAAATGCCTGCATGTTCTCAAACACACTAGAAGACTTGTACCAGCGGATATCATTATCAAGAATCAGCCTGTCATCATCTGACATAATCCTCAGCATCAGCTCTTGGTTAAATGTATCAACCTTACCCAGCTTCATTGCACTGTCATACTGGTCTTTAACGTAGTCGTAGTTAAATCTATCTGGCCAACTACCCCTAAACTCATGGCGTTCACAAGGAAACTTTGAACACACTGGAAACACGTTAACAATCCAAGCACCTGACTCTACAGCCTTGTACAGAGGATCCTTCGCATTAAATGGTGTACCTGACCAAATGATTAGAAACTTTTTAGGGTGTAAGGCATAAGTAACGGCTTTATAAACCGTATCCTCTATTGCACTGATTACGGTTGCGCTTCGCGCATCCTCATCAGAAACCAAGTCATCCAATACTGCTAGGACAGGACGTGTACCCATCTCTTTAGCACCACGAACACCTGTCTTGGCTCCGTAGCCTTTTACAATAAACTTATTGCCGTCTGCATTAGTAAACTCCCACCGTGTGTCTGTAAACTTCACAGCAGGTACATAAGTCCTTAGAAAGTCAGAGTTCTCGTATCGATACTCCAAGTTCTTACGCATGTTCTTAACCCCATTATCAATGGAGTCCGAAACATAAATAGCTAAAGGTACTTTACCGAAGCCAGGGATAGCACCATAAGTGGCTATGTACAGGAACAAGTACTCACCCATCACCGTAGTCTTGGCTATCCCACGGTGACATAAGTTAGCTACCCTAGTTCCTCTATGGGTCAAGGTATCCAGCATCTTATAGTGGACAATAGGCGTTAAGTTCTCTTCACCCTCTTCACCATTAACTAACTTAATAAAGTTAACAAACTCTAAGGCAAAGTCCGATGGAACATAACTTGGGTCATTTGCATAGCTAACGCTATTTAAATAACTCTCCACTGTTGGAGGGCTGTCCTGAAGTTGCTTCAGATTCATGGCTTAGTCACCTGCTTACGTTCAGCGTAGGGCAACTCACTCCAACGTTTCATAGCTTTTGTGGCAGAGTTAGTACCCAGCAACCTCTCCGTACCACGCATGAAGTCACCCCAGGCAGTATCACCAGGAAGACTACGTGATAACCCATTGTGGTTTATTTTATCGAACTGAGAAGCAGAGTTAAGTAGCTCCAGTCTCTGCCCATTACTTAAATTAGAAAGTACAGGGTCATCTGCGGGTATTCTCCGGCGTCCCTCTAAGTAAGAAGGTACCGGCGCCATACTGTCATTACTGTCTGCACCTGCACTTTGTGCCATCTGCATTAGTCGACTGTACATGCCCCACTCACTTGGGTCAGCATCACCGTGTATCTTCTGATAACTATTTTGTGGGTGGTACAGTCCATCCATAGCTCGAACCAACCTTTCCTCACCTAATGCATCAAACTCAGTATGAGACGCTTCATGCCGTATTATGGGGCCCAATCCGCCATTAGTTTTTAAGTCATTACCTACTTGATTAAACGCCTTACCACTAAAGAAAGCCCTAGCATCATCAGGACCGTCCGGCCTGTTTTTAGTAGTAATCACTTGTGCCACTGTACTACCTGGCATAGCAGCCCTATTTGCTATACCAAAAGGCACTGTACGCTTTAGCTCCTTTAGGTTACGAATCCCCTTTCTCGACCAGGGATCTTTACCATACTGTTTTATAAACTCGTCTGAGTGTAAAGTCGCCTCCAGCTCACGCTCTTTAGTAGCCTTACGTTCATCAAAACGCTTAGCCCATGCTGAGGGCATTTGCCTCCTAAGATTCTTAACCTCTTTATCATAACCATCCCAATCAGCTTTCTCAGAGTATTCTGCAAATAAGTCCTCGGCTATACCTGACCAGTGACTCTCCCACTGGGCCATAGTACCTGACTGCATCTGTTTGTATTTTCTAGGTGAAGAGACTTGGGGGTTTTGGGGTTGTTGCTGGGGATTCATCTAGAGGTTCCACTTCTTCGTAGGACGCATCAGTAATCAATTTACTGTGCGCTATTTGCTGGGCATCAGAACTACCACTAACAAGCATTGCGCGTTGTTGGGCTACTAACTGTAATGTAGAAGCACGAAGTGCTTCGATAGTCTTATCTTCCTTAAGACCTATATCTAATTCAACCTTCTTAACTTCTGGCTGCTTAAGCTGAACCAATAAGCTATTAGCTGCATCCGATCTAACCTTCTCACTTTTGGCATACAACATTAATTCTGCCTGAGTATTAAGGGCTTCCTGATATAAGTCTTGGTTCAATATCCATGATGGCGTAAGCGTCTGTGCTAAAAGCAAACCAACTAACTTACTCTTGTGATACGCAGTTGAATAACTAGCAATATCTTTAGATGATACACCTTGGGTATTAAACCGTGCAATTTTATCTGGGAAGGTCAAAGAGTAACTCTTAATATTAGTATGCCCCATAAGCTTAAAGCTTACATACCTAACGGCATCAATATAACTTGTCATCTTAAACTTACCTTCAGTTAACACCTGGGTATAGCTAAGCAAGTTATCCCTATATATCTCATAGGATTCAGGGTCACTAATAGTACTATTAATATTATCCAGTAAATCCTGGTTAACACTCTTCTTAAACTGGGCGGGTAAAGCAACCTTAAGCTGCTCCATGGTTAATTCAGACATAAAACACTCTTATTACATAGAAAGTAAATCTATACAGAATTAGTACAGTTAAGCCATAAACTTTACAGCTAACCTTTCAACCCTATAATAGCTCCTGTTGGTTTAGTTAAGAGTTTACCAACGGAGCTTTACCACATATCCAGTGTGTCATGGAACTTTTGCCCCCTTTTAACCGAGGGGCTTTTTATACTCCCCAATCCTATTAGGCTACCTATGCAAACATTTATTGGTACAAAACTTATTAACGCAATTCCAATGAGTAGATTAGATTACAACATCTACCGTAATTGGACTTTACCTGCAGACGAAAATGGCGCAGACGGCGGATTCTTGGTGGAATACTTAGATGGTGGTACCTCAAACCACCCAGACCATGAAGGCTACATTAGTTGGTCACCCACTGACGTATTTATGGCATCATACCAAGACACAAGAGTAGGTGTAACAATGGGCCATGCAATTCAACTAATGCAAAACGGTATGGCAGTAGCTCGGCAAGGCTGGAACGGAAAAGGTATGTTCCTCTACTTGGTTCCTGAAAACACTTACCCTGCTCGAACCAAAGTAGCTAAGGATCATATTGGTGAGTCAGTACCCTACGGTGCTTACATCGCTATGAAAACAGCACAAGGTAATGTTGTACCTTGGTTAGCAAGCCAAACAGACTTATTGGCTGAAGATTGGATACTACTAGGGTAACTTATGACTAATTTCCCAGAAAAGACTGCACCAACTTGTACACCAGAATCCATCGAAGCGGTTATTAAAACCAAACAATTCCACATATTCCCAGGCACCACTTTAACAGTATGCTTACTAACCTTACAAAACGGATTTATTGTAACCGGTGAATCAGCTTGTGCATCACCAGAAAACTTTAACAAAGAAGAAGGTGAACAAAACTCTTACTTGCAAGCTAAGAATAAAATCTGGATGCTTGAAGGTTATTTACTTAAGCAGAAGATACAAGATGGGTTAGTAACTACACTAGTTAGCCTTAGTTAACTAACTAACTAACTAACTAACTAACTAACTAAGCCCTTTAACTAGGGCTTTTTTATGTCCTAAATAAAGTTAAGGACAGTCGCTAATTTTATAATAATTTTTTAGTAAAACTTTTACAGAAAAATGAAATCTAGGTATGAGTCCATTTACTACAGTCTTACCAACTAAAAGCAACATACCCCCCCTATGCTTCCCACAAAGCAAAAGCAACTACATGCCCCAGCAAGCTGGGACTTGTGGCAATCATGCCTATACTACCGGAGTATCTATCATGGCAAACTTTAACCGTATGTTTTGGGCCTTTCTTGGCCACCTGTTCAGTACTGTTAATAACATAGCGATTGCTGGTGACAACATCACAGCCTTGGCTGCTGACGCATCCATTGACTACCGTTCGGAGACAACAGAGCTACGCTCTGCTGCACGTACCAAGCGTCGTGCCGAGCTTGGGCTTCCACCATTGGAGCCTGCACAATAAACCCTTCGGGGTTTATTTCTTTAGGAGCACACAAGAGCACACTAACAACACACAACTTAAGACAGATAGTTATAAGAAAGATGGTATTACTACATATCCATCTGTAGGGCTGAGAGCTCCTGTATCGCTCTGTATGGTGTTATCTAGTGGTATACAAACAATCACATGTTTATAGCCTTAATCACCCATATACTATCATACATCTCCATTGTACCGATACATTACCGATATAACCAGCAAGCTGGTAGTTATGGTAGCAATCCTGCTATCTCTACTGGAGTACAACTATGTCTTATTCACTAGTTCTTGGTTCTTATGTCGCTTACAAAGGCGTAATGCATATCGCTTTAGGATATACCAATGGCTTGGTTAAGCTTATTAACCCACTTAGTGGTAACCGTAAGGTTAACGTTAAACGTGAAAAGGTCACTACTACTAGTAACAAGTGTTGTTATGTCAACTATGAAAGTAGTAGTTATCTAGTTACTGCTAAAAACATAATCATTAGTCTTACCACAGGTAAGGTAATGAAATGGGGTGATGAACATCGTGAGAGACAAGACATCTTAATGTCTGCTCACGCTAACAGTATTGCACATACTGGTCCTGCTCACTGGGCTAACTAAATGAACCCTTATGGGTTCATTTTTTTAAAGAAACCAGCAAGCTGGTAATGGAGGTATTAGGTGCCTTCACCTTTAACTACATCTTGAGCATGTACGATGAACGCATCAGCGTCGTATCGGGTAAGACATGAGAGATGTAGGTACCGCCAATTCAATTACTATGAGGATAGTAACCATGTCTGCAAGACAAGAAACGATTGAATGTTACTACAACGTCTACAAGTCATTACACGGGGTTAAACCGCGTTACATAGACTTTAGTGTTATGACAGATAAACAGGTAGATGAGGCTATGTCTCGTCTATCTATTGAGAACAATGAGTACTGGGCTGCACAAGCCTAGTACCAGTTACATTTATACTATGAGGATAGTAACCATGAGATATAGAACTAAGATACTTTACACAGTAGCATTGGTAGTAGGACTACAGATGGTGCTAGTAAGTGCAGGTGTAGCAAGAGGACTAACGATTGTAGAAACTTATAATTGTGCCAAAGAAGAGGCTATTCAGATAGCTAATGGCACTAATGTATTTTCAAGTAAGTGTAAGGAGTTAAGCTAATGGTCATCAATAAGATAACAGAGCAAGTATGTGAAGAAGAAGACCCATGTGCAGAGTGTAATGAGTGCAGTACTCATTGCGATGTATGTGGTGTTTGGTATTGGAAAGACGAACCTTGTGAGTTTCACTAATGAAACTAATTAGCTGCGATGGTTGTGGCCTAGTATACGACCAAGACAAAATACAGTTCTGTCATGAAGACCACTTAGCGGATAGACCTGATGAGTTCATCTGGAATGGTGATACTTACGCACCATTCGTTAAGTGTGGCTCATGTGACACACAAATACTTAACACTCTCCCTTAACTAATAAGGTGCCTACGGGTGCCTTAAGGACAAACATTATGAACAACTCACAAGAAATGACTGGCACAATTAAAACATACCTCCAATCAGGGCGCACTGCGTCCTACATCATGGAGCGCTTCGACGTGTCTGAAAGGCGTGTAAAGAAAGTATGCAAGCGCCTGCAGAAGCATTGCAAGAAAACAGCGTTACTGCCACGCAACCGGGGCAAAGATTGCACACGCTATCTTGCTAGGTACGACTGGGCTAAATTTAGTACCAAGTAAGCCTGGCAAGCTTAGTATAAACACCTTCGAGTGTTTAATCTCATCACTAAGACAGATAAAAAGGAGTATAACATGCAGGTAATTGATGACTACACATCAAATAATGTCACTGAATTCGTGTTCAGTGACAATTCGACAGCGCAAGCTGTTCAAGACCACACAACAAGT
>Ga0115005_10000064_pt1 | contig 67814 bp, 69 predicted proteins | sample ArcOceMetagenome_FD_87163 | JGI IMG/M metagenome (GOLD analysis project Ga0115005, IMG submission 87163) | Marine eukaryotic phytoplankton communities from Arctic Ocean - Arctic Ocean - Greenland ARC118M Metagenome | ecosystem: Environmental > Aquatic > Marine > Oceanic | place: Arctic Ocean... | reverse complement strand
TTTACAGATTACAAGAAAGCATCTATTAAATACTCAGGACTCATGAGTAAGGAATAATAATTTATTTAACAGTAAAAAGAAATAATCACAGTTCTTTCAGCTCAGTAACCTCACTCATATGATGATTTTGTAGTTAAATAAGTCCAAAATGAGATCTTTTCAGCATTCTGATTGGATTGGCCACTTTTAATATAAAGCCTAATCTCATATTTTGATTTTTCTATCAGCTAAATGGTGTCTTGGAGCTAGATTAATGATTTGTACATTTTAAATAGGAGTCGTTTTAGTCAAGAAAAGCGAATAATAGGAAAGAATTCCATTCATAAAAAAGATATCACTTAGTTCAATTCTTTTTTATTTCAAAAAATTTGTCCTCATTATTCTTGGCACACTTAGTGCACTATAAATAACTAGGAAGACAACACTCTTATTAAAAACAATTACTTGATAAGCTATTAGAATATCAAATTGTTGAGACTTTATACATGCCATTAATTTTTAGACATAAAAACAAGTTACAGCATCAAGCTCTAAAAAAGGATATCGTTTATGAAAAAATTATTAACAGGATTAGCTCTCTTAGTCTCAGTTTCATCTTCAGCAAATTGTCTTGTTCATATTGAAGGGCATCGCTTTAAAGCTATTAATATTTTAGCCACTTCAGACTTTAGCAACTGTTCAGATGATGAATTACGTCACTCAATTACAATCTTAAACAAATTTGCCCATGAGAAAACTGCTTCGCTTAAAAAAGAAAGAAGAAAGTCAGAAACAGGAGATGAACAGTTTCGTTTAATGACTGAAATTAATGGAGCTAAAGCTTCATTGTCACTAATAAATCAAGAGTTATTATAAGTTGAGGAGATCTATGAGGTTAGTCGTTTTTGCTTATTTATTAATGGTCAGCATGAATGTTAGCTCACATGTTGTAGATGAAGATATATTAGTCGAAAGAGAAAAAACTCTCTATGAAGCTGGATATACTAAAGTTAAAGTGAAGTCTATCAATGACTATAGTATCATAAAAACAATAAGCGCCTTAAAGTTTGATCCTAGCTCCAAAAATTGGTCTTGGAAAATTCCAAAAGATTACGACATACGGTTTCTTGAGACTAGTTATCAAAAAAAAGCTAAGTTTCTTAAATCGTACAACAAATCTGTAATGATTTATACCTTTAAGCAGAAAGTATCTATTGGCGATGTTGTATCAGTGATTCGCCCACTTTTGTATGATTTCACATTCCTCGCGACTTCTAAGAAGTTTCCCAGGTCCTTATTTATTTCAGATGCGGAAGTTCATTTAGAGACAATTTATAATTCACTCAAAGGGCTTGAAAATCTTATCGAAAAGTCTAAGTAACTACTGTTATTCTTTAAAAGAATCATTTTTATCTAGAAAATTATTTTTATACTGGAAGATTTTGGCATCTATAACACTGACAAAGCAATAAAAAAACCCACTTAAAAAGTGGGCTCTTTTTATATTTAATTTAAAGTACTTTTAATCATCATCATATCGACCAGTTGAAATAACTCTTGTTTCAACTTCGATATCATCATCACTATCATCACTGTCTGCATTATCAAAATCTTCATCAAATTCTAATTCACTAGCAATGTTTAACTCTGTAAGAGCTTTGTGAAAATCTTTGTCATCTTGAAGATCTCCAAGAAGTGATTCAATATATTTTGGTGGATATTTACTAATAAGCTCTTCAATATATTCTTGTAATCTACCTTCTGATAAAATCTCTCTTTTTCTTTTGATATCATACCAATTAGCAATATAATGAAGACGACAGTATTGCTGAGTTGTTCTAAAATTATCACAACCTTTCTCTGTACACTCATCTGATCTATGATCAACAAAAAAGTCTAGAGTAGAAATTGCATCAGAGATTTCAGACCAATTAAAGACTTCACTTAGTTCTGCTATTTCGTCTTGAATTTTCTCTTCTACTTCAGCAATAACTTCTTTTGCAGCAGCTTTCGTTTGTGCTTTAGTTTTCTTCGTTTTCTTTGCTTCTTCGACTTCTATTTCATCATATTTTGATTTTGCTTTAGGTTCAACAACCTCGATTGCTTCTACTTTCTTGGAAACTTTCTCAGTTACTTTTTTTGCCGCTTTAACGACCCTGTCTGCAATTTTTGAAACTGTTGATTTTGTTTCTTTCGCAGTTGTTTGTGTTTTTTTAGGGCTAGCTTTTGTTGTCGCTTTTTTAGCCGTAGTTTTTTTAGCAGTCGTTTTCTTTACTACTTTTTTCGCTACTTTTTTTGCTGTCGTTTTCTTAGCAACTTTCTTCGCTACTTTTTTTGCAACTTTTTTTGCTGTCGTTTTCTTAGCTACTTTCTTAGCAACTTTTTTTGCCGTTGTTTTTTTCGCAACTTTCTTTGCAGCTTTTTTAGCTGTAGTTTTTTTCGCTACTTTTTTAGCAACTTTCTTCGCAACTTTTTTCGCCGTTGTTTTTTTAGCAACTTTTTTAGCAACTTTTTTAGCCGTTATTTTCTTCGCAGATTTCTTAGCTGTCTTCTTTGCTGTTTTCACCATCTTTTTCGCAACTTTTTTAGCTGTTTTCTTAGATGTTCTAACTGCACGCTTAACTAATTTTTTCTCTACTTTTTTTCTAGCTTTTGCCATATATATTGCTCCTAAATAAAATCAAGGTTTTAAATAACATTATTTAATAGTCTTTGCCAAGAAGCATTATCCATTTACTGCTTTAAATTCATTTGCAGCGATAACAATTCTTTGAATTTCTGAAGTTCCTTCATAGATTTCACAAATTTTAGCATCTCTAAAAAATCTCTCCATTGGATATTCTTTTGTATAACCATTTCCACCCAGAACTTGGATACCTTGCGTTGTTATCCACATACAGGCTTCACTTGCAAATAATTTTGCCTGCGCGGCCTCTTTTGAATAATTCAAACCCTTATCCTTAAGATCTGAAGCATGATAAATCAATAGTCTTGCTGCAGCAATTTTTGTACTCATATCTGCGATTTTAAACTGAATAGCTTGAAGATTTGATATTGGTCCACCAAATTGTACTCTTTGAGTTGCATACATTCTTGCATATCTAAATGCTGCCTCTGCAATTCCAAGCGCCTGAGCTGCGATTCCAATTCTTCCACCGTCTAATGTTGCAAGTGCAATTTTAAAACCTTTTCCAACTTCTCCTAAAATATTATCTTTAGAAACCTTAACATTATCAAAATGAATTTGTGCTGTTGAAGATCCTTTTATACCGAGCTTATCTTCAAGTTTTTGAACATTAAAACCCTCAGTAGTAGTGTCTACAATAAAAGTTGTAATTCCTTTATGATCATTCGTTTTTGTTGTTTTTGCCATGACAATGGCAACGCCGGCTTCTTTACCATTAGTAATAAAGTTCTTTGTTCCATTTATAACATAATGATCACCCTTGTCTTCAGCGAAAGTCGTTAGAGTTCCAGGGTCAGAGCCTGCATTTGGTTCTGATAAACAAAAACATCCAACAAGTTCACCAGATGCCATTTTGGGTAAATATTTCTTTTTTTGATCTTCAGTTCCAAAACTTAATATAGGCCAAACAGCAAGAGAGTTATGAGCCGATAATAAAACCCCAGTAGAAGCACATGCACGAGATATCTCTTCAATCATGATCCCGTAAGACATATAGTCCATGCCAGCGCCACCGTATTCTTCAGGAATATAAATTCCCATAAAACCATTCTCACAAAGTTTCGCTCGAAGAGAATCAGGTATCATTCCATTCTTATCAATATCATGAGCGAGTGGAGCCACTTCACTATCAGCAAATTTGCTCATCATTCCTATAATTTCATTGTAACTTTCATTAATTAACATATTTATATCCTTTAATAATCGTAAAAACCTTTATTAACTTTTTTCCCTAATCTTCCTGCAGCTACATATTGTTTTAAAAGTGGACATGGACGGTACTTAGAATCTCCCAGACCATCAAATAAGACCTCCATGATAGCAAGACAAGTATCAAGACCAATAAAATCCGCCAAGGTTAATGGACCCATAGGTTGATTTGTTCCCAATTTCATAGCCGTATCAATATCTTCAATTGATGCAATTCCTTCATACAGAGTGTAAACTGCTTCATTAATCATTGGCATAAGAATACGGTTAACTGCAAAACCAGGAATATCTTTTGCCTTAATAAAAGTTTTTCCCATTTTCTCAGCACACTCACTTACAAGATTAAATACCTCATCAGTTGTTTCAAGCCCTCGTATTCCTTCTACTAATTTCATTACTGGAACTGGATTCATAAAGTGCATTCCACAGACTTGACTTGCGCGATTTGTTTGAGCTGCAATTTCAGTAATAGAAATAGAAGATGTATTAGTCGCAAGAATTGCTTCTGGTTTTGCAATCGCATCTATTTTTTTAAATATTTCAAATTTTATTTTTTTATTTTCAGTTGCAGCCTCAATAATAAGATCACAATCTGAGAGTTTCTCTATATCGATCACTGCTGAAATATTGTTCAAAGTATTTTTTGACTTTTCATCAGTCCACTTCTCTTTAGTAACACCTTTATCCATTTGTCCTTTAATAAAATTAACTGCAAATTCAAGGGACTCTTTACTAACATCAAACAATTTCACCTCAAAATCGTTAAAGGCAGCAACCTGGGCAATTCCACGACCCATTTGGCCAGCACCAACTACACCAATTTTCGTAATTTTCATATATCCTCTTTATCTAGTTATTTCTTAGTTAAACTATGCTCATATATAAAGAATTGGTCAATCGCAAAGCATTAAGATCAGGTAATCAAAGCTAAATAAATTATATGTATCAGAGTAAATTGATGCTATTTTTTTAGATTATCTTGAAAAAAACCTTGCCAATTTTGTTTGAATGTTCTAAAAAAGCCCCTACGCAATTAGTTAAGTGTATTATTATATAATTATTTAGGAGAATAAAGTGGCAAATCATAAGTCTGCTAAGAAAAGAATTAAGACAAACGAAACAAAAAGACAAAGCAACAAGTGGAAAGTTTCAAGAGTAAGAACTGAAATCAAGAAACTTCGTCAATTTATTGCTGATGAAAATAAAGAAAATGCTCTTAAGCAATTTCCAGTAGTTCAAGCTTTATTAGCAAAACTAGCTAAATCAAGTGCTTTAAGAAAAGATACTGCAGGAAGAAAAACTTCAAGATTAGCAGCTCAAGTTAGTAAATTATAATCTAGTCGATTATTTTTATATATAAGCCTCTGTTTTCACAGGGGCTTTTTTCGTTTCTAAAATTCCATAGCTTATCCCCAAAACTCAAGTAATTTAAGGTCTTACCCGATAAAACATAGAGATTTATATGTAACAGGGGATTAAATGAAGTTGATATTAATTTTATCATTAGCGATAATTACAAGTTGTAATTTCTTTGGCCCTAACAGAAATCCTGCAGGTGAAATTTACTTAGAAACAGATGAGCCCGTTGCCCTAGGGCAAATTAAACTATCTACACTTCAAGATGGCTTTATAAAAATTGCAAAATCATCTCCCATCATAGAATCAGTTGAAAGATTTGAGATGGATCCCGTAACGAGAATTTTAAGCTTAAGCTTTACAGTGAACTATCCCCTTGAGAGCCTATATAACTTTACCAAAATACCAGATGGACTTAAAGCGAGCGATAGACATCGTATTGATTTAGCAGTGAGCTTTCCGGAAACAAAAACGTTAGCTTTTACTCGCTATCTTGGATTTAGTTTTCATAAATTTAATATTGATGGTGATAGCTATTTAGATGCATTTGAAATTGTAGCATCAGTTATAAAAACAGTTTTAGCGAACTCAGAACTCATTGATTTACTAGAGTCTAAAATCGATACTCAGAAAAAAGATATATCAACAAGAGATCTTTTAAGAGAGATTATAGATAATAATGGAATCGTAGTTTTCCATACGACAAAAAAAATAAACTTCAAACTCAATCTATCTAATTTTTCACACCTCAATCATTATATTGAAGAATATCAGAACTTAAGACTTTGGCGCTTTTCCCCAACTCTTTTTCAAGGAAAAGAGGTTCGATTTAAATTTATTGCGGGCGAAGGCAAACCATCTCAAAAATGGATGCAAAACGAAGAACAAGATATTAAAGAAGATATTCGTACTTTATTACAAGTGAGAAACGATCTTTATAATGAGTTTGGTGACTTTGAAAATATAGATATTCATAATAAAAATTATCTCAATCAACTTTTAAGTAATGAAAATATTACCTTTAGTAAACTTAGAAAAAATTATCAAAATGAGATCAATTATTTTTTAAATGATTTATTAAGCCATTCTAAAAAACTACTAAACAGACAAAATGAAAATTTTATTGCTGATCCTGAATACGAATATATTCAATATATGGACTATGCAAAAGTTCAGCTCCGTAACTATATCTCAGATTTAGATAGGCGATTATCTATAGATTACAATATTTTATTAGGTGGAAAAAAAGACTCCCTTAATGGCCCAATTATCACTAAGCTTTTGTCTGAGAATGCTCTCAACAGAGGTCTAAACTATCTTATTGATACTGAAATAGAAAATCGACAATTACTAACATCTGCTCAAATTTTTATTCAACCTCAACTTCCAGGCTTCACTTTTAAAGGGGAAGTTCACTTGCCTCTAGAGTTTTTACTTGGAAAAATTGATAGTAAACTACTTGATAAAGAATTCACAAATCATATTACAGCTCTAAATGAAGGAATACCATTTGAAATAACGTTAGAAACAAAGATGGGAGACTTAGGAAAAATAGGGCTTGATATAAAGAGTTTTCAAGTCAAGAGTGGGAAAAGTAAATTAAACTTCAAGAGAACTTCAAAAAATCAAGCCTTCTTGATTGATTTTACAAAAATTTATTTGGCCCAAACACTATCATCTCTTGAATTAGATCTTAATTCAAATGGGACACCAGAGGAAATCAAAGCAAATGAATTAATACAAATTAAACAATTTATTTCAAAAATAAAATCATCTTATGTTGATACTAAAAATCTTGAAAAAATACTTATGACCGATTTAGTCTCAAATCCATATATTAAATCAGGAAATGAATTTGTTTCTAAAAAGAATAAGATACTTTTTGGAAATATTATAAATTTCAATGAGCGTAATAAACTATTTGAGCTTCACCTTGATCCAAGCCTACTTGTTGATAAAGTAAATAATATAAAACACAATTTACAATTATGGAGTGTGACTCCCCTCTATTCTAAAGAGCTTAATAATAATTTTTTAGAATTTTCCATTGGCAGTGGTCTTCGATCTAAAAAGTTTATCGATGAGCAGTATTACCGTGGTGGTCAACTTGAAAATTCAAATTTCTCTGGAATCTATTACGAATTAGGGAAAGAGAGAAGTAAAGTTGACTCTCTCATTTCTCTTCATTTTAACTATCTCGAATCATATATTAATCAATTTCTAAGTGATATGGTGAAATTAAACAATAGAAAGATTGAACAACTCGCAGAAAATAACCCAGGTGAATCCTATTTCGATGTTGAGCACCTTGAGTTAAATATAACAAAAGATAATAAATTTAACCTCGATGTAAAAATTAAAACAGCAAAAAAATCTAGAACTTGGTATACAGCTTTTATAGGGGAAAAGCTTCACACAGACACTTACTCTATAAGTGCCAACCTTGATCTTACGAGTAAAAAAGTTACATTAAAAAACACTAATATTTCAAATCTTTTATATTTCCCAGAGGCCATTTCAGTAAACCCCACACATGTTCAGGTAAAGTCTGGATCACCAAGTCTCATCGATAAGGCGATAACTGCAATTATAAATTCTGGAATTCGCCTAGGCTTAAATAATGGAACGGTAAAAAAATTATTACTTAAAATTTTAAATAATTCTCTCTCAAAACTTTACAGTACAAAAGAAGGAGTCATGAAAGGGCATGAAATAGAGAAGGTGGCCCGTATACATACCACTGAAAATGATATTCTTATTTTTTTAAACCCAAAACTTATAGGATCTCCATTTGATATTCATTTGGCCCATGATGAGGAACTAACAAAAGGAATTATCCTCGATCAAAAAAATCAGACAATGCATATGGCCTTTAGTGTGGGAGCTGGACTTGCGAAAAGCGATAAAAAAGAACTCTTAGATATCATCGGAGAGATGGATCAACTTTTAAAACCTTACCTTTCTGTAAATTCGAAAAAAGAGTTAGAGGATCTACTTAAAGACCAACAGCTTGTAGGTAAACTTCTAACAAATACAGATAAAACGAAACTTGGACTCTATCAGAGGTATATGAATATTCTTACTAAATATGACCAAGTTCTTCATTTTACAAATATCAAACATCAAAGTAAAAGTGAACAATACCGATTGTCTGCAACAGGCGCAGAATTGATGTATTTTACTGCACTTGCCTCAAAGTTTGAAAAATCTCTAAATGAGCTCATCTCAAAAATGAATAAGTATAATTTAAAAGATTCACAATATTACTACAGTACATTTGTTGACTCTCAATCAATGATTAAAGAGAATATTCAGGATCCTTTACTAAAAACATATATAGAAAAGAATTTGGCGATAAATAAGCTTATTCTAGGTCATGAAATTAGCTACTGGACTTATTCCCTTTATCCAGATGCCTACTTTGCGAACTCAATCTATGAATATCTCAAATAAGACTTTGTAAATATTACATTTTATCTCTTCAAATCTGAATTTTTTTTCATTATTTGCTATATTTAGCCAAACACTAAATGAGGTATAACTATGAAATTCTTAACACTTTTATCTGTTTCAGTACTTTCACTAAGCGCTTTTGCTGATACATCCACAACAACATTAGACAAATCGAAAAGCCTAATCTTAGAGAAAGGTTTACTTACAGTAGAAACAGAAACTGCTTTCACAAGAGATGATAACAATGACGTCACAGGATATGATCGTTACTTCTTAATAGAGCCTGGTTATAAATTTTCAAGTAAGTTATCAGCTAGTGTTGGAGCTCAATATAATGAGAGAGATATGTCAGGTGATAAAATAAGGTCATACGGAACATCAAGCTATAAAAATGACGAAAGTAAAAATAGAGATGCACTTCTTGAAACATACGCAAGAATAGACTACAAACTAACTAGCTTTAAAGAAAATGGAGTACTAGATATCAGATTAAATTCAAGAATCTATAAAGCAGAAGATTCTTTTTTTAAAGAATACTATGGAAGTGATGGTAACTACCAATTTAGAGCGTACTTTGGAAGACCACTTATTGGTAACTTTAAAATCAATAAGTATGTATCTTATTTAAGATATAAGAAATATATTACAAATGAAGATTCTGGATCAAGATCAAGAGATTATGAATTGAGAGCTAGAGTTACTCCATCGTACAATATAACTAAAGATGCAGAAGTAGGAATGACTTTTACATATAACCATATCTTTCAATTAGGTGCGGGTTATGCTGATGATATCGAAGAGATCGATGCTGACCTAACAGCACGTTACCAATATGGAAAGTTTGCAGTTCTTCTTAGAGCAGGAGTACCTTGGTTAAATAATAGCGAAACTGGAGAATTAAAAGTAAATGATGATGCTCTTAACCAAGTTGGTTATGCATTAAATTTTGCTGCTTATATTCTTTAAGGCCTATAAACACACCTAAAACCTGTTGAGGGTCTTGCTGAATTAACATTTGAAGTTAATGAAAGCCCAAAGACCCCAGCATTTTCATCATAAGAAAAGTCTCCTCCTCTTAGAGCAACTCCTCCAAACCCTCCTTCAACTCTACCTAAACCCATATCTGAATTATAAGTTGACTCAAGAATATTTGAAGGGTTATTAGGTCTATAAAGAGAAGATATCATTTTTGAATCACAAAATTCTGAACTAAACTCAGTCCAAGTATCAGAACATATTTTTGGAGCAAGAGTAACAGCTGAGTCTTTGCCCCAATCGACCCACTCCGAAACATTTCCAGCTAAATCAAAAATGACTTCATTGTTCGATAAAGTATGATAAGCCTTTGTATCACGGGCACTTCCCTCATCAATAGAACTTAAGCTATAACCGCAACTATCTGCTAGCCCGTTATTTCCTCTATATAAACATCCATCCCCAACATTCCCATTCGACCAATTTTGACCGACATTTTCAATATTTGTTGCAATGATCATCCATTCAGAGTTTGAGATAAGATCAAAATTATCTCCTAATCCTCTACAAGCTGACTTCGCATATTCAATATTTAGATTTCTCCACGGATATCCCGTTGAGTGACTCCCAGGTTTATAAACTGCTGTCCCCCAATTTTTAGTGGTACAACTTCCTTCATTACATCCATCGAGATCAACTTCGTTTGCACTAATTAAATTATCACCATTTAAATCATACCAAGCTTTTGCTTCATACTTCATCACACAAAATGCTTTTGTATTTGTTGAGGCATCACTTGGAACCGATATATATCCATCTGGACAACTAAGTAAATTATAATCGATAGTAACAAGTGAACATATTGATTTTAGCCCATTAATATTTTCTCTATCGACGCTAAAGGTATAACTTCCAACACTAAGCTTTGATGATTCAATATTTGTATAACCTGAAGATGTCGCCGTCTTTGAGGCAACTTTGGTTGAACAAGAAGCATCACTATAGAGATTAACGATATCTCCTGAGTTTGCCCCGTAGACAATAAATAAAGGCGTCGAATCAAGATCATTTTTTTTAGTTGATCCAGAAAATTGAAAATAATAAATACTCGATGGTACCGAATGAGTAGTGATAGTAAAATCCGTTTGGTTACCATCCAAAAGACCGATATTATTTTTCAGGTTAACCCTAAAGGTATAATCTCTATCACTTTCAAGATTTCGAACTTGATAATCAGTAGCACTTCCTAAAATTTTATCAATTAAAATAACAGAACTATTTTTCACTTCATAGATATAATATTCAACTGCATCATCATTATAACTCCAATTCAATGTTGCCGTTGAGTCATCATAATAACTAATGGAATTTAAACCCTTAAAAGTGGTTGAAGCACTAAATTCACCTTTAAAATTACTTAAGCCTGAGTTATCAGATGATAATTTTTTATACTCTTTCGTTTCACAGGAAAGCATTAAACTCAGAATAAATAATAAAGAAATAAATTGATTCACACTAAATACCTCTTCAACTTATCGGTCATAAGAGTATTATACTTGAGTTTTCCAGTTGTATGAATAAATAAAGGATAGTAGACCTAACTTACTGTAATAACTAAAACTTAAATTTTTCTTTTAAGTAATCTTTTAGACGTTGAAAGTCTATTGGTTTTTCAAAATAGGCAGTTGCCCCAAGGTTCATTGCTTTTTTCCTGAAGTCATCAGAATAGGCAGAGATTATAATAGTCTCAATTTCAGGATAGTTATCATTTACTTTATTTAACAACTCAAATCCATCCATCTCAGGCATATTAATATCACTTAAAATCAAGAGAATATCCTTTGCCTCACTAGAACTTAACTTATCCAGGGCACCAACTCCCGACTCAGAAAATGTAAACTTAACTCTCCCATCATCAATCCATTTTTTAAAGAATTGACTAAAGAGAAAGAAAATATCTTTTTCATCATCTACTAATAATATATGAATTGTTTCTGTTTTATTCAAAATCAAATAACCTTTTTTTACTAGATATCTTACAATAAAATTTAAATAAGTTTAATGATTTATTTTAAAGCGTGAGATCAAGACACATAGCGGAGCCTTAAAGTCAGCTATTTCCCACAACACTTTTTAAACTTAATTTGACTTCCACAAGAACAAGGATCATTTCGTCCTATTTTTACTTGATTTCTAACAATAGGTTTAAGGCCATGATGATGATGTCCGTGATTACAATTAGGACCATGCACATGCCCCTCTTCTTGTTCTACTTCATCATTATTTGTGACTATCTCTTTACTTTCAGTTGTCATAAAATCCTTGATTATTTTAATTGATTAAAAGCTTTATTTTCTTTTTCTCTACGTTCGCTATATCTATCTACCAAAAAATTTGCGTTATCACGAGTCAAATAAGTAAATCTAAGTAATTCTTCCATCACGTCAACTACACGATCACGATATGGACTCTCCTTCATGTCTCCATTTTCGTGAAATTCATCATAGGCCTTAGCAACACTAGATTGATTAGGAATTGTGATCATACGCATCCACCTTCCAAGTATACGAAGGGAATTAACAGCATTAAAGCTCTGGGATCCACCACTTACTTGCATCACAGCAAGTGTTCTTCCTTGTGTAGGTCTTACAGATCCAAGGGTGAGAGGTATCCAATCAATTTGCATTTTCATAACGCCAGAGATTGTGCCATGAAGCTCAGGACTAGACCAAACCTGTCCTTCTGACCATAAAGATAACTCACGCAACTCTTTTACTTTTGGATGATTCTCAGATATTCCATTATCAAATAAAGGAAGATCTCTTGGATTGAAAAACTTCACTTCCGCTCCCATAAAAGTCAAAATTCTTCCCGCCTCTTCAGCAAGTAAACGTGAAAAAGATCTAACTCTTAAAGAGCCATAAAGAATCAAAATTTTTGGTGGAGTGTTCTTCGAGTCATTTGACTTTGGAATTAGGTTAAATTTTTCATTTTCTAAATATTTCATTCATATCTCCATTTATTTGATAACTTAACTAGACTTAGCATAATTGGAACTTCAATTAAGACTCCAACAACTGTAACGAGTGCCGCTCCTGAATTCAAACCAAATAATGCAATCGCCACTGCGACAGCTAGTTCGAAAAAATTGCTTGCTCCAATCATTGCTGCAGGAGATAAAATATTATGTTTTAAACACATTTTTCTTCCCATAGTCCATGAAATAAAAAAGATAAAGTAAGTTTGTATGATAAGAGGAATTGAAATTAATAAAATATGAAAAGGATTGTTTATAATTTTACTTCCTTGAAATGAAAATAATAAAACAAGAGTAACTAATAGAGCTAATATTGAGAGAGGTTTTAATTTTGGTAAAAAAGTATGTTCAAACCACTGATCTCCTTTCTTTTTCTGAAGAATAGAGCGACTGATCACACCAAAAACGAGAGGTATGATAACAAATATAAAAACAGAGAGAAAAAGAGTGTCAAAAGGAATTGAAATATTTGAAACCCCTAATAAAAAATTTACAATAGGAATAAACGCAACTAAAAGAATTAAATCATTAACCGAAACTTGAATCAAAGTATATTCGGGGTCTCCTTTAGTTAAATAAGACCAAACAAAAACCATTGCAGTACAGGGAGCAGCTCCTAATAAGATTGCACCTGCAATATACTCTTTTGCAAGATCCGGTGATATGTAAGCATTAAATATTTTATCAAAGAAGATCCATGCAAATAATGCCATGGAAAAAGGTTTTATGAGCCAGTTTACAACTAAAGTCAAAATAAGACCTTTTGGATTTTTCTTTATTTTATGAATAGATTTGAAATCAATCTGAACCATCATTGGATAAATCATAAGCCAAATTAAAATAGCTATTGGTAAATTAACATTGGCATAACTAAGATTATTGATTCCAATAAATAGATTCTCAAAGAAGTGACCAAGTAGAACTCCTAAAATAATACAAAGAAGAACCCATAAACTTAAAAAACGTTCAAAAAACCCCATTATGAATTCATCCTTTTTTCAATTTGCTTAACAGAAGTACTTATTTCATCTCGAACTCTTCGATAGATATTTAAAATTTCTTCTTCATTTTTTAAATCCATTGTAAGCCTTGGTGGATCATCAAATCCCATGTGAATAATTTTACCACCAGGAAAGTAGGGACAGTTTTCATGAGCATCCGAACAAACAGTAAAAACATAATCAAAATCAATTCCAGGGAACTCATCAGTTGTATTCGATTCATGCTTAGAGATATCAACACCAACTTCATTCATAACCTGAACTGCTCTTTCATTCAGACCATGTTTCTTTGTTCCTGCTGAGTAAAAATTAAATTTGTCCCCTAAAAATGCACGACCAAAGCCTTCTGCCATTTGAGACCGACAAGAGTTTCCCGTACATAGAAATAAAATATTTTTCATTCTAAACTTCCTTTCTTTTGTTTGAGGTGAATATATCAAGCATTGAACACTCACTTAGTGACACATCGGGATTATCACAACAGCTAGCTAAATTCTCTAAGGAATCTTTCATCCCCTTTAAATCAATAATTTTTTTCTCAATTTCTGAAATTTTCTTATTTGTTTTAAGTAAGACATCACTACACTTTGATTTTGATGTTAACTTTAAAGCGAGTAACTCTGAAATCTCTTTTAGAGTAAATCCTAGTTCTTGAGCACGTTTTATGAATTTAATTCGTTCCACATATTCGAGTGGATAGTTTCTAAAAGCACCAATTTTACGAGGTTGTTTTAATAATAATTTTTGTTCATAGAATCGAATCGTTTCAACACCAACATTTGCTGCTTTTGCAAGTTTTCCTATTGTAAAGTTATCTTTCATACTTATCATATACACTCCGTAGTATAGTACAGAGTCAAGTTATACTTAAAATAATCATTAATGTATAGAAATCAAATAAAATCGGTTAAGTTTAAAATACTAATGATTCCTAAAATCAGAACCATCGGTGTTAACTCTTTTCTTCTTTTCATCACTAGATAGAGTATGCAGTGAAAAAGAAAACCCCACATAATTCCCTTTGTAATAGAAAATGTAAGAGGAATTAAAATGATGACAAGCATTGCTGGAAATATGTCTTCCATTTTCTTAGTGTCTAATGAAGCCACTGAATGTTTAAACATTTGAAAGCCGATATATATTAATATCGAAGCCGTTGCAAATGAAGGTATCATTTGTATAAGGGGCCCAAAAAATAAAAAAGGTAGAAAACAAAAAGCTGTGACAACAGAAACTAAACCTGTTCGCCCTCCTACTTCTACTCCTGAAGAGCTTTCAATATAGGTCGTGGCTGCTGATGTTCCAAAAAGACCTGAGATAAGAGTTGCAAATGAGTCTACAACGAGAGCTTTTTTCATATTTTTTGGCTCCCCTTTTTCATCTACCATATTTGCTGCTTGTGAAACTCCGACAAAAGTAGATATTGAATCAAATAAATCCGTTAATATTAAAGTAAAAATAGCAGGAAGATAAGCTAGCTTTAAGCTTCCTAAAATATTTAGTTCTAAAAAATGTGTTGAGAGATCAGGCATTGAAAAGTAGCTTACGGGTGTTTTTGTTAAATTAAAAAAGAGACTTACTATCGTTATAAAGATAATCGATATGATAAATGTAAGTGGATTTTTTTTATTTTGAAAAAAGATAATAAAAATAAACGAAATAATTGTTAACATCATTTCGATTGAGAATGGAGCATACTGCAGAAACGTAACAGGATGGCCTATAATAATATGGCCATTTTTTAAACCAATAAAGACAAGAAATAAACCAATTCCCCCCGCAAGGGCTGCTCTTAAATGAAGGGGGATACTTTTTAATATAAGCACTCTAAGTGGGCTCACTGAAATAACAACAAAAAATACACCTGACCAAAAAACCATACCAAGAGCATCTTGATAAGGTATTTTTTCTCCAAGAATAAGAGTGTAAGTAAAGAAAGCATTTAATCCCATTCCTGGAGCTAGGGCAAATGGAACTTTGGCATATAAGCCCATCATTAAAGTGGCAAAAAAGCTTGTTAAAATCGTGGCACACATGACACCAGTAAAAGTCATGCCAGTTCCTTCAGTGCTCAAGATTGAAGGGTTAACAATAATGATATAGCTCATTGTTAAAAACGTTGTGATCCCAGCAATAATCTCTGTTTTTAGAAAGTTGTTCTTCTCTAAGTCTACATTTTTCATGCATATCCTCTTTTTTTCTTCATACATAACATTAAATTATTTAATGGTCATTTCATTTAAATAATCGACTTACTCAGTTACTTGTTCATGTTTTCTAAATTTTTCCTTAATCAATTTTATCTATGTTGAGATAGTTAAATAACATTTCTAATCGATTAGATCGAAGCGTAAGATCAGTTATACTTTAATTGAAAATACTTTACTAAGGAGTCATTTTGAACGGAACAAATAACAAAGATTGGTGGCCTAAACAACTAAAACTAAATTTATTACGCCAACATTCACAAGAATCAAGTCCAATGGAAAAAACGTTTAACTATGCTGAAGAATTTAGCAAAGTGAACCTAGCTGAATTAAAAAAAGATATCATCTCTATGATGACAGACTCTCAAGATTGGTGGCCTGCAGATTATGGTCATTACGGGCCATTTTTTATTAGAATGGCATGGCATAGCGCAGGTACTTATAGAACAAGTGATGGCCGTGGAGGTGGTAGTACTGGAAACCAACGATTTGCTCCTCTAAATAGTTGGCCTGATAATGGAAACCTAGATAAAGCGAGAAGACTTCTATGGCCTATAAAGCAAAAATACGGAAAGAGCGTCTCTTGGGCCGATTTAATGATTTTAACTGGAAATTGCGCCCTCGAATCAATGGGATTTAAAACTTATGGATTTGGTGGAGGAAGAGAAGATATTTGGCATCCAGAAGAAGATATTTACTGGGGAGCAGAAAATGAATGGCTTGGGGACAAAAGATATTCAGGAAAGCGTGATCTAGAAAAACCACTGGCCGCAGTTCAAATGGGATTAATTTATGTAAATCCAGAAGGGCCTAATGGCGTGCCAGAACCAAAAGCTTCCGGTTTTGACGTAAGAGATACATTTAAAAGAATGGCCATGAGTGATGAAGAAACAGTTGCCCTAATCGCAGGGGGACATACATTTGGAAAAGCTCATGGAGCAGGAGATGCAAAACATTTAGGAGCTGAACCAGAAGGGGCAAATATTGAAGAAATGGGCCTGGGTTGGAAAAGTACCTATAAGTCTGGAAAAGCTCAGGATACAATTACATCTGGAATTGAAGGGGCATGGAAGCCAAATCCAACAAAGTGGGATCATGGTTACTTAAAAATATTATTTAAATACGAGTGGGAAAAAGTAAAGAGTCCTGGAGGAGCATGGCAATGGCATCCAATAAATGTAGAAGATGAAGATATGGTTGTTGATGCATTTGATCCAAAAATTAAACATAGGCCTATGATGACAACTGCTGATTTATCATTAAAATTTGATCCTAATTTTGAAAAAATTGCTCGTCGCTTCTATGATAATCCAAAAGAGTTTAGTGAAATATTTGCAAAAGCATGGTTTAAACTTACTCACAGAGACCTAGGACCAAAGATCCGCTATATTGGAGCTGAAGTACCAAAAGAGGATCTTATATGGCAGGACCCAATTCCAAAAGTAGATCATGAACTTATAAATGATAAAGACATCGAAAGATTAAAATCTATCATTTTAAAATCGGGTCTAGGAATATCTCAACTAGTTACTACAGCTTGGGCATCGGCTTCTACTTTTAGAGGATCAGATATGCGAGGTGGAGCAAATGGAGCAAGAATAAGACTTCTTCCCCAAAGAGATTGGGAAATAAATGAGCCATCAAAGCTTAAAGAAATTATTGAAAAATATGAACAGATCCAAAAAGATTTTGATAAAAAAGTTTCACTCTCCGATCTTATTATATTAGGTGGGTATGCTGCGATTGAGAAAGCATCAGAAAATGCTGGTTTTAAAATCAAAACTTCTTTCAAACCAGGCAGAATGGATGCCACTCAAGAGCAAACTGAGATAGAATCATTTGAAGTCTTAGAGCCTATTGCAGATGGGTTTAGAAATTATTCAAAAGGAAAATATAGCATTCCGACTGAAGAGCTTCTTATTGATAAGGCCCAATTGCTTACACTTAGTGCTCCTGAAATGACAGTACTTATTGGAGGTCTGAGAGTTCTAGGTGCAAATTTTGATCAAACAAAACATGGAGTCTTTACTCAAAAAAGTGAAACTCTCTCAAATGATTTTTTTGTAAATTTACTTGATATGTCGACTGAATGGAAACCATTATCAGACGAGAATGAAGTCTTTAAAGGTATTGATCGAAAGTCTGGAAATGAAAAATGGAGTGCAACAAGAGCAGATCTCATTTTTGGGTCAAACTCTGAATTAAGGGCCATTAGTGAAGTTTACGCGTTTGATGAATCAAGAGAGAAGTTTGTTAAGGATTTTATCCGTGCATGGGATAAAGTGATGAATCTCGATCGATTTGATTTAACAAAATATTAATAAAATTTAATGCCTAAGAAATAAGTATTTTTTACATTTCTTAGGCATTTTTATGTTTTAAAATGTATCTTTCAGAAAAATTTTAAACCTGAGGATATCTTTATGACAAAAAAATTTATGACAAAAAAAGCTTTCATCGTAATTCTTACCTTAATTTCAAGTTATTCATTTGCAAGTAATAATGTTTGTCTCGACTATGCAAAATCATCATGTCAATCAAACGATTATTTAAGTTATGGCAGCTGTGTTAAAGTAACCTTTAACTCTTGTATGCAAGATATTGGTGTTGGCCAGAGTCTAGAATCAAAAGGACAATGCATTGTTGTTTCAAGATATTCGGAACTAGAAGTTGGAATTAATAAAGATGTTATCTGTGAAGAAACTCTTAGGGCCATAACTGGATCAACAATAATTAAAGCAGATAAAACAATTGTAATTGAATTAAACTCTGGCCGATCAACTTATACAGTAGATATCAGCTCAATATCTTATTTTAATGAGCAAGAAATGATTTATGCTGGTCGAGGAATGATGAAATGGAATCCAGAAGATAGCTACGTAGAAATTACTAGATAAATTTTTTAAGATATAAAAATGCTGCTACATAAAAGTAGCAGCACTCTTCAATTTATTATTATTTTAAATCAAACCTGTCATTTGTCATAACCTTTGTCCAGGCTTTCACAAAATCTTTAACCATTTTATTTTTTCCGTCATCAGCACCATAAACTTCAGCTATTGCACGAAGTTCTGAATGTGACCCAAAGATTAAATCAATAGCAGTTCCAGTCCACTTAAGTTTTCCAGTTTTTCTATCAAAGCCTTCATAAACTCCAACTGTCTTTGCTGACTTTTCCCATCTCGTAGACATATCGAGAAGATTAACGAAGAAATCATTTGATAATGTACCAGGTGATTTTGTAAATACACCATAAGATGAGTTATTAGTATTCGCTCCTAAAGCTCTCATCCCACCAACAAGTACAGTCATTTCTGGCACATTAAGACCTAGCATATTTGCTCTATCAATCATGCTCTGAGTTGGTGACATATAATTATCACTTCCATAGAAGTTTCTAAAAGGATCGGCTTTTGGCTCTAAGTAAGAGAAAGATTCAACTTCAGTTTGAGCTTGAGTTGCATCTACTCTTCCTGATTTAAAAGGAACCTTAATTTTCACACCTGCTGATTTTGCTGCTTTTTCAATTGCAGTTGCTCCACCTAGAACAATTAAGTCTGCAAGTGATACATTTTTAAACTCTTTTTGAATCGTTTCTAATTTTGCTAAAACCTTCGCTAGCTCTTTTGGATTATTTACTTCCCAGTTAACTTGCGGCTGTAGTCTAACTCTTGCACCATTTGCTCCACCTCTCATATCTGTTCCTCTATAAGATGCAGCTGATGCCCATGCTGTTCGTACAAGTTCAGATACAGTTAATCCAGAATTAAGAATTTTATTTTTTAACAATGAAATTTCAGTTGAACTTAAAAGTTTATATGTTCTCTTTGGAAGAGGATCTTGCCAATCAAGAGTTTCAGAAGGAACTTGTGATCCAATATATCTTGCCTTTGGACCCATATCTCTATGAGTTAATTTATACCAAGCCTTTGCAAAAGCAAGCTCAAATTCTTTAGGATTTTTTAACCATCTAGAAGTAATCTTTTTGTATGATGGATCTTCTTTAAGTGCAATATCAGTTGTGAACATAATTGGGGCGTGCTTTTTTCTTTTAATATGTGCATCAGGAACTAAATTTGCACCTTCTCCATTTGCAGGAATCCATTGAGATGCTCCAGCTGGACTTTTTGTTAATACCCATTCAAATTTATAAAGATTTTCTAAATACTGCATTGTAAACATTGTTGGTGCAGCTGACCACGCACCTTCAAGACCACTTGTCACAGTGTCTTCAGAGTGTCCCTTTCCACATTTATTTTTCCATCCTAAACCTTGCGCTTCAATTCCAGCACCTGCAGGTTCAGCGCCAACACATTCTTCTGGTTTATGAGCTCCATGAGCTTTTCCAAAAGTATGTCCACCGGCAATTAGGGCAACAGTTTCTTCATCGTTCATGGCCATGCGACCAAAGTTTTCACGAATATCCTGAGCGGCTAAAAGTGGATCTGGAACTCCATTAGGACCTTCTGGATTGACATATATCAAGCCCATTCTTGTTGCACCAAAAGGTTTTTTAAGTTTTCTTTTTCCTGTTTCATGTCTTTTTGAATCTAAAAATTTTGTTTCTGCTCCCCAATAAACTAAATCAGGTTCCCAGTCATCAGTTCTACCGCCACCGAAACCAAAAGTATTAAATCCCATTGATTCGAGTGAAACGTTTCCTGCAAGGACCATTAAGTCTGCCCAAGAAAGGTTCTTTCCATATTTTTGTTTGATAGGCCATAAGAGTCTTCTCGCTTTATCTAAGTTTGCATTATCAGGCCAACTATTAAGTGGTTCAAGTCTGTGTTGTCCACCAGCTGCTCCACCTCTACCGTCAGTAACTCTATATGTACCTGCACTATGCCATGCCATACGAATAAAAAATGGACCGTAATGTCCCCAATCTGCGGGCCACCAATCTTGTGATGTTGTTAATACTTTTGATATATCTTCTTTTACTTTTTTTAAATTTAATTTTTTAAACTCTTTTGCATAGTCAAATTTTTGATCCATCGGATTTGACTCTACAGAGTGTTGTCTAAGTGGTGATAGATCTAATCTTTCTGGCCACCAAAAAGAAACCGGTCTTGGTTGTCCTTCAGCAAATTGACTTGAATTTTCTTTTTTCATTGATGAATCATTTGTTCCAGATGCACATCCAAATAGAGATACAACTAAGACAGATGAAACCAATAATTTTTTTAAAATCATTTAGTACCTACTTTAATTAAAGTTATTAATATGTAGGCATATGGTAATTTGGTATAAAAATTATAGCTAATAGTTTTTTTCTATAAGCTCATAAATTTTTCTTATTCTCAATTAGTAGTTGATTAAAGAACTTAGGTTTGAATTAAAAACCTAAATTCTTTAGAAAAATTTATTTGTATTCTTTAAGAGAAAAAGCTTTTAAATTAGCTTCTTCCACAAGTTTATTTCTCATATCTTTACTCATCTTAAAATTTAATTTTGATTTGTGGCGATTGAGTTTACATAAATTAATTGCTTCCTCTTTAGAGTAAGGACCACGGTATGCTTCGATTGCACACTCAGCAGTTGCTTGACTCGCTCTAGGTGAGCTACATAATTTGATTGATTCCTCTTTTGAAAACGGACCACGATAAGAAAGAATTGCACATTCTGAAGGTCCTGTTGTTAAAGCGCTCGTACAAATTGCAATAGATTCTTCTTTTGAATATGGGCCTCTATAAGCCTCAATTGCACAATTTGCAGGAGCATTACTCCTCGCTCCCCTACATAGTAGTATCGATTCATCTCTAGAAAAAGGTCCTCTATAAGCTTCATTAGCGCATGTTGCAGCTGTTTCAACTGAAGTATCACTATCAATCGTTGGAAGACATGAATGCTCAATACCATCAATATTAATAATGATGCTCCCATGGGATAACGCTGCAAATGAAAATGACAAACTTAGAAATAAAATAATTCTACTCACTATCTCTCCTTGAAAAAGTATTTAAAGTACATGTATTTTCTAAGCAATAACAATGCCAGTTATCATTAATATAAAACTAATAACTTACTGCAGAGCAAGGTGCACTAAGGTAGTGTCAATTTATGTTTGGATTTATAATTTTTGATTTTCAAGGAAAAGATTAAATCGTTTCATAACTAAAAGATGAATGACTGCCTGAGTATATCGATAGATATACCAAGGAATTGAAGGTATAAATTCGTTAATTGACGCAAGGGTATACTTCCCCCCTGAAACTTGTCTAAACTCTAACCAACCAGTATCTTTTGTTTTTGTTAGGAGTCCTCCAACAATATGTAATTTAACTCTATCAATTTCATTTATCGTATTGATCTTTAGAAGTATAAGTAAAGGTTTTTTAAACCAAAGAAATTTAAAAATTAATTTATCATTAATAGAACTGACTCTCACAACATTTTTTAAATAAAGCGGTAACCAATTTATATAAAGATCACAAATCTCCATAGGGCTTTGATGATAAGGGTTAGTTAGGCGTTGAATAGATCTTACTGTATTTTCTTTCAGACAATTTTTATTATTTCTTTTTTTATATTTTTTCTTTTTCTTTTTTGAAACTTGCAAAAGCATAGAGTCAAAAGTTTTATACTTTACTAACATATCAACTTCAGGTGAACTTTTATCATTAGGTAAATTACATTTTAATGAATCTATAAGTGGCGAGACTAATTCATAGTCTGCTTGGCCAAATATTTTTACCCATAATTTTGAAAATGAAGTGTAATTAATAGGAATTGGGAGAAGTATTTTTTTAGCACTAAAATACTTAGATGCTTGTTCGATTAATTTTCTATATGTAAGATTTTCTCCATTTACAACATTAATCGTTCTATTAAAATACAATTCGTTATCAATCGATGTAGAAATGACGTTTACTAGATCATCAATATAAATAGCTTGGGTTGAACTACTAGTCCATTTTGGTAAGACCATAACAGGAAGATTTATCACTAAATTTTTTAAAATTTCAAATGATGAACCACCATCACCGACAACCATGCCTGCTCGTAAAATAGTAGTAGGAATTCCACAATTTTTAAGAAGTTCCTCTACCTCTTTTCGACTTTCAAGATGTGGACTTGAATCAACCTCAGGAACAAGTCCTCCTACATATATAATTTGTTTTACATTATTTTGAACACAGGCTGAGGCAAAATTATGGGCAATAAATAAATCAGTATCTTGAAAGTTTCCTTGAAAAAGTCTTGAAGAAGGGAGCATAGAGTGGACAAGGTAAATAGCAATATCAGTATCTTTGAGAGCATCTTTTGTACTTTGAAAAGAAAAAAGATCTGCTCTATTCCAATTAATATTATCACTTATCTCTCTTTCTCTTCTACTGAGCCCCTTGACTTCAAACAAATCACTTATTCTCTTTGAAAGATTTAACCCAACAAATCCAGATGCCCCTGCTATTGTCACTCTCATTTTATTTTGAATCATAATACCACCATTGAATTTATAAATTTTTAGTCTTTTTTATCACAGGTGCTTTTTCCTTAAATAAAAGAGAAAGTTTATCTCCTCCTTTAATTAATAACTTCAAACAATATGAAGAAGTCTTAACAAAGGAGATTAAATAATTTAATCTCGCTAGATTTAAATCATTATCATTTTTTTCAATAGATCTTTTTAAAAGAATAGATCTTCGCTCAATTGATGCTAACATCGTAAGTTCCCTAGATTTTAACACTCCACGTATGACATCAATAATATTTTCATTTACTTGATAATACTGTGTTCTTTTTCCTTCAATATATTCAATTCTGATTACATTATACTCCATAAGCCTAGCTAAAGAGACAGAAACTAATCCTTTTGTCACACTTGTTCTCTCCATTAAATCCCTCGAGCATAACGGTTGACCAGAAAGAAATAAATGTGACCAGATACGTCCTTCTATCTCTTTAAACCCCCAGAATTCAATAAATTTACCGACTTCTAGGCAAAGCTCATCAATTTGGGATACTTGTGCTTCTTTTGTCTTCATAATAATCCTGTCATTAGACTTGATTTAAAGTTTAAGATAATGTAAACTTTAAATCAATTTATATCTTTTCAAGGAAGTCGAATATATGAAAATCTCATTAATGTTTATTCTAGTTTTACTAAGTTTTGGCCTACAAGCCGAAGGAACAAAAAATATTTATGATTTTAGTATAAATGCGAGTAATGGTGATGCGATTAATATGAAAGATTTCAAAAACAAACCTATTTTGCTCGTTAATATTGCAACGAGATGTGGCTATACTAAACAACTCGATGACATTGAAGCACTCTATCAAAAACTCAAAACTAAAGATTTAATAGTCCTAGGAATCCCGTCAAATGATTTTGGTTCCCAAACGCCTGAAGATGATGCAAAAGTTGCAGATTTTTGTAAGTTAAAATATGGTGTTAAGTTTCCGCTAACAAAAAAAGTTGTTGTCATTGGTGATAAGGCACATCCACTAATTAAATATGCTGTCAAAGAATCTGGTGGCAAAGAGATTCGTTGGAATTTTGAAAAATTCTTATTTAATAGTGATGGAAAATTTAAAGCAAGATATGAATCTTCAAAAATTCCAACAGAAAAAGAAATATTAGCAGAAATAAATTAATGATTTAACAAGGCTTCCTATGCTAAATTTATTAGTTCTATCTCATTTTGCATTTTGTCTTATCATGTGTGGACTTATATGGGTCATACAAGTCCTCCATTATCCAACATTTAAATTTATTAAAGAGGATACTTTTAAAAGATTTGAATCATTTCATGTGAAAAGAATAAGTTTCATTGTTATACCAATAATGGTTCTTGAATTATTAACATCAATTCTACTCTTTTTATACTTTCCTAACACTATTGTTCAAATTAATGTCCTACTCCTCATTCTAACTTGGCTTTCTACTTTTATCTTTTCTATGCCCATTCATAACCAACTTCTTAAAGAATATAATATTAATTTTATTAATAAACTAATATTAACTAATTGGCCTAGAACAGCTTTATGGAGTATAAGAGCAATTTTAATTTTTCAATTAATATACACTCACCTGAGGTTTTAGAATGAGCTTTGATTTACATCATTCTAAAAACGTATTTATTTTTGGTGCAGGTCACGGGATAGGATTATCCCTCGTGATAAATCTAGTTAAAAATTTTAGTCATATAAACGTCTATTGTAGTTATAGAACAAAAGAGAAAGCCTCTGAACTCTTTGAGCTAAAAAAGAAGTATAATGATAGGATCTTTATCTTCCAGGTTAATCCTACCGAAGAAAGTGAATTGAAAGTCATCTCTGATCAACTACTCAAGAATGAACTTAAATTTGATCTTGTTATTAATTGTATTGGAATGCTTCACACAGCTCAGTTTAACCCTGAAAAATCGATCAAACAGTTTTCCCTTGAGTATTCAATGGAGTTATTTAAAGTTAATACAATGGTAACTCCGCTTTTATTAAAATACTTTGAACATTTACTTAACAAAAATACTGTCAATGTATTTACGACTCTGTCTGCCAAGGTAGGCAGTATAGATGATAATCATCTAGGTGGATGGTACAGTTATAGAGCATCCAAAGCAGCACTTAATATGATCCTAAAAACAGCTGCAATTGAATTCAAACGCAAAAAAAACAAATGTATTGTTTTGGCCATTCATCCAGGAACGACTGAAACAGAACTATCAAAGCCTTTTATAAAAAATACTAATTATAAGATTCACTCACCAGATGAAACTGCTAAAAATATCATCGATAATGTCATTATGAATTTATCCGAAAGTGATTCAGGTAAATTCCTTTCATGGGATGGAGAAGAAATACCATGGTAAAAAAGATAAAAGAACTCAATGGGCAAATTTTAATTTCTAAAAAAGAAATAGACCTTTTTTCAGATAGAAAGAGAGTTAATCTTATAAACTCTCTTTCAGGCTATAAGTCTGCTAATCTAGTAGCTACAATTGATGAAAATGGCAAAACGAACGTATCAATTTTCAACTCTGTTTTTCATTTAGGGGCTTCACCTGCATTAATTGGATTTATAATTAGACCTGATGTTTCAAGAAGAGACACTCTTAATAACTTAAGGCTAAATGGGCTATGTACTATAAACCATGTGAATAGTGATATTTACAAGAATGCCCATCAAACGAGTGCAAGATACAATCAAGATGAAAGTGAATTTGATGAATGTAATCTTACCACAGAGTTTTTAGATGAATTTAAAGCTCCCTTTGTTAAAGAGAGCTTTATAAAGTTTTCTGTTAAGATGCTTAGGGAGGAAGTTATACCAGAAAATGGAACCCATATGATCATTGGGGAGATTCAAAATATCTATCTTCCAGATAACTGTCTAACAACTGATGGAAGTATTGATATTAATCAGGCAAAAACGATATGCGTTTCAGGACTTGATACATATTTTGAATGCAATTTAATTGAAAAGCTTCAATATGCAAAAAAAAATAAGTAAGACTAATTTCTTAATTCACTTGAGTTATCATTCATTGATAGTTTTTTAATCCTAGGAAATAAGTTTTTCGTATTTGTTGCCCTAATAAGTTTTGGAATTAATTTCTCTACAACATTATGAAGTGAGGTTCCTTCTGTTCTAGCACTTCCAAATTTATCTCCAACAAAAACGATACCTTCACCATAAAAAGATAAATTACTTTCATAAAGATGAATTGCACTTCTTGAGTCACTTTGTAATAAATCATTAATAGGTTCAAGCTGATTGATAATGTCAATCTTATCATTTTCGGACAAAATCATATTGAATGCTGAAACATTTTGAGTAATTTCAATTTTTTTATCAGTAGTTACTGTCATCAAAAACTCCTAATCTTAACTATCTTTATTAAGATGGTGTCAGTTTAAGAATTGTCAATACTAGTTACGTAAAATTTAATTTATCCTCCATCCCCTCCACCTTCAGCACCATCCGCAGATCTTTTAGAACTTCCTAATTTGGACTCAACTTGTTTATTACTCGGTCCAAAACGTCTTGAAATCGAATGATTCATAACTTGCCAAACAAATATCCAACTTGAAATGGCCTGTGCCCTATCCTTAATATCTGTTGCATCAATTTTAATCGCTTTATCTTCTTTAAAATAATCAATTGCATCATAAACATAAAGTACTGGTAAAAATTTTATGGACTCAACAATATTAAGCTTAATACTATCGATACTCCCTTGGACATAATGAGTGACTTTTGATGGATATTTTACTTTTGAAAACTTTGGCAAAATACTTTTTGATTTTGCAAATAAGTTAGTAATTGGTGAAAAAAGAACACCAACTTTTGTCACTAAATAACCAACAGGGGGAATAGATAGATACATAATTGTATAAGTTTTTAAATAATTACCAAATGAATTTAAATATGACCTTGATGCACCTGTCCCCATATCAATTGCCGATGCGACATTTGATCTTATAAAGGCCATCGTTAAACTATTTCCAATATAATTAATCGCTAAACTTGGAAGAGCTATGTATTTTATCCATTGCCCAAAATTCTTTTTATTTAACTTAGCTAAAGATCCCACAGAATAAAGCGCAGCTTTTTTAGCAGAAATTTTCGCAAGTGGAGACATTATAAATGATGTAATTCTAAAGGCACCAAACCATCCAAGAACACTTATAAGAGTTGAGCCATCTCCAATGATTAAGGCATCTAGTGCAGCATCTTTCGCTTTCGTTACAGCAAATGATTTAATAAGGTAATTATCGACACTTTGGTTATCAACTTCACAAACTCCTTGGTAGCGATAGACTTTCTTTGAAAATGGTGAAATAAATTTATCTACTTCACGATCATTTTTTGAACCTTTATTTTTAGTTTTTAACAATCTATTATCTTTTGAATATTTTGAGACTTGACATTTATTATGTAACCAAAGTTTATCTAAATTTTGAAGCTGATAGTAATAATCGAACGATCCTTGATAGAGAGTTTTTTTCTGTGAAACAGATTCCTGATGCTCTAACATCATTTTTGTATGTTCAGAGGCCTTGATATTGATTAGGTTCATTTCAAAATAAAAACCAAAAAAGAATTGATGAGAAAATTTCTGATTGTAATAGAGATTCTTTTCAAGCTCTAGAACTTTCTCATCATAAACGACCTTATTTAAACTTTGATAATTATTTTCAAAAAAATTAATAACTTGTTGATTTATTAATTCCGTGAACTCACTTATACTCTCTAAAAATGAGCGATCATCTTCTGTTAGTTTCAATTTTAACAAATCAATATATTCATTTCTTGAAGGTAATTTAACTTCAAAAAAATGATATCTCTTAAGCGTATTATTTTTATCTTCTTCACTTTCGTTAGATACTTTATACCATTCCCTAAGATCCAATGAATCTAATCTTTTCAAATAAATTTTAAAAAGACGATTGCGATACCTCCAAACCTCTGCAATTTGTCTCATATTATCGAGACTATAATTTGGATCAAGCAATATTTCTGTAACTTCATCAGACTCTTTTGCAATTGATCTTTTAAGAAATGAGCCATCGGTAGGAGTTTCTCTTTCAATAATTTCAGAATAACTTTTTTTCCAGTTTGGAGAGAAAAAAGAGAGGTCCTTTAACTGATGTAAGTTCTTTTTTAAGCGATACTCAAAATTCAAATGATTTATATTACTCTTAAGAATATATTCAAATATTCTTTCTTCCTCTCTACTCGTAAAATGAAGAGAGTTTAAGATTACATTTTTTTTAATTAAAAGTGAAAAGGAAGAATAATCAGTACTTCTCTCTAGGAGTTCACCAAAACCTTCTAAATCAAATGATTGAGCCAATGTTGTCACTAAATTCATATAAAACAAACAATGAGCTGGACTCTCACACCGATCACTCGAGATAAAGAGGGCCCGCATGTGAAAGCTGAATTCTTCGACATTTTCAAAATTAAAATGATATAAAATAAGGGCAGCCCTTGAAATCATTTTCAGATCAAATTGATCACTGTATAAATTATCCTCTAATTTTTTATGTAAAAATTCATAGTCATCTTTTTTTGCCAAAAGATCGCTTTTCTCTATATCTTGTAAAGATTCAAATGCAAAAGATGCAAGTTGAAAATCATAGTCTAAGTCCTTAGACACTTCTTGTGATGAAATTGACCTATGTTGAATAGAATCTAACTTAAAGCTCAGTGGAGTTGACCATAGTAGACTTACTAAAATAAATAGAGTTATTAGACTGTATTTCATCAAAACATTATCGGACAAGATCACTAAACTAATAAATTTAATGATTAAAATATCTATAATATTAGACATTTAGTCTTAAATGAATAACATTTAGAAATGAAGTATATAATCTTTTTTCTGTGGATTTCAACTGTTAATGCATCAGTATTTCCTCCCAACAATGAAATTGTTCCTATAAGTAAAACGACTCAAGAAAGATTTTATAGAGATTTGTATGAAACGGAAATTAACAAGTTTAAAGCATTTCTTTCTCTATCAAACTTAGAGATTCGTATTCAATGGGAGAACAATAGTGTTAATGCATTTGCCTCAAAAGAAGATGAGACGATGATCATTACAGTTCTTGGTGGTTTACTTCGCCATAAACAAATGAGCTTAGCTATTCTTCAAACTGTTTTATGTCATGAATTAGGTCACCACTTAGGTGGCAGCCCTTATAAAAGAGGAAAGTGGTCTACAGTTGAAGGTAAAAGCGACTATTACGCCCTAAATGATTGCTTAAATAACTTCTTATTAAACGAGAACAATCAGGACTTTATTTCAAAACAAAAAAATGTAAAAATAACTTATCCCTTTTGTAACACCACAGATTATTTGTGCCAGAGATTGATATTAAGTTCAAAGCAAACTGCAGAATTTTCTCATAAATTAACTCAAACCAGAAGAGGAAGTCGTTTCTCCTATCCAAAGCTTGAAAAAAGAGACCCAACGATTGTTTCCTCAACACTTGAAGAACACCCTACACCACAATGTCGACTAGATACCTTTATTTCTGGTACACTTAATAATGATTATCCAAGGTGTTGGTTTTCTCCTTAATAAAACTGAAAGTAATAAAACATAAGAAAAAGAATCTGAGACAAAAATGAATCATTCAAATAAAAATTTATTTCTAAGAATATTAAAACTAAGTCGTGATGAATGGCCTATTCTATTCAAAGGGATGCTCTTTCTTTTAATAAGTAGTGCAGCCCTTATGGTCTATCCTCAATATATTAAAGTTATCATTGATGAATCAATGAAGGCAAAAGATATGGACGGGCTTAATAGAGCAGCATTAATTGCAATGATAGTCTTTGTCATCCAGGCCATCTCATCAAGTTTAAGGTCATATTATTTTACATTGGCCGGTGAAAAAACAGTTAAAAGACTAAGGTCAAAACTCTTTTCACAAATTATTTTTCAAGAAATGTCTTTTTTTGATTTTTCTAAAACAGGTGAACTTCTTGGTAGACTTTCTGCTGATACAGCAATCTTACAAAATGCCTTAAGTGTTAATATTTCAATGCTAGTGAGAAGTGGATTTCAAGCATTTGGTGGAATTCTTCTTCTTTTTTATACTTCAGCAAAACTGACTATTTTTATTCTCATCGTTATTCCGCCAATTGGCTTACTGGTTGCGATCTTTGGAAAAAAAGTTAAAGGTTTTTCAAAATCAACTCAAGATGCTCTCGCATTATCATCAGCGATCGCAGAAGAAAGTATATCTGGAGTTCGAACAGTAAAAGCATTTGCACAAGAAAATTGGGAAATAAATAGATATGATGAACAATTACAAAAATCTTTTAATCTTTCAAAAGAAAGAATTAAAACGGTAGCAAATTTTAGTGGTCTCGTCTCCATTCTAGGTTTTTTCGCAATTGTTTTTATCGTTTGGTATGGTGGACGATTAGTCATTCAAAATGAAATGAGTATTGGAACACTAACCTCTTATATTCTTTATGTTATGACTGTTGCTTTTTCAGCTGGAATTCTAGGAAGCTTATATACTGATTTTATGTCCGCATTTGGAGCAGGCCATAGAGTTTTTGAATTAATGGAAAAGTCTACAGTGGGACTGGAAAATTCAAATAAACCTTTAAAGCATATTTCAAATGGTCGTATCGAATTTAAGCATGTTGACTTCTCTTATCCTGCAAGGCCTGAAGTTTTGATTTTAAAGAACCTAACATTAGAAATAAATCCAAAAGAGACAATCGCCATTGTGGGCTCATCTGGTGGTGGAAAATCGACCATTACTCAGCTACTAATGAGATTCTATGACCTTAACAGCGGAAAAATCTCTATTGATGATAAACCAATAGACGAATATGATCTGTATGCTCTACGAGACCAAATTGGTATTGTCTCGCAAGAGCCCATTTTGATTTCTGAATCCATAGAAGATAATATCCGTTATGGAAAACCCAATGCAAGTTTCGATGAAGTAAGTGAGGCAGCAAAGCTCGCCTATGCTTTTGATTTTGTCACTCAATTCCCAGAAGGTTTCAAAACACTTGTTGGCGAAAAAGGAGTTCAATTATCAGGTGGGCAAAAACAAAGGGTGGCCATTGCTAGGGCAATTCTAAAAGATCCAAAAATATTAGTCTTAGATGAAGCAACTAGTGCACTTGATAGTGAAAGTGAATACCTCGTTCAAAAAGCATTGGATAATTTAAGGAAGAGTAGAACAACAATAATTATTGCCCATAGATTATCTACGATTAAAAATGCAGATAAAATCTTTGTGCTTGATCATGGACAAATTGTCCAAGTTGGGTCCCATGATGAACTCATTATAAATAAAGATGGTTTTTATAAAAAATTAATAGAAAAGCAATTTAACTCATAAAGGATTAGTTATGGAACGAATAATATTAAAGTCTAGTGAAATGTATCCTGATGCTCAAAAATTTATTTCAAATAATCATGCTGAGACGGTTAAAGAAGTTATTGATGCAATCTCAAAAAATAAAATTGTGATTGTTGGAATGTCTCAAAATCCAGTTGTAAAAAAAGCAAGAAAAATTCTTGAAGAAAAGCAAATGGAATACAAATATTTAGCATATGGAAGTTATGTATCTAAATGGCAAGAAAGACTTGCGATTAAGCTTTGGAGTGGATGGCCTACATTTCCTCAAGTTTTTATTGATGGAAAGCTTGTAGGTGGCGCAGCTGACTTAGAGAGGCTATTAGCAAATAAATAGATCCCCACTACTTCCATCCCTGCAACCAAACTTCATCATTTTGTAGATCTTTATAATCTATTTGATAACTATTATTAGTAAATGCTGAAGTAATTACTATATAGTCAATAATTTGAGGATCTTCTTCGTTTAATTTTACTTTGGTTACAATAAAGTGTTTTTCTTTTTTTTGTGGCCTTACTGCAGTCCACTTACTATTTAAAAGTTTTTTTCTATTAATATTTTTCTTCATTTCATCACTTTTAGGATTCACCTCTAAAAAAAATTCTTGTTGCCAGCTTTGTGTCTTAAGTGCCGTTTTATTTAAATCCTCATCCCAAGGAGGGTAAACTCTTATCCCATTTTTTCCTCTCGAGTTTTCACCGGCAATAACTCCATGTTTATATAAAATAGTCTTTGGAAAAATAAAGAGGCCTTGTTTATTATCATTTTCAACATTAATAATCATATAGTCAAAATGATCACTTAACTCATAGGGAACAGTAATATTATTATGATCTCTCTTCCAAATTGCAACAAAAAGACCTTGTTTTTTTGGAGTCAGCTTCGCTTTTCTATATATGTAAGAAGTCGAGTTTATCATAAAGGAGGAAGCACTATAATTTATTTCATGATTAATTTTATTTGAAACTTTTTTTAAAAGAATCTCTAAAGAATCTTCATCAAGATTTAACATTTAAAGGTAGCTCCTTTTTCTTCTTTTTCTTCGTTTCTTTCTAACAGTTTTAGTTTTTGAGGTTATACTTGTTGTTTTCTTTGTTGTTGTTTTTTTATAATCAGCTCTAATAAATAATTCAACTCTCCCCTGAATAAGATCAATCGCTGACCTCGTCAATTTTAACTGTGATTTTCCATCCATTAATAATTCAAGATGGCCTTGTGAGATTAATTGCCTATAGAGTGAATATAAAACTTGTTCATCATATTCCTTAACTAGTGAATATGATTTTAATTCTTGATGTTTTGCTTTAACAACAGATGCTGTCTCGTTGCCCATTAGTATATCTATCATATGTTGTACATTATACTTTTGTTTTGATTCATAGACACAAGTTAAAGCCTGTATCGCAAGCTTAGTCATATTTATCATTTTTGGTAATTCATTATTACAAACATCACAATTTCCACAGGGACTTGGATACTTTTCCCCAAAGTAATTCAGTAAAACAATACGTCGACAAATCGTCGTTTCACAAAAACCTAAAATAGCATCCAGCTTTTCAGAGATAACTCTACGCCTAGGAAGTGAACGGACTCCCCTATTTCCCATACGCTTTAATGTCACTAGATCTCTAAGACCATAAAGCATCCACGCATCAGAAGAATGCCCATCTCGACCCGCTCTACCTGTTTCTTGATAATATGACTCCAAACATTTTGGAAGATCCATATGGGCCACAAACCTGACATTAGGCTTATCAATTCCCATACCAAATGCGATCGTAGCAACGATGATAATATCTTCTTCTTTTATAAACTTATTTTGAACTTTTTCTCTATGACTCTGAGCTAGACCTGCGTGATATGGGTAGGCATTAAAGCCAGATCTCTTTAAACTCTTAGCAACTTCTTCAGTATTTTTTCTTGATAAACAGTAAACAATACCCGTGGAATTTAAATGTTTAGTTGATATGAATTCGATGAGGTTATCTAAATTTGCTTCTTTCGATCCTTTTTTTGAAATTGTATAAGAGATATTAGGCCTATCAAAGGATTCAGCATAAACTTGATCCTCATTTAATCCCAGAGTTTTCAAAATATCTTGTTTTGTCGCCTCATTTGCAGTTGCAGTGAGTGCAATTCTAGGAACACGCTCGAATCGACTTTTTAGGACATCTAATTCTTTATAGCTAGGTCTAAAATCATGTCCCCACTGGGATAAACAATGTGCTTCATCCACAGCAAAAAGGGATATCTCAATATTTTCAATCATATCTTGGAAATACTCTGAGTTCATTTTTTCAGGAGAAACATAGAGAAATTTAATATTTCCTCTTAATAGCTCATTTTGAATTTCATCTTGTTCTTCATGAGTTAAGGATGAATTTAAAAAGACTGCTTCAATCCCTTTTTCTACGAGGGCATCAACTTGATCTTTCATTAGGGCTATTAAGGGAGAAATAATAATTGCAGTCCCAAAGCGTGATAACCCTGGGATTTGGTAGCACAAAGATTTTCCTCCGCCAGTTGGCATTAGAACAAGTGCATTATTTCCATGAATCATAGAATCTATAATTTCAAGTTGATTAGATCTAAACTGATCAAATCCGAAAACTGAATTTAGAATTTCGAGAGCATCAGTTTGCATAAAAATCTATCGAGCTAGTATTAGCTTTATATTTTTTTCACCTATCTCAATCTTATCTTTCGTAGAAACTTCCATTCCACTCTTATCCATTGCATTTCCAGAAGGACTCATTCTGGCCGTAATTGTAAATGGGCCTTTAAAAGGGATTTGTTTCATCATTGCATCGTTTTGACTAAGACTAAACTTTACCGGAAATGTTGGGTTCTCAATTCTTTTAACAGCAAGAGGCATAGGCATTGAGCCATCAAATTTCTTTGCAAAGATAAAGAGTACTCCTTTAGGAGTTTCACCCTTAAGACTCACTTCTCCGGAAATTGATCCAGCAAAAGTAAAACTTGGTAATAATAAAAACATTGTTAAAAATAATTTCATATTTCTTCTCCTTGATTAAATGAAAACTTAATTATACAAATAGAAATTAAACTTAAAACTAAAAATGAAATCACAAGCGGATAAACATTTCCAGTATAATGATGACCTATGTATGCGCCAATTCCGACAGATATAAAAGTTTGAATGGAGCTAATCACTGAATTTGCCACACCAGCAATATGCCCTAAGGGTTGGATCGCAAGACTTGTTAAGTTTCCAAAAAGAATTCCTACAAATAAAAAAGAAAGGCCTAGATAACCTAAAAAGACATATAATGATGTTTCTCCATTTGAAAAATACATTAAGACCATATAAATTGAAGAGAGGGAGAATAAACCAACTAAAGATCTAATACTTAATTTCTCCATTCCAAATTTTTCAACAAGTCTAGAATTAATATATGATGACATACCTATAAACAAAGCAAGAACTCCAAAATAGTATGAGAACTTATCTCCCAGTTTATATTGATCCTGAAGAATTTGTTGTGATAAACTTAAATAACCTACGAATGCACCAAAAACTAATCCTGAAACGAGTGTATAGGCACGAGAAATAGGATTTCTCATTGTCTCTTTAATTCCATTCATTAAGTTTTTTATTGAAAATGGTATTCTTTTATCTATTGAAAGGGTTTCTTCTTGTCTGAACCTCAAGAGAATCATTGCAAGTAAACCTAATAGAATGAATATTCCAAATATGAGAGGCCATGAGCCAAAAAATAAAACAAATTGACCAATAGTTGGTGCAAGGGCCGGTACGATAATAAATATAACCATAATCAAAGACATGACTTTCCCCATTTCCACACCACTAAACTGATCACGAATCATTGCCAGTGATACAACTCGACAAGCAGCTGCTCCGAAACCTTGTAAAAACCGTCCTAACAGCATGACTTCTAAGTTGTGTGAGATTAAAGAAATAAAGCTTCCGACAATAAAAATTGATATTCCAATATAAAGTGGTTTTTTTCTTCCTATTGCGTCAGACAAAGGGCCATAGAGCATTAATCCAAATGACATTCCTAAAAATACAGTTGAAATAATTAACTGAACATCATTTGCATTCTCGATGCTTAAACTTTTTTTTATTTCGCCTAATGCTGGTAACATAGAATCTATCGATAAAGCGATTAGTGACATTAAAAATGCCATCAAAACAATAAATCCATTTTTGGGTGCGCTCAAAAAATCTCCTGATCATTAAATGATATATAACTATTAAGTACTTTTTAGTATCATGTTCTCTACACTTTGAAATCATTTTTACGTAGGATTTTTTCTATAACTTAGATCGTCTTTAGGTAATTAATAGCTCTTCAATTTTTTCAAATAAAATTTTTGGATCTGATAATTTTCCAAATAATACATCAAATGGAGAAACTTCAAAATGCGGCTCAATCATATAAGAATTTTCACTAACAAGTATCACTTTGATATCTGGATTAATTTTCTTCGCAGCATTTGCAAGCTCTGCTCCAGACAAACCATCCATATTATAATCAGTGACTAATACTTTTGGTGAACTAGTCGTTATTTCAGCTAAAGCCTTTTTAGGGTCTAAAAAATATTGACAAGGTAAATCATCTTTCGAGTAATATAAATCAAAAAAGTCTTCATAGGTTTCTAAAATATCTATATTATCATCAACAATAAATATCATCTTATTCCTCTTAAAAAACGTAACTTAATTTAACAGCAACAGCTTGAGACTTAACTGTAGTTGCAACGTTAGTAGAACCGACAAAAGGTATAGGCTCTTCAGTTTCAGTTGTTGAGATACTTGCTGATCCCCCAATGCTAAAACCTTTACTTGTACCGAAAGCAATATTTATTCCATGAACGAGTCTTGCTTCCTGAGTTGTATAGATCAATTGTTTTTGAACAATTTGTTCAGGATCGGTATATCCACCAGAATAATAAATTCCGTTGTAGCCAATGACAAAAGATGAAAATCTCCATTCTGCAATAAAATTTGCTTTAAACATAGGGTCATCATTTCCCCCAACAACCTCTCCTTCCTCTTCTTGTTCTATCGCAGGTTTTGCTATGGCCAATTCAAAGTGTGAGCCTGATGTTCGGACGCCAATCCCGATACCAACAAGCACTATTGATGAAGTTTCATCTTGATCGTTATTTGCAGCATTAGGATCGCCTCCATCGTTATTCGTTTTAGACTTAATAGCTGTTTGGCCAACTCTCGCATATGTACCAAAGTAGATAGGACCAAAGTTTGTAGAAAATCCTAAGTTTGCAACAATTGAAGTCATCGTTGCAGTAAAGTCGTCAGAAACAGATGAGCTTCCGAAGTCAAGATCATAAGCATTTGAATAGTTGTACCCAACATATGTAATACCTGCTCCAAAAGAGCTAGCAAAGCCAAAATTATAATTCAAGACCATTAGGTTTGCAGTACTATCTGAGTCTATTGTATTCGCTGAAGTCTCAACTTCGTCAGTTAGAGTACCAGTGGCATAATCAACGCTAAACTCACTTGTTCTTCCCCCACCTTTTCCTCCGCGAAAAAAGTTTAAATTTGTTATATCGATTTTAGAATTTGATTCACCACCAGAGCCAAATCCACCTTGGGCGGCAGTAAATTCTTGAGCTTTAGTCACACTCTCTTTTGATGCATTAAATGTCATCTGGCCTGCAACTCTTGAAGAAATAACAGCAGGGTTATCATTTCGAAGTTCTCCAAATAATGAACTCGTTGCCGTCTGGCCAAAAGAATTAAAGCTAACTAAAAAAATCATTAAGACACAATACTTGACCATAACCATCTCTTTTATTAAAAGTTCTCACTATTATTATAGGTTAAATTAAGTATATATATAGAGGATATTTTCTTCCGTAGAGTAAAGCGCTGGAGCTTTAATCATTATTTTCACAAATCATTTTCTTATCCCCAGAATAATCTTTAAAAAGTTTTTCATGGGCTTCTTTAGAGAAAGTATCATTTCTAGTTGGATACTGAGAAATCCAACTTAGAAGCATGTCAAGATTTGCATCTTGAGCTTCTTTAGATGAATATTTATGGGGCTCCCAAGGTCGACTCTTTGCATTGGAGAGACATAATTCAACGGGCAGATTCATAAAGATCAACTCACTTGAACTTGAAATAACAATCTCAAGTAAGTCAGAATAGCACCCCTCAATTACCCAGCCATCATTTTCATTGATGAAACTTATGATCTCTTTTATTGAATCTTCAATGGGTTTTCTTTGGGGAGGATCTGTTGGAAGCCATGCAAGTGTATCTAAATCAAGATGAGATAAATTGAACGTTTGACATAACTTTTTCGCTTTTGTAGATTTTCCAGAACCTGAATTTCCAAAAATAATAATTTTTTTCAAAATGATACCTCCCAAAAAAGTTAATGAAGTCTTGATCCATTTGGAACATCTTTGTCTAAATCAATAAGGACAATTTCATTATTAATATCAGAAAATCCCATGACTAAAACTTCAGACATAAATTTTCCAATTTGACGTGGAGGAAAATTAACAACGGCTAAAACTTTCTTTCCAACTAAACTTTCTTTTGAATAATGAAATGTTATTTGTGCGCTTGATTTTTTTACACCAACACCACTTCCAAAATCTATCATTAGTTTATAGCTAGGTTTTCGTGCTTCTGGAAAATCTTGAACTTCAATAATCTCACCAATTCTCATATCGACATTTAAAAAATCTTGAAATTCAATCATTTTTGCTGGTAATGAATTCGGATTAAAATCGAGATGCATATGCTGTTTTACCTTTTTGTATTTTTTTCAATTAAGACTTAATTATTTAACTTTTAATTTTAATACTCGGATTATTAAAAACACTCGAACCAGGAGGAATTGATTTTGCCAACCAAACATTTCCCCCAACGACAGAGCCCTTTCCAATAACGGTCTGCCCTCCAAGAATCGTAGCATTTGCATAAAGGATACAGTCATCCTCTACGGTAGGATGTCTCTTAACTCCTTCTAATTTTTTATGTACGTTTAATGCTCCCAGAGTAACCCCCTGATAAATGCAAACCCTATCTCCAATTACTGTCGTTTGGCCTATCACTATTCCTGTTGCATGATCGATAAATATAGGAGAGCCAATAGTTGCATTTGGATGAATATCTACACCTGTTTTTTGATGAGCTGTTTCTGAAATCATCCTTGCTATTAAGGGATAATTCATCTTAGAAATTTTATTGGCGATACGATAACAGGCAATAGCATAAAAACCCGGATATGAGCTAATCACTTCATTTGGATCTGAAGTCGCAGGATCACTTTCTAGAAAAAAATCAATATCTATATTTAGCAACCGCTCAACTTCAAAAATATCTTGATAGATCTCATCTGATTTATTCTTAAGACATATATCAGAGTCATGTGTTTGGCATTCTAGAATTTTAATAAAGTGCTGTTTATTTTCATTAATGGCCTGTTCAAGTGAACTTAGTGAATCAAAGTACTTTTGTCCCATAACAGGAAAGAGAATAACAAGTAAGTCGTCTAACCATGCTTTGACTCCAGGGACACAGATATGAGTTTTTTGATTATGATATTTTTTAAGATATAAAGATTTAATTTGATCGTTCATAATGTACAATAGCAAAAAGATTACTAAATATAAAGATAAGGAACAAAATATGAGTCACTTTTTTAATCGACAAGATGAACTAATCGGAAATACTCCTATATTAAAAATTCAATCTCTATCTAAACTTACTGGTTGCAATATTTTTATTAAGTGTGAATCCTTTAACCCAGGAGGCTCAATAAAAGATAGAGCTGCGAAGCAAATCATCATAGATGCTATCGAGTCAAAAAAATTAAAGCCAGGGATGACCATTGTTGAGGGTACTGCAGGAAATACTGGTATTGGACTTGCCCTTGTTGCAAAATCCTTAGGGTATGAATCGATAGCCGTTATGCCCAGTGGACAAGCAATTGAAAAAGAAAGAATGATAGAATTTTTTGGAGGGACCTTAAAACTCGTTCCTCCATGTCCTTTTGCTAATGAGAATCATTTTTTTCATACTGCGAGAAGAATTTCTGAAGAAAATCCAAGTAAATATTTTTGGGCTAATCAATTTGATAATTTATCTAATTTTAAAGCTCACTTTGAAAATACCGGACCTGAAATTGAAAAAGTTTTTGGAAAGGATCTTGATTACTTTATTTGTGCAGCTGGAACTGGCGGAACAATCGGAGGTAATACTTCTTATTTAAAGAGTAAAAATAGCAAAATAAAAACATTACTCGTAGACCCTAAAGGATCTGGACTTCACTCTTACTTAAAAAGTGGAGAATTTATTTCAGAAGGAACATCTTTTACTGAAGGTATAGGAAACATGAGACTTGTTGAGAATTTTAAAAAAGCTATTATTGACGACTCCATCTCTCTAGATGACCAGTATCTTTACACAATCGCAAAATATGTAAGTGATCATGATGGTATTAAACTTGGAACTTCTTCAGCTCTAAATGTTGCAGGTGCTTTTCACACGGCACTATCAGCAAAAAAAGGAAGTAATATCCTAACTTTTATGTGTGATTTAGCAGAAAGATCATACTCAAAAATGAATAATCCAGACTTTTTAATCGAAAAAGGAATTAATTTTAATAAAGATATTAAAGATTATTTGTAAATATCAATGGAGTGTAAATTGACAAAATTATTTCTTCTTGTATTTATATTAACAATTGGTGTTTCTTCCTTTGCAGCCGATTGCCAATATAATGATGTAAAATTACAAGTACTAGGCTCTGGTGGCCCAGAACTAGATGATGAACGAAATTCTAGTGGATATATTATATGGTATAAAAATAAAGCGAAACTAATGGTCGATACAGGACCTGGAACCAGTACAAGTTTCAGTCAAACAGGTGCAAAGTTTGAAGATCTTAAAGGTATACTATTTACTCATTTTCATGTTGATCACAGCTCTGATTTTTCAGCGTTAATTAAAGGTAGCTTCTTTACTAAACGAACAGAAGATCTCAATATTTTCGGTCCAGCAGCAAATGCAATAATGCCCTCAGCAACTGATTACTTAGCTCGTAGTATTGGTGAAAAAGGAGCACACCCATATTTGAATGATTACTTAATCAAGGAAGGTCGTGCAAAATATAAAGTAAAAGCAACAAATGTCCCCCTTATAAAAAATAAAACTTTTAACTATTCAATTAAAAATAGTATTGAAGTGAGTGCAACACCTGTGGACCATGGATCAATAGCGGCTGTTGCATGGCGAATTGAGATTGCAGGATGCTCCATTGTTTTTTCAGGAGATATGACAAATCGTTTTAATGTTTTAAAAGATTTTGCTAAGAATGCGAATATACTAGTCGCTAGTAATGCTATCCCCGAAAAGGCATCTAAACGAGCAATGGGATTACACATGCCTCCATCGCAAATTGCATTAATTGCAAAAGATGCACAGGTCAAAAAATTAGTTCTATCTCACTTCATGAAACGTACATTGTCTACCCAAGCTAATACTTTAAACGTTATAAAAAAAGTCTATAAAGAAGAAATAGAATTTGCAAAAGATGGACTGATCATTATGCTGAAAAATTAAGTCTGAGCGAATGAATACTTAAAAAATTATAATGCAGCAAATATATCTATCTGATTTCCATCAGGGTCTTCCACTGAACAATAGCGTTGTCCCCAAAAAGCATCCCAAGGTTTCTTTATGACCTTGAATCCTGCTCTAATAATATTATTAAATAGCTTATCAACGTCTTCTGGTGATTCTTGAACAAAGCACAAGACAACTCTACTGCCAACGGCTTCTTTCCAATCAGGGTTAATCTTTTTTACCAATTCTACTGAATCAAGCATTATTCTAACTCCACCAGTCGTTCTGCCTTCAAGATGTTCAGGACTTCCAACCTCAACTAAATCAACTCCAAGTATTTTATAAAACTGAACCGAATCACGAATATTCTTTGATATAATTCCTATTGCATCTAAACTCATAAAACCCTAACCAATTCTTAACAATTTACTTCTTTCAATCTTAAAGCGATCTGATATAAATCACAACATCAATTAATTTATTCACTTAAACAATTATTGGAGAAAAGATGAAAAGATTATTATTATTAGTAGTTGCAGTTATGAGTTTATCAACAACATTATTTGCAAAAGAAATTAAATTAGCTTCAGAAAAGTTAGGATATGATGAAGAACTTGTTAATGCTAAATTTGTGATAAATGCTGAAATGGGCAGAGCATGGGTTGAGTACGATATTATGGAAGATGATGGAGAAGATGAGTGGTATAAAGAAAAAAGAGTCAAAGTTACTGGTTTAAGTTTTGATAAAACGACAGGAAATATTGTCTATAAAGATGCAGACACCTCAGTTGTTTGTGTGACAACAACAATTAGAACTAGAAGAATCACTGGAACTATTGTAAGGATATTAACGAATACTGGCGCATGCAGCTTTGATTACAGAAGAGAGTATGAAATCGTAGATGATGGTTTTGAATTAAAAAGAAAGCTTAGAGACACACTTTACCTAATTGTTAATTAAAATATGGGGGGCTTATATGGCCCCCTTTTTATTTAAGCAATGGACAAGTGTATTAATTTTATGTAAAAGATCCTCCTCAGCACATATAAAACTTACAAGAAGTCTAAAAAGATTATAGATACTTAGCCAACACATGCTAAGGTGCTTTTGAATTTGGAGACACATTTATGCTTAAATACTTTATAACAACTTTTTTTATAATTTCTAATGCTTTTGCTATAGATTGCCCACAGAAGGGAAAAACAGTTGTTTGTCACGCTGGCAGCGAAATCAACCCTAACTTTGTTAATATCTGTGTAGACTTTGGATCACTTTGGGGACATTTTGCACATCACTCAAAGGATTCATATGGTGAGTGTCCAGTCCAAGCTTCTAAACCTTACGCCTGTAACGCAGGTATTAAACATGAAACTCCACCTAATAATATTTGTAAAGATTTAACAACTGGTGACTACGTAGAAAATTGTGATGGCCTAATTAGTTGTATGTGCTCTTACGGCGGAGATACACAGAATCGAACAGATTTTATGAACTTTACTTATAAAAATCGAGAAAATGAACAAGAAAACAAAAGAGTTACAGGGGCAGATATAGACACCTTCGCTACAGCTTTTACAAATCAAGAGTTTGGAAAATATGAAATACTATCTGAATCTTTAACTTTTAATTTTGGCTCTGAGCGCTTAGGTGCGGAATATTTTGTTGATTTGTGCGTTGAAAGACCTACAAGCTCCCAGGACTACGCTCAAGTTTCAGCATTACTTATTCTAGATGGAAACATACTTCGAAGAAGTCCTTATATAGGACAATCACAACTAATGCTTAAATCCTCATTATTTTGTACAAATGATCTATCTGAGCCTTGGAAGGTTTATAATCAACTTGTTTATAATAATAGCTATTCACCCTATCCTTTCAGTGGAGCTCATCTAAACCATTACAGTCCTAAAAGTAATTTATGTGTACATAGATATACTTTTTTAGAGGAAGTTAATGTTCCATACTTAAGAGACTGGGAACACAGCAATGTTAAGGCAAGTATTACGATAGATACTCTAGAAGAAGATAATAATGATGGCCCTATTCAAATTTGCCATGTTCAGAAACTAAGAGGAAATAATTATCAATGTACCAATATGAACTTTCCTTCCAGTGAAAATTACATTGATTATATACTTACCTATAATAATGTAAGTGATTGGAGACAGGATCATAACCACGATTACCGAGGACAGTGTCTATCTCCTTGTGGACCTCTTCAAGGGAATATAAGTTTTTAATCAATTAATTCAGGCCAATCTTGCATATTTTTATTTGAAATAGTAGCGTCATGTAATGAATACTAATTACACTGACATTCGCAATCTAGAAACAGGATCAAATAAACAGAAAAAAGCATTTCAGGCCATAAATGAGACTCGAATATTTGAAATTCTTTCAGATTTTAATCCATTCTTAGCAGGTACAATTCCTATAGATATTGATGTAGATGATAGTGATCTAGATATTATTTGCGAGACAAAAGACTTTGGCTCCTTTGAGAATTTAGTAAAATCTCATTTTGCTCATTGCAAAGGATTTTCTTCCTATAGGTTTGCTGCTCGAGATAAACCATCTCTCGTTTTAAAGTTTATTTCTCATGATTTTAAATTTGAAATTTTCTGCCAGGACACTCCTGTTATCGATCAATATGCAGTCATTCACTTTTTAGTTGAAAAGAAACTTTTAGAAGCTTTCGGGGACGATGCAAAAAAGAAAATTAGGAAGCTTAAAGAAGAAGGTTTAAAAACAGAACCAGCATTTGCAAAATACTTTAATATTCCTGGTGATCCATACATAGAGCTTGCAAAACTCAAGGGCCTATCCAAAGACGAATTAAAAAAACATTTTACATGAAAAGTAGAAAGAGAGTATTTGAGGTGGATATCCAAGACTCCACAAATGAACTCCCTAGTTGTTATAGTTTCGCTAAAAAAAAATTAAAGAAGATTAGATTTGAGCAAAACCCCCATCAACACTTAATTCGATTCCATTTATAAAGCTCGATTCACTTGAAGCTAGGAAATAGACTGCTGATGCTATTTCTGCTGGTCGTCCCATCCTGCCCGCAGGTGAACTTATTCGAAGATTTTTCTCTAGATTTGATATATCTTCTTTTTTCATTTTTAATCCGAATTCAAGAATAGGTGTTTCAGTAATTCCAGGACTAATTGTATTTACCCTTATGTTTCGACTCTTTAAATCATTTGCTAAGCACCTTCCAAATGAGCGAACTGCTGCTTTTGAAGCACTATAGAGACTTAAGTCAGTCATTCCCTTATTAGTCACGACTGAAGCATTTAGAATGATAGAAGAGTGATCTTTCAAAAATGGAAGCATTGTTTTCGTAGTAAAAAAAACACCTTTAACATTTATGTCAAATATTTCATTAAATTCTTCAAAAGTTGTTTCTTCAATTTTATTACCAAAAGCGATACCTGCATTAACAAATAGACAATCTAGTAAAACATCTTTATCTTTAACATATTGGACAAGCTCTTCGAATGAACTCTCTTTTGAAACATCTGAAACAAAACACTCGCAATTATCTCCAAGACTTTCTTTTGCTTTTGCTAATTTATCCTCATTTTTTCCCGTTATATAAACTCGATAACCATTCTCTATAAATTTCTTTGCAGTAGAAAATCCTATTCCACTACTTCCTCCTGTAATTAATATATTTTTTAATTTACTTGAATTCATTATTTTCTCCCATTTTCAGAAATCTAACTAGAGACTGTTTATCTCCATGACTGAAATATTCAGATTTTTCTTTTTTTGATATTAAAAATATGGCCACTTGAACTAATATATTCGCCAAAGAGTGGCTAAAAATATGAGAACTGAAATAAATGGTACATATAGTAACTCTATTCATATTAAGAAAATACAATACTTAATTATTGAGAAAAAGAGCTTTAATTACAAATTACTTTTGTCTATAATGAAAGAATGGATAAAATAGATTGTATAAAAGCAGTAATTACCGTTTCAAAGGTAAAAAGTCTGACTAAAGCTTCAGAAATATTGGGTTGCAATATCTCGAGCCTAAGTAGAAAAATTACTCATCTAGAAAATGAGTTTCAAATGACAATTTTTAATAGAACAACAAGATCTATTAGGATTTCTGATTCAGGTCAAAAAATTATAAATGACTTAGAAACTATCCAAAATACTTATAATTCAATTGGTATAAACAACTCAAGCACAAACCTTAGTGGAGAACTCAAAGTAAGCGTTCCTGCGGCATTGGGTAGAATTTTGATTTCTAAGCACTTATTAAAATTCAATGAATTACATAACGAGTTAAAAGTATCTCTTTTACTTGATGATAGAATTATCGATCCCGTAAATGATGATATTGATATCGCTTTACGTATAGGAAAACTCAAAGACTCAAGTTATATCTGTAAAAAGTTAGGACCTAGAAAAATGATTTTAGCCGCATCTCCAAGCTACATTACGAAGAATTCTATCCCCAAAAATATTGATGATTTACAAAAACACAGATGTTTAGGTTTTATTTTCTCTGGCAAAGTAAGACCTTGGAGATTTAAAAGAATTAATAAAAGTGATAGAAGTGTTACACCTTCCTCAATACTTAAATCTAACGATGCTGAAATTCTTAAAAATGCTGCCATTGACGGCTTTGGGCTCGTTTATTTATTAGACTTTATATTAGAAGATGCTATTTCACAGAAGAAGTTAGTTCAGATAAAACTAGAAGATACATCTATTATTGAAAGGCCTTTGCATATTATTTACAAAAGAACAAAACAGAAAGAACCAACAGTAAAGGAATTTATAAAATTTCTAGAGTATTTTTTAAAGTAAAAATGAAGTGAGTCTATCGGCAATTTAGAACATAAAAAATGCCCACTGGAAAGTATGCTTTTCATCGTCTCCGAAGGATGGTGCCCAGACGTCTCCGATTATCGAACGGCAATCCTTGAACCGACTTTTCCCACTAAACGAAAATAATTATTCAACATAATCATTTCACACCATGATACATATCTGAGGCAACTTTCTCTAACTTCGCTGGATCATCCTTCCAGATATCATACATATTTAATCCTATTTTATCAGGAATGATATCAAGCCTTTCTTCTTGGATAGCCTCTAAAATATTTTTAGCAACAACACTCGGGCTAGTCATCTCCATATCGCTTCCCTTATTCATATCTGTATCAATCGCCCCTGGATTTACGGCATGTACAATTATACCTTTTTTTGAAAGCTCTATTCTCGCCGCTTGTGTCGCAGAATAAAGAGCGGCTTTAGAAGCTGAATAACCCGCAATAAAAGGAAAGTTTGCATAAATCGCGATTGAAACAATATTTATAATTCTTGGTGATTCGTTTCTCTCTAATACAGGAACAAATGCTCTCATCATATTAATTGTTGAAAAGTAGTTAACTTCCATATCATATCTAATGGCACTCATTTCTCCATCGAGAATATTCCCTGGGCTTAGAACCCCAGCATTGTTAATTAATATCTGTGTATCATTTGCCATTTCAACAGCTTTATTGATTTGTTTAAGGTTAGTGATATCAAGTTCAACTACTGTTATCCTCTCATCTTCAAATTCAGGGGCATGAGATATCTTTCTCATTGCCGCATAAACTTTAGAAGCTCCTAGATCTAGGACTGACTGAATCAATGCCTTACCTATACCTCTATTTGAACCTGTGATAAAAACTACTTTTTCTTTAAATTTCATACTCTCTCCAAATTAAGTTAAGTTTCAAAGAGTATAAAGTTTCAAATTAGTTTTAGCTGGCAGCTTATGGACATCATCATTAAATAAATTGTTGTTCAATTTGAAGTAATTGTCTTTTTACATCTAACCCGCCGGAGTATCCGCCCAGACTTCCATTACTGGCGATAACCCTATGACATGGGATGATCAAACAAAGTGGATTTTTACCGTTTGCAGAACCTAGCGCCCTACTGGCCTGTGGTTTCCCCAAAGAAGTCGCAATGTCCTTATATGATCGAGTATCTCCGTATGGAATTTTCATCAGTTGAGCCCAAACTAATTTTTGAAAATTTGTTCCCTGGATATCTAGGTTTAGATCGAAACTTTTTCTCTGCCCGCTTAAATACTCTTTGATCTGCTTCTCAGCAACTAGCAAGTTTTGAGATGCAATGCTATTAATTGTCTTAATATTAATACTCTGTTTACGCCAAAAAACTCCTCTTAAACCGATCTCTGATGACACTAAATACAGTGGACCAATTTTTGATTCTATCTTTTTCTGAAGTAAATTCATTTTTTAGTCCTTTTTCTTCTGCAAAGAATTTCCATAATAACGCCAGAATAGAGCGGCCACATAACCTCTCCACGGGCTCATTAATGCAATTTTACTCTTGTCATGCAAAGCTAGTGCTCTTGCAAGAATTAAATCTGACTCAGGAAAGGTATCTGTACTTCGAATACTTTTCATCGCTATGTAGTTAGCAGTCCAGGGACCAATACCTTTGACCCCTAAGAGCTTATTTATAAAGTTATTAACATTTTGAGCTTCATCTAAATTAAATTCTCCAGCTATAATTGCTTTCGAAAATGCGACAAGCGTTTCTTTTCGTCGTCCTGTTGTTTTCAGATTTGTTAAATCAGCATTTACAATTTGTTGTGGTGTTGGAAAAGCGATTATCTTTTTATCGTTATAGTCGAAGTTTAAAGACTTACCCGAAATTTCGATCAGATCGTTGACTAAACTTCGACCTCTTTCTATGCTTACTAATTGACCAAGAATAGCAGATATCGCAACTTCAAATGAGTTCCACCCCGAAGGAAATCTAATACCTGGATATTTTTTTAACATCTTTTTTATCTTTGCATCTTTTTCTAGAGAATTAGCAATCATGACTGGATCAGAGTCAACATCAAACATCCTTTTCACTTTTGATATTATAGAATAGATTTTTGTTGTGTCTGGGAAATCAATATTGACCACAAGGCAGGAATTAGATGAATTATTAGAGATACTAACAATTCCAGTTTTATTATCGTAACTAATCACTCTTATCATTTTATCTTTCTCAAACCATTCGAGATTACCAACACGATGATTTCGATAGGTGGCTAATAATCCTTCAAAGTCATATGGCGGTCTATAAGAGATTGTAACTTCAACGCCACTTAATATTTTACTCTTCTTACCTCTAACCTCAGACGGAGATTTTTTAAATCTCTCCTTGAAAGCATCGTTAAATCTTCTTATTGAATCAAATCCTGAAGCAAAGGCGATCTCAGTCATAGACAGATTCGTTTCGACTACGAGTTTTCTTGAAAGATTCAAACGATTAATTGAAGCAATATCCTTAGGTGTTTTCCCAATCTCTTCTTTAAACAGTCTTCGTAAGTGACGTGACGAAACATTAAAAAGTTTTGCAAAATCGTTTTCATTAAACTCAAACATATCTATTGTGTGCAGAGCCTTCAAAGCTCTCACAACTATGTCCGAACTACCGATCCATATAGGTGAATTAGGAGCACTCTCCGGCCGACAGCGCAAACACGGCCTATAGCCTGCTCGCTCAGCTTCAATTCTATTAGAAAAAAATTCTACGTTTTCTCTTTTAGGTTTTGCTGGACAAATAGGACGACAGTAAATGCCAGTTGTTTTGACACCTAAATAAAACTTACCATCAAACCTGTGATCCCTTGCTAGCATAGCTTCGTAATAAATATCTTCTTCTTTCATAGTCTTAGAATACTACAGAAAAAATGAATAACTAGCTATTTTCGGACATGATATAAAAGAAATATTTTAACGGTTGTTTTGACTGCTTTGGGGTGTCGAACTGCTATCTTAAGCTCTCGTCTCTAATTTATTGTAATTACTAAATTAACTACACAGCCTAATATACATACTGGACTGTATCTGTGGATATGGTATTATAAATTTATTATGAATATCTAATCACCTAACATTCTAATTTTTCCTTGAACTAAACTAATTTATCATCTGAGGTGATCATCATGAATACATTCGAACTTATTTAATTAATTCTTATTAACATCAAGTTCGAGGTAATTTATGAGATCTCTAGTGATTTTATTCGCTGGTATCTTTAGTTTTTTTTTATATTGATTTGAGATTATTTAGAAAGACTCGTACAGGAAATCATTCCTTCACTGGAATCTCTCTAGAACTCACTGACAGAAAAGAAAAACAAAAGAGAAAAGCAAGAAAATATAAAAATAAAAAATATCAGAAAAGAAAGAAGTATAGAATAAAGAAATACTCTTTAAAAGGTTCTAAAGCAAAAGATCATCGTTACTCTAACCAAAAAACACTTCGAAGGATGTTTCGAAATGATTAATAGCTTAGCTGATTTTCCATCAAGTAATTTATAAATGAAACGCCTGACAATGAAACATTTTTTTCTTTTATCATTGAGAAGTTTCTTTTTCAGAGGGAACTCCGTGGCAAACGACATTGTTAATGGATGAAGCAATAGCATCATAGTCTTCTTTGATCCATTTTTCAGCAAGCTTTGCTATCTTATATGTAGAAACTCCAGCTTTTACTACAGGAATCAATCTAGTGAGGATTTCAGCAGCAATTTTTCCTGTCTTTCTATAAAGCTCTATGTCTTGATCCGACTTTAAATTAATCATTTCTTTTTAGTCTTCTTAAGTATTTCAGAAACTCTCAACTTACTATATTTAAAAAGTAAGTCGCGTATATCTTCATAGTTTATAGATGGATGCATCTCTGCCAGCATTCCTATTTTGATCCAGTGCTCAGCTTGTGAATTTAAAGAACGATCAAATACTTTTGAGGCTTCTCTAAGTTCATTATGAATTTTTTCTGATATTTTTACGATTCCCATGATTATACATTATACAGCAAAACGTATAACGTGAATTTATCATCGAAATGCTTTGATTAGCCTTTATTATTCAGGCCAATCTTAGTTCTATTTTTTCGCTGAGAAGGAAGTTGTTCATCCAAACTATCAAGTTTCTCGAATACAACCTTAAATATCTCAGCAGTATTCTGTTCAAGATTGCTTATTCTTTCAACGAGTTCTTTTTCCAGAACCAAAAAACTTCTCAATTTTGTGAAAATCCTCATAATCGCGATATTTACATCAATTGCTGTCTCACTTTTCAAAATGCTTGACAGCATTGCCACTCCATTCTCAGTAAAAACGAATGGTTGGTACCTCCGACCACCTCTTCCCTCGCTTGAGGTCACAATTTGTGACCTCAAAGATTCGTGCTCCTCATGAGAAATCTGGAACATAAAATCCTCGGGAAACCTTCTCGAGTTCCTTTTAATCGACTGATTTAGAACTTTTGTTTCCACACCATAAAGTTTGGCCAAGTCACTATCCAGCATAACTTTCTGCCCACGTATAACGTAAATCATTTCTTTAATATTTTCTAATTCAAACTTCATATTTGTCTCCACATACTTTTTGCTCGTGAAGATAATTGCAAGAGCATATCAAATTTCAGTTTCCTAAATTATTTAAATTGTTCATCGCAATGAGATACATTAGGAAATGTTGGCACACAAGTAAGGTGTAATTTAGGAAAATAAAGCCTCATGGGTTAGATGAGGCTTTTAAAATAGGGTTGTAAAAAAACAAGAATTCTATCGTCAACAGCGTCAGCAGAGGCAATCCCAACTAGAGAGGAAATGTAACTTCAACTTTCAACTGTGTTATAGAATAATCTTCATCTTCTAGCGTAACTTCTCTTCCATTAGGAGCTTTAAATGTTGGTGCAAATTCTTGATCAGTAAGAGAGAACTCAGCCAAAAAAGTAACCATGTAACTCTTAGAAAAGGCTTTCAAATCATGCCACTTAAAGCCTAGTGATCCAATTGCAAAATTATTTGTAATCGTTTTAGTTTCAGTCCCTACTTTGGCATTTCTATCATAACCAATAACCCAAGGCTTATAGAAGTTCACCCGACTCGAATTTTTTGCGTGAGCAACACCTGCCCCTAAGGCAATAGAGTATTTACGATCTTCTCCCAAGTACAAATCTTTTACTGCTGTTAGAGAATGTATTTCTTGAGATATCTCACCAACCTCATAACCATAAGGTATTTTAGTACTTGGGTTATCCCCTGAAAGTGAGTTAGATTTTGAATAATCCCCTGACAGCCTTACCCCCCAAGTATCAGTCAGTCCTCGCTTAACAGTATAACCTAAACCTCGTCCAGCATTTGCAAGTAACCCTGCACTCCAAGATTGTTTTGCAAAATCTTCAGAAGCATCGACCTCTACTACGTTTTTATTCTGTACCGTTTCTGCATAAGAGAGATTCAGACTACTTATTAAAATTACTACTAAAATGTATTTCATATTATCCCCATCAATAATTAAACTCATATTTAAATTTAGTGTAATTGATTTGCAGGCAAAAAAAAAGCCTCATGGGTTAGATGAGGCTTTTAAATCGTTTTTTCAAAAAAAGATGGTGCCCCGACGTCTCCGGGTATCGAACTGCAATACTCAACTCAACAGGCTAACTGCCTGATTTAACTATGCAACTAATCTTTTTCTAATAATATTGTTGCATTAAACATCCTACTGTATTACACATATACAACAGCAACACAGGGACGATATGTTTAACATTTCTAAAATTAATCCACAATCAGCAATGCCGCTTTATATGCAAATCATAGATTTGATTAAAGAAGGAATACTTCTTGAAGTGCTAGCTCCCGGAGATCAACTCCCATCAGTTAGATCGTTAGCAAATGATCTAAAGGTGAACTCACTTACTATCCAAAAAGCATATAAGCTATTGGCTGCAGAGGACTTGATAGAAATAAAAAAAGGAATTGGAGCATTTATCAGTGAAAATATAAAACCTGTAAAAAAAGTATCTAAATATCAAATAATTGAACAAAAACTTTCACCCATCATTGAACAAGCAAAATCGCTGGATCTTGAATTGGAAAAAGTAATTAAAACGATAGAAAAGCAATGGAGAAAAAAAAATGATTAGCTGCCAAAACTTATATTTTACTCAAAAAAATAGTGCCTTTAAAGCAACTATTACGAATATAAAATTTGAACATAAAGGGATAACCGCATTTATAGGTCAAAATGGATCGGGAAAAACCACATTGTTCAAACTGCTCTCTGGTTTAATAAAGCCAACTTCTGGATATATTGATTATGACGGATCAGATGTATTTATGGATTATGAAGAGATTAAGGACAAAATTCACCTTATTAGTGATCAGCTAAACTTATATAGTCACTTAACGGTTACGGAACACATTAATTTGATTAAATCAATTAGTCCTATTTGGAGTGAAGAGTTGGAAGTTAAGTTAAGTGAAAACTTTAAACTAAGTGGAGCTGTAAAAATCGAACAACTCTCAAACGGACAATTAGCAAAATTAAAGCTTCTGATCTCACTGTCTAGAATGCCAAAGATCGTCTTAATAGATGAAATTATAAATGACCTCGATTTGAATACAAGGGAATACATCTACGAAGCATTAGATAACTATACCTACGAAAATGATTCTTTTGTTTTTGTGGCAACAAATATTATTGAAGATATGGAAAGATACGCTAGTAATATTGTGATCCTTAATGAAGGAACTATCGTAGAAAATGATACTCTTGATAATTTAAAAGAAAAACATTCTTTAAATTTAGAAGGTATATATAAGAAATTTATTTCTAAGGATAAAAAATAATGAAAGAACTACTTATTACCTACACTAAAAATAATTTAATCATTTTTTCTTCTTGTGTCGTTCTAGTCATTTTAAATTTAGTAAATATAGTGGGACTTGATATGATCGCCTATATACTGCTTGCAATGCTTGTTTTTGACATCAATGTGAATGATAAAACAAAAGGCAACTGGAACTTTCTAGAATCGCTGCCAATTAGTTTAAAAGAAAGATACGTACTGAAAGTTTTAATACCATTTACCTTTATTGTTCTTGTGTCTATTGGCATGGAAAGCAAAATTGATCTTTTATTTTTTCTAAATTCAGGATTAAGCGAGATTCTGTTAATAGCTAGTGTGCTAGTGATCGCATCTCTACTTGCGACAAAGCTAAATAAATTTATTCTTTATATTTTAGGTTTCTCACTTATTGCTTTTTTGCTTTCATTTATTCCTTCTTCTGAAATAATCGTTTCAGTTATGTATTTGATAGCAAGTTACTATGCTTTATCCAGTAAAAGAGTTAAAAAGAATAGTTTATACTTGCTCTCTATTGCCATAATACTTCCCATCCTGTTGACCTTACATTTCGGCAAAACACCATTATACCGCTCTCTAATAGAGTCTCAAAATCATTCAGCTGCATTATTTTCTGCAGGACAGCTCGTTGAAATCAATAAAGATCAAAGAGCCATAAACTATCTAATGGACATCATCAAAGAAACACAAAATACTCAAAATCTCAGAGATTCTCTAGAGATACTAGGTGATAATGATGTAAAAATTAATTTGAATCAAGAGTCTTGGCTTAGTCTATTCAAACATCATATCGAAGCCAGAAAAGATATAATCCATTACTTTACTCATGAAGACTTAAGACCTAGTTGGTTAACACATCAAAGTTTATTCGAATTTGAAGAAATCATTTTGAACTCAGGAGACTGCAATAATACCTGCCATAAAATGGTTAACCTTATCAACAAAGATTCAATTCCTACAAATAAAGAACGTATAAGCCAATTATTGGCCGACAAGAGAATTAGTAGAAATGAGTATGCGATCAGGGTCATTTTAAAGGATGGAGCACCTGACTACAAATTAGAGGTCATAAAGTTACTTGGGCACCCAGATCAAGACCTTCAAGAATTAGCTTTGGAATACCTCACTAACATAACTAAGAGTGATCTCAAGAGAGAGCTCAGTATTATTAAACAATCACTAGAAAAAGATTACTCTGAAGAAAACATAAATAAAGCAAAAGAGTTCTTCAGGGCCAATATTTAGGTAATAGTTCTTTTGCCCGCCTAGGGGTATGAAAAATAATGAAATACTCGAACCATGTAACTGTTTGATTAAATAAAAAAAGCCACTTGCGAAAAGTGGCTTTTTATCATCTTTAAAAATTTGGTGCCCCGACGTAGAAGATTATCGAACTGCTATTATTGATTATTATGCTACCTAAACTCTTTAATATAAGTGAGTTAGAGTTGATTTTAAGGAATCCCCAAAAGTACCCCTAAACCCCAAAATGAAAAGCGGTTATTCACTTTTAGACTAAAATCCTTGCTGATACCTCATATAAACTTGTTTTGATTCTAATGGAACCCAACCTAGTAAGTAATCAGAGACTTTCTCAGTTGAGTCAATTTCAATGTATATTTTTTGATACCCTGCTGATTTGAGTTTAGTTATTTGATAACTATAAAGTTCAATCAAGTTTTGAGCTTCTTTTTCAATTGTATCTCCAGAAGCATATCCGTTAATACAAACTATAGTCTTATCTTCAAAGATATTTTCATGCATGAAGGAGCAGCCTCTCAATTGGTTATCTTCTAGCAATACAGCCCCGAAGCCAGAAATATCTCCATCACTATAATAATCATCCCAAACCGTCTCATCATTTGTAACGGGCATAAACTCTATATGTTCTTTACTGTATCGATTTATATAGAAGCTTCTTACTTCTGATTTTGAATTAGTTAGATAGAATTTTTCAAGAGATATTATATTTTGTTTACTTTTCTTAAGATCAACATCGCTGATACTAAATGTGCAAAGGTGACAATCCAGAGTTTTAATAAATCCTAAACTCAGTATAAAGGACTCTTCAGCAACTTCTCCCCCATAACACGAGATATCTAGAGTTCTCTCTAATGGATTTAAAGGAAATCTCTCAAGAAGTTTTAGATGAAGCTTAGTAGCATACCCTTCTCTCCTATGCTCAGGGTCTACGCATATATACTCAACAACAATTGAATCATGAAGAGGGTTTATTTTTAGTCCCGCTAAACCTATAAGTTTGTCATCAATGAAACCAAGAACTGTACGTCCTTCGCCAAGAAACCTCTCACTCGTTTCCTGTCTATAAGATAGCTTTAAGAGCTTCTTAGAAGCATCAAGATATTGTTCTTCAAAATTAATAATTTTCATCTCGTAAGACTATCTGAGAAAAAGACAAAAAAAAAGCCTCATGGGTTAGATGAGGCTTTAAAATCGTTTTTTCAAAAAAATTTGGTGCCCCGTCGCGGACTCGAACCACGGACACAAGGATTTTCAGTCCTTTGCTCTACCAACTGAGCTAACAGGGCATTTTGTTTTCTTTTAAAAACGTGTTACATAAGTTATTGTCTTTTATCTATTTCGTCAATTAAAAAGGTCAAATAATTTTATATGAGCGTAAAAATAATTAAAAAAACTATTGAGACTCAAGATTTTTCATTTAATGCCATGGTCTTTATTCCATCAACTGATGTGACACAAAGATCTGAGTGGGCACTCTTCACTCATGGCTATACAGCGAGTAAAAGCGACTGCATAAGCTGGGCACAACGATTGAGTGAAATTGGAATTCCCACATGTATTTTTGACTTACCAGGCCATCATCTTGGAAGCTATAATGAAGTTAAAAGTTTCGAAGTTTTTAAAGAGAAATCTCACCTCTGCTTCTTAGATGCTTACCATTTACTAAAAGATCATATTAATGGAATATGCGAAACAATAATTCTAGGAGGACACTCTCTAGGGGCCCTCCTCTCAATAAAAGCATTAGAAATTAACGAATTTGATCACTTTAAGAAAATAGCCATTGCCGTGGGCCTTGGTATTTCTCAACATGCAAACGTTCATTTATTCGAATCATCTTTTTATGAGAAGACTTTAAATATTCGTCGTCAATTAGTTGATCCTAATATCGACTCTGATCTCATTTTTCCGTGGATTAAAGAGGAAAAATTGAATTTATCCGTATCAAATGAGCGAATTCATCTCATCACAGGGGAAGACGATGTTGTTGTGGGGTTCGGAGGAATGGAGGCATTACAAGAGGTACTAGAGGCTCACAGCAATACAGTAACAACTTATACGCCAAGAAAGCTTCCTCACCATGAACCAAGTTCTGCATCTACACAAATCTATAGTTTTTTGAAAAAAGAATTATCTCTCTAGATAGTATTTTAAATTTTTTAAAAGGCCTTGCTTTCCAACTCGTTCAAAAGAAGTATTTTGAAAAAAAACTTTAAACTCGCGGTTACTCATTTTATTAATATCGTCACAAATGACAACTAGATCTCTATTAAAAAAATCAACGAGAAGACTCTTATCTGAGCTCTCAATAAGATTAAGCGGTTTATTATTCCAAGGACAAACTTCCTGACAAATATCACATCCAAAAACTTCTTGTGAGTTAGCAGGATAGCCCGCGGGCGGAGTAGAGTCTTTAAATAATTCGATGGTAAAAGTACTTATACATTTTGATGCATCTAAAGTTCTCTGTCCTGGTATGATTGCATCCGTAGGACAGGCGTCGATACATCTCGTACAAGTTCCACAGTGATCTACAATTTGATTCTTTGATTGAAGTTCTAGTTTTTGATTTAATAAAAGTGATCCAATTAAATGATAACTTCCAAACTCCTGGGAGATAATCATTGAGTTTTTACCAAACCACCCAAGTCCCGCTCTTTCGGCTAAATCTCTTTCAAGAACAGGATGAATATCGAGTGAGAGTTTAAAATCTAGGTCTGAAAACTTCTCTTGAAGCTTTGATCCAATAGCAACTAACTTATTTCGAATCCAAACATGATAGTCTTCGTCATCAAAGCCAATGGTATAAGCTGCAATTTTATTTTCTATTTTTTGATCTAATAAATATTTTTTTGCAGCTCTATAATCAAATAAAAAAACAAGTACACTCTCACATTCAGGATAAACTTCTGATAAACTTTTTCTTTTATCCTTGCGATGATCAGTGAGATATTTTAAAGGCCCACTCATTCCTTTATCAACCCATTCAAGGTAGTTCTGATAGGTTCTTGGTTCTAACTCTTCAGTGTAAGCCCATTCTATAATTCTAGATTCTTTTAAAAAATCTAGATCTATATGAAAAAGATTCATCATAATTTCGTACTAAAAATCTCTATCGCTCCAGTAGGGCAAGCTTCAACACATTCCATATCAAGTGAGCATTGAGAAGCATTGTTCACATTGATTTGGGTATTTTTATGTCCATCTGTCGTTACAGTCCAAATATTATGAGGACATGTTGTAATACAACTCTGGCAAGAGGCACATAAACTAGTATCGAGTAGGATTCGACTATCTTTATTGATTTCAACTTCTTGAAACTTATTCGTAGAAATATTCTCTGGATTAACTCTCGGAATATCTTTAATGATTTCCACTCTTAGAGAGTTTGAACTTCCTTGTTTAAAATACTTTCCATCACCGTGAGTGATAACAATTTTATCACCGTTAACAACAAGTTGTTTCTCTTTTAAAATTTCGATCATTTGTTGTTGTATACTTGTAAGGTCTTGTTCATTTTCTACAAAATAAAAAGGCGTAATCCCCCAATAAAGCGCCATCTTTCTCATGACACTTAATGAGTTTGTCACTCCAAGTATATTTTTTGAAGACCTAAACTGACTCATTTTTAAACAAGAATTACCAGACTGGGTTACTGATAAAACCCATTTTGCATTTGTTTTTTCAGCAATGATAGAAGCTGCAATTTGAAGACTAGATGTAATACTCTTTAATTCCATATGTCTTAAAAATGGTCTCTCTTTTGGTTTTTTTTCCGCTTCTAAAATAATATCATTCATCATTTTTACAGCTTCAATGGGATAATCCCCAGAAGCAGTTTCCCCTGATAACATAACTGCATCTGTTCCATCCCATATAGCATTGGCAACATCATTTGCTTCTGCTCTCGTAGGCCTGGAGTTTGTTGTCATACTCTCAAGCATCTGAGTTGCAGTAATAACTGGAATTCCCTCATTATTACAAAGATTAATTATATCTTTTTGAATACCAGGAACAAGGTGATTTCCAACCTCTACCCCCATATCTCCTCTTGCAATCATAATGCAATCAGTAACTTTTAATATTTCTTTTATATTATCTACGGCTTCAGGTTTTTCAATTTTTGAGATGATAGGAATATTCTTTTTTAACTTATGGAGAAGATGTTTTACTTCTAAAATATCCTCTGCCCTACGGACAAAGCTTAATGCAATATAATCGATATCTTGCTTTAGCCCAAACATTAAATCTTCTCTATCTTTATCAGTAAAACTTGGTGCTGATATATTTACATCTGGAAGATTAATACCTTTATTCGATTTTAGTGTTCCACCAACAAGAATTTTAATCTTTAAGACTTCACCATCTTTTTCAATAGCGATTGCCTCCATTAGTCCATCATCAAAAAGAATTCTTGCACCAACATGAGCATCATGAACTAAATCTTTATAAATCGTTGGAATAAAACATTGATCGTATTGAGGATAGTCAGATCGAACATGACTAGGACCAATGACCCAAATATCATCATTTTTTAAAACAATATTTTCGGAAAGTTTATCGACTCGAATTTTTGGACCTTGCAGATCACATAAAATAGCAGTTTCATAACCAGTATTAAGACTTGCTTGTCTTAATTTTTTAATCACTTCTGCATGACCCTCATGAGTTCCATGGCTCATGTTTACTCTGGCAACATTGAGACCGGCCTTTATGAGTTTTTCCATTTTCTCTATAGTGTTTGAGCTAGGACCTATAGTCGCAACTATCTTGGCTCTTCGTGTCATACATATCTCCTGAATTGATTTTAGATCAATATAACAAATTTAATTCAATTAAGCATTCGCTGAATTTAATTTATTATACTGCTCTCTCTCATTCATTTGATCACGGTAAACATTTTGTAATTGTTGAATACGTTCTTCATACTGGGAAACAAGGCGCTGTCTTTCTGTAGAGCTTGCTAACTGAAGTCTCTGGAGCTCTCTAGCGAAAAATTTATTATTTTGATCGACAATTTCTTGATATCTCTTCACTTCAGAATTAAGTTTTTGATTAAGTTCAAATTGAATATCTTTATTTTTTTTGCGGCTCACAAGAGTTTGTTCATTAACTTTTTTAGTAAAATCATGCTGCATATCATTAATTTTCTTAAGAAGTGACTGCTCTTTTTCTGCAGCTATTTGCTTTTCAGTTTTAACTTGTTCGACAGTTGAATCTGCAGATATCTTTTTCTGTCTCTCAATTTCAGCTGATGAAATACGCTTTATATCTCTAATCATTTCATTAGAGTTTTGAACGATCATTTTATTTTGAAGTTCTAGAGAATTAATTCGACTCTCATAACCTTGAACCATTTTATCAATTTTATCAGAGTAGAACTCACGAATATTTGATGTCTGTCTAGAGTTTTGCTCGTGTAGTCTTTTTTCTAAAGTTCTTTTATCTGCAAGCATCTCAGACTTTGTTTCTTCGAAATTTTTTCGAGATTTCTCATTAGCTGATTTTAAACTTCTATCAAAATTTTCTTTTAAGTTTTTTATGACAAGATTATTTTGCTTATCAATTCCTTCTACAGTTGAAAAATTTTTATCTTTTTCATACTTTAGAGCTGCTCTATTATTATTAATGAGCTGCTCTTTTTGTAAATTATCTAAATAACGCTCTTGACGGTTAGATTCGGTTAAATCATTTTCAATTTTAGAAATCTTCTCTCCAGTTTTAATATTTTTCTCTCGAAGAGCTCCCTGGTATGACTCGATAGTATCTGATATTTTTTCAGTTAATTTATTCTCGATATTATTTTTTTCTTCTAAATTAATTTTAATTCTTTGATCAAATTGACTTTTTTGATTCTCATCATATTTTTTTTGAATTTCTTTATTTACTTCTGCTTGAGAAATTTTTTCAGCACGATTTCTAAACTCTACCGCCCTAACTTCCTTATTATAATTTTTAGAAAGGTCTTTGTATCTTTCATTAAATGATTTATTTTGTTCATGATTGTCTTTTATTTGGCTCTCAATAGTTCTTTTTTCACGTTGATCAATTTCTTTGGCAATTTTATCATCAGTGTAAGCTATTTGTTTTTGAAATTTATCTTCAGCATCTTTGCGTGTATTTATATAATTTTTTGCTTGCTGGTCTTTATAGTCATTTACATCACTAATACCATTATCAAGAATAAATGCTCTTTTATCATTCTCAGAGCGCACGAGTTCTTTCATTTCTCTCTGATTTTTATCAATAATATTATTTTTCTCAATTCTATATTGAACGTCTGATTCTTTCTTCTCTGTTTTCGTATTATCAATATACTCATTTAAATCTTTGGCAGCGATTGAACGAATATTGTTAATATTATTCTTATAGTTTTTATCCATTGCTCCGCGAAGGTCTTGGTCATTTTCCTTGGTGTCGGATAAATTCTTTCTAAAATCATCTCGAAGCTCAGCAAACTTCTTATTCCAACCATCGATATTATCTTTTTTTTCTGTATGGAATGCTTCCTCATTTTTTCTTAGAGCATTTTCATAAGCATAATTTTTCTCTAAAAGAGCTTTTCTTTGTTCTTCGGAAACCCTATTGTAGTTTTTAACGTAATCTTTTTCTTTATTTTCAAGACTTTTACTGTATGTTTCAGATCGATCTTTTAGCTTTCGATCATTCATTTCAGTAAGATTTTCAATTTCTTCTGAATGATTTCTTCTCGCTTCCATCATAGATTTTTGATGAAGATCATTTTGACGATTTAATTTTTTTGAAAAATCTATGCCATTCATTTAGTTAAAGACTCCTACTGACCTCAGTACAGGGTTATCAACTAAAATTATAGCATTTTAAAGTGAGATTTTAACTTGGGTAAATAATACCAGCGTAGTCAATTCTACGCTGGTAGTACTTAATTTTAGACTTTTATAGTGAAAGTTCTTGATCAATTAGTTCGGAAAAAGCTTCTACAGGAAGTGCTCCTGCAACAAGCTTACCATTTACAAAGAATGTAGGTGTAGACTTAACTCCTACTGATTTACCATCTTGAATATCTTTTTCTACAGTAGCTATATGCTTATTTTCATCTAAACATTTATTAAATTGTTCTGCATTAAGGCCTAATTTAACCGCAAGTTCTTTTAATTGATCCTCAGCTAACTTAGATTGATCTGCAAATAATTGGTCATGCATTTTCCAAAAAGCACCCGTATTTTGCTCGTTTGCACAAAGAGCAGCTAGAGAAGCTTTTTTTGCTTGAGTATGAAATGGAAGTGGAAATTGCTTCATAACAACTTTTAACTTATCACCGTATTTTGCTTTAAGCTTTTTAATAACTTTTGATCCTTCAGCACAGTAAGGACATTGAAAGTCAGAGAACTCAACGATTGTTACTTTTGCATCAGCCTTCCCCATAAATGGAGATCCTTCTATATTTACTTCATATGTGGGTCTCTCAGGCTTTTGGAAAAAGACTTCAATTCCTGATTTACCAGTTTTCTCACCTAGCCAATTTTTTATCGCTTCATCTTTTTTCTGCATAACCAGGTAGTTTTCAATTTTAACTTTAACTTGATCATTAATTTGGTTTGCTGGAATTTTTTTCTCTTCTACAAAGGCATTAAAATCTTTAGAAGATATTTTAATATCACTTGCAATAAATTTATCAAAATATTGATCAGCAGTTAGCCCAGCACCTTTAGGGTCTTTTTTAATTAGTTTATCAATAACTAATTCATTGAGCTTATTAAATTTAATTTCAAAAATTTTCATTTCTGCATCAAATAATTCCCCTTGAATTTCATTCATTAATTCTTGGTCTGTAATTGTAATATCCCCAACCTTAGCAGCAACTCCATCCCCTGCAGATTTTCTATATTTATATTGTGCTTCTGATGTTGCTTTCGAGCAGCTTACAAAAATCATCGATGATATTAGTAAGCAGAATAAACTTTTCATTTTCATATATAACTCCTTATATTTATTTACATAAACATAATACCTAAATTTTTCTTTGTAGCCACTACTTGTTTTAGTTTATGAATTTAGTTGAGAAATAAAGTCTTGATACGGTGCAGATTCTTTCAAAAGGCCTTCGTGAGTACCTCTACCTACAATCTCACCTTTATCCATGACTAATATTTGATTTGCTTTAATAATGGTTTCAATACGGTGGGCCACAATAAATGTTAAAGATTTTTCTTGGATCAATAGTACAAGAATTCTTAGGGCCTCTTCAAGATCAGAGTCAAGTCCTGAAGATATTTCGTCAAACAAAACGATTGGTTTGGTCAAATAGCAAGATCTTAGGGCAGATAGGAGTTGTTTTTGGCCTAAAGATAATTCCTTAACATTGATATTCGTTTCAGGACCAATCCCCCATATATCAAGATAGGGAATACTTTTTTTCACAGAATTCCAGAAATCTAGAAAGTCAGGTTTTTCATCATAACTCATTGTTATATTAAATTTTAAGCTCGCTGAAAATACATGTGAATCTTGTGAGACGATACTAACTTGGCTTTTATAATTTAAGATATCCTCAGGATTCTTTCCTGAAAAATGGATTTTCTTATCTGTATCCAAGCAATCAATATCAATAGATGCATTTTTAGCAATAATATCAGCTGATAAGATTTTTAAAAGAGTTGATTTTCCACATCCTGATTGCCCGACAATCCCTACGAGCTGTCCTGGCGAAACGGTGATATCGATATTCTTCAGAGCAAATGAATTTTCTGACTCATCATTTTTTTTCTTAGGATAGGAGAACTCATCAACTTTTATTTGTAATTTTTTAATTTTAATATGTTCAGTTTGAGAATCAAAAATTGTTTTAGGAAGAGTCTTTAAGGCTTCATTAAACTCTTCAATTCTTTTAATCCCCGTTCTCGCTCTTTGGATACTAGAGATTTTACCTGTAATTTCTTTTATTGGCGAAATTGATCTTTGGATTAAATCAATAATCGCAGCAAGTACCGCCATTTCAGTAATATGACTATATGGAAATATTAAGACTAGTAATGCAAGAAGAATTGGAAAGAGGGATTCTGCAATAGAGAAATAACTCGCATCCCAAATATTTGCTTTTAATTGTTTCTTTAAAAAATCTTCAAATACATGGTAACCCTTTTTGCTGGCATAGTTTTCATGGGGATGAAAATAAGAAAATCTAAAGCCCCCTGATAAATTAGCGATCACCCTAGACATTAATCCAGTGGATTTTTGAACTTCCATATAGATTTTACCCATTTGCTTTGATCCAATAACGAGAGCAATACAAGTGAGTACTTCTGCAATAATTAATGAAATACCTGAGACGGTGTTCAAACTTATAAAGCCTATAAGGCAAGAGATAATAAAAATAATATCAATGAAAATTTTAAAACTTCCTGTACTCACCATCTCGATGACAGCTTCTGTATCTGTAAGTATTCTTGAAATCACTTCTCCTAATGGATAGTTATGATCTCCAAACTCTCCTCCCCCAGCTGTTTCAATACTAAGCATCCAGCGAGTAAAACTTAAAGATCTAATATGAGCTATTAATTTTTGAACATAACGGTTAATTGCAACTTGATAAACGACAGAGACAAAATATTCAATGATAAATAATATAGCTATTGCCCATATTGCTTTCGTTGTGACATCTGCTGACTCTGAATAACTTTGATAAAGATTTTTCATCACAGTAGGTGTTAAAAAACCAATCACAGAAGATATCACAAGAGTAATTCCTACAATAACCATAATGAATTTTTGGTCTTTTAAATAAAGATAATCAGACCAGTTGTTTTTTGAAGAACGCGTCAACTTTAGTCTCCTTATTTAATAGTAAATCTTTTTCACCGGCCTCAATGACACCATGTTTTCCGAGATAAATAATATATTCACAAGACTTAACCGTGCTAAACCTAAGAGATGTTACAATAAATGTTTTAGATGATAGATCTTTATCCTTTTTTATCTTTTGCATAATATCTCCTTCCAGAATTAAATCGACGGAAGAAAATGGATCATCCCAAAGAATATATTCAACATCACTTATAATTGATCTAATTAAAGCAATTCGTTTTGCTTGTCCACCCGAAACACGTTTCCCATTTTCACCAAGTTCAATCTTAAGCAAAGCATCGAGATTTGAATCAAGAATATCTAGTCCGAACTCTTTTAAATAGTATTTTGTTTTTTCAATTCTCTCTGGAGTTTGCTCAAGACCTAAAAATATATTCCCCATGATTGTATCGTTGTATAAATAAGGTTCTTGATGAATAAAACTATACTTTTTTCCATGTCGCTCAAGAAGTTCAGCATACTTCTCCATCAACCATGATTTACCACAGCCCGTTTCCCCAATAAAAACAGTCCATACCTTTTCTTTTAAAGGAAAAGATACCTGTGATTCCCAAAAAGGAAGAACTGGTTTTTGCAAAGGATTATCTAGAGAGTAAAATTCATCTTTAATTTCGACATTCAAATCATTTACAATTTCTTTAATTCTTGTCCACCCTGCGTACCCCTGTGATGTGACAATACCCATCCAAGATAAAAACATGAGAGGCTCTAGAACTAAAAAGAGAAAAGAAGAAAAATAAATGAGATCACTTGCAGGCAACTGATCATTTCTGACAACAATCGCCGCCCAAATGAGAGATGCTCCAACCCCTATTTTAATAAGAGGAAATGAGAGGACTCGACCTAACATTGAAATAAAAAAAGTATGTAACTCTTTATTTGATACGTCTGAGAACACTTTAAAAAAATCTTTCTCAGAGTGATAATTTTGAATTGTTTTTTTAGCATCATAACACTCAATTAAAAATTTTTGTACATCTGCGTACTCATCCATTCCTCTTTTTGCGATTGGATGAAATAAATAAACAAGAGAAGAAAAAATAATAACGCAAACTGTAAGTGGAATAAAAGCTTCTATAAATTTTGGATTAAAAGAATTTATTTTTGGGATAAAGATGGTTGCTGCAATAATAATATTTCCAAACTGCAAAAGTGCAAAGCCCATAAATCCACGAATACGATTTAAATCATTCCAAATAATTTGAAAAAGCATTCCTTCATTATATTTCTTATATTTTCGAGGAATAGAGTTCTCAATTTTTCCAATTAACTCCATTCTTAAATTTCTTTGCTGCACTCTTGCCGGATAAAAGAAAAGTAACCTTGAAGTCGTTCTGAAAAATAAAATATAAAGTGCTAATAAAAAGAAATCTAGAATTTTTATCTCAGCCAAATGGCCTGACATCGCAAGATCACCTAAATTTTTTGCAAGTCTAGGAATTTCACTTGAGAAGTGATGGAGAGCATAGAGAGACGTAATCGCTCCTATATAGTAATACCAATATTCTAATATATGTAGAATGAGCCAAGGGCCAAAAGAGCGGTTTAATCGATTTTGCATTGAGTAAATGTAGCAAAATCCTTGCATTTAGACAAAATAAAAGATTGACTCATATCTCAATTTTCAATTAAACTTATGTTTCAATTTAGGACCTTAACTCAGTTGGTAGAGTGTTACCTTGACATGGTAGAAGTCAGCAGTTCGAGCCTGCTAGGTCCTACCACTTAACAAGATGGTGCTTCATCTTCTAGATTAATAATGAGTTCATCGAAATAGTCATACATTTCGTTAAACAAAAAGAAGTCAGATAAAAGACAAAACCTTAAATTTTGGGCATCTTTATCTTTTGAATTAATACCTTCCATATTTTTAATAATCGCGACCATCAAACTCATAAACTCGGGACTAAGATTCAATTGATTTTTTTCATAATAATGACAAAGCACATTCTTTAAGACTTCGGGATCTTTTAAAATTAATAAATTTTTCATCCCAATTTTCATATAAACTGAATATCTGTCATTATTTAGAATGCCTTGATCTAAATACTCTCCATTGGGATCTACTTTAATTGTGTTGTTATAAGTTACTGATGCTCCGTTTAAATTAATTCCAAAAATCTGTTCTGCATTTCCATCACTTTCATCAAACTCATTTCTAATTTGTTGAAACAGCTCCATGATTAATCCACAATTTCTTTCTTCAATAACAGATAGGTCATCAAAACATTTTATCTGTGTCTCTTGGTAAGCTTCATCGAAAAGAGCATATTCATCTTCCCTAATTTTTATGAGCTTTATTATTTCTTGAATTGAATCACTTGAAATAGTATTTACATTAAATGTTTCTAGATTTTTATAAGCAGAAGATAAATAATCAAATTTATCATTTGAATAAAGTGGAAAACAATACAGCAATAAAGAAAAATAGAAAATCTTCAAAATTTAACCTTAAACTGTACTCCTGATTTCTTTTGAAAGTGATTATAGTAAACATTGAAATTATAAGCAGACATGACAACACTTCCTGTTACGAGAGGTGTTACATACATAACATTATCTGAGTAGTCTCCAAAAGTTAAATTTTTCAATTTAAAGACTAAGTAATCTGCTCGATCTTCAATATAATCAAAGGATAAAAGTGCATCTTTGGTTTTATCTAGCATTTTATCTTGATAAAGAGAAATAGGATATTCTTCTGTTTCGATGAGACATATCCCTTGTGAATATATCTCCTGAGCATATGAATATACGCTTAATAATGAAATAAATAGAACGAATATATTCAATTTCAAAAGCAATTAACTCCATTTAAATGCCTTATGAAATTATATCTGAAAAAAAAATGAGATGATAGATGGAAAAATATTTGAAGTATTAGAGAGGGAAACCCTCCCTAATACTTGACTGAATTAAAAACTTACTAAAAATCTAAATGCTATTAAAGCGATAAAAGTTGGAAGTAATGCTGCTTTTAAAAGTCCAAGAGGTGAAATTCCTTCATCTCCGAAATCTCCTTTTAAAATACCAAATCCTGCTGGATTTGGAGCATTAGCGATAACAGTTAAACCACCACCTGCGACAGCTCCGGCCACAAGATAATATTTTTGCTCATCTGAAATTCCTTGAACTAGAGATCCAAGGTATGTAAGTGCTGCATTATCAGTAACACCAGTAAGTGCTGTTGAACCTAAGTACAGTGGAAGCGTATCTAGATTAGATAAAAGAGGTTGTAGCCACCAAGCTTGCAAATTACCTAAAGTGACAAGTCCACCTAAAAAGAATCCAACAAGTAGAGACTCTTTAAGCTTAATTTCATCTTGATACTCTTGAGTAACAGTTGTGAAACCAAGAAAAAATAAAAAGATTCCTAAAAAGACAACCATATGGTGAGCTGTCATGACAACAAGAGCTAAGAAAACAACATGAAGAGTTGTTATCCACCACGCTGGATGCATTTTATCTTCTCTCTCTTTTCTAAGATCAAACTTCCCAGTTAATTCTTTTTTAAATCTAATTGCAATAATTAGTGTTGATATGACAACTGCTATAGCAGCTTTATAACCAAAATGCCCTAGCATATGACTCATATCCCAACCCCATGTTCCAGCAACCATTAAAACAGGAGGAGCAGCAAAATGAGTTAACG
>Ga0115005_10000062_pt1 | contig 69924 bp, 66 predicted proteins | sample ArcOceMetagenome_FD_87163 | JGI IMG/M metagenome (GOLD analysis project Ga0115005, IMG submission 87163) | Marine eukaryotic phytoplankton communities from Arctic Ocean - Arctic Ocean - Greenland ARC118M Metagenome | ecosystem: Environmental > Aquatic > Marine > Oceanic | place: Arctic Ocean... | reverse complement strand
TAACGAATAACGAATAACAAATAAGGAGAAGTATTGTGGAAGAGCTTATTATGGTTCCTGTCATCATTTTTATGTTGTTGGTAGCCCCTATTTGGTTGATTTTACATTACAGAAGTAAACGCCAAATCAACCAGGGCTTTAGTGAGGAGGAATATACGCAATTATCAGAACTTTCTGAGTTAGCAGATAAAATGACAGATAGAATTAAAACACTTGAAGCTATTTTAGATGCTGAAACACCAGATTGGAGAAATAATGTATGACACAAAAACGCCGTGGAGAATTATACAGAAACTCAAGCCAAGGAAAAATTGCTGGAGTCTGTGCAGGCCTAGCTGATTACTTTGGATGGGAAACTTGGTTGGTTCGTATATTGGTGGTTTCAGGTGTCTTATTAGGGATGGGTTGGTTTATTGTTATTTATATTGCTGGTTGGTTTATTTTAGATAAAAAACCGGGCACATTAAATAAAAAAGACCAAAAAGCACAATCACAATATGCTACACAAACAAACCATACAGAAGCTGAACTTTCGTCTGAATCGATTAAAGTAAAGTCTCGTATTTGGCAGGCAGGAGAGCCACCAAAACAAGCCTTTCACGATATTAAACATAAATTCGAATTGTTAGAAAGAGAAGTTCGTATCATGGAGCGTTATGTTACATCACCAGAGTTTACAGTTTCTCGAGAAATTAATAAGCTGTGATCAGCTATTATAAATAAAGTGGCTTTAGCCACTTTATTTATAATTCATAAGGAATATTTAAGCTTATCACTTGTGTTTATGATTAAATGTATCCATTAAATATTAATAGCAACTTGGGCGTTAGCCTCGGATTAAATAGTCCTTTAAGACACCTCATGGCACTAATAACTAAAAAAAACCTTAAAAAATTAAAACAAAAAGCGAATGATTTATTAAATCGAACGCTTGATCAACACGTTACTTTGGCTGTTACAGGTCTTAGTCGTAGTGGAAAAACCGCCTTTATTACCTCTTTAGTAAACCAACTTGTTAATGAAGGAAATAATTCGCAACTCGGTTTTTTTAATGTAGTTCACCAAGATCGGTTTATTGCTGCGAAACGAGTTCCTCAAAAACACTTGCATATTGGTCGTTTTGAATATGACAGAGCAATGACAGCTTTTTCTCAAACCGAACCAACTTGGCCTGAGCCTACACATGGTATAAGTGAAATGCGCTTAGCTATTCGTTATAAACCGAAAGAGTCACTCTTAAAATATGCGAGTGACACGGCAACTTTATATCTTGATATCACTGATTACCCAGGTGAATGGTTGCTTGATTTACCTATGTTAAGTCAAACGTTTGAACAGTGGTCAAAACAAACCACACAATTGCTTAATACGCAGCCAAGATTTAAATCAGCTGAAAGTTTCATAGAAAAAGTGAATGAAATAGACCATTTTGCAACGATTGACGAGCAATTACTGGCTGATCTTTCAAAAGAATATACGGAACTTTTATTACATTTTCGTCACAAACTTGGATTGTCGGTTATTCAACCAGGACGTTTTATCCTTCCTGGTGAATTGGAAGATGCACCCATTCTACAGTTTTTTCCTTTTACAAACTTTGAACACATCGATAAAAATGCTTATCAAAATGCCAATGATGATTGCTTTATTGGTATGTTAAGAGCAAGATTTATTGAATATAAAGAACGAGTTGTTAAAGATTTTTATAAAGAACACTTTGTAAATTTCGATCGACAAATTGTGTTGGCGGATTGTTTAACACCATTGAATAATGGACCTGAAAGTTTTGCGGATTTAAAAATGGCCATGACGATGATCATGCAAAGCTTTAGCTATGGTCAAAGTAGTATTTTTTCCCGATTGTTCGCTCCAAAAATAGATAAATTATTGTTTGCTGCAACAAAAGCAGACCATGTTACCCCAGAGCAGCATAAAAATTTAGTACGTTTACTGGATGAGTTAGTCTATCAAACACAACACCAACTTAATTATGATGTCATAGAAATGAAAACATTGGCGTTGGCGTCGGTTAAAACTACACAAGCAGGTAAGAGTCGTTATCAAGGGCAAGATATTCCGGTACTTCGTGGAAAACGATCAGAAAATGGTGAGCTAATTACAGTGTTTCCTGGCGCAGTGCCAAGTAAACTGCCAGATGAAGAGTTTTGGCAAAAAGAGACTTTTAATTATATCCGCTTTTCCCCTTACGAATCCATAGGTCAGCATGAATGTTTACCGCATTTAAGAATGGATCAAGTGATGCAGTTTTTGCTTGGAGATAAAATGAAATGAATGAACTTGATGAAAAATATCAACAACAAATTCTTTTTGATCATGATGAGTTAAGAGCAAAAAAAAGTAATTTGCCATCAATGGACCAGCAAATATTTGTTGAAAACGATGACTGGCAAACAGAAGAAGATATATCCTTAATTGAACACCCAGAGTATGTTGAAGAGAAAACTAAACCCCGTTGGCTATGGCGAGTTGTAGGTATTGTTTTTACCGGGGTTGTTGCGGCAGAGACATTTACTTTTTTTCAACAGGGATTTGCTCAATCTCCTTTTTTAGCTGCTATGTATGGGGTTTTATTATTTGGGTTATCGGCCATTGTTGGCTCAACGGCAATAAGAGAATACTCAGCTTTAAGGCAATTTAAACGCCAACAACGCACGCAGGCTAAAGCAAAAGATATAATGTCGCCTAAGTTGGCTGTTCATCGAAATGTTAATGTAAAAGCGTTATGTGCAAACATTTCTGCAAATTTGCCTTGTGACTTAATGTCAGAACATGAAAAAAGTTGGGCGTTATTCGCTAAAGACGAATACAGTGATGAAGAGTTACTGCAGTTATATTCCCGAGCAGTATTAACAAAAGTCGATGATAAAGCGCTTGCTGAAGTAGCAAAGTTTTCAACAGAGGCTGTGGTTTTAGTTGCTTTAAGTCCAATAGCCTTAGTAGATATGATGCTGATGTTTTGGCGTAATTTAAGAATGATTGATAAAATTGCGGGACTTTACGGTTTAAAAATCGGTTATTGGAGTCGAATAAAATTAATCAAACAAGTTTTTGTTAATATGGCTTATGCTGGCGCAAGTGAGTTAGCCATCGATTTAGGTGCAGATCTTGTTGGAGCAGAATTATTAGGAAAATTATCAGCACGCATGGCTCAAGGATTAGGTGCCGGTATGTTAACGTCACGTTTAGGTATTCAGACAATTAAACTTTGTCGCCCCATTCCTTTTGAAGAAAATACGCCAAAAATTGCTCATGTTAGAAAAAAAATACTCAGTCAGGTCAAAAAGCTGTTGATAAAATAATGAATATTATTAGCACTCAACAAAAAATACTTTTCTAACTATCTGATTATATTTGTTATTATTTATACCTTTACATTTTTGTAATTTATTCTATACGCTATTATTTTCTGGTTAATAAGTAGCCGATTGCCGTTTCGTGCTTTTCATACCATGCTTGTTTTATTATCAATACACCAATATGGCTTACTCGTTAGTGAGTCATGATAAAAATGTAAATAAGGTAGTATCATGGGGAAGGCGACGAAATATAGTTCGAGGGTTGCTGACGAAAATGGTTATATTCAATGGTCAGATGAAGAAAATAGTGTCTGGAAAGAATTAATCACTCGTCAATTAAAATGTGTTGAAGATAAAGCGTGTGACGAATATAAGTTTGGATCTAAACTACTAAATCTACCACATGACCGAATTCCTCAACTTGGTGAAGTTAGTAAAGTTCTTAAAGAAACAACAGGATGGGAATGTGAGCCAGTACCCGCATTAATTGGTTTTGGCGCATTTTTTAAATTGTTATCAGAGAAAAAATTTCCAGTAGCTACATTTATTCGTAGCAGAGAAGAGCTAGACTATTTACAAGAACCTGATATTTTTCATGAGATATTTGGTCATTGCCCGCTACTAACAAATAAATCTTTTGCTGATTACACTGAAGCCTATGGAAAAATGGGTTTGAATGCAACGAAAGAGCAAAGGGTCTTTTTAGCGCGTTTATATTGGTTCACGGTTGAATTTGGTTTGTTGGATACAGCAGACGGCATTAAAATTTATGGTGGAGGTATCTTATCTTCGCCCAGTGAAACTTACCATGCGACTGGTGATAGTGTTGAACGTGAAAAACTTGAAATACTCGATGTATTAAGAACACCTTATCGCATTGATGTAATACAGCCCATTTACTATATGTTAAATAAAGTAAGTGATTTAGATAATTTAAGAAAACATGAAGTATCCGATATTATGGAGTTGGTTGAGCAAGCCAAAGCGTTAGGTTTACATCCAGCAAAGTTTCCAGCCAAAGAAATCAAAAAAGTAAGTTAAGGAAAAGAGATGACTGAGCAATTATCTGTACAAAAATGTGAAGCATGCCAAGTTGGCGCGCCACAAGTTAGCGATGAAGAATTACCAACATTAATGTCACAAATACCTGATTGGATCCCTGAAGTTCGCGACGGTGTGATGATGCTTGAACGTGAATACAAGTTTAAAAACTATAAATTATCATGGGCATTTGCAAATAAAGTCTCTGAATTAGCCGAAGAAGAGTTTCATCATCCTGCTATTTTATTAGAGTGGGGAAAAGTAAAAATAACTTGGTGGACACACGCGATTAAAGGGCTGCATCGCAATGATTTTATTTGCGCAGCTAAAACAGATAAGCTTTTGTAATATTTACTTACATTCATAATAACAGCCTCCTACCTTAGGGGGCTTTTTTTTATTGTACAAATTAGTTTACAATAGCAAATGGAGATACTTGGCTATTGAGGTAAGATAAATGCGTTTAGAAATTGTATGTTGTGATCGAGTAGGTATTGCACGAGAAGTATTAGAGATATTTGTTGAGCATAAGATCAGTTTACGTGGTATCGAACTAAAGCAGCCGGGTGAAATATTTATCAACATTCCCGATTTAGAATTTAGTGAATTACAAACATTCATGCCACGTTTACGCTTAATTGAGGGGGTGAATGATGTTAAAACTACCCCTTTTATGCCATCTGAACGTGAACGTAATGAACTATCAACGTTAATTAAGACTTTTCCAGATCCATTTATGTCTATAGATGCAAAAGGCGATATTCGTATTGTTAATACAGTCGCTGCAGGCATCATGGGCTGTAAAGAGCATGAGATTGTCGGTGATAACGTAAGTAATTGGCTGAAAGGTTTTAATTTTAGCCGTTGGTTAGACGCTGACGAAGTACTTGCTCAAACTCGTCGTTTAAAGTTTCAAGATGATGATTTTGTTGCAGATATTATGCCCATCCATGTTACCGACCAAAGTGATGTAGCTGTTTTGGCTGGGGCAGTGTTGATTTTAAAATCAGAAGCGCGGTTAGGGCAGCAGATTAGTGCTTTTAAACAAGTTAATGAAAATAATTTTGCAGGCATTCAAGCGAGTAGTGGCACTATGCGCAAAGTTATTCGTGAAGCTAAACGTATGGCATTACTCGATTCTTCAATGCTAATTGTTGGTGAAACAGGTACAGGAAAAGAGCTTTTGGCGCATGCATGTCATGCAGCTAGTGACCGAAGCAACAACCCTTTTATGATGTTAAGTTGCGCAGCATTACCAGATGACGCCGCAGAAACCGAGCTTTTTGGTGCTGGATCACAAGGAGACATTAAAGCTAAGCGTGGAATATTTGAATCAGCAGATGGGGGAACAATTTTTCTTGATGAAGTTGGAGAGATGTCGCCCAAATTGCAAACTAAAGTTCTTCGCGTTATCCAAGACGGTATTTTCCGACGAGTTAATGACGAACAAGAGATAAAAGTTAATGTTAGAATAATCAGTTCTACAAATTGTGATTTGTTGAATATGGTGTCTACCGGAGATTTTAGAGAGGATTTGTACTACCGACTGAACGTACTTGGTTTAAATATACCTTCTCTGCGTGATAGACGCTCTGACATTATTCCACTCGCAGAGTTTTTTATTGTAAAGTTTGGACAACAAATTGGTAAAACTATTGTTACTATGTCAGATGATTGCCGTGATTTTATTGAACATTATCCTTGGCCAGGCAATGTACGCCAACTTGAAAATGTATTAATTCGCGCTGTATCATTAATGGAAGGTAGTATTGTGATGACTTCTCACTTGCAATTACCTGCTTATACACGTGAGCATGGCTACCTAGAACAAGAGTTTGAAGGAACTTTAGACGCAGCAGTAAAAGGTTTTGAAGCAGATTTACTGAGAAAACTATATCCGGCTTATCCAAGTACTCGACAGTTAGCTAAAAAATTAGGTTTAAGTCATACCGCGATTGCGAATAAATTGCGAGAATATGATATTAATAAAAAAACTGTAAAAATATAGAACACTCATAAAGATAACGAATAGAGAGATAACATGAAACTTTTTGGCTATTGGCGTTCATCCGCTGCTTATCGAGTAAGAATCGCTTTGCATTTAAAAAACATTGATTGTGAATCTGTATCAGTACATTTAGTAAAAAATGGTGGTGAACAGTACAGTGAAGAATATACAGCGTTGAATCCAACTCATTTAGTGCCAACGTTAATTGATAAAACTGTTAATGGTGAACTAGTCTTAAATCAAAGTATGGCTATATTGGATTACTTAGACAATCAATACCCACAATCACCACTTTATCCTGAAAGTATTTACGATAAAGCGCAAGTTCAAGCACTTGCCTTAGACATCGCTTGTGAAATTCATCCAGTAAATAATTTGAGAGTTCAACAATATTTAGTAAAAAAATTGGCCATTGATGAATTAGATAAATCAGCTTGGAGTCATTACTGGATGGGGATTGGTTTTACTGCCTTAGAAGAAAAACTTAAAAAATTATCTGGCGAATACTGTTATGGTGATCATATAACAATTGCTGACTTGTGCCTTGTACCTCAAGTTTACAATGCAAATCGATTTAAGGTTGATATGTCAAAATATCCTTTCATTAATAGTATTGTTGAACGCTGTAATCAGATACCTGCTTTTATAAAAGCAATGCCTGAAAATCAAGAAGATGCCGTATTATAATCGAAAAGATGTAATAAATAAAAATAGAGAAACTGAATTAAAAATCATTTAGATCATGTGTTTCTCTTGCAACTTACCTGAAAACACGTTGCAATGGTTCATCATCATTTATTTCTTTAGATAAATTGAATAATAGGTAACTATGGAAGATCAAACACAAACAGGCAAACAAACCTCTTGGGGCATAATTGCCGTTATTATTGCTATAGTGCTAGCTGGTTTAGTATGGTTATATGTTTCATCTACTCAAAAAGAAATAATAGCTGAGGTTATTCCTTCACCTATTGTAAAGGCTGAAATTAATCCAGAACCTGAAATTATTGAACCTGAAATTTTAGTTCCTGAGGTTGAACCTGAACCTATTGTTGAAATTGAGCCTTTACCAGTATTACCAAGCTTAGATGAAAGTGATGCTTGGATCCAGCAAAAATTACCCACTTATACTTGGCGTAAAGAGCTTTTAAAACTTGTGATTAATCAAGATATGATTCGTCGTTTTGTTGTATTTACTGATAATTTTTCACAAGGTAATGTAGCTTACGAACATAGTCCTCTTATTGAGCCTAGTACCAAATTTTTAGCGAGTGAAGTTAAAAATGGTGCAAGTAGTGATTGGAAGTGGGATGAATCATCAACACGTCGATTTACCCTTTATGTTGATTTATTGAGATCTTTTGACAGTGAGACACTGGTGCAATGGTATTTCGAAATGAAACCTTTGATAGATCAAGCCTATGCTGAGCTCGGTTATCCGGATGATAATTTCACCGATGTATTACATCACGCAATTACTAAAGTGCTGGATATGGAAATTCCAAAAGATTCATTAGATTTAGTCCGCCCAAGTGTTATGTTTCGTTATAAAGATGCCGAAGTAGAAGCGCTAGATGATGCAGATAAACTCTTATTACGTTTAGGTAAAGAAAATTTACTCGTAATCAAATCAGTGTTATTAGAAATTAATGAACGTTTAGCACGTCAACGTTCATAAATAAATATGGTGTTAAGGTATATGCTTGCTTGTTTGGTTAAAAAACAAGCGAACGGTTTTATTTATAAAACTAGCGCTTGCATCAAGCTAATTCTTTAGCGATAATTCGCGCCGTTGCAGTGAGAGCTACAACTTTCTATGGTGACCCTTTCGGTCCCCTCGCAATGATACTCTGTGAACTCGGCCAGATCCGGAAGGAAGCAACCGCAGCAGACGACTCATGTGCCGAGGTGTGGCTGCTTGGGTTGCCACCCAATCTTTTGAAATCAACAGCTTACGCATCTTTTTAGCATTTTGCTACATGGACTGCTACATGAAAGCTACAAATATTCCCTACTTACATTGTCGTAATGGTATTTATTACTATCGTAATCAATCCGTTTGGAAGTCATTAAAAACTCGTTGTAAAAAAGAAGCCTTTAAAAAGGTATGCTTTACCTTGTTTGACACTACGCCAGCACTAAACGACACCTCTGCAAGGCCTCACGATACATCCATTAGAGTATCAGATACGAAGCTAACGACTGATGACACTATTGCGACACTTCCTAGGACTTATCAGCTAATTAAAGCCTATCTCGCAGAAAATGGTAGTAGGTGGTGCGCTAGAAAATATACTCGTATTGAAAGCTCTTTAAGGTTCTTGCCTAAAGGGGTTATTACCCGAGAAATAGGGATTGATTTAAAGGTTTCAATCTTAGCCATCACAACTGTTACTACTATCAATAGATACCTCAGGTGTTACTTAATTTAAGCTATAAACCTATACAGTTTAATCAGACCACTACACAGATTTTGTTGATAGAGTTAAGGAAGGTAAGATGACTTGTATTAGTACATGCGCTTTCAAGAAGCCCAGAGAGAGAAACCATCAGCATAATAAAACAAAACACTTCTATCAAATATACGTTTGCATTCAAAGTAAACGCACTTCAATAAAAGTCAATTTTTGCCGATGGTTTATTTACATTTTTATTATCGGATTTCAGCGTTCAGGAAATCTTCCTGATGTGCATCACCAGTTGAATTGGTTAAATTAGCATTAGATTCACTATTGTTAAGTAACCAGTCTCTTGTCTTAGTAAAAGCACTTCCGTCAGGGTTTAGTGATATGGTTTCTAAATAAAGCGCTAAAACACCAGCAACGTGCGGAGCTGCCATAGATGTGCCACTCATCGTTGTTGTTCCACCACCACTTTGGGTCGATAATATATCGACACCAGGTGCTGCAATGGCAACTGGTGCAGATTGATGGTTAGACCAGTTTGCTGATCCATTACCCCAGTTAGAAAAACTGGCCCAATCATCATTTATATTGGTTGCACTTACTGTGATTACTGCGTCATCATAGGCTGCAGGCGTAGCTTGGTTAGCATTTTCACCATCATTTCCTGCTGCTACAGCAAAAATTACGCCTTTATTTTTAGCATTACAGATAGCGCGATGAAAGTTATCGTTACCAACAAAAGCGTTGTTGGTACAAGTGCCAGTTTTAGTTCCACTGCCACCTAAACTCATGTTAGCAACTACAGGTACACCTAGAGATGCTGCCTGTTGTGTTACCCAGTCAATGCCTGCAATAACACCTGAATTAGAACCACTTCCTGCCGCATTCAATACTTTAACTGCGTGTAAAGTCACCGCTGGTGCAACTCCGATAACATCTAAATCATTATCTAACGCACCAATAGTACCAGCAACGTGCGTTCCATGGCCCTGGTCATCATCCCAACTATTTGCACAGTCTAAGCCGAGACACATTTCAACACTGTAGCCATTTGATATATTGCTAACCAAGTCATTATGGTCAGAATCTATACCGGTATCAATAACATAGACATGAACGCCTTCACCAGTATTTTCAGCGGTATTAGCACCAATTCGGCTAATTCCCCAAGGGCTTTGCTGCTGATCTGTTTGACAACCAAATAAAAAGCTACAGGCTGATATTTTGCTTGAGTTACTTTTTAATGCGCGTACGTTACCATCTGCTGAAACACTTAAAACACGTTGGTCGTTATTTAGCTCTTCTAACATACTCGTGGGGACTGTAGCAGAAAATCCTTTAAATACATGGCTGTAAGTGTACTTGCTTGTTATAGAGTAATCATTGATGAACTCAGAGACACTAGCGATTTGGTTAGCATCAAGGCTAACAATGATGTTGCTTAATAGCGCATCTTCTGCAGCAATAGCAGGTAGTGCAATACAAGAGGAAATCATCAAGCTTATTAATTTTTTTTTCATTTTGGCTCCAAATAGTATTAAGTTTTTTTAAGTTACTCTAGGACTGAGCACTTAATTTTTATTTTTATTACATATATAAAGTATATATATTGTCACTAATGTAGAGTCTATATACTGGTTAGACCATCAGGGGAAACCCCTGCCTTTTATGATAACAATCCCCCATAGGCTCGATTTTTTTGTTTGTGCGCAACTAAGTAGCTGTTCTGCTTAAAATTTTTTAGATAAAGTGCTATTGAAGATTTTTTTCGAGGGTAAAAGTGATATATAAGTTATTAAGTTTGTTAGCTTAAAAATTTATTAGGATGGGGAACATCAGTTGAATTGAAGGTTCTATTAATGTACTTGATGCATTTATCTTATTGAGAAGAAATAACGATTTTACTTTTCAACTTACCCATCTAGTTGAGTTCTTAATAATTAAAACCTTATGGTTAAAAATACGTTATACCTAAATTACTTAAACAACACTTTACAAAAAAATGAATGTAAGAAAGGCACGAAAATTTTTTAGGTTAAGAGCATTAAAAATTCTGTTCTTGATGGTGAAAAAACTCTTGAGGTAGTTTTTATTGACCGCTTTTGGCTGGAGGGGGACTTAACACGGTTAGTTTTTGAATATCAAAATGGTGCTGTTTTCATTTGTTTTAGTGTCAGTATGGCGGCGCCTTAGCACCGTACTTTATTGATGAGTACTTTGATCGAAATAGTACGGAGTTTTCTGAAAAGATAATTGATAAATGGCTAACCCGCTTTCAAGCTCAGCCAAGGAGAGATCAACCTAATAGTTAACAAAAATCGTTATTATACTATTTAAAATCCAACCATTAAAAGGACGACTATTAAAGCCTGAAGTGTATTTTTATTTATCTACTCTTGTAGAAGTTAACACTCATTCGGGTTCTGTAGGAGTAAATTTTCCAATAAAAAGCAACTTGGCTAATCCGCAGAATGAAAGTGTTACGCTTTCACCATCAAACTTTATAAACATTGAAGGCGCTAGCAAGATAAAGCTAACTGTTACAATTGGTGCTACGATTTTCTCCGCTAATATCCATCATTTATACGTCTGTTATGGTATCTATTATTACAGAAATCAGTCTATTTGGAAGTAATTCAAACTCGTTGTAAGAAAAAAGCCTTTAGAAAGTTAATCTTTAGATTATTTGGCATTATGTCTAGAAGATGTATGCTCGTTAAAGACTATTTTGATGAGAGTATTGGACGTTGGTGTGCTAGAGGATTTTAACGCCTCAATAACGTCTGAATTAACAAAAGTATACAATACTAAGTCTGACACAACTTAAGCCATCGTAGTCATTCATGGACGTGTTTAGCACCGGTTATAAAATAAAAGCCTGCTTAATATCTTTAAGCAGGCTTTTATTGAATCAAAATTAAAATCTATATTCGTACATTTCTATTTAGGTTGTAATCTTATCTATGCCAAGAATGATTTCTACAACAAATTATTCTAACAATACAAGTGTCAAGCTTGACTATCAATAACTGCTAATTATTTGATAATTTTTGCATTAAATAGGTATGTTGTAAGGCGATACGCTTAGCCGTTTCTTTAAGGTTCGCTGCAGCTGAATGTCCACCATCAATGTTCTCATAGTATAAAAATTTATGTCCTTGATCTTCCATTCGTTTAGCTACCTTTCGTGCATGGCCAGGATGAACTCTGTCATCCTTAGTGGAGGTTATAAAGAAAACTTCAGGATACTCTGCATCAGGATCAATATTATGATATGGAGAAATACTGCGTAAGAAATTTCCTTCAATTTCATTTTCAGGATCGCCGTATTCGCCCATCCATGAAGCACCCGCTAATAGGGTATGGTAACGCAACATATCGAGTAAAGGCACAGCACATATAACAGCATTGAATAAGTCAGGTCTTTGGGTAAACATAACACCCATCAACAATCCACCATTTGAGCCACCTTCAATACCTAAATGGTTAGGAGAGGTCATGTTTTTAGCAATTAAATCTTCAGCGACAGCAATGAAATCATCATATATACGTTGTCTCTGTGTTTTTAATCCAGCCTGATGCCACTTAGGTCCATACTCTCCACCACCACGGATATTCGCTAGAACATAGATCCCACCTCTTTCTAACCACAATTTACCTCGAGTAGCTGAGTAACTAGGGTTCAATGAAACTTCAAATCCACCATAGCCATAGAGCAGGGTAGGGTTCTTGCCGTTCATTTTTGTGTTTTTACCACGCACTACAAAATAGGGGACTTGAGTGCCATCAGTTGAAGCAACAAAAAATTGTTCGCTCACCATGTTTTCTGCATCAAACCAACTTGGTAAAGATTTGGCTTTAGCTTTTTCGCCTGTAGCTGTGTTGTAAGTATATAACGTATCAGGATTGAGAAAACTTTCTGCAGAAATAAAGGCGACTTCTTCCTTATTATTAGTACTGCCAATCGAGACTGAACCATTAGAGGGAAATGCTAATTTACTCGATGTCCAATTATGTCCATCCCAATCAAATTCATAAGCAGAACCTTTCACATCGAGATAAATACTCATAAGTACTTTCGATTGAGTAACACCAAAGTTTCCGATAGAAGATTTTTCATCAGGACTAAATACAAGATTGATATGATCTATTTTTCCATTTTTCATAAAATCATTGATACTAAAACTGACTAAATCTCCTAAAGTAAACCCACGCCAATTTTCGTTTAATTTTAGGAGTATTTGACCTTTAAATTCGCCACTTAAATTTGATTTTTCGGGAACGGGGAGTTTAACTTTTGTACTACTGCTCCCATCACTTTTTAGTGGGAACCAATAATACTCAGTGTTATAAAACGTTATAGCACGCGTTGTAAATATTTCACGACGACCATCACTTAATTCAGTAACACCGCCCCAATATCCAACATCAGCTTTTTTACCACGGTCTATTTCAACTGCACTCGACAATGGAGTACCGCGTTTCCAAATTTTAGACACTATAGGATAGCCAGAATCTGTCATGGTGTTTTCACCAAAATCAACACCGATAATTGTCGTATCTTTGTCGATCCAATCCATGCTTCCTTTGCTTTCTTGTGTTACAAAACCATTATTTACAAAAGACTTAGTTTTTGTATTAAATTCACGATTAACGACCGCATCTTTACCACCGTTGGAAAGGCTTACGATACACAGTTCATAATCAGGCGATAAACAATTATTACCTTTGTATACCCAGTTTTTATTTTCTATTTTAGAAAGCAAATCAAAATCTAAAACGGTTTCCCAAACCGGAGAGTCTGAAAGGTAACTGGGCAGGCTTGATTTTCTCCATACACCTCTTTCATGTTGTTCATCTTGCCAAAAATTATGGACTTCGCCTCCGCGAAACGAAACATAAGGAATTTTGTCTTTGCTATTAACAATTTCCAGTACTTCGTTATTCATTTCATTAAAAAGAGGATCAGCCATTAAACGTTCAAGCGTTTGGGTATTCCAGTTCTTTACATCAGCTAACGCTTTTTCGCCAAGAACTTCTTCAAGATATATATGATCTTCGTCTGTTTCCCCTGGAGTATTGTATGTGATGATTTTATCAACGTTCATTACGGGAGCCTTATTCTTAATCGATTCTTTGTTGTATTGGCAGGCAGTCAGTGACAGTGCTGCGCATAATAAGAGTGTTTTTTTTGGGTGATTCAATGCAAACATAGTTCCCTCTGGTTAAGCGTTTATTCAAACTTTATTAATATAACCAGAGATAATCTTTACTTGCAAGTCTATATAACTGGGAGCTGATATCACACGTGATATAAATAAAATTGAGTTATACTATTTGATATTCTATCGATGGATTTATCTTCTGGAATAGGTTGTGGGATTTTCATAGATGAAAGTTTCATAGATTATTTGGTTTTTTTGTGACATCTTTTATAAGTTTTACACGCAAGTAAAATTAGCAAGAAAAAAACTCTTTTGCTTAAATAGAAACCAGTGGGGGATAAAGCTGAATGTTTCGTCTTTGAAATTTTATGAATAAGGGATATATTTAAGAGAGATTAGAGCGAAAAAAATTTTAAAAAGTAGGCAGGTAAAGTGTGTTAATGATATTTTTCCAATTAAAAAGTGCTCAATTACTTAAGCGCTTTTTTATTTGTGGAGTTATGTTCTAAATACTAAGTTTCGTGGGCTTTCATAAACTCTATAGCTTTACTGAAAGCAACCTTTACATTACTTTCCATCTCAAAACGTTCTGAAGCGGGAAGATAGAATGACATATCAACCTCATGTCTAATATAACGAGTGGGTAATTGATTTAAAACAACGCAAGTTAAGTCAGCAATAAAATCAACTCCATATTTGTCTTCTAATTTTAACGCTGCAAAATGTTGCACGACTAGTTTTTCATAATAATTATGAATGTCATCAGATAATCTCATTCCAACCCTCTTCTTTGAATTTACAATTGGTTTATTTTATTATTTATACACACATAAGATTAATGCGAGATGAATTAAATAGCGAGTTATTTAAGTGATATTACCGAGGTTTTTCGGCAACTTCGATTTGACGTTCTATTTTTGAAATAGCTTGACGACAGCGTCCTAATCTTTGGTGAAGAGCAAGCACTTCATCTGATAATTTCTTAGCTTTACCGGGTGTTGCGCTTTTACGAAGTAGTTCTCGTTCATTAAGCATAGCCAATAGTCTTCGTTCAAATTCATGGTGTTCTGATAATTGCTGGTAAAGTGCCTGACTGGATTTAAAAAGTTGTTTTGCTGCTTTTTTATAACGTCGTGCATTTATCGCTGTTAGTCGGTATTGCGCTTCTTGATGAATACCTTTGTTTGATCGTATTGCATTAATTATGGCAGATATTTGTTGCTCTATTGTTTGTAACCTATTTTGAGACAACTCTTTTTTTCCATTGATAAGCAATCGGGATAGTTCAATTGTTTTCCCTCGTATTTCATCTACATAGGGTTGTATTCTATCACTATTAGTTGCGAATAAGGCTTCAGAAAATACGTCTTTATCTTTCAATAAATAATGTGATTTTGTCTGTTGGTTCTCAGCATCAATAATTTTTGCTTGTTCAGTTAGGTCATCTAAAACAGCAGTGATTCTGTCGAGTGGTAATTGCATGTTGATCAACCTACTTTACGTTTTTACTGCGTGAACCACGCATGATAAGTTAAATTCACTGACATAGAAATAACTACGATGATGAAAACAGGACGAATAAATCGATTACCAAATTTTATTGCACAATGAGCGCCTACGGCAGCACCCAGCATAATAAATATTCCCATCGAAACACCAATCATAATGTTGACATATCCAAAGTAAAAAAAAGTTAATAAGCTACAGAAATTACTCACGAAATTTGTAGATCTAGCTAGGCCACAGCTGAGTAGAATGTTTATTTTGTAGAGTGCACTTGAAGATGCAGTCCAAAATGCACCAGTGCCAGGCCCGGCTATCCCATCGTAGAAACCTAATAATATACCTTGAATACTTTGTGTTGTTTTTAAGCGTGGGGATAGGGGAGGTAGACCTTTTATTTCAGTAACCACTGTTTTTGAAAATAAAGTATAAATAGCAGTAATTACGATAAGAATGGGAATGAATTTTTCTAGAAAATCACTTGATAAATAACCAACAGCAAGAGTACCTGCAACAGCACCAATTGCCGTGTATAAAATAGAAAATCGCCAAAAATGTGGATCAAATAATTTTTTACGATAAAAAGTAACGGAAGCGGTCAATGAACCAAAAGATGCTGCTAATTTATTTGTGCCTAATGCAATGTGAGGTGGCAAACCAGTTGTTAGCAACGTTGGAATAGTAAGCATACCTCCACCGCCAGCGATTGCATCAATTAGCCCCGCAACAAAACCGACGGCACATAATGTTAACCAAATTTCAAAATTAAATGTTGAGTCAATAAACATAAGAAAATATAAGTAAATTACTGGTGTGGCTGGATAATAGCATGGTTTTCATTATTGGTTATGTCCTTTTTGTCACACTTTTCGTGCAAATTTGTTGAATATTTTATTAAATAAATTTGACTTAGTACGAATGAATTAGTAAAACTAATAGGAGCAAATATATTTACTGAAAATACAGTTTGTTTAGTTACTCGAATTAATCGATAAAATGTTCTTTTTTAGAGCAGATAATTAAAAGTTAACTTGCGTAACGAAGCCGACTTATTTAGATGGTTTGCTTGAATTTGCCGACATTTTTAATGTGGCTAGTTGACAGTACCTTTGTCGTCTGGGAATATTAGATTGTTTTATTCTAGAGAAATAAAAATACAAAATGGCAGATTATTAAATTTGCGTTAACATCTCCATGTTATCCACATTCAATAGCAATTGGTTGGGAACTATGTCCAAATTAAGTAAGAAAAGCCTTATCGCTTCGACGATAATTGGCGCATTAGCATTAACAGCAAGCAACTTCGCTTCTGCAGATGTACTAACAGAACTACAAAAAGCGGAAGCTAAAACATTTCAAGCTTCTAAAAAATCACAAAATAAAATCAATAGTATTTATGAACAAACTATTGGGCTTTTAGGTGAATATCGTTTAACTGTGGATGAAGCTGAAACTTTATCTCAATACAATGATCACATTCAATTAATGGTTAATGATCAGCTCGCGAACATTAAATCATTAGAAGATCAGATCGGTAGTATTGAAAAAACTAAACAAGGTATCGTTCCTCTTATGTATAAGATGATAGATACTTTAGATAAGTTTGTTGAGTTAGATATTCCTGTAAATATCGAAAACCGTAAAGAGCGTGTAGCAGGTTTACGTGATCTATTAGGCGCTTCAGACGTTTCAGTATCTGAACAATTTCGTATGGTACTTGAAGCTTATGAAATTGAAGCTAACTACGGTACAGTTTTTGATGCTTACCAAGGTGAATTAGATTTAGGCGATCGTACGATCACTGCTGATTTTGTTCATATGGGGCGCGTATCTTTAGTTGCACAATCACTAGACATGAAAAATGTTTGGGTTTGGAACAATGAAACACGCGGTTGGGAAGTATTAGGGGATGAATATTTAAAACCGATTAAAGATGCTATCGCGATGGCTCGTAATCAATTACCTAAAGACTTAACTAAATTACCAGTATTTGCAGCAGGAGCGAAATAATGAAAAATATTATTAAATTTGTAATGCTTGCTGCTTCGATGACAGTAGCAACTTCAGCCGTAGCTAATGATTTGGATGATTTGTTAAAACAAGTTAAAAATGATCGTATCTCTGAAGGAAAGCTAGATAAAAAGCGTGAAGCAGAGTTCAAATCTGCTCGTGCTGATAAACAAGCACTTCTAAATAAAGCTAAAAAAGAATTAGCCAATCAAAATACACGTAACGACCGTTTAACTAAAGAGTATGCTGCCAACGACATTACTATCGCGCAACGTTCAGTTGAATTAGATAACGCAACAGGTACTTTAGGCGAAATGTTCGGAGTTACTCGTGCTGCAGCAGCTGATGCATATGGTCAAATTGCTACTTCAATTGTAAGTTCTGAATTTGCAGACCGTGGCACAGCGTTAGATGTTATTGCTAACTCAAAGAAAATACCAGAACTTGAGCAACTTGAAGAATTATGGATTGCTTTACAAACTGAAATGACTCAGTCAGGTAAAGTTTCACAATTTAGCTCTGAGGTAACAAGTTTAGACGGTACTACTTCTACGGAAACAATCACACGTATTGGTACTTTTAATCTAGTATCAGCTGATGGTTTCTTGAATTACAATGATGAAGTTGATCAAGTTCAACCTTTAGCTAAACAACCTGCTGGTTACATTTCAGGCACTGCCTCTGATTTCTTTAAAGAAACATCTGGTCATCATCCATTGTATATTGATCCTTCGCGTGGTGGTATTTTAGCACTCGAAACTCGCAAGAAAGTACTAATGGAGTTTTACCATGAAGGTGGCACGGTTGGTTATGCAATCACTGTATTATTAGCGCTTGGTTTCATCATTGCACTAGAACGTATGTTTGTTTTAACTACGATTAGTTCTCGCATTAAGTCTCAAGAGAAAAACCTTGAACAACCAAATGAAAACAATCCATTAGGTCGTTTAATTAAGGTTTATCACGAAAACAAAAATGTTGATGCTGAAACACTTGAACTTAAACTTGATGAAGCGATTTTACGTGAAACACCAAAAATTGATCGCGGTATCAACTTGATCAAAATGTTCGCTGCTATTGCCCCGTTAATGGGTCTATTAGGTACGGTTATCGGTATGATCATGACCTTCCAAACGATTACATTATTTGGTACAGGCGACCCGAAAATAATGGCGGGTGACATCTCTCTTGCACTTGTAACAACTGCATTAGGCCTAATTTGTGCATTGCCACTTATCTTAATCCACAGCGTTGTTGCGGGTAAAAGTAAGTCTGTATTGCAAAAGCTTGACGAGCAAAGCGCAGGGTTAATTGCTGCGATTGCTGAGAAGGAGTCTAAATAATGTTATTCCTGATAGAGCTTTGGGAATCTGTCAGGAGTTTTATTGCGACAGGTGGTAACGTTTTATATGTTGTTGCCTTCGCTCTCTTACTGATGTGGGTAATGATGATAGAACGTTATTGGTTCTTGTCAAAAGTTTATCCTGCAATGAAAGACGATATCGTCAATCGTTGGGACGCACGCCAAGATACTACTTCTTGGTATGCCCATCGGATTAGAGATACTTGGATCTCCGAAGCGACAGAATTACTAGAGCAACGCATGCTCACAATTAGAACCTTAGTGGCAATGTGTCCACTGATTGGATTATTAGGTACAGTCACCGGTATGATTGGTGTGTTTGAGACAATGGCTCAACAAGGTACAGGTAATCCGCGTCTGATGGCTGCTGGTATTTCAATGGCTACTATCCCGACAATGGCGGGAATGGTTGCTGCATTATCAGGAGTGTTTTTCAGTTCAAGGTTAGACGCTAAAGTTAAACTAGCAAAGGCTAAACTGGTTGACAGTTTACCTCATCACTAGAGAGATATTCGAATGGCACGTAAACGTATTCGTGAAGACGAAGAAGCAGTAATTGATATGACACCGATGCTAGACATCGTATTTATCATGCTGATCTTCTTCATTGTAACCACTTCATTTGTAAAAGAAGCTGGTATTGAAGTAAACAAACCTAAAGCGGCTAACCAAAGCAAGCAAAAATCAGCTAACATCTTTGTTGCTGTTAGAGAAAATGGTGAAATTTGGTTAGATAAACGTCGCGTTGATGTCGAACGTGTTGCAGCTAATATTGAAAAATTACTAGCAGAGCAACCAACTGATGTTGTTATCATCCAAGCAGACAAAGATGCAAAACATGGCATCGTTGTTAAAGTGATGGATGCGATTAAAGATGCGGGCATAGATAGAATTTCTATTGCTGCAGCTAAGGGGTAGCTTATGGTTCGCTTTTTAGTTTCATTACTACTAGGCGCAGCGGTAACTTTTGCATTATTTTCTTTTATGGCTTTTCTTGTTTCTAGTGGTGACATGACGAAACAAGAAGCTTTGGATAATATTATTGTAGAAGTTAATACTACGCCGCCTAAGTCAGCAGCAGAACGTCGTCAGCGTGTACCGCCGCCACCGCCTCCGCCGCCGAAAACGCCACCTAAGCCTCAAGCTCCAGAGCCTGAAGCAAATAATAATTCCGGTGGTTTAACTTTTAACATGCCGAGTGTTAATTTATCAGGTGCAAACACTGGTATGTCTGCTCCAGGTGCAGGTTTTGGACGCGATGGTGATGCATCACCAATAGTAAGAATTGACCCTAAATATCCACCACAAGCTGCTCGTGATGGTAAAGAAGGTTGGGTTAAACTTTCATTTACTATTAACGAACTTGGTGGTGTTGAAGATGTTGATGTTATGGATGCTGATCCTAAACGTATTTTCGATAAAGCAGCTAAACGTGCTTTGAGAAAATGGAGATACAAACCAAAAGTTGTTGATGGAAAAGCTCAACGTCGTCCTGGTTTGACCGTTCAATTAGACTTTACAATGGATAAGGGGTAATCAGAATGAATAAGATTTTTATATCTATCTTGATCATAGGTTCAGTAACGATTGCTCATTTACCATTATCTTCTACAGCATATGCTTTAGGTGCAGAACAATCTGATAAACCAAAACGTAAAACTCAACTTGTTGGGCCAAGTGTTGGTAAAAAGGTAGCCAAAGCATTTGAAGCTTACGGAGTTGAAGCTGAAGATGGCTCTAATATTGATAATGCTCTAACTTTGCTTTTAGATATAAACGCAAAAAAAGATTATGATATTGCTTTCTTGAATCGCTTTATTGGTGTGATGTATGCACAAAAAGGTGAAGAGAAAAAGTCACTTGAATATCTTAATAAAGCTATAGCACTTGATATCTTAAATGAGTCAGAGCATGCAGAATCATTGAAGTTAGTTGGTGATTTACAAATGCAAGTGCAAGGTTATAAAGACGCACTAATAGCATATGACGCTTGGATGGATTTTACAGGTAAATCTGATGCAAATGTTTGGTTGAAAATAGCTCAGGCTAATTTAGAACTTAAACAGTTTGCAAAAGTAATTCCTGCTGCCGACAAAGCGATAGCTGAATTGGGCGATAAGGTAAATCAAAATCCATACGTACTTAAGTTAAATTCTTATTATGAACGTAAAATGTTTAAGAAATGTGTTGAGGTGTTAGAGACTGCAGTACAAGTTCTACCTGATGTTAAGTTGTTTTGGACTCAGTTAGGCTCATTTTATGCGATGATAGAAGATTATCCGAAAAGCTTAGCCACAATGGATCTAGCATATAAGAAAGGGCTCCTTGATAAAGAAAGCCAAATTAAGATGCTTGCTAATTTGTATGCGCAAAGTGAGATTCCACACAAAGCTGCTGTTTTGTTGGAAAAGCACATTGATTCAGGTGTTGTTAAACGTGACGATAAAAACCTCTTTTCTTTAGCAAACTCTTGGCATGCTGCTCAACATATAGATAAAGCTGCTAGTTATTATGGTGAATTAGCTAAAATGACTAATTTATCCAAGCATTATAGCAAGCAAGGTATGTTGTTAAATCAAGATGAGCAATTCTCTAAAGCGATTGTTGCTTTGAAGAAAGCTATTGAGTTGGGTGTAAAAAACCCAGGTCGATTAAATCAAAGTATTGCAGAATCTTACTTTTATCTTGAAGATTACAAGCAAGCTTATGTTTATGTAAAAAAAGCTATGAAAGATCCTAAGTCTCGTAGAACGGCTAAAGGTTGGGTTAATTTTATAAAAGATACAGCGGCACGTAAGAAAGTTTCTATATAATTTATTTTTACTTTTATTTGTGTATTAAAAACCAGCCTTATGGCTGGTTTTTTTATGTTATAAATTTATCTTTTTTAATTTATAAGTATTATTAAAGCTATATATGAATAATGTACCTTGTTTAAAAATCATATAAATGAATAATTTTTTTGATCTAGAATAACTTTGTCTAGGAATAAATAACTTTCTCGGATAGAATGCGCGCTCTTTATTTTGCAGCATACAGGTATTAAAAATGTCAACCACTGAAGAGTTCAAAGACAGCACATCTATTCTCCATTTATTAGTAGGTATTGTAGCGTTAGTTTCTGCACCGTTGTTACCAATGGTTATGGGTTGGTTTACGCTTCTTTCAAATTAGTCCTCTCAAAATTAACTAATAATAAAGAAGAACCAATTATATGTATATATTACTTATTGATGACAAACAGGCTATTTTAGATATTGTTACTCCACTTCTTATAAACAGCGGACATACTGTTGAAACAGCATCAAATGGCTTAGATGCTTATGAAAAAGCACAGCAAAAAACCTTCGACTTATATATTATTGATCATCTTATGCCTGTTATGAATGGCCTCCAATTAAGTAAAAACCTTTTAAATAACCCATTTACAGCCAATACGCCTGCTATCTTTATGACGACGCAAAATCTTACTGAAGTAACGGCTTTAACGCGTTCACTTTCTTTTCAAACAATTATAACTAAACCGATTGATGCAAAATCTTTACTTAATGCAGTAAATCAAACCAATGAACAAAATACTACTCGTTATTCACTATAATTTTTATCAGTTTTGCTTTATTCTTTAGTCCTCATAATATTTTTACTTTTGACATGCTAACGATGACTGAAACACAATTATTACTTTTACAAAACGCCATTCACGCTGTACCTAATTATCCTAAAGAAGGTATTCTATTCCGCGATATTACCGGAATACTTGATCAACCTGCTGCGTATCAATTAACCATAGATTTATTAGAAACTAAATATAAAAATAGTGGTTTCACAAAAATTATTGGTACAGAAGCACGAGGTTTTCTTTTTGGTGCTCCATTAGCGCTAGCACTTGGTATAAGTTTTATACCCGTAAGAAAACCGGGGAAATTGCCAAGAGCAACTAATAGTCAAAGTTATCATTTAGAATACGGCACAGATATATTAGAAATACATCAAGATGCCTTAACTTCTAATGACAAAGTACTCATCATAGATGATCTGCTTGCGACGGGTGGTACAATTGAAGCCACTTTATTACTTGCTAAAGAATTAGGTGCAGAAGTTACAGATGCAGCATTTGTTATCTCATTACCTGATTTAGGCGGTGAAAAACGTCTTGAAGATTTAGGTTTGTCTATTCATTCTTTAATTCAGTACAGCGGCGATTAGGCAGTAATATGAGTTATCAAGTATTAGCACGTAAATGGCGCCCCAAAAAATTTACTGAATTAATGGGTCAAGAGCATGTTGTTACTGTTTTAGTCAATGCACTAGAGCAGCAACGTTTGCATCATGCCTATTTATTTACTGGCACAAGGGGAGTCGGTAAGACAACGATAGCTCGAATTTTTGCTAAAAGTTTAAACTGTGAGCAAGGTATTACCTCAGCTCCTTGTGGTGTGTGTGATACTTGCCAAGATATTGATCAAGGTCGCTTTATTGATTTATTAGAAATTGATGCAGCTTCTAAAACCAAAGTCGATGATACACGTGAAATTCTTGATAACGTGCAGTATGCACCTACACGTGGTCGTTATAAGGTTTATTTAATTGATGAAGTTCATATGCTTTCTCGTAGTAGCTTTAATGCGTTGTTGAAAACGCTTGAAGAGCCGCCTGAACATGTAAAATTTATTTTAGCGACTACGGATCCACAGAAACTTCCAATTACCGTGTTATCTCGATGCTTACAGTTCCACTTAAAAGCATTAACGGTTAGTCAAATAGAACAGAAAACTCAAGAAATCCTTGAAGCTGAAGACGTTTCTGTTGAAAAAGGAGCTTTAACGTTATTAGCAAAAGCGGCTCGTGGCAGCATGCGTGACTGTTTAAGTTTAACCGACCAAAGTATCGCTCAAGGGCAGGGAGATATCACTTTAGCTAATGTTCAGCAAATGCTTGGTGGTGTAGATCAAAACTGGGTTTTTAAAATACTCATCTCGCTTTTGAAGCAAGACCCAAAAGGCTTGATGAACCTTTCTTTAGACATTGCTTCTTATGCACCTAATTATAGCCGTTTAACGGCAGAACTCATCCAACTACTTCATCAAGTTGCAATGACACAAATTATTGGACAGCACTTTGATTTATCTCCAGAGCACAATAAATTGGTTGAAAAGTTCAGCCAAGCAATGAGTGCAGAAGATATTCAACTTTACTATCAAATCGTACTCAATGGTCGAAAAGACTTGCCTTATGCGGCGGATGAACAAGCAGCATTTGACATGTTATTATTAAGATTGTTAGCGTTTACACCTATCAGAAATAGTCAAGCTATGCCTGAAATTAAAGTGAATCAAGCGACCGACTTTAATGTTATAGAGTTTGACGAAACCCAGGTTAATAAAACAGATATTGCTCTCGTCTCAGATAAAATAGCTCCTCTATCTGAACATCCTATTGAGTTATCAAAAAGTATTTCTACAGTTGAGCAAACAGTTGAACCGTTATCAGAATCTATAACTTCTGTTGATTATCCTCCTCAACAAATTGATACTACTATTGTTCAATCAACACACGTTTCTAATGATAATGTTTCACCTGAACCCGATTATATATATACGGCTGTAAATACTGATGAGGAAATAAATCCGATATCAGAGGTTTCTTCTGAATTATCTCATACTGGCATTCCAAGTATAGATATTGATGCCGCGGCTCCTCAATCGCCTATTGAACGAGCCTTAGCGACAAGAAACATGTTACGAAGTCGTAAGAAAGGGTTGGAAAATAGTGTAAAAAAGTCTGATGACGCTAACGGGCGTCAAGAGATTAACAAGCTTGAATTAAAAATTCAGACAGAATCCAAAATCGTTGTGCCTGCACTAGAAACTATTTCAGATCAGGCTTTCGATGTAAATATTATTGACCCAGCAAAAATCCGTTCAGCAAATCAAGTTGATAAATGGGCAAATATGATTGATGCAATGTCGTTAACGGGTCGATTACGACAATTAGCGATACATGCAACGGTGAGTGAAAAATCGACTGACGATTTACTACTGCTCAATCTAGATCAAGCGACAAAGCATTTAAATAGTGATGTTGCTCATAAAAAACTTGAAGAGTGTATCTCAAGTTTTTTAAAGCGAAAAGTAACAGTAGAATTAACTATAGTAGACGAAACAGCACATGATCCTTATCAAATCCAATCACACATTAATGATAAGCGTTATGATTATGCTAAAGAGTTACTCGAAAATGATGAAATAATTATTGGTTTGAAAACTCACTTTCAAGCAGAATTAGATGAAAATACAATTGTAGCAATATAACTGCTACTTGATATTTGTCGCATTAAGCTCTATCTTTGGCGGCAACTGAACCTTGGAGAAAAAATTATGATGAAAGGCGGCATGGGCAACTTAATGAAACAAGCCCAACAAATGCAAGAAAAAATGGCTAAAGCTCAAGAACAATTAGCTAAAATGGAAGTTGTTGGTGAATCAGGCGCAGGCATGGTTAAAGTAACTATGACAGGCGGACACAGTGTTCGTCGTGTTGAGATTGACGATAGCTTGATGGAAGACGATAAAGACATGCTGGAAGATTTGATTTCAGCGGCATTTAACGATGCTGTTCGTCGTGTAGAAGAACAAAACAAAGAAAAAATGGGTGCTTTGACTGGTGGTATGCAATTACCTCCAGGGATGAAGATGCCGTTTTAATTAAACTTCTGTTAATTAATGATAAAAGCTCAAGTATATCTTGAGCTTTTTGTTATTAGGATGTCATTTAAGTTAATATAAATGAAGAAAAATTCACGTATAGCTAGAGACCTTATTTAGCCATAATTACTTTTTTTACGGTAGATTCTAATCTCGTTAAACCAGACTGTGTACCTATAGAAATAGCTTCTTTTAAGCTTTTTTTATGGTTGAAGTATGCGTCTAATGCGAACATTGCACCCACTCGGTTACCACTTGCACAATGAACAAATGCTTGCTCTTTATTTTGTATCGCAGCAGAAAATAACTTTAAATTTTCATTATTGATTCCAGAAGCTCCAAGAATTGGAATAGTGATATAATTCATTCCTAATGCTTCTACTTCTGCTTTTTCATCAAAATCGTTAAATTCTTCATCGCCTCGTAAGTTAATTATGGTTTTAATACCGCTTTTAGATAGAATAACTAAGTCAATCTCACTAGGTTGACCGCCAACAATAAATTTCGGAGTAAATTGTTGAGTATTTTGTGCTGATATTTTATCAATATTGATTTTTTGTTGGGTGTAGCCTGGTAAAGATATTATTAAAATAAATATGGCCGTAAATACTTTCATTTGATTCATCATTACTTATACTCACTATGATTAATTAATTTTACATTATTTTTGTTTTTTAGCGTGTTATTAAAGATATATGTAAATAATTCTACGGGTAGTTTTTTTTAATATATATTAAATATATATTAAATATATATAATTTTATATTCAAGGGTGTAAAAAATATGATTTTTGGTGCAAAACATAAAGAAGAAAACATTCGACTTAAAACTGAAAATATCGAATTGCAAACACGTATTGAAACTTTAATGTCGGATTTAGCATCTGCTGAAAGAGAAAGTGGTCAACTTGCTGAAGATATGTCTAATAACTCTACACGCTATCGCACGCAAGAGGAATTAAATAAGCTATGGTTGCAGTCTTCTACACTCGTTAATACTATACGTGAAGACCTCGCCGTTTCATCTGCCGATTTGAATGAGCATAGAGACACATTCCAGTCATCCCAACAGTTATTTGACCAAATCATGGATATGTTATCAAGTAATATTACATCCACCTCACAGATTTCAACGGATACACAAGCGGCGTCTACTTCAGCCGACCAACTAAAGACGGTTACGTCCGGTATTAATGATTTTGTAAACATTATTAAAGGTATTTCTGATCAAACTAACTTATTGGCGCTAAATGCTGCTATAGAAGCCGCTCGAGCTGGTGAACAAGGTCGAGGCTTTGCAGTTGTTGCCGATGAAGTGAGAACATTAGCACAGCGCTCTGCAGAAGCATCTAATGAAATATCTAATCTAATTGAGCAAGTCAATACTCAAATGGGTGATGTGATCAGTGGTATTAGCCATGTGGGAGATAAGAGTGAGGAAATAAGTGTGAGTACGTCTTCAATTGAAGGCACAGCTAAACAAATCGTTTCATTGTCTAAAAATATGTATTCGGTGATTACTAACACAACGGCGGATACATTTTTGCAAACAGTAAAAATGGATCACGTTGTTTGGAAGCTCGATGTTTATAAAGTTATGTTAGGCATGTCGGATAAAGTGGCTAGTGATTTTTCTGACCATAATATGTGCCGATTAGGGAAATGGTTCAATCAAGGTGAGGGAGCTGAAAAATATGCTTCACAAAGTTCATTTAAACAGATAGAAGCGCCACATATTGACGTTCATAGCTATGGTATTGAAGCCTTGAAGTCTCATGCTGCTGGTGATAATGAAGGTGCAGTAAAAGCACTTACCCTAATGGAAAATGCAAGTTTTAAAGTGGTTGATGCATTAACGTCACTTTCTAAGCAAATAGCGCTAAACATAACTGTAGATTAATATAGTACACATTTAGACCTATTTTAATTATAGATGTGAATAAAAAATGCCGTTCAACAATGTTGAACGGCATTTTTATAGTGCAAATATTTATTAAATTTTATACATAGGTACATGAATATTATCAAGTTTATAACCACATAATGTTGCCTGCCCCTGATAGCTTGATTCTCTATCTCCACTAAATTCAAAGTCAAAAGTACTGATCCAGTGAGGTCCTAAAGCTTTGCTAAACCTTAATCGACTTGAGCTTCGAGAAAGTGAAATGAATTGTAGTGAATCTTTTTCACAGTATTGTTTTATGTGACGCAAAGCAAATTCTGATACTTTTCGCAAATAAATGAAATACCACAAAAATAAACAAACAATCAGTAATAAATATATATTTTCCATTCGAGCTCTCTCTAGTTAGCGTTGAAATAACATACCAATGGCTTTACTTAATTCATCGCTACGGTTTGGTGATCTCATACATTGAAATATTAAAGGACGTAAAGACGGAATAGCAACAAGATCTTTGAAAATTGCTTGAAATACTTCAATCTCCTGTTGAGCTATTAATGACTCAAAAAAGGTCATTATCTGCTGCTCATTTCTGAATACTTGCCAACACCTTCCTGCGATGACGATGGCTAGTTCTTCAGAGAAAAAAGCATCAGATGAAGATTGCTTAATAAATGAATCAATAAATTTTATAACATGTGGGTGTTCACAACTAGATGATAAACTACGTAATAAAAAGGTGAGTTCAGCAGTTTCACTACAATCTTTACTGATCACGTTATGCTGAAATTTTGCTATAAGCACATCAATCACATCAACGGGTAATGTTACGTTTTCTAATGCAGAACATAAGGGTTGTAATACAGGCTTAGGTAGATTCGGTAAAGCGTTTAGTAATATTTTTTGCGTTACTTTCTCAGATAAACGTACAGCAATGTCATTTAAACCTTGTACACCAACATCTTGCCAGTCTTGCCAATTATTTTCGCCTGATAAGTAACTTAATGCACCAGAAAAATATTGGCTATTTTTATTATTTGTTTCTACAGAAATCAAACTATTCAAATAAGCTAACTTATATTGTGGCGGTGTAAAGTGATAAGGATTACTTTTTAATAACTCTTCTTGTTTCTCATTTGGCGTTGTGTCGAGTTCAGCCCCAAGTGCTTCAATGATAATGGCAATAAAATGATCTCTTGCTACAAGGTTTAGTAAACCTCGCTCATCAAGTGGGAATTTTACAAACCATAAATAAGGCTGTGAATTTTGCTTTTGCCAAAACGTTATCGCTAGAAATGCATGGCCTTGAGAAGGAAATGGATAGGGTAATTGATTAGCTTCAACTTTAGTGAACGTTTCTTTTGATAATTTATCGATTTTTCGGCCAATATCAAAAACTCTATATTGAGATCCAGACAGCTTTAATAACTCAGAAATTGAAGGAATAGTACTCATAGCTAAATAATAAATAAAATAATAATCGAATAATGACGGCATTATAGAGATAATAATAGATCAATACTATTTGCTTTTTTGCATCACTGATAATAAAACCCGAGAAAATAATGCCTTTTGATGAAAAACCGATTTTAACGATACTATATCAAGATGAATATATCGTCGCGGTTGATAAGCCTGCAGGGTTATTTGTTCATAGAAGTTATATGGATAAAGACGAAATATACTTTGCGCTACAGTTAGTACGTGACCAAATAGGTCAATACGTTTATCCATTGCATCGATTAGACCGACCGACATCAGGCATTTTGCTTTTTGGCCTTAGTGAAGAAGTCGCTCGTTTGATGGGGCAAGCTTTTATGGATAAAACCATTCAAAAAACATATTTTGCTTTAACACGTGGACATCTGCTAGGAGAGGGGGAGATAGATCACCCACTTAAAGAAAAGTTGGATAAACTAGGCGATAAAAATGTCAGTCTAGATAAAGCACCACAAGATGCGGTTACTCATTATGAATCTATATTAACGGCTAGTTTGCCTATACAGCTAGGGAAGTTTGATAGTGTCCGTTATTCCCTGATTAAGTGTCTTCCAGTAACAGGAAGAAGGCACCAAATTCGGCGGCATTTAGCGCATTTGCGTCATCCAATTATTGGCGATATTAATTATGGAGATAACAAACAGAATCCATTTTTTATTAAATACTTTGGCTTTAAGCGTCTGATGTTAATGGCTCAAAAAATTGAGTTTATTCATCCGATAACCAAAAAAGAAGTAACGATTTTCGCTGAGTTTGATCAGCAATGGTTGCAGGTTTTTGATGAGTTGTCTTGGGACATTAATAAATTAAATAAATTAAGTTAATAATACAATCAGTTGAGTAACTCAACGAATAAATTTATTTCATTCAGCAGCTATAATGCTTACCGAGTTTATGTCGCTTTCAATTAATGCCGCATAAACATGTTCTACTCTGTTGGTCTCGGTGTTGCTGTCTTTTGGGCCTTTAATGCTGACCGTATTCACAAAAATATCATTCGTATAACGTTCGCGTTGCTGCGCAAATTCCAGCATCATTTTTTGATCTTCTGTAACGGAACGGTTAAGTAATGACATCATTAAATAATGATCCGAGATTAACGGTTTTTTTACGATCTCAACTTTAGACGTTGAACTGCAAGCAGTCAGTAAAAAAGAAAATAGTATAATAAGTAGCGTTAAAATATTTTTCATAATAAGACAATAATAAAACAAGCGATACTGGTAGTTGGCAAATGCTATGCCAAGTCTTTTTTTGATTTTTTAATCGTTAGAGACAAAGGATGGATTACTAGTTAATAGGCTGTTATATATGGAGAATATAATATTTTTAAATGGAAATTATTTAGCGGGAGTCATTAATTTTACCTAACCCTAATAGGCTTGATAACGTAGGTGTCAAAAAAATAGCGGTGATAATATCACCGCTATTTGTAGTGAGAGTTTAAATGATTACTCTTCAGATACTGAACGTAGTAAAGCGTTTATACCCACTTTTGCACGCGTTTTTGCATCTACTTTCTTAACGATAATTGCTGCGTATAAACTATAAGTACCACATTTAGAAGGCAGATTACCCGGTACGACAACCGAACCAGCCGGAACACGTCCGTAATGTACTTCGCCTGTTTCACGGTCAAATATTCTTGTACTTTGGCCAATGTAAACGCCCATAGAGATAACTGCACCTTCTTCGACAACCACGCCTTCAACAATTTCTGAACGAGCACCAATAAAACAGTTGTCTTCAATAATTGTTGGGCCAGCTTGTAAAGGCTCTAAAACACCACCGATACCAACACCACCAGATAGATGTACATTTTTACCAATTTGAGCACACGAGCCGACAGTAGCCCATGCATCAACCATACAGCCTTCATCAACAAAAGCGCCAATATTTACAAAACTGGGCATTACTACAACATTTTTACCGATGAAACTACCTGTTCGTACCGATGCACCAGGTACTACGCGAACACCATCAGCTTCGAAGTCTGCTTGTGTGTAATTAGTATATTTCATAGGAACTTTATCGAAAAAGGTACTCTCAGCGCCATCAATAACGTCGTTGTCCCAAATTCTAAACGAGAGTAATACTGCTTTTTTAAGCCATTGGTGAACAACCCATTCGCCTGCTATTTTCTCTGCAACACGAGCTGAACCATCATTGAGTGCGGCTAGAGCATCTAAAACTGATTGCTTAACTTCAGCTGATACCGTTTTTGGTGTGATGTTCATTCTATCTTCAAAGGCTTGTTCTATGATGCTTTGTAAGTTTGACATGCTATTTCCTATGCTTTTAAATTTATAGTTTTAAAGTTTTATACGTTAAGTGGATTATCACATAACATGGCTGAAAGTTGTGCTTGCTGCTCTAGTGTCAATGCCAAATTATCGACACTTGAAACGGTAAAAACATCTTCTGCTTTTTCACCAAAAGTTGTGATTTTAGCAGAATGAATACTTATCTTGTTTTGTTGAAAGACTTTCGCAAATCTGGCGAGAAGACCAGGGTGATCAAGTGCAATAATTTCGAGTAAAGTCGTTTTTTCTGTTGCTGTTTCAATAAAACTGACTTTAGTTGGAATTTTAAAGTTATCAATATAGGCTGGTGCCGCTTTGCTTTTTAATTTTGGCGATGGTTTCATTAATGCTTTTGTCAGTGATTTTGCGATATCTAATGCACGATGACTATCCGTGATCGCTTTATTCTTTTTATCTAATACGACAAAGGTGTTTAATGTGTAGCCTTTTTTACTACTAATAATTTTAGCATCGTGAATTGACAAACGTTTTGCGTCAAGTGCAATCACAATTTTAGCAAAAATATTCAGAGAAACTTTAGTATAAATAAATATCTCTGTCCCACCACGATAAGGTTTAGGGCTGATCAATACCAAAGGTTTAACGATACTATGTGTTATTATATGTTGACTATGCCAAGCAATTTGTTGAGGTGAATAACGAGAAAAATAATCGGCTTTTAGTTTATTCCAGAATTTTTTAACTTCTGTAATATTCGTGCCATTTTGTTCTAGAATCTCTAACGCTCTCTCTTGGTTTTCTCTAATCTTTGAACGCAAATCCACTTGTTTTTCAAGGCCACGACGAAAAGCTCTTTTGGTGTTAAAGTAGAGTTCCTCGAGTAGATTTGCTTTCCAACTATTCCATAAACTTTCATTTGTGGCACGCATGTCAGCAACGGTCAAACAGTAAAGATAATCTAGGTGCGCTTCATCTCTAACTATTTCACCAAAAGCCTTAATTACTTCAAAATCTGAAATATCTCGTCGCTGTGCCGTTACTGACATCAGTAAGTGATTTTTTACGAGCCAAGCGATCATTCGGCCATCATGACTATTAATCGGGTGAACCTTGCTAAACTCTAACGCATCAACAGCCCCTAATTTAGCATGGTCACCACCGCGACCTTTGGCAATATCATGAAAAATTCCTGCAATATACAAAATTTCAGGCTTACGAATGCGCTGCATTATTTTACTACAAAGTGGAAAGTCATTGTCATACTTTGTTTGGCTAAAACGGTAAAGGTTTTTAATCAGCCGATAACTATGTTCGTCTACCGAATACGCATGAAATAAATCAAATTGCATCTGTCCTACAATATTGCGCCATTGGGGTAAATAAGCGGCAATGATTGAATGTTGATGCATGAGCGTAAAACTGAGTCCTAAGCCATTAGGATGTTTCATGATCTCAATAAAAATTTTTCTACATTCAGCATAATCCATTAAACCTGAAATCAATCGTCTACGAGCATTCCGTAATAATCGGAGGGTATTTGGATGTAAATCAGTTATATGTTCGTTTTGAGCAACAAGTAAAAACATTTCCATAATTTTTACAGAACTCATAAATACTCTGTTATTTACGGCATTTATCTGTCCATCAATAATGACAAAATCTTTGTTTAGAGGTATTTCGGGTATTGGTTGATCTTCTTTTATTATGGTGTAATCGAAATGTTGTAAAAGCATTTTATTAAGTTCTGCAACACGACCAAGAATACGAAAAAAGCGCTGCATCATACGTTCAATCGCAAGTTTTCCTCCCTCACCAAAGCCCATTAAACTAGCGACATCGGCTTGATAATCAAATAATAGACGGTTTTCACTGCGATCAGCAATAATGTGCAAGGCAGCGCGCATTCGCCATAAGTAATCTTGACACTCTAATAATTCAAAAAATTCATTTTGGGTTAAATATTTATGGGCAACAAGTTCTTCAAGAGAGTCGGCAGAGAAGTGGCGTTTGGCAACCCAGGCAATCGTTTGAATATCACGTAAGCCACCAGGATTTGCTTTTAAATTAGGTTCAAGGGTATATGAAGCACCATGATATTGTTGATGGCGCTCATGTTGTTCAGCACGTTTTGCAATAAAGAACTTTTTTGATGTCCAAAAACTGTCAGCTTCCAACAACGAGTATAAACTTTGAGTTAATGATTCATTACCACAAATTTGACGCATTTCCATAAGATTTGTCGCAACGGTAACGTCTTTTTTTGCTTGTTTTATACATTCCTTAATACTTCGAACACTTTGTCCTATATCTAATTTTACATCCCATAACTGTGTAATAAAGGCTGATATTTTTTCTGATAAAGCATCAGTTATTTTCGCTTTAGTCAGTAATAGTATGTCAACATCAGAATAAGGGTGTAATTCTCCGCGTCCATATCCACCAACCGCAAGTAAGCTTATTTGGTCTTCATCTAAATGATGCTGACTCCATAATTTTCGCAGAATACTATCAACAAACTGTGCACGTGTTGACACAAGAATAGACACTTCTACAGTAGGAAACTTGTCTTTTTGCCATTGTTGGAAATTACGACTAAGTTGACAAATATCTTGAGTCGAAATAAAGGGGGAGCTAACGGCTAAGGAGTCGCTATATTCTAAAGGGAGAGGAGTTTGCATAGCTGAATTTTTTACTCAGTAGGTTAAGACGATAGACATCATGCTTTATTTATTAATGAAAAAGCAAATAACGTCTATCGCTAACTTAGACTTTTTTATAAAAATTAGTTCTGTAAATGTCTCAAAATAGTATCATCGTTGTGAAGGGTCAAAATCTCACAACCTGTTCGTGTAACAAGCAGTGTGTGTTCCCACTGTGCAGATTTTTTTCCGTCTAAAGTATAAACAGTCCAATTATCTTCTTTATCTAAAAGCGTATTAGCACGACCAAGGTTAACCATAGGTTCGATGGTAAAACACATACCTTCAACCATTTTTTCTTTATCGTTATTTTTGTAATGAACAATTTGTGGTTCTTCATGAAACACACTGCCGATACCATGGCCACAATATTCTTTAACGATAGAGTAACGACCAGATTTCTTTAAAAACTTCTGAATTGCCGTACCAATTTCACCAAAGGTGTTACCAGGCTTAACTTTTTTCAAACCAACATATAACGCTTCTCTGGTTATACGACATAAGCGATTGTCTTCAAGGCTAACTTCGCCAATAAGAAACATTTTACTGGTATCGCCATGGTATCCATCTTTAATTACCGTGATATCTATATTAACAATGTCGCCATCAGTTAATGGGGTATCGTTAGGAATACCGTGACAAACAACATGGTTGACTGATGTACAGATAGATTTAGGAAAACCATGATAATTGAGAGGAGCTGAAATGGCATTTTGCACTTTGTCAGTATATTCAGCACATAGGGTATTCAACTCATTTGTTGTTACACCTGCTTTGACATGTGGTGTGACCATCTCTAATACGCCAGCCGCAAGTTTTCCGGCAATACGCATTTTTTCTATTTCTTCCTGAGTTTTAATTGTAATACCCATTTTTTCCTCAATTATTTTTAATGTTTATGCGGTAGACGTTATTTTGCCTAAAAGTGTACTTATTGTCTATTGTCTAATCTTTTGCTATTTCAAGCTCAATGGCTTCTATAATAGCGCTAGGTTCTTGCAAATATAAATTATGTTGTAACAACGTTAAGTTTTCATTATGAGCAATTAACAAGGCGGGTATCGCTTTTGTGCCAATAAGTTCTTGAAAATCGTAAATCTCTTGTAAAGTGAATTCAGCTTCTTTGGCTATTTTTCCTTCTTTAAATACTTTTCCAGGAGGAGATAACTTCAGTTCTTCAACGATAGATTGGAAATCGTTTTCATGTGTAAAAGCAGTACCCTGTTCAAAATGCTGTTTTTGAATAGCTTGTATAAGATCTAAAGTAAGGTGTGGTACTTTTTGACTAACCCAACCAAGTAAATTGGCACTTAATGTTGAATCTTTTTCAATATTAAGTGTTTTAATGTATTCATTACTGAATTCAATGTTAGCGTCATCTTCAACAGCATCTATTGTTTTTTTACTGACTTTTTCATCACCTTCGTAATGTGCACTGTGCCATAAATTTAAATTAATATCTGGAAAAGCATGAGCAATTTCTTTAACTAAAAAAGTTGTTGCAAAGCTCCAAGGGCAGTGAGTGTCATAAATAAAAAAGAGTTCAGTAGACATGATGGTTTATCGCCGTAGTGTTAAGTCAAAAATTGAATCATAAGATAATATCGTTAATTTTAGCGCGAACGAAAAAATTATCCCACTAAAATTATCCTTATAGGCGTAAATATAATTAAGGAGCACTTATATTTTAGGCTTTATTTCTGGCTTATTTTATATTTACATGGTATAAAGTGCGCCGCTAAATTTATCGATTGAATCGTATGTTTATCAATGTTATTTGAATGGTGTTAACCCATTTTAATGGTGATTTGATCAACATGTTGTTATCGGTAGTGTTTAGCTTTTAAACTTGTATGGTTAATAATAACGATACGTATTATAAATTCACATACATTTATTAAGAATATGCTGGGGTGCTCAGTTTGTATTTGTCTTCTTTACTTAAGTAAAGAATCAAACAATAAAGAGTTAGGTATATTTAAATGTATGAACGCTTAACCCCCTAAACCAAATAAAGGAAAAATCATGCCAAACGTTTCTATGCGCGATATGCTTAAAGCAGGTGTTCATTTCGGTCACAAAACCCGTTACTGGAACCCAAAAATGAAAACTTACATTTTTGGTTCACGCGATAAAGTTCATATCATCAACCTTGAACAAACTGTTCCAATGTTCAACGACGCACTTGCCTTTTTATCAGGTGTTTCTTCGAAGAAAGGTAAAGTTTTATTTGTTGGTACTAAGCGCGCTGCAAGCGATGCAATTAAAGATGCTGCTATCAAATGTGATCAATTCTACGTTAATCACCGTTGGTTAGGTGGTATGTTGACTAACTGGAAAACAGTTCGTCAATCAATCAAGCGTTTGAAAGATCTTGAAGCACAAAGTTCAGACGGTACTTTTGAAGCGCTTACTAAGAAAGAAGCTTTAATGCGTACTCGTGAAATGGAAAAACTTGACAAAAGTCTTGGTGGAATCAAAAACATGGGTGGTTTACCTGACGTTTTATTCATCATTGATGCTGATCATGAACACATTTCTATTAAAGAAGCTAAAAACTTAGGTATTCCAGTAATATCTGTAGTTGATACAAACTCAAACCCAGATAACATTGATTTCATTATCCCGGGTAACGACGATGCAATTCGCGCCGTGACTTTATACACTGATTCTGCCGCTAACGCAGTTTTAGAAGGTCGTGAAAAGAACATCGTAGTTCAAGCTGAAAAAGACGGTTTTGTAGAAGCTGAATAATTTCAGTTTTTCATAACTTTTTTTTGCTATTGCCACAAGCGTTTAGGCGCTTGTGGCAACATATTAATATTTTATGCCCTGCTTTTAATAGTTTAGGGGATAACAAAAATTGAGGAATTTTCTCATGGTAATTACTGCTGTAATGGTTAAAGAACTTCGTGAACGCACAGCTGCGGGCATGATGGATTGTAAAAGAGCGTTACAAGAAGCTGAAGGCGACATGGAACTTGCGATTGAAAATATGCGTAAGAACGGTCAAGCAAAAGCGGCTAAGAAAGCCGGTAATATTGCTGCTGAAGGTGCTATTTTAATTAAAAGTGCTGATGGTATTGCTGCATTACTTGAAGTTAACTGTCAAACAGATTTCGTTGCAAAAGATTCAAACTTCTTAGGTTTTGCTAACGAAGTTGCTGATGCTGCTTTAGCTTCAAAAGCTACTATCGAAGAGTTACAGGCTCAATTCGAAGAAAAGCGTATTACACTTGTGACTAAAATTGGTGAAAACATCAATATACGTCGTGTTTCATATGTTGAAGGTTCTGCATTGGCTTCTTATAGCCATGGCGCTACTATTGGTGTTGTTGTTGCCGGTGAAGGCGATGCGGAATCATTGAAGCATATCGCTATGCACGTTGCTGCAAGTAAGCCTGATTTCTTAACGCCTGACGATGTTTCTGCTAGTGTAGTAGAAAATGAACAACGCATTCAATTAGATATCTTGAAAGCTGAAAACGATGCGCTTGAAGATAAAAAGAAAAAACCTGTTGAATTGCTTGAAAAGATTATCATTGGTCGTATGAAGAAGTTTACGGGTGAGATTTCTTTAACAGGCCAAGCATTCATCATGGAACCTAAAAAAACTGTTGGCGTTATTCTTAAAGAGAAAGGCATTACAGTTTCTAACTTTGTTCGTTTAGAAGTTGGTGAAGGCATTGCTAAGAAAGAAGAAGATTTTGCTGCTGAAGTTGAAGCACAAATTGCTGCAGCAAAAGCTTAATTTTTAAGCATACAACTCAGTAAAACAGTTCTTTTTTCAGTTTAGACTTTCGATAGTTAGCTAAACGTACTAAAATAGCCGCGGTCAAATTGATCACGGCTATTTTTTCGCCTATTTTTAGACAAAATACAGGAATGTTTTTTATGAGCATCAGTCCAAAACCAATATATCGTCGAATTTTATTAAAACTTAGTGGTGAAGCACTTATGGGTGAAGAGGGTTTCGGTATTGACCCTAAAGTTTTAGATAGAATGGCTCAGGAAATCAAAGAGCTTATTGAAATGGGCATTCAAGTTGGTTTGGTTATTGGTGGTGGTAATTTATTTCGTGGTGCGGGTCTTGCAGAAGCAGGAATGAATCGCGTCGTTGGTGATCAAATGGGCATGTTAGCAACTGTGATGAATGGTTTGGCCATGCGTGATGCATTACATCGTGCATTTGTTAATGCTAAATTAATGTCTGCTATTGATTTAGCCGGTGTTTGTGATCGTTATAACTGGGCTGAAGGCATCAGTTTGTTAAAATCTGGCCGTGTTGTTATATTTAGTGCGGGCACAGGTAATCCTTTCTTCACTACAGATTCAGCCGCGTGTTTACGTGGTATTGAAATAGAAGCAGATGTTGTGTTAAAAGCAACAAAAGTTGACGGCATCTATTCAGATGATCCGGTTAAAAATCCAGATGCTACGTTATATAGCCAGTTAAGTTATGACGAAGTGTTAGAGAGAGAGCTTAAAGTAATGGACTTGGCTGCATTCACACTCGCTCGTGATCACAGTATGACTATTCGTGTTTTTAATATGAATAAGCCAGGCGCATTAAAAGAAGTAGTGATGGGTGGTAATGAAGGCACAACCATCGATCATACAGAAAATTTAGTTTAATTTTTGATTTTAAGGAAATTCAACGTGATAAATGAAATAAAACAAGATGCTCAAGAACGTATGAGTAAAAGTATCGAATCGTTAAAAAGTAATTTAAACAAAGTAAGAACAGGTCGTGCACATCGTTCGTTACTTGATAATATTGTAGTTGATTATTACGGTATGGACACGCCATTAAGCCAGGTGGGCAATATTGCAACACCGGATGCGCGTACTTTAGCGATTACCGTTTTTGATAAAGGTATGATTGGCGCTGTAGAAAAAGCAATTTTAAAATCTGATTTAGGTTTAAATCCTTCATCTCAAGGTACACTTATACGTATTCCTTTACCGCCATTAACAGAAGAACGTCGTAAAGACCTTGTTAAAGTAGTTAAAAATGAAGCTGAAAACGGCAAGGTAGCCATCCGTAATATTCGTCGTGATGCTAACTCTGATGTTAAATCATTGAATAAAGAAAAAGAGATCAGTGATGATGAAATGCATCAATCAGAAGACGATATTCAAAAATTGACTGATACCTATGTAAAACAAGTTGATGATATTTTATCAATTAAAGAAAAAGAGTTAATGGAAATATAACTTATTATTCTGATATAAATAAACCGTAGTTTTTAAATGATTACTACGGTTTTTTTATAGAAAAATTTAGATATAGCTTGAACAGAAAACTGGAACATTTATGACAGAAGCAATAACTGAAAACTCAATTAAAGTGCCACAACATATTGCCATTATAATGGATGGTAATGGTCGTTGGGCACAAAAGCGTGGAAAATCACGTGTTTCGGGTCATAAATCTGGTGTAGAGTCTGTTCGTACCTCTGTTAGTACTGCAATAAAACACGGGGTGAAAGCATTAACACTCTTCGCTTTTAGTAGTGAGAATTGGCAAAGACCAGAACAAGAAGTTAGCGTGTTAATGGATCTTTTTATGTTTGTTTTGACACGAGAAGTGAAGAAACTTCATAAGAACGATGTGCGTTTTCACGTTATTGGCGATGTTTCGCGTTTTTCTGATAAATTACAAAAAAAAATAAAAGTTTCAGAAGATTTAACCGCAAACAATAAAGGTATGGTATTGTCTATTGCAGCTAACTATGGTGGCCGTTGGGACATAGCTAATGCCGCAAAAATAGTCGCTGAAAAAGTAGCCAATAACACACTTAGTGTTGATGATATTACTGAAGACACATTGAATGAGCATACTTGTTTAGCTAATTTACCTAAACTTGATCTCCTTATTCGCACGGGTGGTGACTTTCGCATTAGCAACTTCCTCTTATGGCAGGCGGCTTATGCAGAGCTTTATTTTACAGATATATTATGGCCAGATTTCGATGAGGAGGCTTTTAACGCCGCTATTTATTGTTATGACCAAAGAGAACGTCGTTTTGGTCAAACAGGCGAGCAAGTAAAATTATAAGAAATTAACTTTTAATACGACCAATAATAACTATAAAAAATATCATTTAAAAGGGTATCCATTGTTAAAACAACGAATTATTACAGCTGTTATCTTAGCGCCTTTAGCTATCTCCGCCATTTTCTATTTACCTTTAGATAAGTTTGCGGTTTTATTTATGGCCGTTATGGCAATAGGTGCTTGGGAGTGGGGACCTTTAATGGGCTTTGCCAATAAACGCCGACGTCTTGCTTTTGTTTCTGTAACTATTATTATTATTTCAGTTCTCTGGTACACACTGCCTTTGTTAGAATTATGGTCACTTAATGGTGAATTACATTCAGGTGTCTCCTTAGTTTTATGGGTTGCTGTTGCATGGTGGTTTTTGTCAGCAACACTCACTTTCCTTTACCCTCGCTATAGTAAATTTTGGTCAAGTCATCGTTCCATTCGTGGTGTTTTCGGTTGGTTAACGCTTATACCTACTTGGCTCGCTTTTATGGTACTCCGTAGTAATGAATATACTCAAGACCCTTATCATGGCGCTCAACTCATCATGTTCCTATTTTTAATGGTATGGAGTGCAGATGTTGGCGCTTATTTCGTCGGTAAATCTATTGGTAAACATAAACTTCTCCCCAATGTTAGCCCAGGTAAAACTTTAGAAGGTTTTATTGGTGGCGTTGTATGTGCTTGTATATTCATTGCAATTGCTGGCTATTCTCTTCAGTGGCAAGCTCAACAGTTTACCTTAGCATTAATTGTTACCGGAATTATTACTACAGTGTCTGTTTTAGGCGATTTAAATGAAAGTATGTTTAAACGCCAAGCGGGTATAAAAGACAGTGGTTCGATTCTCCCTGGTCACGGTGGCATATTAGACAGAATTGATAGTTTAACGGCTACAGCCCCAGTTTATGCATTATGCTACGCCTTATTAGGCTGGCAATAGGTTGAACATTAACAATGCGTAAACTTTGTATTTTAGGTTCTACGGGGTCTATCGGTGTTAGTACACTCGAAGTCGTGAGGCTTCATCCGACATTATTTTCGATTGAAAGCTTGTCAGCAAATACACGTGTTAATGAAATGTTGGCTCAGTGTCAGGAATTTAATCCAAGTATTGTTGTTATGGTTGATGATAATGCAGCTAAACAGCTAAAAGAAAAACTGAACAATAAAGGTCTTCACGCTATTCAAGTACGTAGTGGGAAACAAGGACTTATTGATATTGCTGGAGATGATACTACCGATACCGTTATGGCAGCTATTGTTGGCGCTTCAGGTTTATTACCGACAATGTCCGCAGTAAAAGCCGGAAAAAGGGTACTACTTGCTAATAAAGAAGCACTAGTGACTTCAGGCGCTCTTTTCATAGACGCGGTTGAAAAATACAGTGCAGAGTTACTGCCAATAGACAGTGAACACAATGCAATTTTTCAGTGTTTACCTGCTAACGCACAAGCGAATCCAGGACGATGCAATTTAACTAATAACGGTGTAAGTAAAATATTGTTAACAGGGTCCGGTGGCCCATTTAGAAAATTATCCATTGATCAATTAGCACATGTAACGCCAGCGCAAGCTTGTGCCCACCCTAACTGGGATATGGGACGAAAAATTTCTGTAGATTCAGCAACAATGATGAATAAAGGTCTAGAGTTCATTGAAGCTAAATGGTTATTTAATATAGACCCTGAAAATATTCAAGTAGTTTTACATCCGCAAAGTACTATTCACTCGATGGTGCAATATAAAGATGGTTCTGTAATCGCCCAAATGGGTAATCCTGATATGCGAACTCCCATTGCTCATGCTTTAGCCTTCCCTGACAGAATTGAATCGGGGGTTGAACCTTTAGACTTTTTCAATACAAAAGCTTTCGAGTTTGAAGACGTGGATTATGAAAAATACCCAAATTTAAAATTAGCAATTGCAGCATGTAAAAGTGGTCAAGGTGCATGTACGGCTTTGAATGCAGCAAATGAAATTGCTGTTGATGCTTTTTTGAACGAAAAAATAAAATTTACTGATATTGCAAAAATAAATGAAACTTCTGTCAATAAATTTGTCTCAGAAAGGGTGGCATCAATTGATGATGTTGTTAACCTCGATGAAAATGTTCGAGAATTTTCACGTAATCTAATTGAAAGTAGTTATCTTGAAGAGCGTGATGACATGATTAATGAAGTTAATAAAGAAGGGGGTAAGTAGTTGTTTGATTTTTTTTGGAACTTAGCTTCTTTTGTTGTTGCTTTAGGTATTTTGATCACCGTGCATGAATATGGTCATTATTGGGTGGCTAGAAAAAACGGTGTCCAAGTGGAGCGTTTTTCTATCGGCTTCGGGAAAGTACTGTGGCGCAAAGTTAACAAAGAAGGAACTGAGTTTGTTATTGCCTTAATCCCGTTAGGTGGATACGTTAAAATGCTTGATGGTCGCGTTGATGACGTACAACCTGAAGATCTTGATAAAACGTTTAATAATAAAACTGTTTATCAACGCATAGCTATTATTGCTGCTGGACCGTTTGCTAATTTCGCTTTTGCCATTTTTGCATTTTATTTAATGTTTCTTATTGGTGTTCCGAGTGTAAAACCTATTGTTGGTGAAATAACGACAGAATCTATTGCGCATAAAGCAAAAATAACCAGTAATAGTCAAATTATTGAAGTAGCCGGTCAAAAAACATTAGATTGGCAAGATGTCAATTTAGCATTAGTCTCTCAAATCGGTGAGACAAGCTTTACGATAATAACGAAAAATAAGGGGAGTGCGTCATCGACAACGCATAACTTAGATACATCTGTATGGCTTTTTTCTCCAGATAAAGAGTCTGCTATTGCTAGTCTAGGTATCGCCCCGTTTCGTGCACCAATTTTTGCCGAACTAGCTTTTATTGAAGAAGGAAGCGCTGCAGATAAAGCAGGATTAAAAGTTAAAGATAAGTTAATTAGTATCAATAGCGAACAAATAAATGGTAGTTGGGCAATGTTTTCAAAAAATATAAGCCAGCTCCCGGAAAAAAACGTTAATTTAATCGTTGAAAGAGAAGGTGAATATCAGGAAATATCTGTAACACCTTCTTTAATTGAACGTTCGGGTAAAAAAATAGGTTATCTAGGTGTGGTACCGAAGTCTGAACCCTACCCAAAAGAATATTTATTTGATCTACGTTATGGTGTTGTTGATTCTTTAGGACAAAGTTTACAACGTAGTTGGAATTTGGTGGTATTGAGTTTTGACATGATTGGCAAACTCATCACAGGTGATGTTTCTGTTAAAAATTTAAGTGGCCCTATTTCTATAGCACAAGGAGCAGGAAGTAGTGCACAATACGGATTGGTATATTTTCTAGGTTTCCTCGCGTTAATAAGCATTAACCTAGGCATCATAAATTTATTACCTCTACCCGTTCTTGATGGTGGACATTTATTTTATTATCTTGTGGAAATAGTCACAGGAAAACCCGTACCAGAAAAAATTCAAGAAATAGGTTTTAAGTTTGGTACACTAGCCCTCTTAGGCTTAATGAGTATCGCATTATTTAACGATTTTTCGCGGTTATAACAAAAGAAGTAATAAAAGTTAGCATTTATGATAATTAAAAAAATTGCCCTCGCGGTATTATTAGGTGCCTTTGGTACAACAGTTCAAGCCTCTGAAGAATTTCAAGTAGAAGATATTCAAATAAAAGGGTTACAACGCGTCGCACTAGGTGCTGCCTTGACTCATATCCCTTTTAATACGGGAGATACGATGAATAAGTTTCGTATTTCTCAGTCGATAAAGTCTCTCTATAAATCGGGGCATTTTAATGATGTTGTTGTCTTTCGGGATGGTAACAGAATCATTTACCGTGTTCATGAACGTTCAACGATCAGTGAAATTACCTTTGACGGTAATAAAGATTTAAAAGATGAGCAATTAGTTGAAAGCCTTGATGGCAGTAATATTAGGGTAGGCGAAACTCTAGATATGACTATTATCTCTGGTATTGAAATTGGTTTAGAAGATTTCTACCATAGTATTGGAAAATATAATGCCGATGTAAAAGCTGAAATTACTCATTTACCCCGTAATCGTGTAGACATTAACTTTATTTTTACTGAAGGTGATGCTGCAGCAATAGAACAAATTAATGTTGTGGGTAATGAAGTTTTTTCAGACAAAGAGCTGCTTGAGCGAATCGAACTCACCTATGATTCTCCTTGGTGGGATTTTATGGCGCAAGATCGTTATCAAAAACAAACCTTGCAAGGTGATATTGAAACGATAAAAAGTTACTACTTAGACCGTGGTTACTTGCAATATAAAGTTGACTCAACTCAGGTATCAATGACACCAGATAAAAAAGCGGTTTACATAGCGTTAAATGTCACTGAAGGTGAGCAATTTAAAGTTAATGAAATAGACTTTGTTGGCGATATGGCTGGTTTTGAACGAACTATTCGTGCAATTAACCCGTTAAGAGCTGGTGAGCTTTATAATGGTGCAGTGGTCACTTACACTGAAGAAACCATCAGTCGCTTTCTTGGACGTTACGGTTATGCTTATCCCAAAGTAAACGTTATTCCTGATATAAATGAAGAAGATAAAACCGTTAAACTTTCTATTTCTGTTGATCCCGGTAAGCGTGTCTATGTGAACCGTATTAATTTTAATGGTCACAATGTTACTTCAGACAAAGTATTACGTCGTGAAATGCGCCAGATGGAAGGTGCTTGGTTATCTAATAATGCCGCTGAAAATTCAAAAGCTTGGTTACAACGCCTACCTTATATGGAAGAAGTTGAATACGAAACTAAGCAGGTACCTGGCGAAGATGATTTAGTTGATATTGACTTTTCAGTAAAAGAACAGCCTTCTGGCTCTTTTACTGCGGGTGTAGGTTATGGTTCTACGACTAATTTAAGTTTAAGTGCGGGTATTCAACAAAATAACTTTTTAGGTACCGGTAATCAATTAGCGTTTAACGTTAATACGATGAGCTATCAACAAAGTGCGAGCCTTTCTTATACAGATCCGTATTTTACAGTAGATGCTGTCTCGTTGGGCGGACAAATGTACTACAGTGAATTTGATGCGGGTAACGCCAATTTAGTTGAATACAATAATCAAACGTATGGGATAGGACTTAATTTAGGCTTTCCTATCAATGAATATGTTCGATTAAATTTTGGTGTTGGTTACAAAAATAACGGCATTACTCGTCTACAAACGTATGAACAAATTCAACAGTTTTATGAGATATATTCAGATCCTAAAGATCCTGATGGTGGCTTAGAGTTTGAAAGCTTTGATTTATCAGCGTCTATTTCAAGATCTACATTAAACAGAGGAACGTTTCCAACGGATGGCTCTAGTCAAAGTTTAACTTATAAAATGACTACACCTAATTCAGATGTAAATTATTTTAAAATTAATGTAGACACTAAATGGTATTTTCCATTAACAAGAGATCAGCGTTGGACCGTATTAACACGTCTCACTGCGGGTTATGGTAATGGTTACGGGACTATCGATGGTAATGACCAAATACTTCCATTTTGGGAGAATTTTAGAGCAGGTGGTACTGATACCTTACGTGGTTTTGAGAAAAACATTGTTGGACCACGTGCCGTATTTCGTTACCCAACGCCTACTGACGGTGCTCCTGATCCCGTAGAAGGCGGCAGTAGCTGTTGCCTAGGGCCTGATCACGATTTCATTAACGCTTCTGCTCGATCTGTTGGCGGTAATGCAATTGTTGTTGCAGGTGTAGAACTTATTGTACCGACACCATTCTTAGATGAAGGTTTTTCTAACAGTGTTCGTACCAGTTTTTTTATTGATGCTGGTAATGTATGGGATACAGAGTTTAATTTAGATGACTATCGAGATTTGGCTTCTCGTGAATTTGATAAAATTGATGATTATTCAGATGTTGGTCGTTATAGAAGTTCAGCGGGTTTATCTATTCAGTGGTTATCACCCATGGGGCCGATGATTTTTAGTTTTGCTAAAGCATTAAAGTCAGAAAAAGATGATGATAAAGAGTTCTTTAGTTTTAACATAGGTAAAACTTTCTAATACAAAGAACGATTGATTATTTTAAATAAACTATGCTGAGGGGTTTAATTCTAAAAATTAACCCCAATAGCAATTAAGTCATAATTATAAAAATTAATGTAACTTATTTAAAGTTACGTAGAAATAATATTTTGGAGATAAAATTGAATAAATTCATTAAAACAGTTGCTTGTTCAGCAGTAGTGTCAAGTTTGTTATTAGCTGGTTCTGTTATGGCTGCAGATCAGAAGATTGCAGTCGTTAATTTCCAAGAAGTTATGGGGAAAATTCCACAAACAGCAACAGTGATGCAAAATTTGGAAAATGAGTTCAAAGATGACAAAGCTGTTTTAGCTCAATTAGAGAAAGATATTAAGTACTATCAAGAAAAGAAACAACGTGATGGTTCGTTAATGAGTGCTAAAGAAAAAACAGATCTTGATGCTCAAATCGCTACTTTATATCAAGACTACCAAGCTAAAGGTAAAGCGTTTCAACAAGCAACAGGCTTACGAAAAAACGAAGAAACAAATAAAATTGTTGCATTAGTTCGTCAAGCAATTGACAACATTGCTGCAAAAGAAAAATATGATCTTGTTTTAGAACAACAAGCTGTTGTTTTTGCTAAACCAGATACGAGTATTACTGATAAAGTCGTTGAGCAAGTCAGTAAACTTAAATAAATCTAGACTACGATATTAGATAATGAGCTAAATTAATCATTATCACTATAAAACTTGCAACTATTATTTATAATATTAGTTGCAAGTTTTTTTTCTAGCCGAAAAAAATCATATTGGTTTTACCTCCTTTTCCAGTTATGCTCTTATAGCCTCAAAACAATATTAAGTGTTTATGTCTTATACTCTCAAACAACTAGCCGAAAAAATTGGTGCAGATGTTCATGGTGATGAATCTTATATCATTCATTCACTTGCAACATTATCAAATGCGGATGAACACCAGATTGGATTCTTAGCGAATAAAAAATACAGCCAGCAGCTTTCCGATACAAAAGCTGGCGCGGTCATTATTTCATCTCAAAACCTTGATGACTGTAATACAAATGCCTTAGTCATGGATAACCCTTATTTAGGTTATGCACTGACCGCGCAATTACTTGATACAACCCCAAAACCAGCTCACAATATTCATCCTTCAGCTCAAATTTCGCAAGGGGTGACTTTAGGTGAAAATGTCGCTATTGGCGCTAATGCTGTTATAGAGAAAGGCGCTATAATTTCCGATAATGTTATTATAGGTGCAGGGTGTTTTATTGGTGAAAAAGCTATAATAGGGTCACATAGTAAGCTTTGGGCAAACGTTAGCATTTATCATCGGGTTGAGATTGGACAGAATTGTTTAGTTCAAGCTAATACTGTTATTGGATCTGATGGTTTCGGTTATGCAAATGATAAAGGCACTTGGTTGAAAATCCCTCAACTTGGCAGCGTTATTATTGGTAATAATGTTGAGATTGGCGCTAGCACGACTATAGATCGTGGAGCGTTAGAAAATACCATTATTAAAGATGGTGTTATAATAGATAACCAAATTCAAATTGCTCATAATGTTGTTATTGGTGAAAATACCGCTATGGCGGCTTGCAGTGTCATTGCCGGTAGTACGACAATAGGAAAAAATTGTGTTATTGCAGGTCTTGTTGGTATAAATGGTCATATTGATGTCAGTGATGGGTGCGTTTTTACTGGCATGAGCATGGTGACAAAAAACATCAATGAACCTGGGGTCTATTCTTCCGGTATGCCATGCCAAACGAATAAAGAGTGGAATAAAAATAATGCAAGAATTCGTAAGTTAGAAAGTATACTTAAGCGTATGAAGAGTGCAGAGCATGATATCGAGCACTTAAACAAAATTATTGAAAAGGATTAATCCATTGGATTCAACAAAAAACACGCTTGATATTGCAGAAATCAAAGTATTACTGCCACATCGTTATCCAATGCTATTGGTTGACCGAGTATTAGATTATCAGCCAATGAAAACATTGCATGCGATTAAAAATGTCAGTATCAATGAACCTGTTTTTAATGGTCACTTTCCAGATCTTCCCATCTTTCCTGGTGTAATGATTCTTGAAGCTCTAGCTCAAGCAACAGGTCTATTAGGTTTTAAAAGTACAGATGGTCGAGCTGAAAATGAAATGTATTTATTTGCTTCTATCGATAAAGCTAAATTTAAAAAACCAGTAGTGCCCGGTGATACTATGCATTTGCATGTTGAGTTTTTGAAAGAAAGGCGTGGCATGTGGAAATTTTATGGTGAAGCAAGGGTTGAAGGAAAAGTTGTTTGCTCTGCTGAACTCATGTGTGCTAGAAGAGTGGTATAATTTTGACTATCAATAATGAGAGTTTAATTCATCCCCAAGCGATAATTGAAGCAGGTGCCAGCATAGGGGCAAATGTCAGTGTTGGTCCTTGGAGTTATATCGGCAATGACGTCGTTATTGGTGACAACTGTGTTATTAATTCCCATGTTGTTATCAAGGGACCGACAAAAATTGGTAAAGCTAATCAGTTCTTTCAATTCGCAAGTATAGGTGAAGATTGCCAAGATTTAAAATACGCAGGTGAGCTAACTGAACTCATTATTGGTGATAACAATATATTTCGTGAATCTTGTACGGTTCACCGAGGAACTATTCAAGATAACAGCCTCACACAAATAGGCAGTAATAATTTATTTATGGCCTATACTCATGTTGCACATGACTGTGTAATTGGAGACCATTGTATTTTAGCTAATAATGCTTCTATTGCAGGACATGTACATGTTGGTGATTACGCAATTTTAGGTGGTATGACAGGGGTTCATCAGTTTTGTCATATTGGTGCTCATAGCTTCGTTGCAGCAAATTCTCTTATTTTAAAAGATATTCCCCCTTACTTAATGGTTTCTGGACAACCTGCATCCCCTTTTGGTTTAAATTCAGAAGGGTTAAAACGCCGAGGGTTTGATAAAGATGTTATCTTGACCATTAAACGCGCTTATAAAGAAGTTTATCGTAAAGGTTTAAGTGTTAATGACGCTTTAGTTAATGTTGCTGCATTATCTGATGATATGCCAGAGTTAACATTTTTTGCTGAGTTTATTAGAAACTCTAGTCGTGGTATTGCACGCTAAGCGTAATTGTTTAAAAGTAGTAGAGTAAAAATTAATGACAGAAACTAAAGAAAATAAAGCTATCTTCGACACATCAGCCATTAGAAGTAACTCTTCTTCTCAGTATAATCCCGTTTTTGGTATCGTTGTCGGTGAGCACTCTGGTGATACATTAGGTGCAGGATTAATGTCTTCGTTATTGTGCATCTACCCTAATGCAAAATTTATTGGCATTGGCGGACCTAAAATGTTGGCGTTGGGTTTTGAAAGTTTATTTGAAATGGAAGAACTTTCTGTGATGGGCATTTTTGAAGTTTTAGGACGTCTCAAACGTTTGTTCCATGTAAAGGATTGTTTGGCAGACCAGTTTATTGTAAACAGACCTGAGGTGTTTATTGGCATTGATGCCCCTGATTTTAACTTGCGTCTAGAAAGACAATTAAAGAAGAAAGGCATCAAAACCGTTCACTATGTAAGCCCGTCTGTATGGGCTTGGCGTGAAAAACGTATTTTTAAAATTGAAGCGGCTACTGACATGGTGTTGTCGTTATTACCTTTTGAAAAAGACTTTTATGATAAATATGAAGTGCCTTGTACCTTTGTTGGTCACCCATTGGCGGATGACATTCCATTATCTTCTAATAAAGAAGAAGCAAGACACGCATTAGATTTACCTTTAGATAAAAAAATACTTGCGCTCATGCCTGGCAGCCGAGGTGGAGAACTATCGCGATTAACTGAATCATTTTTACTTTCGGCTGAAGAACTTTTAAAAGAAGATCCAGAATTGCATTTTGTCGCACCGATGATCAGTGACGTAAGAGCAGAACAATTTCAATCTCTGAAACACAATATTGCGCCTAATTTAGCTGTCACCATCATCATCAATAAAACTCAGCAAGTCATAGCAGCCAGTGATTGTTTGTTGATGGCCTCTGGCACCGTGACTTTAGAAGCCGCACTCATTAAACGGCCAATGGTTATTTGCTATAAATTTAACTTTTTTACTTATCACATGTTTAAAGGGTTGGTTAAATTAGAATGGTTTTCATTACCCAATTTATTGATTAAAAAAACGCTAGTACCTGAATTACTGCAAGGGAAAGTAACTGTTGATAATATTGTTCCTCTTTTAAAAGAGCGTTTATATCAAGATCAAACTTTTCTTGAAAAGGAATACATGAAAATTCATCTCTCATTAAAGCAAAATGCGAGTAAAGAAGCTGCGAAAGCGGTCATGGATTTAATGTCAAAATGAGTGATGCCAGTCTAGAAGTAAAAAGTACAATCAAAAATAAAAAAATAGCAAAACCCAAGAAGGTTTTTGAGCCTTTTGAATATCCTATCGCTTATTGTATTGCGGGTGTTGACGAAGTTGGTCGTGGCCCTTTAGTTGGTGATGTTGTTACCGCCGCAGTTATCCTAGATCCAGAAAATCCAATTGAAGGATTAATGGATTCAAAAAAACTTTCAGAAAAAAAACGGCAAATACTATCGATTGAAATAAAAGAAAAAGCGATTGCCTGGGCTGTTGGGCGAGCTTCACCAGAAGAAATAGATACTTTGAACATTCTTCACGCAACTATGTTAGCTATGCAGAGAGCTGTGCAAGATTTAGCTGTAACGCCTGATTATGTATTAGTTGATGGTAATCGTTGCCCCGTATTTATGAGTCCTAATGGCAATATTGATAGCCAAGCCGTTGTTAAAGGCGATGACCGCGTATTAGAAATCAGTGCGGCTTCAATATTAGCTAAAGTTGTTCGTGATGATGAAATGCTGGCTTTAGATGAGCTGCACCCTGAGTATGGTTTTGCCAAACATAAAGGTTACCCAACCAAAGCTCATTTAGAAAAAATTGTTGAACATGGTGTACTTGATTGCTATCGCGCTAGTTTTAAACCGGTAGCAAAAGTGATTGCCATGCAGGGTGTTTTACCCACTAAAACTAAATCTACTACAATTGAGGTTGAGTGCTAATGTCAGATCAAGCATTAGTGGAGACAGAAGTAAGCGATAATGAAATATCTCAACCTGTAGCTCAACCCAAGTTTATTCATTTACGTGTACACAGTGATTATTCAATGTGTGACGGTTTGAATAAAGTAAAACCTATTATCGCTAAAGCCTCTGATTTAGGGATGCCAGCACTGGCATTGACTGATCAAACGAACCTTTGTGGTCTGGTTAAATATTATCATGCTGCTCACGGAGCAGGGATCAAACCTATTATCGGTTGTGATTTTTGGGTTAAAAGTGACGAATTAGAGAATGAACTTTTTCGAATCGTTGTATTAGCAACAAACAATGTCGGCTATAAAAACCTCACTGAATTAATTTCGCAAGCCTATCTTCGAGGTCATATTCAAGGCAAAGCGGTTATCGACAAACTCTGGCTAATTAAATATGCACCAGGGTTAATTCTGTTATCCGCCGGTCGCGAAGGCGATATAGGTAAAGCGCTCATCAAAGGAAACACAGAGCTTGTTGACGAAATGGTTGCATTTTATCAAACGTATTTTCCTGATTGCTTTTATCTTGAACTCATCAGAACCAATAGAGAAAACGAAGAAAATTATATCCATTTAGCCGTTGAACTTGCAGAAAAAGTATCTCTTCCCGTGGTCGCTACCAACGAAGTGATGTTTATCTCTCCTGAGCGATTCGATGCGCATGAAATACGGGTTGCGATTCACGACGGTTTTACACTTAATGATAAACGTCGTCCCAAAAAATACTCCAAAGAACAGTATTTACGTAGTGAAGAAGAAATGTGTGAATTGTTTTCAGACATTCCAGAGGCGATTGAAAATACGGTACAAATAGCAAAGCGTTGTAATGTTACGGTTAGGCTTGGTGAGTATGTATTACCTGATTTTCCTACTGAAGGTTTATCAATAGAAGACTTCCTCGTTAAGGTGTCTGAAGAAGGCCTGCAAGACCGCTTAGAGACATTATTTGATAAAGATGCACCAGACTTTGCAGAAAAGCGTAAACCTTACGATGAACGATTAGCCATTGAGCTCAAAGTTGTAAATAACATGGGTTTCCCCGGTTATTTTTTGATCGTAATGGAATTTATTCAATGGAGCAAAGATAACAATATTCCAGTAGGCCCAGGCCGCGGTTCTGGAGCTGGTTCTCTTGTGGCTTACGCGCAAAAAATTACCGACTTAGATCCCCTTGAATACGATTTACTTTTCGAACGTTTCTTGAACCCTGAACGTGTATCTATGCCAGATTTCGATATTGATTTTTGTATGGACAGACGTGATGAAGTAATCGATCACGTTGCCGAGCTTTATGGACGTGATGCGGTTTCACAGATTATTACCTTCGGTACCATGGCAGCGAAAGCGGTAATTCGTGACGTAGGTCGTGTACTTGGGCATCCTTACGGTTTTGTCGACCGTATTTCAAAATTAATACCGCCAACACCGGGAATGACTTTAGCAAAAGCATTCGAAGAAGAACCAAAACTTCCTGAAGCTTATGCACAAGACTCTGAAGTCAAAGATTTAATTGATATGTGTCGTATCTTAGAAGGTACGACACGTAATGCGGGTAAACATGCCGGTGGTGTAGTGATATCGCCGACAACAATAACGGACTTCGCGCCACTTTATTGTGATGACGAAGGCAAAAATCCCGTTACACAATTTGATAAAAACGATGTTGAAGATGCAGGCTTAGTTAAGTTTGATTTTCTAGGGCTTCGAACATTAACCATTTTACAGTGGGCTATTGAAATGGCTGATGTGAAATTGTTAAAGGAAGGTAAAGCGCCTATCGATATTACGCGTATTCCTTTAGAAGATCCTGCCAGCTTTAAAGTATTACTGAAGTCAGAGACAACGGCTGTTTTTCAGCTTGAGTCTAGTGGTATGAAATCACTTATTGCTAAACTAAAACCGGATTGTTTTGAAGATATTATCGCACTCGTTGCACTCTTTAGACCGGGCCCATTGCAGTCAGGAATGGTGGATAACTTCATTGAACGTAAGCACGGACGTGAAGAAGTTAGTTATCCCGATGCAACATGGCAGCACCTCGATTTAAAACCTATTCTTGAGCCTACTTACGGTATTATTTTATACCAAGAGCAGGTCATGCAAATAGCACAAGTCTTGGCTGGTTACTCCCTCGGTGGCGCAGATATGCTTCGTCGTGCGATGGGGAAGAAAAAGCCTGAAGAAATGGCTAAGCAGCGTGCTGGTTTCGAGCAAGGTGCTATTAATCGTGGTGTAGATGGCGAGCTCGCCATGAAAATATTTGATTTGGTTGAAAAATTCGCCGGCTATGGTTTTAATAAATCACATTCTGCAGCTTACGCACTGGTTTCTTATCAAACCTTGTGGATGAAAACACATTTTCCTGCGCCATTTATGGCAGCGGTAATGTCGGCTGATATAGATAACACCGAAAAAATTGTTACCCTTGTTGATGAGTGTGGCAACATGGGGATTGATTTACTTCCTCCTGATGTAAATGCCGGTCAATATAAATTTACGGTTAATGAACAAGATCAAATTGTTTATGGCATCGGCGCTGTAAAAGGTGTGGGTGAAGGACCGATTGAAGCGATAATTGCTGCTCGAAAAGAAGGTGGGGTGTTCATTGATCTTTTTGATTTTTGTGCTCGTCTTGATCTGAAAAAAATCAATAAACGTGTATTAGAAAAGTTGGTTAAAGCAGGAGCAATGGATTCGCTTGGCCCTAAAAAGGTTCTGGACGGTAAAGAAGTACCACATCGTGCTGTTTTATTTGAAACGTTACCAGAAGCCATAAAGGCAGCAGACCAACATGCAAAGGCACAAGCGGTTGGTCAAAATGATTTGTTTGGCTTAATTAATGAAGAGTCTGAAGACACCCGACAAGCATTTAAAGATGTGCCAATGTGGGCAGAAGAAGTTTGGCTTAATGGTGAAAAGGAAACACTGGGTTTATATCTGACCGGACATCCAATAAATCGTTTTTTATCGGAAATTAAACATTATGCGACAGGGCGCTTAGTTAGCCTACAACCTACAAGTAAAGACAAAACCACTGTCGCCGTTGGTCTTGTTCTAGGTGTAAGAGTCATGGTGAATAAACGTGGCAGAAAATGGGCATTGGTGACACTAGATGATAAAAGTGCACGCATGGACATTAGACTTTTTCCTGATGACTACGATAATTTTGCAGAAATGCTTGTAAGTGATGCTATTTTAGTCTGTAGCGGACAGGTCAGCTTTGATGAATACTCTGGAGGTATTACAATGACCGCCCGAGATATCATGACAGTTGCCGATGCTCGGGAAAATTATGTTACTTCAGTTGACGTAAATGTGAATAAAACCAAGGCAGGTGAAGATTTTATTCGAAAGTTTGCTGATGTATTAACACCCTATAAAGAGGGGACTTGCCCAATTCGGTTGTTTTATCAAAGAGATGAGGCAAAAGCTATGCTAGAATTAGGCGTGCAATGGCGTGTAACGCCTGCAGACCCTTTATTACATGCATTGAAAACCTTATTAGGTGACGGAGATGTGACCTTAAGATTTAAATGATATAGGTCGCATAAAATGGTAACTTATTGTTAATCATTATAAATAATTTATAACAATGTCGATGATGACTTTGTTAGCAACTTAATAATGTAAATATTATTAAGTACTCTAATTTGAACAATTATGCTGTTAACGATAAAACGGCATAGAACATAGGTAAGAATAATCATATGTTATTAAATTTTTTAGATTTCGAGCAGCCTATTGCTGAGCTTGATGCAAAAATTGAAGAATTACAATTAGTCAATAACGGTCAAGAATTAGATCTTGATCTTGAAGATCAAATTACCCAATTACGTGGTAAAAATGCAGAGTTAACGAAAAAGATTTTTTCTAATCTTGATCCTTGGCAAACCGCTCGTGTTGCTCGTCATCCACAACGTCCCTATACACTTGATTATCTTCCTCGTATATTTACTGAATTTGATGAACTTGCTGGTGACAGGCATTACGCAGACGACCGAGCTATCGTTGGCGGTACTGCACGTTTAGACGGTAAACCTGTAATGGTCATTGGTCATCAGAAAGGTCGTTCGACGGCAGAAAAAGTGAAACGTAATTTTGGTATGCCTCGTCCTGAAGGTTACCGTAAAGCATTACGTTTAATGCAAATGGCAGAGCGTTTTAATATGCCTATTATTACTTTTATTGACACACCAGGTGCATACCCAGGTATCGGCGCAGAAGAGCGTGGTCAAAGTGAAGCGATTGCGATGAACTTGAAAGTAATGGCGCGTTTAACCGTTCCAATTGTTTGTACTGTTATTGGTGAAGGAGGTTCTGGTGGTGCATTAGCTATTGGTGTGGGTGACCGTGTTAATATGCTCAAATATTCTACTTACTCAGTTATCTCACCTGAAGGTTGTGCTTCAATTTTGTGGAAAACAGCAGAAAAAGCCTCTACTGCTGCTGCTGCAATGGGTATTACTGCTTCACGTATTAAAGAATTAGAACTCATTGATAATATTGTTGAAGAGCCACTAGGTGGCGCGCACCGTGATATGGATATTATGGCCGCTAATTTAAAGCAAGAATTAAAATCTAATCTTGCTGAGTTAGAAGGTTTATCAAAAGATGAATTAATAGAAAAGCGTTACGACAGATTGATGTCTTTCGGTTACTGTTAAGTTGTTTTAAGTCGACATCGGTAAGGTAATATTTATTATTTTGCTGATAAAGTTGTAGCTTTAACTTGTATATCTTTATATAAGTTAAAGCTTCAGTTTTGTTTAAGCCAGTGTCAATTTATAAAGTAAACTATGATTGAAAATACGTTAAGACATTTTTTTTCAAAACACCCCGCATCATCACTCCTTATTGCCTACAGTGGTGGTATTGACTCACAAGTGCTTCTACATAGCCTTGCTTCTTTAAAAAAACAAAATGCTATTAATACAGACATTCGTGTCTGTCACGTTGATCATGGCTTAAGTCAAAATGCTTCCCAATGGCAAGTATTTGCTAAAGAACAGTGCAAGAAGTTTGATCTTCCATTAACAATCATTCCTGTAAATGTTCAAGCAACAGCACAACAAAGTATAGAAGCACAAGCGCGAGATGCGCGTTATTGTGCTTTAAAACTAGTCGGGAATAAAGGTGATTTAATTGTTACTGGGCATCATAGTGATGACCAAACGGAGACTTTCCTGTTAGCATTAAAAAGAGGTTCTGGTTTAAAAGGCCTCTCGGCAATGCGAAGTGAGATGGCATTTGGTGACCAGTTATTAGTCCGACCCTTATTGAATATTTCACGAGCAGAGATTGAAGCTTATGCGAATCTGCATAAGTTAGAATGGATTGAAGATGAGTCAAATAACGATGTACGTTTTGATCGAAATTTTATCCGTCATCAAATTTCGCCTAAACTGGTTGAACGTTGGCCAAGTATCAATAAGACCATTGCCCGAAGTGCGGAACATTGTTTTGAAGCACAACAGTTACTTGATGAATTAGCGGTCGAAGACTTATATAGTTGCCAGGAATCACCTTATAATCTTTCTGTTTCTCATTTGAATAAACTGAGTGAACCTAGACTTAAAAACCTTTTACGCTATTTTTTATCCACCCATCATATTTTAATGCCAAGTCGTGAGCAATTAAAGCAAATTTGTCTGCAGCTTAATGCCGACAGTGATAAGTCACCCGTTGTTCAGTTAGCCGAATGTTGTATTAGACGCTTTAAAGGCGAACTGTATTTGACTAAAATTTTTCAGGATGTCTCCGCGTGGCAACAAACGATAGATTCTGACCTTATCGCCCATAAAACGCCTTTCAATCTTAATCTTCCGGATGAAATAGGTGTGTTGTCCTTTTCGACACGATCGGAAGAAGGAGGAAACGTAATTAACTGGCAAGGTTTAATCAAAAAACCTACTGAGAATCAAGTGGTCAACATTCGCTTTGCTCACGATAACCCTATATGTTTGCCACAGTACCGACAACACTCACGCTCCTTAAAAAAAGTACTACAAGAACTTTCAATACCACCATGGCAAAGAAGAAGATCACCTTTCATCTTTTATGACAATGAATTGGTTGCTGTAGCAGGGCGTTTTATCTGCAAGGGTTATTTAGCGGAAAGCGTAGAAGCAGGTTTCGTTATCACATTTGATAGTGAACCCTCCTTATAAAACAACTGTGTAACGAATAAACTAGACAGTGCTGGTGAATAAGTGGTAAAAATCTTCACCGACACGTTATATTATAACAAGAACAATAACTAAAATAAGAAAAATTATGACAACACAAAATACTTCTTTAGAAAATCAGTCAATACTTGGCAAGCTTCAATCTATTAATATTGTAAATCAAATCATTATTGCTATTGTTTTTGGGATTGTTTTAGCACTTATTTTACCTGAAATTGCTAAGTCATTCTCTATACTAGGAAGTTTATTTGTCAGCGCCTTAAAAGCCGTTGCACCAATTTTAGTCTTAGCTTTAGTTGCTTCTTCTATAGCGAATCAAAAGGCTAATAGTGATGCTAACTTAAAGCCTATTGTCGGTCTTTATTTAATCGGCACCATAAGTGCAGCGTTAGTTGCGGTAACGTTAAGTTTTGCGTTCCCAGTGCAGTTAACGCTAGACTTAGCAGGTGCTAATGCCAACCCACCACAAGGTTTAGGTGAAGTACTATCAACGTTAGCGTTTAAAGTTGTTGATAATCCTTTCAATGCCGTTGTAACAGGTAACTTCATTGGCATTTTAGCTTGGGGTTTAGGTTTAGGCTTCGCTTTGAAAAAAGGCAGTGCGTCTACAAAAGTAATGGTGCATGATTTTGCTGAAGCAATTTCAAGTGTTGTGAAGTTAGTTATTCGCTTTGCTCCTCTAGGTATTATGGGCTTAGTTGCTAACACTGTTGCGACTACTGGTTTTGATACTCTAGGCGAATTCAGCCACTTAGTACTCGTGCTTTTAGGCTCTATGCTTGTTATCGCATTGGTGGTTAATCCGTTGATTGTTTATTTTATTATGCGCAAAAACCCTTACCCATTAGTATTAAGATGTTTAAAAGAGTCAGGTATAACAGCATTCTTTACACGAAGTTCTGCGGCAAACATCCCTGTTAATATGGAATTATGTAAAAAGCTTGATTTACATGAAGATACTTATTCCGTTTCTATTCCTTTAGGCGCCACTATAAATATGGCTGGAGCAGCGATTACTATTACCGTTTTAACACTTGCTGCAGCTAACACGTTAAATATTGAAGTTGACATTGCTACTGCAATTCTCCTCAGTGTTATTGCCTCTGTATCTGCATGTGGTGCTTCAGGTGTTGCAGGTGGTTCATTACTTCTTATTCCTCTGGCTTGTGGTTTGTTTGGGATTGATAGCGAGATTGCGATGCAGGTTGTTGCGATAGGTTTTATTATTGGCGTTATTCAAGATTCAGCAGAAACTGCATTAAATAGCTCCACGGATGTTATTTTCACTGCAGCTGCCTCGCACCATATCACTAAGAATTTAGATAAGTAATATTACAATAGCTCTGTTACTTCAACGTTGAAGTAACAAAGCTTTGTAAATACCTTATGAAACTTGATGAAAATACTGCCATTTAATCAATTGAAATAATGAATTATTCAACGCGATTAATCAGCACTTTTTTAATGGGTTAATAAGGAGCATAATACCCAAAATTATAGTCCAAAAAATTAGCGAAATAATAATATGCCTACCGAAAATGCTTTAAAAGCACGCAGTAAGACAAGCTGCGAATTATGTACATCAAAAGACAATCTAGCAGTATTTCCCGTACCACCAACAAGTGATTTAAGCGCTCAGCAATGCGTGTATCTTTGTTCTGTTTGTACTGAGCAGGTCAATGGTGACGCTGATATAGACGTTAATCATTGGCGATGCCTCAATGACAGCATGTGGAACCAAGAACCTGCTGTCCAAGTGATGTCTTATCGTATGCTACATAAACTTTCAGCAGAAAGTTGGGCTCAAGATGCGTTAGAAATGATTTACATGGAAGATGATGTAAAAACATGGGCAGAACAAGGTATTGCTGCGGCTGAACGTGAGGGGCCTACACGTGATAGTAACGGCACTGAATTACAAGATGGTGATGATGTTACGCTTATTAAAGATCTAAAGGTTAAAGGTGCTAACTTTACCGCAAAGCAAGGCACTATGGTACGTGGTATAACGCTAACAGATAATCCTGAACACATTGAAGGTAAAGTTAATGGTACGCGTATTGTTTTAGTATCAGCGTATTTGAAAAAAGCTTAAAGAATATTATGGTTCTGAAAAAGCCCTTTAAAGAAGGGCTTTTTTATGTATTTCTTTTCTCAGATATACTCTGATTCAATACATTAGTGCGCCTATGCACCTATCACATCAATGAATGTGTATATTCAATAAGTAGCTTACAACCAACGCCTTACTTTATTCTGGTAATCTACATATTGTTGTCCAAATGTTTTTGTTAATATTTTTTCTTCTGGAATGATTTGAAAGCGTGTCATGTAAGCTATAAAGATAAGCAAGACAGGTAAAGATGTTACGTGCTGTAAGTAATAAGCCACCGATATGAGTGATATAAGCATAGCTAAATACATAGGGTTTCTAGAAAAAGAATAAATACCCGAACTTACTATGGTAGTCGTTGTTTCTGGTTTGATTGGATTAACGGTTGTTTTGTGCATTGTAAAGCTTATCAGTGCTGAAATACCTACAAATATCGCTAGAATAAATAACAAAAGGGCGACTTGTTTATGAGCTGGCCAGTCCAAGATAAGCCCCGGCCATAATTGACTAAACATAACCATTAGCAGCACTGCAATTAATACTTGAATAACTGGTATTACTTTTAACTCCATGATTTTCCTTAATGTAAAAGACTTATTTATATTTCATCATCATATCAGAACAATTAGTACATTAAGTAATGGGCATAAGATAATATTTTATCTCACTCTTATTGACTTAGTTAAATAATATCGCCATTATTTATTTTGCATTATAGTGATGCAAATTTTACTTAACTATTTTATTTTAATTAAAGCGTCGTAATTTACATGTTAGTCAAAATTTATAAACATATAGAAAAGTGTCTATACCAAAACCGAATGACTCTCTTAGCCAATCGTTGGTGTGCCTTTACGACGGCAAATATAAATGTGGTGTTATTGAGTCAATAATTAATAATTTTTTAGCCACAGTTCAGCACTGTGGCTATGATTTTTTCTCCTCAGTGTTTTTCTCTAGCCTAACTTTTCAATATAAAACACGTATAAAGGAGTTCTAAAATGTCAGTTGCCATCGCCTATCTTGCCGTTATTCTTATATGGTCAACAACACCATTAGGCATAGTTTGGAGCAGTGAAAGCATTCATCCAACATTTGCAGTATTACTTCGTATGCTTATTGCGGTTGTGCCAGGCTGGTTAATACTGAAGGCTTTTCGGATTGAACTCCCTTGGCATAAAAAAGCAATTAAACTTTATAGTTTTTCTGCGATAGGTATTTTTGGCGGAATGTTATTTGCGTATTTAGCCGCAGGCTATATTTCTTCGGGTCTTATGTCATTGATCTTTGGTTTATCACCTATTTTATCAGGCGTGCTAAGTAAGCGAATCCTAGCTGAATCAGCATTGTCCCGCACTAAGAAAATAGCATTGTCAGTGGCTCTTTTGGGGTTAGCTATTGTGTGCTTTGACAAAATATCACTCAAAGATGATGCTTATATTGGTATTATCGCCGTATTGATTGCGGTTTCATTTTTTAGTGTTAGTGGTGTGCTTGTTAAAAGTATTGACGTTGCAATAAACCCGATGGCGACAACCGTTGGATCTTTGTTATTTAGTCTTCCTTTATTTATCATTGTATGGCTAATATTTGATGGCAATATCCCTTATGAATCATGGAGTAATAAGTCAATATTAAGTGTTGTCTATTTAGGTGTTATTGGTTCATTAGTTGGATTTATTGCTTATTTTTATGTACTACAACGATTAAAAGCCAGTACCGTTGCTTTGATTACTATGATGACGCCTGTCATTGCTATTTCATTGGGCTTGATACTCAACAATGAAACAATTAATGCTAATTTAGTTATTGGTGCATTAGCGATTATTGCAGGTTTGGCTATTTATCAGTGGGGTGATTTAGTGAGTAAACACAATCGTAAACAATATGCTCAGTAATGAGAAGGTAATTATCGGCTTTAGACAAGCGCAACAAAATGATATTGGTTACTTACTACAATTGCGTAAAGCCACAATGGGAGAGCATCTTATTGAGGCCGGATTAAATTTATCCGATCAACAACACTTAGACCGAGTTAATGAATACTTTGCTGACTCGTCTCTTATATTGATGAATAAACAGCCGATAGGTTTAATTAAACTCGGTGTTTTACCGGATAAACTGCACATTCGACAATTGCAAATATCTCCACAATATCAAGGTAAAGGTATTGGCGGAAAGGTATTAGGGTTAGTTAAAGTGAAAGCAATGGAGTTAGGCTTGCCGCTTACTTTAAATGTATTATTGTCTAACCCTGTCATATCTTTATATTTACGAAATGGTTTTTCTGTAATAAGTCAGAATGTATTAGAGTATCAAATGCGTTGCGAACCATAGAGGAGAAATATGTATTATCATTAAAAAATCCAGCAAAATACATTGTTGGCTTTTTATGTTCAGGATGAACGGTCATGATTTTAGTGCCAGAAAAATCATAATTATCTGCATCCCTGCAGGCAATGTCACGTTACCATGTATGGCAAAGAGTGACATTGGTCATGTTGAATTGGAGTGTTTAGTAAATCTTTCCTTGAGCACGTACTTTACTCATATCGATGCGTGTTGGCGTAATACTGCCATCAACTAAACCTTGAGTCGCTATTGATAACGACTCAATAACTTTGTACATCGAACTTAAGTCCAGACTATTTATATCATCAGATGTTTTATGATAATGCTGGTCTTTATCAAGCTGTGTGCTACTAAAACTATGTGCAGGCACACCTAGTCTTGCAAGCGTTGCATTGTCAGAACGATAGAATAAACCTTGTTCTGGATAAGGGTCTTTATAGATTTTACTATTTTTATCTTTCAAACTTTCGTTCAATAATTCGCCTAAATTAGAACGCTCCATTCCTGTCATCCATACAGTACCAGCACCAAATTTGGATGGTTTTCCTATCATTTCAATATTAATCATAGCGACAACATCATCAGGATTTAATTGTTGTGAGAAGTATTTAGAGCCAAAACCACCAATCTCTTCAGCGGTGAAAGCGCTAAACATTAACGTTCGGTTATTGCTTCCTTTGCTTGCGTAGTGTTGTGCGAGGTTAATAACGGCAGATGTACCTGAAGCATCATCATCGGCACCGTTAAATATTTCCTTACCGTCAGGCGTAACACCTAAATGGTCATAATGAGAGGAATATAAAATTGTTTCTTTCGCTATTTCTACATTTTTATCAGTACCGGGCAATACCGCAACAATATTGGTCAATACTTTCTCAGTGATTGTCGTACTCGCGCTAACATCAATTGAGGTTATTTCATTATCATCGGCTAAAACCATCACAATAGCCCCTTGGTGCTCAAGAGTAAGTTTAGTTAAACCTCGCTGGAAATAACCTTGGTAGCCAGCAAATGTTTTAGCGTGTGCAGAGTGAATAATAACTAAGTGTTGTTCGCCTTCATGATTGATTTTTCCAAGTGCTTTACGCATATCATCAGCTTCGCCAATAATATGAGTTTTTATCTCTTCAATATTTTTCCATGAAATAGTAGAGATCGTACTCGCTATGCCTAAGTTTTGTTTAGCGATCTGATTGCCATTTAACATAACGGCTAAAGTCTTTGGTATGATACTGGTGACTTTAAAGGATTGCTTGAAGTTTTTATTGCCTTCTAGCGGGCTTAGGCCTATTTCAGTGAAACGTTGGCTAATATAATCGCCCGCTTTATCTATACCAGGTGAAAAGCTTGCTCGACCTTTTAAATCGTTACTGGCAAGGTAAGTGATATCCTTAATTACCTGAGCCGAAGTCATTTTAGCCATTTTAGTCTTGGAAGCAGGTTGTTCACTACATGCTGAAAGGAATGTTATACCAGCGAAAAGTGCCAACGTTAACTTACTGTTTACAAAGGTTTTTTTTATTATCATTATTGTTTTTCTAAGTTATTGTAATGTCGTTGTTTCAATTAAAAGTGTTTCATCACCAGCGGTCAACCATAATTGATTGTCTTGGATACTGCATTGAAAATCCATTGAGCGGCCAGCAAGTTTTGCTAATGCATCACAGGTCTCTTGGCTCACCATTTCAATAGAAAGTTTATTGAACAAACGTAATTTGTTTTGTGATTGTTTCCACCATGTCTCAGCACTGCTTCCATAAGTATAAAGAATCACTTTTTGGGCACGATTACAGGCTTTTTTGAGACGCTTTTCATCAAGTTGACCAAGCTCTATCCATAACTCAATGACTTCAGAATAATTGATTTGCCAAATAGCGGCTTCTTCTTCGTCACTAACACCCTTACCAAACTGCAAGTTTTCATTAGCATTTAAAATGAAGGCTAATAAGCGAACCATCATGCGAATGTCGGTTTCTGAAGGATGCTGAGCAATGGTTAAATTGAGCGTATCGTAGTAATTTCTGTCCATATCTGACAGTTGTATAGTGGCTTTATTAATTGTTGCTTTAAGTGCCATGATTTTCCGTAGTTTAGGTTATTTTATCCCCCTTATAATACCTTTTCTATTTAGGGGAATACAGCGCGCTAACTAACTATTCCTCAGACCACTCCAATTCATCTATAACTTTTCGCGCTTCAGCTATTGTACAATCTGTGCGAGCCATTAACTGATTTATTGTAATACCAGCTTTTAATTTGGCAATTCTTATCAGTTCGTCGTGACTAAGGGCTTGTTTTTGATTCATTAAATAACTGACAAGCCATTGCCAACTAGGTTCTTCTGAGTGTTGTATGAATGCGACAACTTGTTCAAGTTGTTCAAAGCTCGCTTTTAGTTGCCAATTTCGTGAACGACCAATTCTATAAAGTTCACAGCCACATTCTCTGATCCCTGCTTTCAAGGCATAAGCTTTCAATACTTTTCGAAGCAGGGAGGGAAGATTAATTGTGGGTATGTGGCTAGGTGATGTTTTCATGAATAAATAAAACTTTAACCTTAAAATAGAAAAAACCAGCAAAATGCTGGTTTTAGTCGTTAAAAACGTTGATTAATTACCACTTTTTCTTAGGTGCAAATAACATATCCAAATCGTTCTCTTGATCTTTGGCTTTTTTCGCCGCATCTTTCGCATTCGTGCTTTTCAATGCTTCGGTTATTTCTTCAAGTTGGATCGCAACTTCAGCACTTTTATTTGTAATATACTCTGACTGTATAGGGTGAGCCAACAATGTTTGTAAAGCTTTTTCAAAATATTGTCGAGCAGAACCTAGCATTTCTTTATCGTATGCCAATTTTCCACGCTTAAGAATACTTTCTACGCCAATTTTAAGTTGCATCGCATCGAGTTTTTTATCTTCATGTGTAAAGGTTTGTGCGTCTAGTGCACCTTTTACTTGCTCTGATTTAAGTGCAATTCTTAATTTTTTTATGCATTGTAAAATACTGACAAGTTGCTGTTCATTATCAGGAAGAACAAATGTTACTTCTTGCCCTGACTGAGAAGATGATAATTCTTGAGAAGCTTTTAATCTGGCTTCGATTTCATCCACTTTTCTTTTGAAGGGTTTAGATTCAGGTATAATTGAGCTCATCATTTTTGCTGCATTTAAGCTGCGACGATTGAGAATATTAACAAGGTTAGGATTAGGTGGCAAATTAGCGAGTTGTATCATAAGTTCATCACTCTCATCCATAATGGCTTTTTGTTTAGCCGCTTTTATCCGCTTATCTTTTTCTTGTTTTGCTTTATGTTGTTGAATGGAACTAACAGCTACTACAATAATGATTAATGCAATAATTAAAGCAATGATAATGGCCATAATATTTACTACTCGTAGGTGAAAATTAATATATCGTTAACGCAGTCTACAAAAAATGTTCACGTTAGCATAGCCTTATATAAGCTTTTATTTAATAACACTTCATATTACTGTGGAATATATTGTTTCTCATTGTGAACATATAACATCATTTAATAGTTTAAATTGGCTTTTTATATAAACCACCTGTGATTATGTTGTAATAATCCTACATTTATAAAATAAATGTGAGTTAAAAGGATAAAAATCAAAATTAATATGGAATAAGTTTTCATTTAAGTATATATTTTTTGCATAAGCAATCAGTATTAATCATTTTAAGTAGAATTATGAAACTGCAACAACTGCGTTACATTGTTGAAGTACTCAACAATAATTTAAATGTTTCTGCAACAGCAGAAAGTCTATTCACCTCTCAGCCGGGAATTAGCAAGCAAGTTCGCATGTTAGAAGACGAGCTCGGTATTCAAATATTTGGGCGTAGTGGTAAACATCTTACTCACGTTACTGCTCCTGGTAATGAAGTGATCAATATTGCTACAGAAATACTCTCTAAAGTTGAAGCGATTAAAGCCGTTGCCCGAGAACATACGCAACCTGATGAAGGGAAATTACGCATAGCAACAACGCATACACAAGCGCGTTATGCATTACCTGAAGTTATTAAAGGCTTCATGAAGAAGTATTCGAAAGTTTCTTTGCAAATGTCCCAAGGAACACCTTCGCAAATAAGTGATGCGGCAGGGAAAGGAGATGCTGATTTTGCCATAGCGACAGAATCATTGCATTTATATAACGATTTAGTCATGCTGCCTTGTTATCATTGGAACCGCAGTATTATCGTTCGACCTGACCATCCATTAGCGAAAAAACAACCAATAACAATTGAAGATCTTGCTAAGTATTCTTTAGTCACTTATGTTTTTGGTTTTACTGGACGCTCAGAGCTCGATACGGCTTTTAATACGATTGGAGTAGAGCCTAAAATAGCTTTTACTGCGACAGATGCCGATGTGATTAAAACCTATGTTCGCTTAGGTGTTGGTGTTGGCGTAATTGCTACTATGGCGATTGATTCAAGAATTGATAGTGACTTAGTTGCGATAGATGCAAGTCATTTATTCAAGGCAAGCACGACTAAAATAGGTTTTAGACGTGGTACTTTCTTGCGTGGCTATATGTTTGATTTTATCGAACGTTTTGCTCCACACTTAAATCGAGATTTAGTGACCAAAGCAGTATTATTAAAAAATAATACTGAAGTTGATGAAATGTTTTCTGGTATTAAATTACCTATTCGATAATAACCTATAAGACTAAACGTTAAAAAGCGACTGACTTATCAGTCGCTTTTTTATTGTAACTTCCCAGTTTACAAACGTGACATTAGAACAATGTGATTAAGTTAAATCCCTCTATTTCATTTTCTCAACAAAAAATGTTAACATTCTGTAATATTTACGGCTAAACCACCACGTGAAGTTTCTTTATATTTAGTTTTCATATCATTGCCCGTTTCCCACATCGTCTTTATTACTTTATCAAGTGGAACTTTATGGTTCCCTGTGCCTCGCAAAGCTAAACGTGAAGCATTAATAGCTTTCACAGAGCCCATAGCATTTCTTTCTATACAAGGAACTTGAACTAAGCCACCAACAGGATCGCAGGTTAATCCTAAGTTGTGTTCCATACCGATTTCTGCCGCATTTTCTACTTTGTTTGGTGAGCCACCCATTATTTCGGTGAGGGCACCGGCAGCCATAGAACAAGCGACACCGACTTCACCCTGACATCCAACTTCTGCACCAGAAATCGATGCATTTGTTTTATATAAAATACCAATAGCTGCAGCGGTTAATAAATAGCGTACACAGGTATCTTCATCTACAGGTTTGACGAATTTATCGTAATAGCACAGTACCGCAGGAATAATACCTGCAGCACCATTGGTGGGAGCGGTAACTACCCGGCTGCCAGCAGCATTCTCTTCATTTACAGCCATCGCAAATAAGTTTACCCAGTCCATAGCGGTTAATGGGTCATTATTGTTTTCAACTGATAATGATTTATATAGCGCTGGCGCTCTGCGAGCAACTTTTAAACCTCCGGGTAAAATACCTTCAGTTTTTACACCACGCTCAATACAATCTTTCATGGCTTGCCAAATATTGACTAATTGTGACCTAATGGTCGCTTCATCGGCTAAGCATTTTTCATTATTCATCATGAGCGTGCTTATACTAATATTTTTTTCATTAGCTTCATTAATGAGTTCTGTTGCTGAAGAAAAATAATGAGGACGTTTGATATTATTATGAAGAGATAACGCTTTATCTTTTTCTTTTTCAAAATCAAGCGCGTTAACAATAAAACCGCCACCAATTGAGTAATAGGTTTGTTCTAATAATAAAGTGCTTTCTTTACCTGTTGACTCTGCATATGCAAATAAAGTCATTGCATTAGAGTGAGCGGGTAATGTTTTACGGCGATGATAAATAATGGCGTCATTTTTAGGAAACGAAACTAAATTCTCGCCATTAAGAGATATTTTTTGATTCTTTACAACGTTTTCTAGTATTAAATCAATGTTTTCTACGGCAATCGTATCGGGGTTTTCACCAGATAACCCTAGAATTATAGCTTTACCTGTACCATGGCCAATACCTGTTTGACCTAATGAACCAAAAAGTTCACATTTAACGCGAGTTGTACCGGTTAACTTATTCTCTCTTTTAAGTTGTTCAACAAATAACTTCGCAGCTTTCATTGGACCAACGGTGTGAGAACTTGACGGCCCAATGCCAATGGAAAACATATCAAATACACTAATCATGCTAAAAACCTGAATTTATTTTGTTAAAAATATTAAAAGATGGAATTATCTTCGGTAATTGTAACTGAAAGCAATCACCATGAAAAACAAAAGTAGCTTAATTATAGGAGATATTTGAAAAAAATTATAAATATTATGAGAGGTGAATAGCCAAATCTTTAAGCATCACTGCTGTTGCACCCCATATATTATGCTGCTTGAAGGGCATAAAATGTATTGGGAAAAGTTTTCGGTGACGCTCTATGTTAACGACATAATGATTATTAAAATCGAGAAAATGTTGTAAGGGGACCTGAAAGATTTCAGCGACTTCATTTTTATCTATGACATAATTTTGTTTTTTATCAATAAAAGCAATAATGGGTGTAACAACATACCCGCTGATCGTTTCATAAGGAAGTAATTGACCGACGATATTGATGTTGTCACTGTTTAGGCCTATTTCTTCTTCCGCTTCTCTAATGGCAGCGCCTACAAAACCTACATCAAAATCTTCCATTTTTCCGCCAGGAAAACTGATTTGTCCTGGGTGATGTTTTAAATGGCTAGCGCGCTTAGTGAGTACCACAAATAATTGCTCATCAATTTCAGTTAATGCAATCAACACTGCTGCAGGTTTAAGAGGTGCATGGTGTTGGTATTGATGACGTGAATCTTTTAGTGACGAAAATTGAAATTTTAGGAAAAAGTCATTCTTGGTCATTATAAATCCATCATTTGAGAATAGAGCAGAAGCATTAAAAATTCGATAAACTATAGTGCAGATAACACAGGTAATATTTTATTAACTTTATCAAAAGTTTCCTGATATTCACAGTCTACCTTTGAATCTGAAACCACACCACCACCAGCCCAGCAATAGATGATTTTTTGTTTTATTGCTGTTTTGTTTTCACATAACAATGTACGAATAGTAATATTAGTATCCATATTTCCGCAAGCAGAAATATAGCCAATAGATCCACAATAAATGCTGCGCTGATGCGGCTCTAATTCATCGATAATTTCCATGGCTCTTATTTTTGGTGCACCTGTAATTGAACCGCCAGGAAATGAAGCGGCCAATAAATCAGTTGCTTGGTACTCTTTTTTTAATTCACCTTCAACGGTACTGACTAAATGATGAACCGCTGGAAAACTTTCAATATTAAATAACTTAGGAACTTTTACTGAGCCAGGGATACATACTTTGCTGATGTCATTTCTGAGTAAATCAACAATCATTAAGTTCTCCGCACGATCTTTTTCTGAATGCTGTAGATCAATGGCATTTTGCACATCAACTGTTGAGTCATGACTCCGTGGCTTAGTGCCTTTGATAGGTTTACTTTGCACTTTAGGGCCAATTTTTTGCAAGAATCGCTCAGGTGAAATACTTAAAATAGATGCATTCTCAAATCGTAAAAAAGCAGAGAAGGGGGCTTTGTTCGTTTCGCGTAGTGCGCAATAAGCGTCGAATTCATTCCCTTGATATTTTGCACTAAAACGTTGTGCTAAATTAATTTGATAACAATCACCGGACAATAAATAGTTTTGTACTTGTTGAAATTTTTCATCATAACTGGGTTTACTCATATTAGATTGCCAATCATTTGTTAATGAAAAATTTTCGTTCGTTAGCTCACGTTTATTTGTTAAAGCTAACTGTTCATTTATGTAAAATGTTAAGTTTTCGCGTTCTGGTTCAGGACAAACTAACCAGAATTGTTGTTCTTTATGGTCAAAGACCAATGCTTGTAAATAAAGTCCTATCGACATCTCGGCTAAATCAATATCTTGTGTGGTTTGGTTTGGGAGTCGTTCAAAACGCTTTCCCAAGTCGTAAGAAAAATAGCCAAGGCTTCCTCCATTAAAAGGTAAGTGACTAGCCGCAACCTTTATTTTGCTAAAACACTGTTGTTGAATCTCTTTAACGAGGGTTAATGGGTTTTCATTACTGACTTTTGTTTT